>ENA-UEOI01000403-UEOI01000403.1-human-gut-metagenome-genome-assembly--contig:-NODE-403-length-49026-cov-92.917138_pt1 | contig 49026 bp, 45 predicted proteins | sample MGYA00242883_ERZ507882 | MGnify/ENA primary metagenome ERZ507882 (study PRJEB26167, sample SAMN06115502) | human gut metagenome | host: Homo sapiens | place: China:Chongqing | collected 2015-07-29...
TCCGAAGTCATTTTCAATACTTGCATGACCCGGGTTTGTTCCTCTCGGTTGTTGTGTATATATCCTAATTTCATAAAGTCTTATTTGATTTGCTAAATCTCCATCTTCATAATCAGAATCTGAACTGTACGCCACAGTGTGACTTGACACGATAACCTACACTGATTATCATGTCAAGGTTATAATATGCCACCTGATATTTTTTATTGTCAGCGGCAGTTGTTGCAAAAAATGCAACAACTGAATCCGGATTCAATTCTCCATCCTCGAATACATTCTTTATATGTCTTGAAATAGTCGAATTGTTTCTCTGAAACAATTCTGCCATCTGGTCGGTAGTAAGCCACACTGTATCATTGCATAGCGTTACTTCTATTCTTGATTTGCCATCCTCTGTCTGATAGAGAATTATATTTCCATTGTTAGGCTGCTCATTCATGGTTGATTTCCTTTTTTACGGATACACCTGTCACATTATTTGTAGAACAACTATCAAATAAGATTGAATATTTTATTTTTCCCAATGTTCAATCTTATTCCACAAAATGTTCAATCCACTGAACAAAAATGTTCAATCAATTTCAAAGATACAAAAATATTACTCTGCACAAGAAAAAACTCTTCTAAACAACCATTTACTCGCTTTCTACTATCGTTGGTTAGGTTGCGCCTCCGCATAGTCAAAATCAGAAAACTATGTTTTCTATTTGCCGCTGCACCCGGCTTACACTATCTTTGCACCATGAATTACCTGGAAGTGTTTGGAACCCTCGTAGGGTTAGTCTATTTATGGCTGGAGTACCGTGCCAGCATTTACCTGTGGCTGGCCTGTATCGTGATGCCCGCCGTCTATCTGGTGGTGTATTATCAGGCCGGGCTGTATGCCGATTTTGGAATCAACGTGTATTACCTGCTGGCTTCAGTATATGGCTGGATAGCCTGGAGCAGAGGAAGGAAAAAGAAGAACATACAGCAGACTGAAGAAGAAACACCCATTACACGCATGCCGCGCAAGGTATATTTCCCCTTGACAGCCGTGTTTATTCTGTGCTGGGTGGTTATTGCCTGGATATTGATTACATGGACAGACAGCAGTGTGCCTTGGACGGACAGTTTCACTACGGCACTGAGCATCATAGCCATGTGGATGCTGGCCCGCAAATATGTGGAGCAGTGGGGAGCCTGGATGATTGTGGACTGGGTGTGCTGCGGACTGTACATCTACAAGGGGCTGTATTTCACTTCGGCACTGTACGGACTTTATGCGGTAGTAGCCTTTTTCGGATGGAGAAAATGGCTGAGCCTGATGACGGAACAGGTATGTGACCAAACTAATAAAGAGTAGAAACAATGAATGACATTAAGAATGAAAATGAGCGACTGGCTTTGCCGTTTATTCCCGAAGCAGTGATAGTAGGAAACGGAGAGTTTCCTTCACATCCGTTCCCATTGGCTGTGCTCGATCAGGTACCTTGCGTGGTGTGTTGTGACGGGGCGGCGAATACGCTGGCCGACAGCGGACGTGTGCCCGACTGGATTGTGGGCGACGGTGATTCACTTTCGGAGGAGAACCGGATCCGTTTTCACGACCGGATTCATCACATCTCGGATCAGGAAACCAACGACCAGACCAAGGCGGTGATGTTCCTGCTTTCGGAAGGGATAAAGCGAATTGTCTTCGTAGGGGCTACGGGTAAACGGGAGGACCATACACTGGGAAATATCAGTCTGCTTATGGAATATCAGCAGATGGGGGCGGAAGTGGTGATGCTGACCGACTACGGTTTCTTCATTCCTGCTACAGGTGACAAGGTATTTGCCGGATTCCCCAGGCAACAGGTGTCTGTTTTTAATTTTGGGGCAATACAACTTCGAAGCGAAGGATTAAAATATCCTATCTATGATTTTCGTTCTTTATGGCAGGGTACGCTTAATGAAGTGGAGCACAGCAGTTTCCGCATTACAGCAAAAGGGAATTACCTGGTGTATTGCACCTACGAACCGAAGGTCTAAAAAAACGCCTTTGCGTTTTATACAAAACGTCAAAGAGTTTTACTTCAAACGCAAGTGCGTTTGGACTCAAACGGCCTTGCGTTTTCCCTAAAACGTACTTGTGTTTTCCGGCAGACCTCTTTCTATCTGACTTTTAAGTTAATAAATCATTAGCAATCTTGCTTTTCTCCAGCAAAAATACTAAATTAGGGCATCGCGAATTTTAAATGTAATGCCTATGAAAAAGTATGTAGCTGAACTAATCGGAACTATGGTTCTTGTACTGCTGGGCTGCGGTAGCGCCGTATTTGCAGGAGGAGTGGCCGACACAGTGGGTGCCGGTGTAGGAACCATCGGAGTGGCCATGGCATTCGGTCTTTCTGTCATTGCCATGGCATATACCATAGGAAACATTTCCGGCTGCCACATCAATCCGGCCATTACACTGGGTGTATGGCTGTCGGGAGGCATGAAAACGAAACGGGCGTTGATGTACATGCTGTTTCAGGTTGTGGGCGCCATTATCGGCTCACTGATTCTTACACTATTAGTTTCGACCGGTGCACACGGAGGACCGACGATCACAGGCTCCAACAGCTTTGCGTCTGATGCCATGGGGCAGGCGTTCCTGGCCGAAGCCGTGTTTACCTTTATCTTTGTGCTGGTGGCGCTGGCTGCCACGGACGAAAAGAAAGGAGCTGGCAACCTGGCCGGACTGGCCATCGGACTTACGCTGATACTGATTCACATCGTGTGTATCCCGATTACGGGCACATCCGTGAATCCGGCACGAAGCATCGGACCGGCCTTAATGGAAGGCGGACAGGCCATCGAACAGCTCTGGCTCTTTATCGTGGCACCTTTCGTGGGAGCAGCTTTCAGTGCGCTGGTGTGGAAATTCCTTCGTACTGAATAAGTAAAGACACGAGGATAGCATGTCTTTTTCATTTAAAAAACGTATCTTTGCAGCCGATTTTTAAATAAGGAAAAAGATATGCTATCACAAGGTATTTATTCGATTGTTTTACTGATTTTCTCGAACATCTTCATGACGTTTGCCTGGTACGGCCACTTGAAGATGCGTGAAGAGTTCAGCTGGTTTGCTTCACTACCGCTGATTGGGGTGATTGCGTTCAGCTGGGCCATTGCTTTTTTTGAGTACTGTCTGCAGGTTCCGGCCAACCGTCTGGGGTTCAGAGACAGTGGGGGACCGTTTGACATCATGCAGCTGAAAGTGATTCAGGAGGTGATTACGCTGGCCGTGTTTACCATTTTCTCCATGATTGCGTTCAAGATGGAACTGAAATGGAACCACCTGGCTGCATTTTTCTGCCTGATATTGGCTGTGTATTTCGTATTCAAGAAGTGAGATAAGACGCTTGTCAGTTCTGCTGTTCGCGTAAGCGCTGGATTTCACGCTGCACGTCGTACTGGTTGCTTCTGACTTTATCTTTTCGGAAGAATTCTTTTCGCCGGATAGAGTCCTCGGCTGCTTTCTGGCGAATGTATTCATACAAGTTTCCCGCATCCTCCGCCTGCGCTGGTTGCGGGTTTTTCTTTTTCTCCACTTTTACAGTATCAGGCCGAATCTCCGCTTGTTTCTTTACGGAGTCAGGAGCGACGTAAATGGGCAGGAGAGGAGCTTCCGAAAAAGCTGGCTGAAAGGTAAGCAATGTCTGCGTACTGTCGGCTGCCTGCTGTTTACGGAGCTGACGGTAGAAGTTGGGCACCTTCAAGCTATCGGCAGCTGTGGGCTGATAGTCGGCATACGTTTTCCAGGCATTGGCGTGCTTGCGGTTGTGTGCCAGCATGCGTCCGCGACGGGTCATGTTATCATAGATAAAGCCCATGAAATCGAGTCCGCCGATACCGATGCCTACACCTGCAGAGCCTCCCACACTTTCATACATCCGACCGGGAGAAGGCTTGATGCTACGTCCGTATTCTTCGTCTGCATATATGCGATTAGGATTCAGTGTCCAGGAAATTTCCCATTGCTTGGGCCGACCGGCTACCAATACATCGTATACAGGATCTTCTCCGAAACGGGTCCAGATGGTGTAAGGCTCCATGCGGACATAACTTTCCGGTTTCCACACTTTGGTGGTATCAATCAGGCTGCGGGGCACTTTCAGGTCTACTTTGAAGTCCATCCACTTTTTGTTCAGCGGGGCTTCCAATGGCTTGTTTTCCTGTTTAGGTGGAGGATTAAAGTCAAATTGAATCATTTTTACTGCATCCATGTTGAGTTGCAGTTCCTTTTCCTGCTGCTGGCTCATGGCGGGCAGGATGCCGACTGTACATAGAATCAGTGTCAGTCGGGATGATAAATGTAAAGAGTAGTTCATGCCGTGTACGTGTTTATAGTCCTTTTACTCGTCCTCCCTGCATCCAGCACTTGCGGTAGTAAGGCTCTTCCAGCCGGCTGACAATGACGCCGGAACTGGTGCTGGCATGCACGAATTTTCCGTCTTTCAGGTAAATGCCTACGTGATTGGCAACGCGTTTACGCCGTCCGTTATGAAAGAACACCAGGTCGCCTTCCTTTAGCTGGCGCTTGGATATTTTTCGGCAATTTTCCGTCCGCTGGGCGTCGGAATTGCGCTGTAGTTTCTTATGGTACACTTTCTTATAGACAGCAGCCGTAAAGCCTGAACAGTCCGTTCCACGGTGAGTGCTTCCTCCGTGGCGGTAGGGCACTCCAATCCAGTCGGCCACTTCCACGTAGAGTTGATGATTGTCGTCGACATCAATGTCCATTTCCAGTCGCACAGCTGCACGCGCCAGTTCACGGTAGTCCACGCGCGGAGCACGTGTGCCACACGAAGAAAGTATGAGGCAGAGCCCGAACAAGATATAGGATGAAAAACGAGTGATGCAGTATTTGTACATGATTGTTTATTTTGAACAAATGTACGTAATATCCTTGTTACATGGATAGGTGCTTAGGGTATTTTAGAACCTGTTGAAGATTGTTTCATTTTGCTTTTTCTTATATCCTAACATAAAAAAACAGCGCCTCTCCCGAAAATGGGAAAGACGCTGCCTTTACAAATTGATTATCTATGGTATATTATTTCTGTACCGGAGAACTCATGCTGACTTCCACTTCGTTCTTCTGTCCGAAGAAGGTCTTGGCAAAGGCTTTCAGGTCGTCACCGCTGATAGCATTCACTGTGGCTTCGTATCCGGTATTCATATCCAGATTTTCCCAGTAGTACGTGTTCAGGATACCCATCCAGTAGCCGTTTTCTTTCTGGTTCTGTTTGTAGGTCTTCAGCATGTATTCCTTCACCTTGCTCAGGTCTTCGCTAACCGGACCTTTTTCGATGAATTCCTGAATACCTTCGTTAATCAGTTTCACCATTTCTTCACGACGGTTCGGGTCTGTATCGAAGTATACTTGGAAGGCACCTTTCTCTGTCGGATACTTGCTCAGGCTTCCGCTACAGCTTACGCCGTATGTACCACCGGCATCTTCACGTACGGTACGCAGGTAAACCATGTTCAGCAACTGACCAAGCATGCTCATCTGCAGGTTGTTCTTCAAATCATACTTGCAGTCGCCAGAATATACCATCAGCACAGTAGCCTTCGGGGTTTCCAGTTCCTTCACGAAGTTGTTTTCAAAGTGTCCTTTGCGGATGGCCATACCTGTATCGCGGAATTTTTCATTACGTTTGGTAGCAGGCAGTGCACCCAGATACTGTTCGATAAGCGGAGTAGCTGTTTTTGCATCTACGTTACCCACCAGGATGAAGGTAAAGTCGCTGGCATCCGCAAAACGGTTCTTGTAGAGTTCCATCACTTTGTTGTAGTCAATCTTGTCGAGCATGTCGGCTTTCATAGACAACGCACGCGGATGACGGCTGTAAAGTGCTACATTGATAGAATCGCTGAATGCAGTCATCGGGTCTGCTTCCTGGTTAGCCAAAGCAGCCTTGTTACGTGTGATGAAAGAAGTGAAGGCTTCCTGGTCCATGCGCGGTGCAGTGAAGCGCAGGTAAGTCAGCTGAAGCATGGTTTCCAAATCTTTCGGAGAGCAGCTTCCTGACAATCTTTCTGAATAGGTGTTGACCGTTGCACTGGCTGATGCCATCTTTCCGGCCAATACTTTATCCAAGTCTACAGAATTGAAGTTGCCCAGTCCACCCAATGAAGCAATCTGGCTGATTAAAGCGAACTGCAATACATCTTTATCGTTGAACAAAGAAGTTCCACCCGGACTGAAGGCCTGCATACGCACTTCGTCAGCTTTGAAGTCTGTCGGCTTCAGGATAACACGCACACCGTTGCTCAGTGTCAGGATAGTAGAACCGAACACACCCTGTTCTGTTTTCACCACCTTTCCTGCCTGCGGTTTTTCCTTCATCAGCGGTTCATCGGATACCTTGTCTACATAAGCTGTCAGTTTTTCAGCTTTTACCTTGTCGATTACAGCTTTCAGTTCGGCTTCCGTCGGATATTTCATGCCGTCTTTTTCCGGACAGAATACACTCAACACAATGTTTTTCTCTGTGATGAGCTGTTGCATTACCTGATTAACAGCTTCTACCGGAATATTCGGCACAATCTGATTCATGATGGCATATTCATTTTCAATACCCGGGATCGGTTCATTGTCAATGAAGTGACGCACATATTCATTTACATAGCTTGCATTACGCTGTTTGTTACGTTCGTTGTAGGCTGATTCCAGTCCGCGCAGGTAATCAGCTTTCGCACGGGCATATTCGCTGGCTGTGAAACCAAACTGACGCACGCGTTCAATTTCGCGCATCAATGTTTCTGTGGTCAGGATGATGCCGTCTTCCTTGGCTGCTGCAAAAGCCGCAAATGCTCCTTTTGTCTTAGCTACCAGATAATCTCCATCCTGTACACCTGCTTCAATGAACGGCGGGTTAGCCTGCTGGGTCAGCTCGTTCAAACGACTGTTAAGCATGCTTTCGATAGAAGAAACCATGTAGTTCATTACCAGATAACCCATGTTGTTCTTCTGGTCGTTAGGCACAACATCGTGTTTGTGGAACAGATAGACGATAGGCACCTGCTGTTCCTTATCTTTTGCCACGGTAATGATAGGTTCATCATTGTCGGGCACAGGGAAGTAAGTACGTTCTGCAGCATTAGCCGGCATTTCAATCGGAGAGAACAGCTTCTTGATTTTCGCTTCAATGCTGTCCACATTGATGTCGCCCACTACCACAATACCTTGCTGGTCTGGACGGTACCATTTTTCATAATAGTCTCTCAATGCCTGATAGGGGAAGTTGTCTACCACTTCCATTGTTCCGATAGGCAGACGGTAGGCATACTTGCTGTCTTTATACATGGAAGGGAATACCTTTTCATACATACGCATCATGGCTCCTGTGCGTGTACGCCATTCTTCGTGGATAACTCCACGTTCCTTGTCAATTTCTTTCGGAGCAAGTGTCAGGTCATTGGCCCAGTCGTGCAAAATCAACAGACAAGAGTCTACGATTCCGTCACGAATAACTGGTACGTTAGAAATATTGTACACGGTTTCATCGACTGAAGTATAAGCGTTCAGGTTAGCTCCAAACTTCACGCCGATACTTTCAAGGTATTCACGAAGCAGATTGTCGGGGAAGTGAGTGGTTCCGTTGAAACACATGTGCTCCAGGAAGTGCGCCAGACCACGCTGGTTGTCTTCTTCCAGGATAGAACCTACTTTCTGTGCAATGTAAAAGTCGGCCTGGTTGTCAGGCAGCTCATTGTGGCGGATGTAGTAGATCAATCCGTTTTCTAACTTGCCGATACGCACGTTGGGATCGGTAGGGATGGGCGGCATCTGTTGGGCAAATGCGGTCATCGCACCTCCCATAAAAATTACCGCCGCAAAAGTTCTTTTCAAAACTTTCATCGTAGTTTTTATTTAGATTGTGAGTAATCAAAGAAGCCCATTAGCAGAGAGATAGCGCTCGGCTTCGATGGCTGCCTTGCATCCGCTTCCGGCTGCAGTAATAGCCTGACGGTAATGCGGATCGGCTACATCGCCTGCAGCAAATACGCCCGGAATACCGGTGCAAGGAGTGTTGCCTTCAGTAATGATATAACCGGTTTCATCGGTTTTCACCCATGGCTTGAAGATATCGGAGTTCGGTTTGTGACCGATAGCCAGGAAGAATCCGTCGATCGCCACATCGTAGCGTTCTTCATCGGCTTCACCCATACGTTTCACTACGTGCATACCTTCCACACCGTTGTCACCGAACAGACCAACTGCATTGTGCTCAAACAAAACGGTAATATGCGGATGATTCAACACGCGTTCCTGCATGATTTTAGAAGCCCGGAGGAACGGCTTACGTACCACAAGATATACCTTGCTGGCCAGTCCTGCCAGGTACACAGCTTCCTCGCAGGCAGTATCGCCACCGCCTACTACGGCTACGGTTTTCTTGCGGTAGAAAAAGCCGTCGCAAGTAGCACAAGCACTTACGCCCATACCTGCATATTTCTTTTCGTCTTCCAGTCCTAGATATTTAGCCGTAGCACCGGTAGAGATGATAACTGTATCAGCGGTGATTTCCTTTTCGTCGTCTATCACAAATGTATAAGGAGCCTTGCTCAGATCAGCTTTAGTTACAATACCGTTACGAATGTCGGCACCGAAACGTTCAGCCTGTCTTTTCAGGTCGTCCATCAGCACCGGACCGGTTACACCATCCGGATAGCCGGGAAAGTTTTCTACTTCGGTAGTAATGGTAAGCTGACCACCAGGTTGTATACCTTCATAAAGTACGGGAGAAAGATTGGCACGGCTGGTATAGATAGCGGCCGTGTATCCTGCGGGACCTGATCCGATGATCAGGCATTTTACATGTTCTGTTGCCATAAATTTGGAATAAAGTTTGTCTTAATTTGAGTAATTGCAAAGCAAATGTATATATTTTTTAGAATAGTCCTTTTATTTATTCAAAGAATTTACCGAAATATGCATTCTTTATTCATTCTTATTCGACCTTTGAGGGGGGATTTTTATTGCATAAATGAAAAATAGATGCTAACTTTGCCCGTCAATTAGATAAAACTAACATTTAATAAAGATATGTTTAGAAGTCATACTTGCGGTGAGTTACGACTCGCCGATGCAGGCAAGAACGTGACACTGGCCGGATGGGTGCAGCGTGCACGTAAGATGGGAGGAATGACATTTGTGGACCTCCGCGACCGCTACGGTATTACGCAGCTGGTGTTCAACACGGAAGTGAACGCCGAACTTTGTGAACGTGCCAACCACCTGGGACGTGAATTCGTGATTCAGGTGAAAGGAACAGTAAGCGAACGTTCCAGCAAAAATGCCAATATCCCGACGGGAGAAATTGAAATCATCGTATCGGAACTGAATATCCTGAATTCAGCCCAGACACCGCCTTTCACTATTGAAGACAATACGGACGGGGGAGATGACCTTCGTATGAAATATCGTTATTTGGACTTGCGCCGTACTGCTGTACGCAAGAACCTGGAACTCCGTCACCGCATGACAATGGAGGTTCGCCATTATCTGGACAGCAAGGGCTTCCTGGAAGTGGAAACTCCGATGCTGATTGGTTCTACTCCGGAAGGTGCACGCGACTTCGTGGTTCCTTCACGTATGAACCCGGGACAATTCTATGCATTGCCTCAGTCTCCGCAGACTTTGAAGCAGCTGCTAATGGTTTCCGGCTTCGACCGTTATTTCCAGATTGTAAAATGTTTCCGTGATGAAGACCTTCGTGCAGACCGTCAGCCTGAGTTTACACAGATTGACTGCGAAATGAGCTTCGTAGAACAGGAAGACATCATCAATACTTTTGAGGGTATGGCCAAGCATTTGTTCAAGGAACTTCGCGGAGTGGAACTTACAGAACCGTTCCTGCGTATGCCGTGGGCAGATGCCATGAAATATTATGGAAGTGACAAACCGGATTTGCGTTTCGGTATGAAGTTCGTTGAACTGATGGATGTGCTGAAAGGCTATGGTTTCTCTGTATTCGACAATGCAGCTTATATCGGTGGTATCTGTGCGGAAGGTGCAGCTCACTACACTCGTAAGCAGCTGGATCAGTTGACAGAGTTCGTAAAACGTCCGCAGATTGGTGCCAAAGGTATGGTATACGCCCGTATCGAAGCAGACGGTACCGTGAAGTCAAGCGTAGACAAGTTCTACAGCCAGGAAGTGCTGCAGAAGATGAAAGAAGCATTTGGTGCTAAACCGGGTGACTTGATTCTGATTCTGAGCGGTGACGACGCCATGAAGACTCGCAAGCAGCTTTGCGAACTGCGTCTGGAAATGGGTAACCAGCTGGGCTTGCGCGACAAGAACAAGTTTGCTTGTCTGTGGGTAGTAGACTTTCCGATGTTCGAATGGAGCGAAGAAGAAGGCCGCTTAATGGCTATGCACCATCCGTTCACTCACCCGAAAGACGAGGATATTCCTTTGCTGGATACCGATCCCGCAGCTGTACGTGCCGATGCATACGATATGGTTATCAACGGTGTGGAAGTAGGTGGTGGTTCTATCCGTATCCACGATTCAGCATTGCAGGCTAAGATGTTCGAAATTCTTGGATTCACTCCAGAGAAAGCACAAGAACAGTTCGGCTTCCTGATGAATGCCTTCAAGTTTGGTGCACCTCCTCACGGTGGTCTGGCATACGGACTCGACCGTTGGGTATCTCTGTTTGCCGGTCTGGATTCTATCCGCGACTGCATCGCCTTCCCGAAGAACAACTCCGGACGTGACGTGATGCTGGATGCTCCTGGTTTCCTCGACCAAAAACAGTTGGATGAACTGAATCTGAAAATTGACATCAAGGAAAATAATTAATAACGTTTCAAGGAAAAAGACAAGAAAGTAACCGGATGAAGGAATCGGTACGGATTATACGCTTTGCAATAATAGGAACGCTCAATGCTCTGATTGCAGCTTTCGTAGTATGGCTGTTGATGCATATCGAGGGCGAGAGTTATATTATAGCTAATATATGCGCATACATCGTGGCACAGATACACAACTTTATCTGGTGTAAATACTGGATTTTTCCGCTTGAAACAGATGACAAAAAAAATAGCATCTGGCATCAGATGCTATTTTTTATTGGTGCTTTCGCACTGGCGTATAGTGCGCAGTTCCTTTTTCTTCTTATACTCGTGGAGCTTCTTCACTGCAATGAATACCTGGCACAGTTCCTCGGACTCTTTATCTACGGTGCCGTCAACTTCATTTGCAATCGCCGCCTGACTTTCCGTTAGGCCATCTTCATCAGATTTTCTTCTTCAATGTACTGAAGTTTCTTTTCCAGTATCACTTCACGCGTTTTCTCCGTGTTGTCGGTACGGAACACCAGTATGCCTTTTCCTCCCAACAAGAAGGAATAGAGGTAGGAGATACCTATGCCTGTTGCACTGAAACTGCGGATGGCATCGGCAGCCCGTCCCGGCTCATTATCCAGACTGATGGCAAACACTTCGGATACGTTAGCTGAAATGCCCGCATCCTTCAATACCTCGTAGGCACGTAATGGCTCAGAACAGATAATACGGTAGATGCCGTACTCTACGGTATCGGATATAGTAGAAGCAATCAACTGGATATGCGCTTCTTTCAGTAATTCAAGCACCTGAAGCAGTGTGCCCGACTTGTTTTCTACAAAAACAGATAATTGGTGTATGGTCATACTCTTTTATTTTTAAATCAATGTTTTTCGCAAATCTTTCACGCGTACGGCTTTTCCTTCCTGCACGGGCAAGCTTCCTTTAGGTACCAGTTTCACGCGTGGGGTAATCAGGATTTCGTCTTTCAACTGTCGGGTAATTTCCTTAGTCAGATTCTGAAGGAATCCATAGTCATCGGTAAAGTCATTCAATTCTACTTCCACCGTCATTTCATCGTTCGCATCAAGGTTGGTCAGCGTAATAAGGTACTCATTGCCCAGTTCTTTGAATTGCAGCAAGATGTTCTCAATCTGAATCGGGAAAATATTGACACCCTTGAGAATCATCATGTCGTCACTGCGGCCTTTCATTCGGTCAAGACGCTTGTGATGGCGTCCGCAAGGACAATCGCCTGGAAGAATGCAGGTCAAGTCACGCGTACGGTAACGCAGTAGCGGCATTGCTTCACGGTTGATGGTAGTGAGCACCAGTTCGCCCACTTCGCCTTCGGGTACTGGTTCCAGTGTGACAGGGTCCACAATCTCTACGATATAATAATCCTCCCAAATGTGGAGTCCGTTCTGTTCCATGCATTCAAAAGCTACCCCCGGGCCACACATTTCCGACATACCGAAAGAGTTGTAGGCTTTCACGCCCAGCATCTGTTCAATACGGCGACGCTGTTCGTCAGAATGCGGTTCAGCTCCGATAATCAAAGTCTTCAGATGGGTATCGCGGCGTGGGTCGATGTGCATCTCTTCCATCACTTCATACAAACGGCCGGCATAACTCGGGATGGCATGAAGAGCGGTGGTACCAAAGTCGGTGATAAACTTAATCTGCCGCTTGGTATTGCCGGCAGCAGCCGGAACAGTCAGCATACCCAGACGTTCGGCACCATACTGGAAGCCCAGTCCTCCGGTAAACATACCGTAGCCGGAAGAGTTCTGAAAAATATCTCCCTTACGCAGTCCCACCATATACAGACAGCGCGCCACGGCATTGGCCCATTCTTCCAAATCGTGCTGTGTGTGCAGAATCACGGTAGGAGTTCCTGTGGTGCCACTGGAAGAATGAAGACGGACTACCTCTTCCAAAGGCACGGCAGAAAGCCCGAACGGATAATGGTCGCGCAAATCCTGTTTGGTAGTGAAAGGAATTTTCTGTAAATCCTCCAGTGACTGCATATCTTCCGGTTTGATGCCGCATTGCTGAAAACGTTCCTTGTAGAACGGAGAATGCATACAACGGTCGATGGTTGCTTTCAACCGTTTCAACTGAAGTTTCTCAATGTCCGGTCTTGACAAGGTTTCCACTTCAGGATGCAAGTACATTTGGTCGTTTTTCATATTATTTTTCGTTGTTTGATGCACAAATATAGAAATAATAAACTAAAACCAAAAAAAACTTTCATTTTTCTTTTAAGACTACTCAAATGATTCAAATTTCATCAGGATAGCTACCGTACATGTATCTTCCCTATGCGGAAAAACAAGGAATGCCATTTCCGGTCCTATATGAAAAGAGCCACTGCGAATCCCTCTTTTACGAAAGAATGCAGTAGCTCTTTTTATATCTATCAAGCCAACGTGACTTTAAAGGCCTTATTCAAAGCTTCCGTAACGTGTAGGCAACAGTTTACGGTCGCCCAATGTATTATCGATACGTGCCACGTTAATCCAGAATTTGTTGTCTCTTACACTCTGAATCGGATAAGCCGCCTTAGCTCGTCCATAAGGATGAGTCCAAGCATCTCCTACAATCTCGTACTCCGGATGAGGAGCATTCACCAATACGTTGTCTTCTTTGTCGGCCTTTCCAGTCTCAATCTCTGCAATTTCTTCACGGATATGTACCATGACATCCACAAAGTTGTCCAGTTCTGCCAGACTTTCACTTTCCGTCGGCTCAATCATCAGCGTACCGTGTACAGGGAAGGAGAGGGTAGGTGCATGGTAACCGTAGTCCATCAGACGCTTGGAAATGTCATTTTCCGAGATTCCGCTTTCTTCGTGTATCTTTCGGCATTCCAAAATCATTTCATGGCCTACGAAACCATTCTTTCCGCGGTATACCACTCCATACGCATCTTTCAGGCAAGCAGCCAGGTAGTTGGCATTCAGAATAGCCGTTTGAGTCGCTCTTCTCAGACCTTCTGCTCCCATCATGCAGATGTAGCCGTAAGTAATCGGCAGGATACCGGCACTTCCGTAAGGAGCAGCAGATACTTCATTCTGCGGATTGCCCGTGCTGACATGTCCTGGAAGGAAAGGAACCAGATGCTCGGCCACACAAATCGGACCTACACCCGGACCGCCACCACCGTGAGGGCTGGCGAATGTCTTATGCAGGTTCAGGTGACACACGTCTGCTCCGATAGTACCCGGATTGGTCAGTCCCACCTGTCCGTTCATGTTGGCTCCGTCCATATAAACCTGTGCACCGCACGCATGGATAATCTCACAAATCTCCTTGATTTCTTCCTCAAAAATACCATGAGTAGACGGATAAGTAATCATCAAAGCTGCCAGTTCATCCTTATGTGCTTCAGCCTTCGCACGCAAATCTTCCAAATCCACATTTCCATTTTCATCGCAAGCACACGTCAGCGGTTCGTAACCAGCCTGTACAGCCGAAGCCGGATTGGTGCCATGTGCCGATGCCGGAATCAATACCAAACGACGATTACCCTGTCCGATGCTTTCCTGATAACTTCTAATCACACGCAAGCCCGTATATTCACCTGCTGCACCAGAGTTCGGTTGGAGAGATACGCCTGCAAAGCCTGTAATCGTTTTCAGCTGTTCCGATAGATTGTGAATCAAAGCCTGGTATCCCGCAGCCTGGTCTTCCGGGACCAACGGGTGAAGGTTCATCCAAGCCGCATTGCTAAGAGGCAACATTTCGGATGCCGCATTCAGTTTCATGGTACAAGAGCCCAATGAAATCATGGAATGAGCCAACGAAATATCCTTCCGTTCCAGACGTTTGATGTAACGCATCATTTCTGTTTCAGTGTGATACTTCTGGAAGACTTCGTGAGTGAGATACGTGCTCAGACGCTGGAACTGTGCGGCAACAGGAGCTTTTTCCGGTATGGCACAGACATCATGCATCGGTTCTTCTGCCGCTACGGCAAAAAGATTCAGAATCAGCGTAGCATCTGCCTGCGTAGTAGTTTCATCGACACTGATACCCACATCGCCATTATCAAAATAGCGCAGGTTGATTTCCTTGCTCAAGGCAATGGTGCGCACTTCCTGAATGGTTACGTTGTCCGGCAACTGTATTCTCAGTGTATCAAAGAAATTTTCGTTCTGCAATTTATATCCCAACTTCGTGAGCTGTTCTGCCAGCCAGAAAGCCACGGCATGCACATGATTGGCTATCTCCTTTATGCCGTCAGGTCCGTGATAAACGGCATAGAATCCGGCCATGGTAGCTAGCAGCGCCTGTGCCGTACAGATATTGGAAGTAGCCTTTTCACGCTTGATGTGCTGCTCGCGAGTCTGCAAGGCCATACGGTAACACAGATGACCGTATTTGTCTTTTGACAGACCGATGATACGTCCCGGCATGTTTCGTTTGTATTCATCACGTGTAGCGAAATAAGCCGCAGAAGGTCCTCCATAGAACATCGGTGTGCCCAGACGCTGTGAACTACCGAAAGCAATGTCAGCTCCCCATTCACCGGGAGGAACCAGCAGGGCAAGCGACAGGATATCGGCTGCTACGGCCACCTTGCATCCGGCAGCATGCGCCTGTTCGGCAAATTCCCGATAGTCTTCTATACTTCCGCTGTTATTCGGATACTGCACGATGCAACCGAAAATATCCGGCGTAAAAGTCAGGTTCTTGTAACTGCCTACCTTTACTACCATTCCCTGCGGAATGGCCCGGGTACGAATAACTGCCAGCGTCTGAGGGAATATTTCTTCATCTACAAACAGCACGTTGGCCTGCGCTTTCTGTTGCGCACGGCTTCTCAGTCCGTACATCATCGTAGCTGCTTCCGCTGCAGCCGTCGCTTCATCCAGCAGAGAGCAGTTGGCCAGCGGAAGGGCAGTCAGATCGCTGATTACCGTCTGAAAGTTCAGCAACGCTTCCAGTCGTCCCTGGGAAATTTCAGCCTGATAGGGCGTATAGGAAGTGTACCAAACCGGATTTTCAAACACGTTACGCTGAACAACTGCCGGAGTCACCGTGTCATACCACCCACATCCGATATACGTCTTATATAGCTTGTTCCGGGCTGCCAGTTTGCCGATGTGTTCAGCAAATTCACGTTCCGTCATGGCAGCTCCCAGTTTCAAAGGTTCTTTTAACAGGATATTGGCAGGAATGGTTTTCTCTATCAGTTCATCCAGACTGCTTACTCCAATTTTTTTCAGCATCAGCGGAAGTTCCTTTTCCCCGATGCCGATGTGTCTGTTTGCGAATGTCGTTGTTTTCATGATTATTAAGGTAAGATTTATGGTTTTCAAGCAAAAGAATAACGCATCAGCGGAAGAAAGGATTGTTCATCTTTTCATAGCCGATGGTAGTGGGGTTTCCATGACCCGGATACACCATTGTTTCGTCAGGAAGTGTCAGCAAACGTGCGACGATACTTTCCCTCAACTGGTCAAAGTTTCCGCCTTCCAGGTCTGCACGCCCGATGCTGCCCCGGAACAATACATCACCGCTGAACATGCAGTGCTGCGCTTCACAATAGAACACCATGCTTCCGGGAGAATGACCGGGCACGGCAAGCGCCTTCAGTTCTATATTTCCTATTTTTATCAGGTCGCCGTCATGCACGTAGCTGCCCAGTGCAGGAGGTTCCTCGTTTAGAGGGAAGCCGAACATGCGGCAATACTCTGCCGTTCTCGGCAACAGAAATTCATCTTCCTTTCCGGCTTCGGCACTGACTCCAAACTCTCTGAGCATAAATGCATTGCCGAAAATATGGTCCAGATGCAAATGCGTATTCAGCAAGTGCGTCACTGTAAGTCCGTTTTCTGCAATGAACTTCTTCAATGTCTGCTGCTCTTCCTGATAATAACATCCGGCATCAATTACAGCTGCCTGCAGCGTTTCCTCGTCCCACACCACATAGCAGTTGACCGGAAACATATTGAATTCAAATGTCTTAATTTTCATATCGATTATCCGTTGATTGTGACATAAACCACTTTCTTGGTCTCAAAAAATTCCTCTTCAAAATAATCCTTCAAATCATACATAAGTGTCTGGTGCTTTACAGGCATGACTTCCCGTTCCAGTTCACCGCCCTTCAGGCAAATCAGTCCGTTGGGGAGGGCATTGTGCTGTTCCTTCTTGATATTCTTGCGGATGATTTTCAACAAGTCGGTCAGCGGCATGACGGCCCTGCTTACCACGAAGTCGAACAATTGCTTTTCTTCCTCCGCACGGCAATGACGGGTAGTGACGTTCTTCAAGCCGATGGTATTGGCTATTTCAGTAGCCACCTTCACTTTCTTGCCGATGCTGTCTACTAGATGGAAATGTGTTTCCGGAAAGAGAATAGCCAGCGGAATTCCAGGGAAACCACCGCCGGTACCCAAATCCATCACGGTAGTCTCCGGACGGAACTGCATGACCTTGGCAATGCCCAGTGAATGCAGCACATGATGCTCATACAGGTTGGTAATGTCTTTTCGCGAAATCACGTTGATTTTGCTGTTCCAGTCGGTATATAGGTCATACAAAGCCGCAAACTGCTGTTGCTGAACCTCGCTCAGGTTCGGGAAATATTTTAAGATAATGTCCATGTACGATTATTTCTTGATTAAATAAGTATTGATTTCTTCATAGGGAACCGTCAATTGGAAGCGTCCCATGTAATAAGGTGCAATGTCGTAGGTATTATAAAGGAATGTCACTCCTTCTTTTTCGAGCAGGAAGTTATCGGGCACATACAAGTCCGTGTCCAACAAGATACCTACCGCCTGAAGTCCCTCTACACAGGTCAGCGTATCTGTCTCCAGCTTTTTATTGGCTTCTGCCAGCAGTTTGTCCAGAATCAGCCGGCAGATATCCTCTTCAGTTCCTTTGGCAAACACTTCGCTCTTGTCCAGCTTTTTCCCATTGGCCGCATCAATGTTAACCCACTGTGCCCATGTGTTGGGATGTGCGCCTCCGGTATATTGGAAAGTAGTGACGGCATAATTCCATATACTGTCTTTACCTTCTTGCAGCTCCGAATTTATCTCATATTCGTAGTTATACCAGTTAGGAATTTCATCAGGCTTCATTCCGTTCTTCAAGTCGGTCTGATAACTTCCCTGCACATCCTTCAGGTAATCACCTGCCAGGCTTTCCTTGATAGACGAGACAAAGGCCCGTGGAGAAGCTGCTCCGGCATGTGCACTTGAAAAAGCATCTTCCAGCACCTGATTGATTACCTGTGTCAGTGAATCGTTCTTATCGGCCGACTTTAAATATTTAAAATTGATTTTTATCTGGCATTTAGGTGATTCCGTATTGGCTTCATCCAGATACACAGTCGTATCCATAGGAATGGAATCCACTGAAACTTCGTTTCCTCCGGCTGTCCCGTTTCCGATACACCCCGGTAGCATCATGGTGGAAAACAAGCCACACACGACAGAGGGGAATAATCCTCTTTGTATTTTTTTCATCATGTTCAGACGTTTTTCTCAAAAAAATGATTTCTCTGTCTACAAATATAGCATAACTTCCCGAATTGCGATGTAAAAAGGAATTCTTTTTGTAAATCTTTGCCATTCACACCAAAAAATTTTTTCTTTGTAAAATGTAACCTTTTAAGAATTGAATGCCATGATTACAATAGAAAACTGGGGACTCATCTCTTATTCTGAGGCTTGGGAACGACAAACTGCTCTCTTCGATGAACTCATTGATGCCAAGCTGAACGGGAAGCCTTATACCAACCGGATTATTTTCTGCCAGCATCCGCATGTCTACACCCTGGGCAAGCACGGAAAGGCGGCCAATATGCTGTTGAACCCCACACAGTTACAGACCATTCATGCTGAACTGTTTCAGGTGGACAGGGGAGGAGACATTACCTATCATGGACCGGGACAATGGGTGTGCTATCCGATTTTGAACTTGGAAGATTTTCACTTGGGTTTGAAGGAATACCTGCACCTGTTAGAAGAAGCGGTAATCCGTGTGTGCCGGACCTACGGCATAGAAGCCGACAGAGTGCACGGAGCTACCGGCGTCTGGCTGGCCACGGGTACGCCCGAAGAACGTAAAATCTGTGCCATGGGGGTAAGAAGCAGCCATTTCGTTACGATGCATGGTCTTGCCCTGAACGTCAATACAGATTTAAGGTATTTCAGTTACATTCATCCCTGTGGATTTATAGACAAGGGAGTCACTTCATTACAGGCAGAGTTAAAGCAAGAAGTCCTGATGGATGAAGTGAGAGACAGACTGGAGCAACTGATTTTGGATTTATTAAAAGAAACGGCCTGACGTATTCGTCAAGCCGTTTTCTTTTTCCTTATTGCCGACTGGCAAAATAAGCTTTTATCTGTTCGTTGATTTGCTGCATACCTTTTATGGAAGGATGCCCTCCCTGCTTGTCGATTCCTTTTAGTTCGATGCAAGGCACGTGATAGTGTGCGCAGATGGTCTTTACAGACTCATTGATTTCCGGTTTCAGGTCGCAGTTCAACAGAAAATAAATCTCCACGTTGGGATAACGGTACTGCATGTGTTCCAGCATATAAGCCATGGCCGGACGGAAGCTGTACAAATCTTTTTTCGTCCAGTTTTCATACTGGTATTCACCGATGGGCGCTCCGGCCCAGCTGTCGTTCGTTGCTCCAAAAATGAAAATGAGGTCCGGACACCCCAGGTTGTTCATTCGTGTCACAAACGAGCGGTCGGAATAATCCTCTTTCCGGTAACCGGTGTGGCAGATGGTTGCACCCGAGAAAGAATTGTTTACACACAGACGGTATCCGCTTTCCTTAATAAACTTATACCACCAGGTCTGGTCTACAGAACGGACATCGTTGTTTTTCCGCGGCTGCTGAAAGTACCACACGGCATTGGTATCAGGCTGAAGGTAATTCTCGAAAGTAGAGTACGAATCTCCTAAAATAGAAACAGCCTTCCGGGTCTGCGAAAATCCCATGGTGCAGACCAAAAGGAAGAAAAATAGCATTGCATACGTTTTTTTCATGATGTGTCATTTAAAGTTTTTACAAATGTACGTGATAAAAAACAAAACAAACAGAAAAAAGTGATACAAAAGTGGGGCATTTTGTCGGTATACAAGTAATTGGGGTATGATTATCCGTAATATGTATATCGTGTTTTCCGAAAAATCAGGATATTTTTGTAAAATAAAAATTGTATAACCCTTTCAAAAAATAGCACATGGAACTAAATGATTTTTTGGCTCACGTAGCCATGCGGAAACCGCTTGATACACCCGAGATCATGGAATTGCTGAACCGCATGAGTGACGAAGCCCGCCGCATCACATTCGAACTGAACGGATCGTATCACACCATGGATGAAATCCGGGCACTGATGTCCCGGCTTTTCGGTCGGCCGGTAGACGACACTTTCCGGGTATTTCCTCCTTTTTATACTGATTTCGGGAAAAATATCCATATAGGAAAAGATGTGTTTATCAATGCCTGCTGCCATTTCCAGGACCAGGGTGGAGTGACACTGGGCGACGGTTGTCTGATTGGACACAACGTGGTTTTCGCCACACTTAATCACGACATGAATCCGGAAAATCGCGCGGCCATGACACCGGCTCCCATCGTACTGGGAAAACGCGTATGGGTAGGGTCTAACAGCACCATTCTGCAGGGAGTCACCATTGGCGACAATGCCATCATCGCAGCCGGAGCCGTCGTAACGAAAGACGTGCCTGCCAATACCGTAGTGGGAGGTGTACCGGCCAAATTCATACGGAACATAGAATAATCTGCTTTCTCGATAGAGTGATGTGAAAAGACAAAAATACCTCTGTCTTTTGCTAAGTAAGGACATAAAAAAAGCTCTGAAAATCGATCGATTTTCAAAGCTTTTCCTCATTTTGCCTCACGGCTCCGGTACAACCTCAGGGATTCGAACCCTGGACCCACTGATTAAGAGTCAGTTGCTCTACCAACTGAGCTAAGAGTGCATCCACTATAATTGTCAAACTTTCCGAAATTTTGTACACCCTCAGGGATTCGAACCCTGGACCCACTGATTAAGAGTCAGTTGCTCTACCAACTGAGCTAAGAGTGCATCACTATTTTCATTTGCGAGTGCAAAGGTATATTTTTTACACGAAACAGCCAAACGTTTTCGCAGTTTATTTTACAATATTTTTTCAATTCTTTTCTGAATGGCTGGTTATTAGTCACATAAAAAAGGTCGGCACTGAAGATTTTTCATGCCGACCTTTCGTTTTATAGATGAATATGAGATTTATTTCTCAAATTAGAAGCGGTAACCTACGCCGATAGTAAAGGTCATATTCTTAGGATCATCTCCACCATCTACTGGACTAATGAATCCATTCTGTCCTGTCAAATTAATCAAATAACGATCACTTAATTCAAGACCGATACCATATTGGATACCTAAATCAAAACGCTTCCAATCTCCTTCATCACTTTTAAATAATTTTAAATCGAAATTGTCATCTTTAGCCTTACCTCCTAAACCAAATGCCAAATAAGGACCTGCATTGATAACAAATTTCGTATTATCACTAATATTGAATTTGTAAGCAGCCAAAATAGGAATATCCAAATAAATAGGTCTTACTTTAACGTCTTCAATTTTATATCCCTTAGAAGAAATCAATAATCCAGACTGCAATGACCAGCTTTCGCTGAAACCATAATCCATACCTACTCCTAGCTGGAATCCTGGCAATGCCTTAGCATCATCATACTTAGTTACATTACTGAAGTTCATACCAACCTTAGCATCCCATTTTACCTGAGAAAAACCAGCCAATGCAAACATTCCCAATACAGCGGTCATTAAAAACTTTTTCATAATTCTCTTTTTTTAGTTTTAGGTTCTGTTCCCTTGAACCACTTTGTTTTATTCCGGAAGCAGAGGAACCGCTTTCTCTTATAATATATAAGGAGAAAAGCCTGCTTTCGTTTGTGATTGTTTACAAATGTATAAAACTATCTCAAATTATCAAAACTTTACAAAACATGAAAAAGCGTAAAAGAGTGATATTTTAGGTTATCATGCCTAAAAACGGGATTATCCGTCTGTTTTTGGATACCAAAAAACGCCCTTGCGTTTGCATCAAAACACAAGTACGTTTGAACTTAAACGCACTTACGTTTTAAGTAAAACGCCCTTGCGTTTCAAGTCAAACGTAAAGGCGTTTTTAAAGAGCGTTCAAAGCTCCTTCAAAATGTCATAAAAACAAGTGATTAGAATCCCATATTTTTGCATTTTCCACTGACTTTCTGAATATCCAGGCGGATAATCTCCGTGCGGTGGAAAGACTTGTTGGCATACTCGATGCCCTGCATCTTATGCTCTGGACAATATTTGGAAATCAACAGCGAAAGGGCAGACATCCGCTCTGCTTCGTGCAGGCTGTGATGTGCCGTACATTGCAGTACGATGCTTTCATACCCCGTAGTAAACTTATCGGGAATGACCTTACTGTGACCAGTGACACAAAAAGATACGTTGGGACAGGCATCAATGCAGCGCAATTTACGTCCCACCGGCGCACAATGAATATAAATGGAGTTGCCACGGTCCCACACATAGTTGATTGGAATACCGTATGCACCATCTCCCTCTTCAGTCCGCATGGACAGGATACCGAATTCACCTTCCTTTAATATTTCAAATGCACGTACTTCATCAAGCAGGCGGTCCTGTCGGCGTACGTCTTGATTTGTATATTCCATAATAACAATTCTTTATTGATTGGCCAGTTCATAGATTTCACGGGTAGCCTGTGCATTCAAACGAACATAATTCCCCACGTATTCACCCTTGTTTTCATGCAGTTTCTTTACCAATAAATCGATGTCAGGATGTTCGATGCCCAGTTCATTGAAGGTGACAGGCATACCGATGGCATGGAAGAAGGATTTCAGACGGGTTACACCTTCCAGCGCCATGGCTTTCTTGTCGTCCAATTCGGGCACATCCCACACACGATGGGCATACTGAGCCACCTTGCCCACGTTATGACTGGCCATGTAGGTTAACCAGGCAGGGAAAATAACGGCCAGTCCGGCTCCGTGCGTCACGTCGTACACAGCACTCACTTCGTGTTCCATAAAGTGAGAAGCCCAGTCCTCTACGGCTCCCACACCGCACGTGCCGTTGTGTGCGATAGTACCGGCCCACATCAGGTTGGCACGAGCTCCGTAGTTTTGCGGCTCCTTCATTACCCGAAGGGCTTCCGTAATAATAGCTTTGAGCGTTCCCTCACACATACGGTCGGGCACTTCCTGATCTTCTGTATTGGTGAAATAACGTTCCATGATGTGTGCCATCATGTCGGTCACCCCGCAAGCTGTTTGCCAGGCGGGGAGGGTATAGGTCAGTTCCGGGTTCATCACAGCAAACGTAGGACGCAACAACCCGTGCGTGCGGACACTCAGTTTCTTCAGTCCGTCCAGTTTCGTGATGACCGTATTACCAGAGCCTTCACTTCCAGCCGCAGGAATAGTCAGGACAACACCCAGTGGAATGGCTTTTTCAGGTACTACCTTATTTATATAGAAATCCCAGAAATCGCCTTCGTAAGGGATACCCATTGCAATGGCTTTGGCTGTATCGATAACCGAACCGCCTCCCACCGGAAGCAGAAAGTCGATTCCTTCGCGACGTCCCAGCTCGATACCTTCGTACACTTTCGGGTCGGTGGGATTGGGCTGAATGCCTCCCAGTTCCACATGAGCAATGCCTGCTTCGTCGAGGTATTTTTTTACTTTATCGAGTAGTCCGCTGCGCACTACGGAACCTCCTCCATATACAATCATCACTTTCGTACCTTTATATTTCTTCACCAGCTCGGCAGTCTGGCTCTCTGTTCCTTTTCCGAATACGAATTCGGTAGGACTGTAAAAAGCGAAGTTATTCATATCTATTATAAATTATAGGGTTTACATGTAGTACGACAAAGTTACGGAATTTCTTTGTATCTTTGCACATCAATAAAAAAATTGAACCTATGAAATCAGATATTGAAATAGCTCGCAGTATCGAGCTGACAAAAATCAAGCAGATTGCCCGCGAGTATGGTATTCCCGTAGAAGAAATCTCTAACTACGGACGCTACATTGCTAAAGTTCCCGAAACATTGATCGATGAAGAAAAGGTGAAAAAGAGTAACCTGATTCTGGTAACGGCCATCACACCGACCAAAGCCGGTATCGGAAAGACTACCGTATCTATCGGTCTGGCGCTGGGACTGAACAAAATCGGAAAGAAAGCCTTCTGTGCCTTGCGCGAACCATCACTTGGTCCTTGCTTCGGTATGAAGGGTGGAGCTGCCGGAGGTGGCTATGCACAGGTGCTTCCGATGGACAAAATCAACCTGCACTTTACAGGTGACTTCCACGCCATCACTTCGGCCCACAACATGATTACGGCCTTGCTCGATAACTATATGTACCAGAACAAGGACAATGGCTTTGCCATGAAAGAAGTACTTTGGAACCGTGTACTCGACGTGAACGACCGTGGCTTACGTTACATCGTTACCGGACTGGGAGGAAAGACCAACGGTATCACCCGTGAATCGGGATTCGACATCACACCGGCATCGGAAATCATGGCTATCCTCTGTCTGGCAAAAGATGAAGACGATTTGCGTCGCCGCATCGAAAACATTCTGTTAGGTTTCACCATCGACAACAAGCCTTTCACAGTGAAAGACTTAGGAGTAGCCGGAGCGATTACGGTATTGCTGAAAGATGCCTTGTCGCCTAACCTGGTACAGACTACGGAACATACACCGGCCTTTGTACACGGTGGTCCGTTTGCCAACATCGCACACGGATGTAACTCGGTACTGGCTACCAAACTGGCAATGACCTTCGGTGACTATGTAGTGACAGAAGCCGGATTCGGTGCCGACCTGGGTGCAGAGAAGTTCTACAACATCAAATGCCGCAAAGCCGGACTTCAGCCGAAACTGACCATCATCGTGGCTACAGCTCAGGGATTGAAAATGCACGGTGGGGTAGATGTAGACAAAATCAAAGAACCGAACATGGACGGCCTGAAGGAAGGTGTGAAAAACCTCGACAAGCACATCGAAAACCTCCAGTCGTTCGGACAGACCGTAGTCGTAGCTTTCAACCGTTATGCTAACGATACCGATGAGGAACTTGACTTCGTACGTCAGCACTGTGAAGAAATGGGCGTAGGTTTTGCCATCAACAACGCGTTTATGGAAGGCGGAGACGGTGCCATCGAACTGGCTAATCTGGTAGTAAACACCATCGAAAACAATCCGTCACAGCCGTTGACCTTCACTTACGACGAAACTGACTCAGTGGAAGAGAAAGTTACCAAGATTGCGTGCGAATTGTATGGTGCCAAACAAGTGCTGTTCGGTCCTGCTGCCCGCAAGAAGATTCAGATGATAAAAGACCTGGGATACACCAACTTCCCTGTCTGCATTGCCAAGACACAGTATTCATTCTCTACCGACCCGAAACTCTATGGGGTGGCTTCCGGCTTCAATTTTGCCGTGCGCGACATCGTCATCAATGCCGGTGCAGAAATGCTGGTAGTAGTAGCTGGTGAAATGATGCGTATGCCGGGATTACCGAAAGAACCGCAGGCATTGCACATTGACATCGTAAACGGAGAAATAGAAGGATTGTCATAAGCAGATGAAGCCACAGTTTCTTGTCGGAGCCATGATGCCCGGAAGCGGGCAGACCCTCGTTGCCTTGGGACTGATGCGTGCGTTGCGTCAACGCAACCTGCGTGTGCAGTCTTTCAAATGCGGACCCGAACTGGCAGACCTTCGCTATCATGCGCTGGCTGCCGACCGTGAACCGGTAAGCCTGGACACCTGGCTGAGCTCACGCAGTCACCTGCAGACTGTCTACAACCGTTATGGGGAGAAGGCCGATGTATGCGTAGTAGAAGGACGGGCAGGTTTGTTCGACGGATTCCGGAAAACGCAGGGAAGCAGCGCCGAAATGGCCCGACTGATGAAGATTCCTGTGGTAATGGTGGTGAGTGCGCGCAATGCGGGCTACTCCACCGCTGCCATGCTGTATGGCTTCAAACACTTCAATACAGAACTGAAAATAGCCGGAGTGATTTTTAATCAGGTCACTTCGGCTGCACAATATGGTTTCCTGCGCGAAACCTGTGCCGAGGCCGGGGTGGAATGCTTGGGCTATCTCCCTTATCTGGAGGAAACAGGCCTTCCACCTCGTCATCAGGCACTGACACTTCCTGCAAGGAAGAGCCTCGACCAGCTTCTCAATCAAGTGGCGGAACAACTGGCACAGCATGTAGACATTGACAAACTGCTGAACCTTTCTACCCGTATTTTCCCATGTACCTATTCGCTTCCCTACATTTCCGAAACAGAAACGGATATGTGGACCGGCAAGCGTAAACAACGAATCGCTTTGGCTTCCGATCCGGCTTTTCCTTTCGTGTATCGCCAGAGCATAGACAAGACAAAAGGAGACATCACACGTTTCAGCCCGGTATATGGCAGTGAACTTCCCGAGGCGGACATCGTGTATCTACCTGGCGGCTATCCGGAATTGTTTGCCCGTCAGCTGCATCGTCGGAAACGTCTGATGGAGCAGTTGCGCGAATACGTAGAGAAAGGAGGAAAACTGCTGGCAGAAGGAGGGGGAATCGCCTTGCTAGGACAGACGCTGACCGCACGTCCCGGAGGTACAGCCTACGAAATGGCGGGATTTCTGCCTTATTCAGTCATCGTGAAAGACAACCGCCCGTGCAGCGGATACCGTCAGACACATTATCGCGACTTATGTCTGAAAGGATATGAGTACCGTTACTTTGACATTGTTCCTACGGAAAAAGCAGTTTCACTGCAAACGCCAGTCTGCAATTTAAAAGGTGGAGAAGTATCGGGGTCATTTTTCTTCCGCTATAAAAACTGTATAGCCACCTCCGTACATCACTATTGGGGAGAAACCGGATTATATAAGCTTTGGGAATAGCTGGAGAAAGGAATTTTTCTATTTTCTGCACGAAAAAAATCAGAGAAAACGGACGATTCTAAAAAATAAATTCTATATTTGCATCACCAAAGTCGCGGCAGTAGCTCAGTTGGTAGAGCATCAGCTTCCCAAGCTGAGGGTCACGGGTTCGAGTCCCGCTTGCCGCTCAAAGAAACTCAGGAATTTACATTATGTAGATTTCTGAGTTTCTTGTTTTTACAGTTAATATAAGTTATAAAAATGAATACGGAAATTTATAAAAGGTCAACAGAGTTGCTTGATAAATACACAACTTTTATTCAATCAATAAATCAAGAAAATCTACAAGAAAATATAACTGTACAAAATCTATTTTCTCTTAAGTCTGTTCTTTCCAATATCAATAATGTATTGACATTATTAGCAACATTAGCTATTGCCAGAAAGATTATTGAAATATTTAATATTGGTAATAAACAAAAAGAAGATATATTTTTTAATATCGAAAACAAAAAAGCAAATTCCAATGGATTTGATATTCAAATAGATACACCACGAAAAATTCTTGTTGAGGTCAAATGTAACGCATTAATTCATGAACAAAAACTTGGACAAGCACAAATTAATAGCATACTCGAAGACGCTCGAAAACTCAGAAAAGAATCTTTAAGGCATAGAAAAATAAAAATAGAAACAAGTGAATACCTGAAAATCATAGGTATAGTAAATTCAAGCACTAAATTCTATGAGAAAGTTGTTACTCAGATAATTAAAGAAGTAAAATGTAAGGAAAATACCAATCCAGAGCGTCAAGAACGCCTTAAAGTCAAAAAACATATTTGTCCTCTTACTTCTATTTCCGATTTAATAAACATTCAAGACTTAGATAAAATCTATTTAGTTGGTATTTCTGTAGATGACATGGAAAAAGAACTACAAAAGATTAAAACTGTTCAGAAGTAAAATCTTCTTACTAACACTTCCTATAACAGCCATAATGGTTGAGTATTATTACCTATAGAAATTCAAATCAAAAAACAAGAATACGATAAAAGCTCCCTTTTAAAATCATAAAGAAAAGCAGGAAGAAACCCCACTCATGAATTTTCTCCCTGCTTTTCTTTATAAAATGCTATATTCTTTTAAGAGTTCATACTCATCAGGAACTCTTCGTTGTCCTTTGTCTTTTCCAGACGGTCTTTCACGAAATCCATTGCTTCGATAGGATTCATGTCCGACAGGTATTTGCGGAGAATCCACATACGGTCGAGCGTAGTCTTGTCAAGCAGCAAGTCGTCGCGACGAGTACTTGAAGCCACAATGTTGACAGCCGGGAAGATACGCTTGTTGCTCAGGTTGCGATCCAACTGCAACTCCATGTTACCTGTTCCCTTGAACTCTTCGAAGATAACTTCATCCATCTTAGAACCCGTATCAATCAATGCAGTAGCCACGATTGTCAGTGAGCCGCCACCTTCAATGTTACGTGCCGCACCAAAGAAACGTTTGGGTTTGTGCAACGCATTGGCATCCACACCACCGGAAAGTACCTTACCAGATGCCGGAGAAACCGTATTGTAGGCACGAGCCAGACGAGTGATAGAGTCCAGGAAAATTACGACATCGTGTCCGCATTCTACCATGCGCTTTGCTTTTTCCAGTACGATGCCAGCTATCTTCACGTGACGTTCTGCCGGTTCGTCGAAAGTAGAAGCGATTACTTCAGCTTTTACGCTGCGAGCCATATCAGTTACTTCTTCCGGACGTTCATCGATGAGCAGCATAATCATATACACTTCCGGATGATTGGCGGCAATGGCATTGGCAATATCCTTCATCAAGATAGTCTTACCGGTCTTAGGCTGTGCCACAATCAGTGCACGCTGTCCTTTTCCGATAGGAGCAAACAAATCAACTACACGAGCCGACAGGTTATCGTTATATCCTTTGCACAATTTGAATTTTTCATCGGGGAAGAGTGGAGTAAGGTGATCGAACGGAATGCGGTCGCGCACCAAAGCAGGGTCAAGTCCGTTAATTTTAGAAACCTTTACCAGCGGGAAATATTTTTCGCCTTCTTTAGGCGGACGGATAGTACCTTCTACCACGTCACCGGTTTTCAAGCCGAGCAGCTTGATTTGTGACTGTGACACATAAATGTCATCAGGTGAAGAAAGATAGTTGTAATCTGAAGAGCGGAGGAATCCATATCCGTCGGGCATGATTTCCAGTACGCCGGTACCTTGAAGAATATCATCAAAATCGTAGACTTTTTCTACCGGTTTGGGAGCTGGTGCCGGAGTATTATTGGCAGGAGTTTCGGTAGAAGGAGAAGAGGATTGCTCTAGCGCGTTCTGGTTGGCAGCAGGCTGCGGATTGTTATCCTTTCCCTGATTATTGTTGTTATTATTATTGTTATTAGGACGGTTATTGCGATTATTCTGTCGAGCCTGACGCTGCTGATTTTTCTGTTTCGGTTCTTTAGCCGGCATTACAGGCGCCTCCATTTTGGTAGCCTCAAATTTACCCAGCAATTCAGAAGGTATTTCAAATTTCTCTGACGGAAGATCTTCGATAGGAATGAAATCGTTATTATTCAAGTCGAGCGGTGGAAGTTCCATGTCGTCATCATCGATGGGAAGCGGAGCCGGTTTGGCAGCAACCTCAGCGGGTTTATTTTCAGCGGCTTCCTGCGCTTCTTTTGCCAGAGTAGATTTATTTTTCGAACCCGGCTTACGTCCACGCTTGGCTTTGGGTTTTTCTTCAGTGGCAGGAGCTGCAACAACTTCCGTCTGAGCTGTTTTCTCTGCAACCGGTGCAACAGTTTCAGTTTGCTCCGGCAATGCAGGAATTTCCTTGAACAAAGGAGTCGGTGCAGGAAGGGCAGGAGTATTGGCCTCCAGCTTCTGTGCTTTGTCTTTGGTAGCCGTGTATACTTTGTCCCCTTCTTTCTTTATACTGATACGCGAGCGTTTACGTGGCTGTCCTTCTTTGCGTTCTTCGTTGTTTTGCTGTGCGGCCACTTTTTTTGTCGCACCGACAATTGCCTGTTCATCCAGAATACGATACACCAGCTCTTCTTTTTTCAGTGAATCGACCTTTTTCAGACCCAACTCTTTGGCAATCTGCTGCAATTCAGACAAATTTTTGTCGTTTAATTGAATGATATTGTACATAAATAGGTTAAATGAATTATTAATATTGGGTGTGTGAAGCATGACAAACCGTTCAGAGGTCTCTTTCCTCTTTCACACATTTGAATTATCAATGATTTTTGATTGTTTTTTATTGAATTCGGATTGGATACGAAGACGTTTCCAAATACCTTTTTGCATTATTGCGAGTACAAAAGTAAGTGTTTTTTGTTATAAACACGAATAAATGCGGACTTTTTTTACAGTTTCTGTCCACGGATTAAAAGAATTGTGCTAATTTAGCGTTGAAAATACAATTTAATTGACACATTAACGCTTATGAAAAAAGTAATTTTTACAGAAAAGGCTCCTGCTGCCATCGGTCCTTACAACCAGGCAGTAGAAGTAAACGGCATGGTATTCTTGTCAGGCCAGATTCCGGTAAATCCGGCTACAGGCGAAGTGGTAGAAGGTGGAATCACTGAACAGACTACTCAGGTATTCGAAAATATCAAGAATGTACTTGCTGAAGCCGGACTGACAACTGCCAACGTGGTAAAAACCACTGTGTTCCTGGCAGATATGGCGCTGTTCGGTGAAATGAATGCCGTATATGCCAAGTATTTCGAAGGCGATTACCCTGCTCGCTCTGCGGTAGCTGTCAAAGCTTTGCCGAAAGGAGTGCTGGTAGAAATTGAAAGTATTGCGGTAAGATAACCGTAACAAGGAGCAGACCGTAAGGAAAATGTCTTTATGGTCTGCTCCCAATTTGTTTAACAGGAATTTTGTGACAATGCAACTGAACATGCGTACAATTTGGGGAGAGAATAAATGGAAGCTGGCCACTTTCATACTGGCCATTCTGACAGTAACGGCTTCAGTTTTATATATTTACAGATACGAACCTTTCTCGTCCGGACTGGAAATTACCGACGAATTAGGAGGAAATATCTTTCCTGTCACCATCCTGTCTACGGCTACGACCGATGCCCAACTGATTGTACCGGCTGACAGTACCTATCTGGGAAATCCCAAATCGTGTATCGGCATTAAGATACGCAGTCCGCATGCCAACAGCAAACTTCACATAGAATTAGCAGAGACTCCTTTCTTTGCTCATTCGGTTTCTGAATTCATTCTACCGGAATCGGGAAAGGAATACCTGGTTTTCCCGGATGTAATATGGAATTATCAGGCCCTGCTGGAAAATACTCAGGCCATGCCTGTTACCGTATCCATACAGGCAAAGGTAAACAACAGCCGGATGTATTCAGCCGTACATACGTATTCCGTACGCAGCATCAACGAATGCCTGTTGGGTTACATCGACAGCAAAATGAAATTTCACGACACAGGCGATTTCTTTGCAGCCTACGTCAACGAAGATAACCCCAACATCAGCCAGGTGCTGCGCGAGGCACTGGATTCACGCATTGTCAACCGTTTTTGGGGATACCAAAGCAAGGATCCGAAAGTCGTAGACAAGCAGGTGTATGCCTTATGGTATGTCTTGCAGAAAAGAGGGTTCAAATACAGCTCCATCAGCAACAGCAGCCTGTCGTCCAACGTAGTCTTCACCCAGCGCGTACGTACCTTCGACGATGCCCTGCAGTCGGCACAGATTAACTGTGTGGACGGAAGCGTACTGTTTGCTTCGTTACTGAAAGCCATCAACATCAATCCGATTCTGGTACGTGTGCCGGGCCACATGTTCGTGGGTTATTACACCGACCGTTTGCACCAGGAGACTCATTTCCTGGAAACGTCCATGATTGGCGACGTGAACCTGGATGACTTCTTCCCGGAAGAGAAACTCGACTCCACAATGGCGGGAAAATCACAGGAAAGCGTGTCAAAATTCATGTTCGAGAAATCCAAGGAATATGCCACCCGCATTTATAACGAACACAAAGACCTGATTCATTCGGGCAAGGTGAACTACATGTTCCTGGAGATAGACAAGGCCACCCACGCGTATGTGCAGCCCATTGCGGCCAAATAAGACCTCAATTTCATGAAACTGATTTATCTTTATCATAGCGGCTTCGCCCTGCTGGGGGAAGGTTACACACTTATTTTCGACTATTTCGAAGACTCCGTGTCGGCCGACAAAGGCATCGTGCACGAACAGCTTCTTTCACGTGAAGGACGGTTGTATGTGTTTTCCAGTCATGCGCATACTGACCACTTTAACCGGCAGATACTCTCCTGGAAAGCGCTTCGGTCTGACATCGTCTATTTGCTTTCAACCGACATTCCTCTTTCTGACCAAGACAAAGAAAACAGAAATCTCCACACACTGGCGAAAGGAGACACCTATCGTGACGAATACCTCACCGTGCGGGCTTTCGGCTCGACGGACATAGGCATCTCTTTTTTAGTCCAAACTCCAGAAGGAGCTACCGTATTCCATGCCGGCGACCTGAACAACTGGCACTGGATGGACAAGAGTCCGGAGGAAGAATGGAAACGTGACGAAGCTTTCTTCCTTCGTGAGCTGGAAGACATTGCCGTCTACAAGGCGAAAATGGATATCGTGCTGTTTCCGGTCGACCCTCGTTTAGGGAAGGAATACATGCGAGGGCCTTTACAATTTGTGAAACGGATAAAAACGACTATATTTGTACCGATGCACTTTGACGAAGCTTTTGAGAAGGCTTCGGCTTTTGCACCTTTGGCTGCCTCGGAAGGGACGCAGGTTCTTACCCCTGTCCATCGCGGCGAGACATTGAACTTAGACCACTATATCAACTTAAAATAAAAAGACAATGGAAATAAAAGGAAGATTTGACCACTTCAATATCAACGTAACTAATCTTGAAAAAAGTATCCAATTCTACGAAAAGGCGCTCGGACTGCATGAGTCTCATCGCAAAGAGGCGGCCGACGGCTCTTTCATTCTGGTGTACCTTACCGACGGATGCACGGGTTTCTCACTGGAACTGACCTGGCTGCGCGACCATACGGAAGCCTACGAACTGGGAGAAAACGAAAGCCACCTTTGTCTCCGTGTGGCAGGCGACTACGATGAAGTACGCAAGTTCCACAAGGAAATGGGCTGTGTCTGCTTCGAGAACGAACAGATGGGACTGTATTTCATCAATGACCCGGATGATTATTGGATTGAGATTCTTCCGCTGAAATAAACCTTTATCTCTAATACTAAAAACAAAAAACGTTATGAAAAAGTACATTTCTCCAGGGGCCTGGTTTTCACTGGAATATCCCGACAACTGGTGTGAGTTTGAAGATTCGGAAGACTGCTTTCTGTTTTACAACCCTGACAAATGGACCGGAAACTTCCGTATTTCTGCCTATCGGGGGAATTCGTCAGCCTATGCCAACGAATGTCTGGAAGACGAGCTACATCAGGTACGTGGGGCCAAGAAGATGAAAGTCGGTTCATGGGACTGTGCCTATTCTTCTGAAAGCTTTCAGGAGAATGGCGTGTGGTACACCACCCACATCTGGGTAACCGGTCGGGGAGAAATCTCCGTGGAGTGCTCGTTCACCGTGGCTAAGGGCGAGAGTCCCAAGGCAGGCGAGGCTATCATAGCTTCCCTGAAGGTGCGCAATGCATCCGACAAGCCGGTGAAAGAAGTGATTCCGGTCCGTATCCTGGAAATCAACCAGATAAACGAGAACTATGACTGGGCCGTTTCTACAGTGAAAAAACAACTGACCAAGGACTTTACCGGAACGGCGGCCGACTTGGAAAACTTGCAGAAAGTAATCGATAGCGGACGTTTCAACCCCAAACAGCGTCAGGCGTGGGAAAGCTTCGGTACGGCATTCGGCGTGATACTGGTCAACGAGATGGACGGCATGGAATGGGTAACGGTCATCGACGGACAGAAAGAATCTCCGGCACTGCGTTTTCGCGATTCAAAAGTAATGGTCAACCCAATTTCCCTGATATGGGACAAGGCGAAGAGCGGACAGCCGTGCGACCTGAAAGCGGAATTCGAACGGATAAAGAACGAAGTGGAAGCGGCGATGGACTAATCCTGTCCGCATCCTATTTTTAGAAGCTACGAATTAGATTATGACTCCATATTTACAAGTAGAAAACCTGACCAAGTCGTTCGGCGACTTGGTCCTTTTTAACGGCATATCTTTCGGCATTGCAGAAGGACAGCGCATCGGACTGATAGCCAAGAACGGTTCGGGAAAAACCACCTTGCTGAATATCTTGGCCAGTAAGGAAGGTTACGACGAAGGAAAAATCACCTTCCGCCGCGATTTACGCGTGGGTTATCTGGAACAGAGCCCGAAATATCCCGAAGAACTGACGGTGCTGGAGGCCTGCTTTTATCACGGCAACTCTACCGTAGAGCTGATTAAGGAATATGAACGGTGCATGGAAACACCCGGCAACCCCGGCATGGACGAACTGCTGGTGCGAATGGAACACGAAAAGGCGTGGGATTATGAACGGCGTGCCAAGCAGATTCTTTCGCAACTGAAAATCCGCGATTTCTCCCAGAAAATCGGACATCTGTCCGGCGGACAGTTGAAGCGCGTAGCACTGGCCAACATCCTGATTACCGAACCGGATTTGCTGATTCTGGACGAGCCGACTAACCATCTCGACCTGGACATGACGGAATGGCTGGAAGAGTACCTGAACCGTGGCAGCCTGAGCTTGCTCATGGTGACACACGACCGCTATTTTCTGGACCGTGTGTGCTCAGAAATCATTGAAATAGACAACCGCCAGTTGTACTCCTACAAAGGAAACTACAGCTACTACCTGGAGAAACGGCAGGAACGCATCGAAGCGACCAATGCGGAGATTGCCCGTGCCAACAACCTGTATCGCACGGAACTGGAATGGATGCGCCGTATGCCGCAGGCACGCGGACACAAGGCCCGTTACCGCGAAGAAGCCTTCTACGAACTGGAGAAGGTGGCCAAGCAGCGCACGTACGATGCGAACGTGAAACTGGATGTCAAGGCTTCGTACATCGGTTCCAAGATTTTCGAGGCCGACCACCTGTGCAAACGTTTCGGCGACCTGAAGATCTTGGATGATTTCTCCTACATCTTTGCCCGCTACGAGAAGATGGGTATCGTGGGCAACAACGGTACGGGTAAATCTACCTTCATCAAGATTCTGATGGGACTGGAGAAACCCGACAGCGGTACGCTGGACATCGGCGAAACGGTGCGCTTCGGCTACTACTCGCAAGAGGGGCTTCAGTTTAACGAGCAGATGAAAGTGATTGACGTGATTACGGACATCGCCGAGGTAATTGAGCTAGGTAACGGCAAGCGGCTGACGGCTTCACAGTTTCTGCAGCATTTCCTCTTTACGCCCGAAACGCAGCACAGCTATGTGTACAAGCTGAGCGGGGGAGAACGACGCCGGTTGTACCTCTGTACGGTACTGATGCGGAACCCGAACTTCCTGGTGCTGGACGAGCCGACCAACGACCTGGACATCGTGACACTGCAGGTGCTGGAAGAATACCTGCAGAACTTCAAGGGATGCGTCATCGTGGTGAGCCACGACCGCTACTTCATGGACAAAGTGGTAGACCATCTGCTGGTATTCAAAGGGCAGGGCGACATCCGCGATTTCCCCGGCAACTATTCTGACTACCGCGACTGGAAGCTGGCCAAGGCAGAACACGAAAAGGAAGCAGCCAAACCTAAGGAAGAAAAGACGCAGCGTGTCCGCCTGAACGACAAGCGCCGCATGACGTTCAAGGAACGGAAGGAATTCGAACAGCTGGAAAAAGAGATTGCCGCACTGGAGGAAGAAAAGAAACAGACAGAAGAAGCCTTGTGCAGCGGTACACTCAGCGTAGACGAACTGACCGAGAAATCCAAGCGTCTGCCTCTGCTCAATGACGAGCTGGACGAGAAGACCATGCGTTGGCTGGAACTGAGTGAAATTGAGGGATAAAAAAGACGCCTTTGCATTTGAAAGAAAACGCAAAGGCGTTTACATTTAAACGCAAGTACATTTTAATCAAAACGCTTTGACGTTTTAAATAAAACGCAAGTACGTTCATGGGCAAACGTACTTGCGTTTTTTTATTGGGTTTTAAGAAAAATAATAAACAATTGTTTATCAAAGGGTTACGCCATTCTTGAAAATTGCGATTTCGCGGTAGTTTTTCTTTTCGTTGTTCACGGGTTCTCCGCTGGCCACCTGAATCACATAATCGATGAAACGACGGCAAGTGGTTTCCATCGGCTCATTTTCTACGATGACACCGGCATTGAAGTCAATCCAGCCGGGCTTATGCGCCGCCAGGTTGGAGTTGGTAGAAATCTTCATAGTAGGCACGAAGGTACCGAACGGCGTACCGCGTCCTGTAGTAAACAGCACGATGTGGCAACCGGAAGAGGCGAGGGCAGTAGCTGCTACCAGGTCATTTCCCGGAGCCGAAAGCAGGTTTAGTCCCTTCGTCTGCAAGCGCTCCCCGTAGGCCATCACGCCCGATACATAACTCTTTCCGCATTTCTGTGTGCACCCCAGTGCTTTTTCTTCCAGAGTAGAGATACCTCCGGCCTTGTTGCCCGGTGAAGGATTCTCGCCCACAGGCTCTCCGTGTGAAAGGAAGTATTCCTTGAAATCATTAATCAGGCTCACTGTCTGGTTGAACAGTTCCGTAGTACGGCAACGGTTCATCAGAATGGTTTCTGCCCCGAACATTTCAGGCACCTCTGTCAGCACCGAAGTACCTCCCTGTGCAATCAGGTAGTCGGAGAACATACCCAGCAACGGATTGGCCGTAATGCCCGAGAAGCCATCGGAACCACCACATTTCAGTCCCACACGCAACTCGGAGAGAGGCACATCCGTACGCTCATCCTGACAGCATTTGGCATACAGTTCACGCAAGATGCGCATACCTTCTTCATATTCATCGTCCACCTTCTGTGCCACCATGAAGCGGATACGGTCTTCATCATACGTACCGATAAATTCACGGAACACATCGGGCTGGTTGTTCTCGCATCCTAATCCTACTACCAGCACGGCTCCGGCATTGGGATGCAGCACCATGTCGCGCAGAATCTTCTTCGTATTCTCATGGTCTTCACCCAACTGCGAGCAGCCGTAGTTATGCGGGAAAGCCACGATGGCATCTACTCCCTTGCCACCGTCCGTTTCGCGGCGAAGTCCCTCGGCCAGCTGGTTCACGATGCCGTTCACACAGCCCACGGTCGGGATAATCCAGATTTCGTTGCGCACGCCTACGTCTCCGTTACGACGGCGATAGCCCTTGAACGTGCGGTGTTCCACTGGAATGTCCGTATGCACCTCCACAGGCTGGTAAGTATAATCCAGCAACCCCGCCAGATTGGTTTTGATTTCTTTCTCGCTCACCCATGTACCTTCGGGCACATCGATGGTAACATGACCGATAGGGTAGCCGTATTTAATGATATTCTCTCCGGCCTGGAAATTCTTCAGCGTCACCTTGTGGCCGGCAGGCACATCCGTGCGCAGGGTAATCACCCGTCCGTCTGCCTCGATGGTTTCTCCTGCATGAAGAGGAGAAATAGCCACCGCCACGTTATCGGCCGGGTTGATTCTCAAATAAGTTGTTTTCATATTAATAGCAATGTAATCAGGTTATTCGTTGACATGTGCATCGAAATAGAAATCAATGTTCTCCGTTGTAATCAGGTTGATAGGCATGTAATTGCAGTCCTTCACCTTCTTGCGCAGAATCAGGTGGTTGCACAGACATTCAATGCTGTTATATCCCTGCACGGTAGGCTGCTGGGCAATGATGAAGTCAATCACTCCTGCCTTCAGACAAGCCACGTTCCGACGCAGCAGGTCGTAGCCCATAAGGTGGAAGTCCGTACGTCCGTGACGCTGCATATACTCGCCGATGATGTACGCCTTCGAGTTGAAGGTGATACCGCACTTCACGTTCGGATGTGCCGCAAAGAAATCGTCCAGCAACGAAGCATCTTCACCCGGCTGTTTGGCATAGAGGTTCAGTTCCCACATTTTCAGTTCCGGACAGTGCTCCTTCATGTATTCATAGAAGCCCTCTTCACGATGGAGCTGCTGGTTCGAACCCAGACGTCCTTCGTTTATCTGGCGGAAGATAACAATCTCCGGTTCGCCACTAGCCAGCAGACGCAGCATGCGTGCAGCAAAGTATCCGCTCCGCTGGGCATGCTGACCGTAGAAAGCCAGTGGTTCCAGCCGGGCGATATTCGAATCAATAAATACATACGGAATGCCGGCTTCACGCAGCAGGCTGACAAACCGTTCAGTTTCTTCTTCTACAGTAGGCGAAAGGATGACCCCGTCGGGCTGTGCTTCTAAAATGCGCATACCACTTTCTATAAAGGCACCCGACTCGTACTGGTCATAATAATAGTCGGACAGAGAAACATTGAAATCGGAAAAACGGGTGATGGCCTGTTGCATGCCACGTTCCACATCCTTCCAGTAATCACCTTCGTTGTGCGAAGGGAGCAGATAGGCAAATCTATATTTCTTGTTCGAAGCCAGCGCACTGGCATACATGTTGGGCTGATAGTTCAGCTTCTTCAATATTTCTTCCACTTTAATGCGGCTGGACTCGGACACACCGCTCCGGGAGTGAAGTACACGGTCTACTGTTCCCACCGATACTCCGGCCATCTGGGCGATGTCCTTGATTCGGATTCTATCTTGCTGTTTCTCCATGCGTTCTTACCTTATTATATTGTAAAATCTGTGCATTCAGTAAAAATTCATTTTTTTCGATACAAATATATAACTTATTTTGGTTTTTAAAAAATAAACCGTACCTTTGTGTACGCACACAAAATGGATATTTCAAAAGCAACCGCTGAAAGAACCGTTTTTGTGATACAAGCTAAGAACTACATTATTAATCACATAAGTATAAAAATATCTAGCAATGGGAAAAATTGTTACTTTAGGCGAAATCATGTTGAGATTGTCTACACCGGGCAATACTCGTTTTGTTCAATCAGACAGCTTTGACGTAGTTTACGGTGGAGGTGAAGCAAACGTAGCTGTGAGCTGTGCCAACTATGGTCATGAAGCATACTTCGTAACCAAATTGCCGAAACACGAAATCGGACAGTCAGCTGTAAACGCATTGCGCAAATACGGTGTGAAGACTGACTACATCGCCCGTGGTGGTGACCGCGTAGGTATCTACTACCTGGAAACAGGTGCTTCTATGCGTCCTAGCAAGGTTATCTACGACCGCGCTCACTCTGCCATCGCTGAAGCTGATCCTTGCGACTTCGACTTTGATGCTATCATGGAAGGTGCTGACTGGTTCCACTGGTCTGGTATCACTCCGGCTATCTCTGACAAGGCTGCTGAACTGACTAAACTGGCTTGTGAAGCTGCAAAACGTCACGGAGTAACAGTTTCTGTTGACTTGAACTTCCGTAAGAAACTGTGGACAAAAGAAAAAGCACAGTCTATCATGCGTCCGTTGATGCAGTATGTAGATGTTTGTATCGGTAATGAAGAAGATGCTGAACTTTGCTTAGGCTTCAAACCAGATGCTGACGTAGAAGGCGGTAAGACCGATGCAGAAGGCTACAAGGGAATCTTCACAGCCATGGCTAAGGAATTCGGATTCAAATATGTAATTTCTACTTTGCGTGAATCTTTCTCTGCTACTCACAACGGCTGGAAGGCTATGATTTACAACGGCGAAGAATTCTATACTTCTAAGCGTTACGACATCGACCCGATTATTGACCGTGTAGGTGGTGGTGACTCATTCTCAGGTGGTATCATCCACGGTTTGCTGACCAAAGCTACTCAGGGCGAAGCATTGGAATTCGCAGTAGCAGCCTCAGCATTAAAGCACACTATCAACGGTGACTTCAACCTGGTATCTGTAGAAGAAGTAGAAGCACTGGCTGGTGGTGACGCTAGTGGTCGCGTACAGAGATAATCACTCAAACAAACAACATTTCATTTAAGGTTAGAAAAAATGGCTAAATTCGATAAAATTGCAGTGTTGAACAAGATTGGTTCAACAGGTATGGTTCCTGTATTCTATCACAAGGATGCAGAAGTAGCAAAGAAAGTGGTAAAGGCTTGCTATGACGGTGGTGTACGTGCATTTGAATTCACCAACCGTGGTGACTTTGCACACGAAGTATTTGCTGAAGTAGTGAAATTCGCAGCAAAGGAATGTCCGGAAATGGCAATGGGTGTAGGTTCTATCGTAGATCCTGCTACTGCTTCTCTGTACATCCAGCTGGGCGCTAACTTCGTAGTAGGTCCGTTGTTCAACCCTGAAATCGCAAAAGTCTGCAACCGTCGTCTGGTGGCTTACACTCCGGGATGCGGTAGCGTATCAGAAGTAGGTTTCGCACAGGAACTGGGTTGCGACCTCTGCAAGATTTTCCCGGGCGACGTACTGGGTCCGAAACTGGTAAAAGGTTTGCTGGCTCCGATGCCATGGTCTAAGCTGATGGTAACCGGTGGAGTAGAACCGACTCAGGAGAACCTGACTTCATGGATTAAGGCAGGTGTATTCTGCGTAGGTATGGGTTCTAAGTTGTTCCCGAAAGACAAGGTAGCTGCTGAAGACTGGACTTACGTCACAGAAAAATGTAAGGAAGCATTGGCTTACATTGCAGAAGCTCGTAAATAATACAGAAATTCATTTTGTTTAAAGGTGTATAAGTGAGAAGCCTCGCTACGTCCGGAAGGGTGTAGCGGGGCTTTCTCATGCCCGTAAGTGAAGGAATATTCATGAAAAAATACAAAAACGAATACTTCCTGCATGGATATGTGCGCGAAAAATCCTATCTTTGCATGAAATTTTTCGCGAAATATGAAAATTAAGGAAATTGTGAATGCCCTTGAGATATTCGCGCCTCTGCCTTTACAGGACGGATTCGATAATGCCGGACTGCAAATCGGATTGACAGACGCGGAAGCTACAGGGGCTTTGTTGTGTCTGGACGTAACCGAAGCCGTGGTAGATGAAGCCATCGCATTGGGATATAACCTGATTGTATCTCACCATCCGCTCATCTTCAAAGGCTACAAATCGATTACCGGACGCGACTACGTGGAACGCTGCATCCTGAAGGCTATCAAGAACGACATCGTGATTTTCTCGATGCACACCAACCTGGACAATGCACCGCAGGGCATCAACTTCAAGATTGCCGAGAAAATCGGACTGAAGAACGTAAGAATCCTGGAACCGAAAGAAAACCAGCTGCTGAAACTGGTCACTTTCGTACCGAAGGCACAGGCCGACGAGGTACGTAATGCCTTGTTCGAAGCCGGATGCAGCTGCATCGGTAACTATGATTCCTGCAGCTATAATCTGGAAGGGAAGGGTACTTTCCGCGCACAGCCGGGCACACATCCTTTCTGTGGAGAAATCGGCCAGTTGCACGAAGAGCATGAGGTACGGATTGAAACCGTGCTGCCAGCATTCCTGAAAGGGAAGGTGCAAAAAGCTCTCGTCGAAGTACATCCTTACGAGGAACCGGCCTACGACTTCTATCCCTTGCAGAATGAATGGACACAGGCAGGAGCGGGCATCATAGGTGAGCTGGAAGAACCGGAAACCGAAACCGATTTCCTGCGCTGGATCAAGAAGCTGTTCGAGGTGGGCTGTGTAAAACATTCGCGCATGACAGGACGCCTCATCCAGACCGTCGCCCTCTGTGGAGGAGCAGGAGCCTTCCTGCTGCCCAAGGCCGTAAGAGCCCATGCTGACGTGTTCCTGACAGGCGAAGTGAAATACCACGACTATTTCAGCTACGAGAACGATATTCTCATTGCAGAGATAGGGCACTACGAAAGCGAACAATATACAAAAGATTTATTATATTCAATCATACGGGAAAAGTTTCCGACACTCGACGCACAGCTGACGCGTGTCAATACCAATCCCATAAAATACTTGTAGAAAACTATGGCTAAAGAAGCAAAGAAAGATCCGAATGAATTGAGTGTGGAAGAAAAGCTGAAAGCACTCTACCAGTTGCAAACCATGTTGTCGGAGATTGACAGAATCAAGACACTGAGAGGAGAGCTTCCGCTGGAAGTGCAGGACCTGGAAGACGAAGTAACGGGTCTGAGCACACGTATCGAGAAAATCAAGGCTGAAATCGAAGAACTGAAGTCAAACGTAGCCAGCAAGAAAATCGAAATCGAAACTGCCAAGGCTTCTATCGAAAAGTACAAGAGTCAGCAGGACAACGTACGTAACAACCGTGAATACGACGTACTGACTAAGGAAATCGAATTCCAGAGCCTGGAAGTGGAACTCTGCGAAAAGCGTATCCGTGAATATACAGCCGGCATCAAGTCGAAAGAAGAGGAAATCGTAAAGAGCGAACAGTTGCTCGAAGAAAGAAAGAAAGACTTGGAAGTAAAGAAGAACGAACTGGACGAAATCATCTCAGAAACCAAGCAGGAAGAAGAAAAACTGAGAGAAAAAGCCAAGAATTTGGAAGCTACCATCGAACCGCGTCTGCTTCAGGCTTTCAAGCGTATCCGCAAGAACTCACGCAACGGTCTGGGTATTACTTACGTGCAGCGTGACGCTTGTGGCGGTTGCTTCAACAAGATTCCGCCCCAGAAACAGCTCGACATCCGTATGCGCAAGAAAATCATCGTATGCGAATACTGTGGCCGTATCATGATTGACCCGGAACTGGCTGGTGTAGAAACAGAAAAGCATCTGGAAACAAAAATGAAATAAACGTCAGACTTCCGTCTGGCAGCAGAAGAAGGGATTCCCGCTCAGGGGATTCCTTCTTTTTTACGCACTATAAATCTGCATAACGGGGAATATCGGGGAGAAAATAATACGTATTCCGTACATAGTCGATGCGGCAGCAGTAGTGACGAAGCCCGTTGCTCACCACCAGGTAATCCACCTTCAGCACCATGTTGTAACGGGTAATCTGGTCAAAGACAGCCTGCGTAATCTCCACCGAAGGAGCCTTGTATTCCACAATCATCTGCGGAGTCAGGTCGCACCGGTAGAGCACCGTGTCACAGCGTTTCTTCGTCCCGTTCAGGTTAATTTGTATCTCATTGGCCAACAGTCCTTGCGGATACCCCTTTTCCTTCAGCAGAAAGTTCGTAAAATGCTGGCGTACCCACTCCTCCGGAGTCAGCGCTACATACCGGCGGCGGAGCACGTCAAATATCACGTTCTTTCCCTCTCGCTGGGCAATCTTGGCCTCAAAAGCAGGCAGGTTCAATGCAAACATAAGCGTTCTTCTATTACGGAGCAAAGATACTCCATTTTCTCAAAAGTACATAAAAGCTGAATTATTTTCCAAAAACCGAAGGTCTCCGGTAAGAGAAAATCCCAAATTCTTTTTTCTGTTTGCATTATTATTGTACATTTGCGTTTAAGGAAGATAATTTCATCTTCCCAATAACCTTTTATTTGGCAACACAAATTCTGAGAGCTAATGAAAACAAAAGAAGAAATCGTAGCAAACTGGCTCCCGCGTTATACCAAGCGGAAACTGGAAGACTTTGGTGAATACATCTTGTTGACAAACTTCAATAAATACGTCGAGATCTTTGCCGAACGGTTCAACGTGCCCATTCTGGGACGTGATGCCAACATGATTTCGGCCCATGCAGAAGGCATGACCATCATCAACTTCGGTATGGGAAGTCCCAATGCGGCCATTATCATGGACCTGCTCAGTGCCGTACATCCGAAAGCCTGCCTGTTTCTGGGCAAGTGCGGAGGTATCGACAAGAAGAACCAGATAGGCGACCTGATTCTGCCTATCGCGGCCATCCGTGGCGAAGGAACATCGAACGATTATTATCCGCCTGAGGTACCGGCTCTCCCAGCCTTTATGCTCCAGCGTGCCGTATCTTCGGCCATCCGTGACCACTCACGCGACTACTGGACCGGAACGGTGTACACCACCAACCGCCGCATCTGGGAGCACGATGAGGAATTCAAGAAATACCTGCTGAAGACCCGTGCCATGGCTGTAGATATGGAAACGGCGACTTTGTTCACCACCGGATTTGCCAACCACATTCCTACAGGTGCCCTGCTGCTCGTGTCCGACCAGCCCATGATTCCGGAAGGCGTGAAAACGGAACAGAGTGACAACATCGTGACCAAGAATTTCGTGCATGAACACGTAGAAATCGGTATCGATGCCCTGCGCATGATCATCGACGAAAAGAAGACCGTGAAACATCTGAAATTTGACTGGTAAACCGACGAAAATGGCAAAGGAAGTCACTTACGAAGAGATTGTACGCAACCTGAAGAACCGCATCTATGCGCCCGTATATTTCCTCATGGGCGAAGAGGATTACTACATCGACCGGATTGCCAACTACATCATCGATACCGTGCTCAGTGAAACGGAAAAGGAATTCAACCTGACCGTCACATACGGGGCCGATACGGATGTGGCTAACGTCATCAACGCCGCCAAGCGTTACCCGATGATGTCGGAATACCAGGTGGTAGTGGTAAAGGAAGCACAGAGCCTGAAACGCATCGAGGAGCTGGCTTTCTACCTGCAGAAGCCCCAAAAATCGACCATACTGGTGGTATGCTACAAGCACGGCAGCATTGACCGCCGGAAGAAACTGGCCGCCGAAATCGAGAAAAACGGGGTGCTGTTCGAATCGCGGAAGCTTAAGGACAGTCAGATTCCCGGTTTCATCTCCTCATACCTGAAGCGCAAGAAAGTGGAAATCGAGCCCAAGGCATCGGAAATGATGGCCGAGTTTGTAGGAGCTGACCTGAACCGTATGGCCGGCGAACTGGAGAAGCTTATCCTGACACTGCCGGAAGGCGCACGCCGCATCACACCGGAACAGATTGAGCGGAACATCGGTATCAGCAAAGATTACAACAACTTTGAGCTGCGGAGTGCGCTGGTGGAAAAGGACGTGCTGAAGGCCAACAAAATCATCAAATACTTCGAGGAGAATCCCAAGAACAATCCACTACAGATGACACTGGCTATTCTGTTCAACTTCTTCTCAAACCTGATGCTGGCCTATTACGCGCCAGAGAAATCAGACCAGGGAATAGCGGCTCAGTTAGGCTTGAAAAGTCCGTGGCAGGCGAAAGAATACATGGCAGCCATGCGACGCTATTCAGGCGTAAAGGTGATGCAAATCATCCATGCCATTCGCGAATGCGACGCCCGGTCGAAAGGTATAGGCAATCCTTCCACACCCGATGGAGAATTGCTGCGCGACTTGATTTATTTCATTCTTCATTAACCGAAACTGAATCTCTGAAAAGAGGAAAGCAATACGCTGTACAAGCGGCATACATCTGAAAAGGACCGGATGTATGCCGCTTTTCTCGTTTTTCACGAGAATTGAAAAATCAGGAGGAGAATACAAATGGACGTCAAATTTTCAATTCTCACGAAGTTTCCCTACAAACGGTAAATTACAGATAGAAGTGGAAGGTACAAAATACAAATGTAATCACTTATTTGTGTAGAATTGGATGATTTACATTTGTATTTTACCTATTTATCCGCTACAAATGTAAATTTTAGCAAACGGGTAGGGGAGATATTACACTGATACAATGCAATTTACAAGAATAAAGTATTACTTATCTAAATGTAAATGAATAAATATAACATGCAGATTTAAGAAGCATAATACACTGAATACCAGCATATTTTAAAATAATATCTACAAATCTGTTCAATAAAACGACCTGAAAGAGCGAATAAACTCTTATTTTTCCCATATATACACATGTATACAATTATAATATACTAATATCCAACCAAATAACCGACTAAACTAAAGTTAATTACAAATGTATTTACACTTGTATAAAAGCGTAAATGTACAATTGGAATGATACGATTTACACTTGTAACAATGTAAATTTAGATTTATAAATTTGCATTTCTAAATTTAAAGAATTACTTTTGTAATCAACAAACAAAGCTATTTCCATTTGTATATGAAGGACCGGATTCTAAAAGTCATGCAAAAAGAGGGTTTATCAAATGCCGAATTCGCCGAAAAGATAGGCATTTCCACCTCTTCACTGTCGCACATCTTCAGCGGGCGAAACAAACCCAGCCTGGAAGTCGTCATGCGCATCCATAAGGCATGTCCGTACATCAACATCAACTGGCTGCTCTATGGTGAAGGCGAAATGGAAGAAAGCGCTCCTGCCATAACGGGCATGGACTTGTTCTCACAACCGCTCGAGAATCCGAAAAACACGACCGAAGAGCCGGCTCACTCCGATTTTCGCAAGGAGAACGAGGTTCCTACCGTAGTTTATCCGCCAAAAGAGATTATCAGAGAGGAAGTTAAGTACATCGAAAAGCCGCATCCGAAGATTACCGAAATACGTATTTTCTTCGACAACGGCACCTACGAGGTGTTCAAACCCGAAAAATAAGTCCCCGAACGACAAAAGCACCCGCCAAGGTGTTAGGCATATAAAAGGTAAATTCGTATCTTTGCGCGAAAGAAACGAATTTACCTTTTTTTATATGAAGAAATACATCTTAGATTTGACAGTCACCGAGAACACTCGCCTGCACGCGAACTACGTTCTCATCAAGCTGACGCAAGAGGCTCCCTTGCCCGAAATGCTTCCGGGACAGTTTGCCGAAATCCGGGTGGACGGTTCGCCGACTACCTTCCTGCGTCGCCCCATTTCCATCAACTACGTAGATAGAGAGAAAAACGAAGTATGGTTCCTCGTCCAGCTCGTGGGCGACGGTACCCGTAAACTGGCTACTGTACAGAAAGGCGATACAGTAAACGTAGTGCTCCCGCTGGGCAATGGATTCACCATGCCGGCTTCTGCCGACACCAAGGTGCTGCTCGTGGGCGGCGGTGTAGGTACGGCTCCCATGCTCTACCTGGGCGAAGCGCTCCTGAAGCAAGGATGCAAGCCCACCTTCCTGCTGGGTGCCCGCTCGAAGAACGACCTGCTCCAGCTGGAACAGTTTGAGGCCCTCGGCGACGTGTACACTACCACCGAAGACGGCAGCATGGGCGAAAAGGGATACGTCACCATGCACAGCGTACTGAAAGCACAGAAGTTTGACATGATTTACACCTGCGGCCCGAAACCCATGATGATGGCAGTGGCCAAGTATGCCAAGGCAGAAGGCATCGAATGCGAGGTGTCACTGGAAAACACCATGGCCTGCGGCGTCGGAGCCTGCCTCTGCTGCGTGGAAAAGACAGACGAGGGACATGTGTGCGTATGTAAAGAAGGTCCGATATTTAATATAAAGAAACTATTATGGCAGATTTAAGCGTAAACATCGGTAAATTGAACTTGTCGAACCCGGTCATGACCGCATCGGGTACATTCGGATATGGACTGGAGTTTCAGGACTTCGTGGACCTGGAGAAAATCGGAGGTATCATTGTGAAGGGAACCACACTTCACCACCGTGAAGGAAACCCTTACCCGCGTATGGCCGAAACGCCCATGGGTATGCTCAATGCCGTGGGATTGCAGAACAAAGGCGTGCATTATTTCGTGGACCACATCTATCCGCAGATTAAGGATATCCGTACGAACATGATTGTAAACGTGTCCGGCTCACAGGTGGAAGACTATGCGGAGACGGCTTCCATCATCAACGAACTGGAAAACATCCCGGCCATCGAGCTGAACATTTCCTGTCCGAACGTAAAGCAGGGAGGTATGGCTTTCGGTGTAACGGCTCACGGAGCTGCCGAAGTGGTGAGTGCCGTACGTAAAGTCTACAAGAAGACACTGATTGTAAAACTGTCGCCCAACGTGACTGACATCACCGAGATTGCCCGTGCCGTAGAAGGTGCCGGAGCTGACAGCGTGTCGCTCATCAACACCCTGCTGGGTATGGCCATCGATGCAGAAAAGCGTCGTCCCATCCTGTCGACCGTGACCGGAGGTATGAGTGGTGCTGCCGTGAAACCCATCGCCCTGCGCATGGTATGGCAGGTAGCTAAAGCCGTAAACATTCCGGTAGTAGGTCTGGGTGGTATCATGAACTGGAAGGACGCCGTGGAATTCCTGCTGGCAGGTGCCACTGCCATCCAGATTGGTACAGCCAACTTCATTGATCCGGCCATCACCGTGAAAGTGGCCGAAGGCATCAACGACTATCTGGACCGTCACGGATATAGTTCCGTACGCGACATCATCGGTGCCCTGGAAGTCTGAAAACAAGGCTTTTTAAGGCCCGAAAAACAGGCATAAAAAACGTCCTTGCGTTCGTCACAAAACGCAAGGACGTTTTCTTTTAAACGCAAGTGCGTTTTACCTAAAACGTAAAGGCGTTTTAAATGAAACGCACTTGTGTTTTTTTGAGAAGGAAAGAGCACCTCAAATTTGCATAAATAACACTTTTTGTTACCTTTGTATATAGCACCTTATAATTGTCTAGTTATTCCCAAACTCATATTTCTATACCTGCAACAAAACATAAATTATGACAAAGAACAAATCAAATGCTCTATCGAAACTATTGACCGGATTTATTATCATAATCGGTGTAGGAGTATATATCAACTCTGTTCTCAAAGATTGGGACGTAGAACAGGATTTGGGTAGCAACTATATTTTGTGTGCCGATGGCGAAATCCTTTATCTGTCGGACGATGAGAAGCCTGTTGAATATGTCATACCTTTCGGTACGACAAAATACGGTTTCAACGAGCGCTGGATTGTAGTTGAGACAAAAACACGCTTAGGCTTTCATCAAACTCTTTCGCAAGATACCATTACCGGCGAAGTCTACGACTACTGGATTATTGATAAATCGATACCCGTTGATATTAATGCCCCTTCTACCTTCGAAGATATCTACTATCAAGACAATGCTTATTCCATTGTCCGGAAAAGTCTTATCGGGCCGTTGGATTCTCTGGGTTATAAAAAAGAGATAAACAAACGGAGTATAAAAGTAATCTGGCACGAAAAGAAATAAGCCTATGAAAATTACAGATAAAATCTTGTCAAATTAGCATTTATGCATAATTGCAGGGCATTTTATTGTTTGGTTTTATCTTTTCAATAGTTCGTTAAAAATTCGCCAAGCCTAAGCGGCTCTGGCAGTAAATAAAATGAGTTCTTTGAAAAGTTTGTCAA
>ENA-UEOI01000407-UEOI01000407.1-human-gut-metagenome-genome-assembly--contig:-NODE-407-length-48819-cov-6.381642_pt1 | contig 48819 bp, 51 predicted proteins | sample MGYA00242883_ERZ507882 | MGnify/ENA primary metagenome ERZ507882 (study PRJEB26167, sample SAMN06115502) | human gut metagenome | host: Homo sapiens | place: China:Chongqing | collected 2015-07-29...
TCCCGGTCCACCGCCACATGCTCTGTATCCAGTACGAAGAAGTCGAACCCCGCCAGGGCCAGCAGCTCCGGAACCGCCGGATCCGTTAGCTTCACAAAGGTGCCGATGGCACTTTCCCCATTTTGGATCTTCTTTTTCAAAAGATTTTCGCGCATAACAACATCCCTTTGATTCAGAATTTTCTGCCGTCTAATATAGCAAAACACGTGCCACATCTGTCCATATCACAGAACCGGCGTTTTTTTGGGACAAATGCCAAATACCCGCGTTTTCTTTTTGTGCGTTCAGACAAAACAAATCGTGAGCTTTTGGCTTTCGTCAAACCGTTTTAGCCAGATGTACTCCCTTCTTGCCCTTGTGTGCGTATGCGCATTTTCATATCCGTTGCTGATTTGCGTACGCTTTTCCCGCCCCCCTCCTTTCGGCTGAAAAAACTCCCGGCAGGGGGCGCGGCTGTCAGGCCGCTCCCCTGCCGGGAGCTGCATCCGTGTCAGGCTGCCGGAATGGTGCCTGTCACACTCCTACTTCTCTTTATGCCCTTGCATCTTACGGACAATGGTGGAGGGATCCACTCCCAGAGCCGCAGCGGCCTTGCGGACAGAGCCGCACTGGTCGATGGCATGCTGGATAGCAGCCAACTCCACCCGTTCCACTGTCACCTTCAGCGGCAGGATCTCCCGCATGCCCACGGCGGCGGGTTCCCCGTTCTCCGACCAGAATTTCTTGGGAAGATTTTCCCGCCGAATCTCATCTCCCGGAGTGGTGATCACCAGGTTCTCCAGCACATTTTCCAGCTCCCGGACGTTACCAGGCCAGGGATAGTTTTCAAAAGCGTCGATGGTGTCGGAGAAAATCGTCTTCTGGGTGTGATACTTCTGATTCACCACCGTCAGAAAGTGGTTGAGCAGCGGTACGATGTCCTCCTTCCGCTCCCGCAGGGGCGGAATCTGGACACTGACCACATTCAGACGGTAGTACAGATCCTCCCGGAATTGTCCCTCCCGAACCATCTGCTCCAGATTCTTGTTGGTGGCCGCGATGACCCGGACGTTGATATCGATGGGCTCGGTGCCCCCCACGCGGGTGACCTTCCGCTGCTGGAGCACCCGCAGCAGCTTCACCTGCATGTGCAGCGGAAGATCGCCGATCTCATCCAGAAAGACCGTGCCGCCGTTCGCCGCCTCGAAGAGGCCCTTGTGTCCCCTGTTGTCCGCCCCGGTGAATGCGCCCTTCTCATACCCGAACAGCTCGGACTCGATCAGATTCTCCGGAATGGCCCCGCAGTTGACCTGGAGATATGGCATATCCTTTCTGGGACTATTGTTGACCAGAAGCTCGGACACCAGCTCCTTGCCCGTTCCGGACTCCCCAAGGATCAGGACCGTGGCGCCGTCAAAGGTCGCTACACGCTGGGCGAGTTCAACGACCTTTCGGAACGACTCGCTATTTGCAATAATGGTCCCAACGCCCAAACGGATCTTCATATCTTCCAGCTGCTTGTTTTGCCTGCGTATAATTTCTTCTTTATCCCGGAGGCTGGCCTGCATATTGTTCAGAGATGTGATATCCCGCACATTGTTGAATATGTAGCGCACTTCCCCATTTTCACCGAAGATCGGCGTGGCCGTGGCCAGGACCGTCAGCTGCGTATTATAGTTGTAGCAAACCTTAGAGGTCTGCCGCTTCTGCTCAATGGCCTCAAGGCACACAGAGTCGGAAAAGATCTTTTTCTCCAGCAGCTCCTCCGTGCTCTTTCCCATCAGGTCCTCTTTGGTCACCCCCAGTAAAGACGCATTGGCGGAGTTGGCAAAGAGAATCCTGCCGTTCCCATCCGTAATCCATATCCCATCATAAGAGGACTCCAGCATCTCAATCAAGCTCTTCGGGTTAATCATGCAACTTTCTCCTATATCCCACGCTTGCGTCATCATTTCTCCATTAAAAACATCCTATTGTATCACGAGTACACTGCGGTATCCTTTTTATATTATTGTAATATGACTGGGGTGGCATATACAAATAAAAAGGGCAGGAATCTCGATACAAAACGGACCTGCCGCCGAATGTGGCGGCAGGTCCCTAAACCCGTACGATTCAAATTTTCCGCTCGTCAGCCACCCGGAACATCGCCCGCAGGTTTGCCAGAGGCACCTGGTTGATCGAGCCGCCGGCCGCCAGCACACAGCGGTTGTTTCCTCCGAAGGAGTCGATGACCTGGTTGCATTTCTCGATGGTCTGTTCCTCTGTCAATCCAGCTAGCTCCACAGGGTTTAGGCCGCCCAAGAGGGAGACTTTATTGCCCGTCAGCGCCAGTGCATCCTGGGGAGAGATACTGGGATGATACTGCCAGGCCACCATACCGCCCTTGGGGATATCGGGTGCAACGTGGCGTGCGGTGGAGTCATTGTGCAGCCACCGCTGGGTGTTGGGAAATTCCTTAAAGAGCTTGTCATAGGCGGGCAGAATGAACTCCTGATACGCCGGCTCGCTGAGGAAGGCAGATAGGTCGTCGCACACCAGGATGTGGTGCAGCGGAGCGCCCAGGATCTTCTCCTGTGCCTTGATAAAGTTCACCTGGGTCTCGATGACCAAGTCCAGAATGGCCCACACCAGATCCGGGTCAGCAATCGTGTCAGCACAGAAGTCGCTGATGCCGCGCAGCTGGGCACCCACTGTGAAAGGTCCCATGATAGCGTGAGGGTTCACCTTGTAGCCGGCCGGGCAGTGCTCCACCATGTATTCCAGCTGCTCCAGCGCAATGCGCATATAGTTGTTGCCGTAAGGATCACCCGGTTTGATTGCCAGTACATCATCCAGTTCCTCAATCTCAGCGGGCGCTACGGAAATATAGCCGTGTTCGTCAAAACGCACTTTTCCGCCCAAAGCGCTGCACTCAGCAACTGCGCCGGCGTCGGGAGCAAAATTGCCGCAGCCGTCCAACAGCTCAAGCGCCTCCAGCTGGGCATCGAACATCACCTTTGGATTATGGAAATACTCATTCAGGGGCACCTTCGTTACCGCGTGAAAGAAGGGATATGTGTAGTAGTTGAATACTGCATGGCCATCCGCCTTCTCTCCGGCGATGCTCTTTTTCAGCCGTTCTGCGTTTCTTTCTTTCAGAGTAGACATAATCAATTTCCTTTCTTTTGCGTGGGGGGATCGGCCTCAAGTTGTTTTACCTGACCAAACCCTTTGCATTTTTTCTCACGGTATTGCAACGGAGACATTCCCGTGATTTTTTTAAACACAGTTGTAAAATAACTCTGGTTATCAAATCCCACCATAAGCGAGATGTCGATCATCCGGACCGACTGGTCCATCAGGAGCTTTTTGCTTTGCTCAATGCGGACGGCGTTCAGATATGCGTTAAACGTAACGCCTGTCTCCTGCCGGAAGATGCGGCTGAAATAAGCGCGGGAAAGATATACCTGTCCGGCCACGCTGTCCAGCGTCAGCTTTTCAGCATAATGGGTACGGATGTACTGGGTGGCCTGATGGATAATGTTGGCGTGCTTGACATCAGAAAATTGAAACAGATTATCCATGAAGCGATTCATCGTCTTAGCCAGCCAGCTGCACAGTTCGTCCATGCTGGAAATCCGAGGAATAATCTGTGAGTAATCGTGGGTCATCATGAGCATGGTCTGCGCATCAGCCCCGCCTGTGATTGCCGCTCTGGAGATCAGCACCAGCAACTCATAGATACGGGATTTTGCCACAAAAAGGTTCCCGCCCAAAGTGAAGAAGATATGCCCCAGCAGCTCGTTGAGGCATCGATTGGCCCGTTCCCGGTCCAGATGGGAAATACTATCCAGCAATTCATTCTCCACGGCGAACGGATAGGGCGGAGGCTGCTTTTCCCCCTTCATGGCAGAGAGATACGAGGAGACCTGCTTCTGAATAGAGTAGGATTCCTGCAATTCCAGCATATTGCTGGCAGCCCAAACATTGTTCATAAATCCTACGGCCATGAACAGCAGAGAAGAAATATCCTCCACCCGCGCGGCCGGAACCACCGGGATCTTCTGTACTTCAGCAGTCAGCTCCTGCAAATCATAAGGCATTTGTGCGCGGGGGAGCAGGTCATCATGGATGTAGTCTTGCCGGCCCATCATCAGGAAGGGCCCTACCGTAATCTTAGCGTCGGTACTGTCCGTCCCCACAATCGGAGATGTAAAACAAGTCAGACCCAGCGGGCAAAAATAAACATACTTACCGCCGAATCGCTCCGCTTCGTTCATGCCGTAGATGTGGCTCTGTATGCACAGCGTATGCTGTTTCCCCGCCAGCTGGCATATGCGGCAGTTCTCACAGTGATATGTGCCATAGGTCGCCAACGGCTCTCCATCCGCCAATGAGACCACCGTTCCAAGCCCTGTGGAAGTCGTAAAGGCACGGGCGCAGTCCTTTGCCAGCACCACATCAAAATTCTCGTTCTTCCTCATGCCCCTCCCTCCTTCGGATCATTTCCGCAAAAGATTGCAAAACAGGAGAAATAATTGAAAGAAACCGCACTTGCGCTGGATTATAATAAATGCAGTGCTCCTAACGGTTTTAACATTCATTTTGCCAGAACTGCCCGCAAAAAACAACCATGGTCTTGGAGGAATTGATCTATATGGCGCAATATCATCAGACGCTCATCCAGCAGGTCCTGTCTTTAGGGGCCAGCCATGCGGCGCTTCTTCCAGTTTCTCAGCTTCCCTTCGATCCAAGTTTTCGAGATCTCTGTCGCTCAAATGCGTGTGGTATGTATGGTGCCTGTTGGATGTGTCCACCTTACATAGGCTCCTCCGAAGAGCTGATCGAACAGGCAAAAGCCTTTGAGTGGGCGTTGGTTTATCAAACCATCTCTCCGCTGGAGAACAGCTTCGATATCGAGGGGATGTTGGCGGCTGGCCAACAGCAGAACCAGCTGGCCCGAAACATTCGCTTTCTGCTATTGGAGAACGGCTGTTCTTCCTTTTTGCAGCTGGGGGCAGGGGGCTGCCGCAAATGCTCCATTTGCGCAAAGAAAACGGACTCTCCCTGCCGATTTCCGGACGAAGCTATGTCATCACTGGAGGCGTACTGCATTGACGTATCCCGCCTTGCCGAGCGTTGCAGAATGCACTATATCAATGGAGTGAACACCGTGACATACTTCGGCACAGCGTTGCTCCAGGGATAACAAAAACGCTTGTACTTCTCAGGAAATCCGCCGTTTTGCCCAGTTCAGGTTGATTATATCATGTTGCTCTTGTGAAACTTTTAAATTTTTTGCGCTTTTTAGAAATTTGTTGCGCATTTGTAAAAATCGGGGTGACAAAAAAACTTTCTCGTTTTATGATGCAATCAGACTACTGAGGAGGAGCTTATGCCAACGCTTACCATCCATGCCGACTCCGCTGTCAAGCACTGGAGTTTTTCCGGTAAACAGTCTTTGGCCGCTGTTCTGCAGCAGGCCGGCATTGGTCTTCAAATGCCCTGCGGCGGCAATCACACCTGCGGGAAGTGCAAGGTCCGCTGCTCCGGCGCCTTCTCTCCACTGACCGCCGAGGAAGCCGCTCTCCTCTCCCCGGAGGAGCAGGCCGGCGGCGTGCGCTTGGCCTGCCTTACCAGGGTCGTGGGGGATGCCAGCGTCCTGCTCCATGAGAAAACAACCGTTTCTACCCTCTCGGCCGTCACTCTGCCGGAACACACCCTGGGTAGACAGGGGCTGGGGCTGGCGGTGGACATTGGGACCACCACTGTGGCAATGCAGCTCTACCAGCTGGAGACCGGCGCACTTCTGGCGGAGGCTCTTGGAATAAACCGTCAGGACCGCTTCGGCGCCGACGTGATTTCACGGATCGAATCCTCCAACCAGCAGGGCGTCGCTTCCCTTCAGGCGTGCATCCACTGCCAGCTGGAAGAGATGGCTGCCAGTTGCATGCGCCAAGCAGGCACGGACCACCTGGACGCCGCCGTGATCACCGGAAACACCACCATGCTGCACTTCTGGGAGGGACTTGATCCCCGCGGAATTGCAGTGGCCCCCTTTACGCCCGCGTCCCTCTTTGGGTGCACCGGCAGGACTGCCATTGCCGGCATCGCCCCATATCTCCCACCCTGCCTGGGTCCCTATGTGGGCGCCGACATCGTCTGCGCCGTCCTCTCCTCCGGCCTAATGGGCCGGGTGGATGAAACCGCCGTGCTGGCGGACCTGGGGACCAATGGGGAGATCGTCCTCTTCCATCAGGGGCGGCTCTACTGTGCCTCCACCGCCATGGGTCCCGCCTTTGAGGGCGCGGGACTCTCCTGCGGCATGCAGGCCTCCCCCGGCGCCATTAGCACCGTCTCTCCGGGACAGGACGGCTCTCTCGCCATTTCTGTGATCGGCGGAGCGGAAGCCCAGGGCATCTGCGGCTCCGGCGCGCTGGACGCTGTGGCCGTGCTGCTGGAGTGCGGTGTCCTGGATGAATCCGGTCTGCTGGAGAAATCCAGTCCTTTGGTCTGTGATCGGAACGGACAGTCCGCCGTGCAGTTTCCCGGCACCTCTGTCTACCTCACACAGAAGGACATCCGCCAGATCCAACTGGCCAAGGCGGCTCTGTGCGCGGGGATCCAGACGCTGCTGGAGACCGCCTCTCTCCAACCGGAACAGGTACATCGACTCTACATTGCCGGCGGCTTCGGCCACTATATGAATTTGGGCAGCGCCGCCCGGATCGGACTCTTTCCGCCCTGTCTGCGGCCCAAGGCCCGTGTCCTGGGCAACGCCGCCCTCGCGGGAGCTGTGACCCTGCTGCTGGATCCATCCTATATGGATATCCTGTCGGATATCACCAGCCGTTCGGAGGAAATCCCCCTGTCCGGCAACAGCACCTTTTCCGACAACTACATTGACCATATCACTTTTGAATCTGAAGAATAAAAGGAGACGAAAAACATGAGCGAAATTCTCAACGAGATCAGCACCTATCTGCAGGCCGGCAAGGCGCCAAAGGTCAAAGAGCTTGTTCAGCAGGCCATTGACGAAGGGATCTCCCCCCAGGACATTCTGGAGGACGGCCTGCTGGCCGGCATGAACGTCATCGGCGGCAAATTCAAGAACAACGAGGTCTTTGTCCCCGAGGTTCTGGTGGCGGCCCGCGCCATGAACAAGGGCATCACGGTGCTGCGTCCCCTGCTGGTCGCTGCCGGCGTGGAGGAAAAGGGCACGGTGATCCTGGGCACCGTCAAGGGCGACCTCCACGATATCGGCAAAAATCTGGTCCGCATGATGATGGAGGGCAAGGGCCTGAAGGTCGTGGACCTGGGCGTGGACGTGCCCGCCTCCGCCTTTGTGGAAGCTGCCAAGGAGCACGGTGCCAAGGTGATCGCCTGCTCCGCCCTGCTGACTACCACCATGGGCGAGATGAAGACTGTGGTGGATGCCGTCAAGGCCTCTGACCTGAATGGCAAGGTAAAGATCATGGTCGGCGGCGCCCCCATCACGGAGAGCTTCGCCCAGTCCATCGGTGCCGATTGCTACACCCCCGACGCCACCGCTGCCGCCGCTGCGGCTCTGGCCTTCTGCGCGGCCTGACTGCGGATTGTTAAGCAAATTCTATCCGGCAACTGTGACCGCCCTGAACCTACAGTTTGGGGCGGTCTTTCTTCGATAAAAAGAGATGCTTTTTATCACGGCATGTCAGCAACGCAGCGATATTCGCCTCTCTCCGCCTCTGTTCCCCTTAGACCGGAACGGTGCGTTTCATCCCCGCGTTCAGGCACAGATTCTCTGGTGATACGAGAACGCCTCAATCGCCGCATGGGGACCATCTCGCCATGGCGGACACACCCTCACGCCACCTGTCCAGCCGCTGCATATGCCACATCTCAAAAAGGCTAATAATTACAAAAATTCGCAAGTTTCTATAAGAGTTTCGGCCAAAAATCAGGTAAATTATAATCAGAAAGCCTCTTACAGGCGCTCTCCATATTAATTGACAAAGGGGTAAGAGTATGAAACGCAATATGAAGCAGTGGGTGCAGGAGGTCCTCGACGCTCCTGTCAAGCGCGCCATGCCGGTCCTGTCCTTCCCGGCCATCCAACTGATGGACATCACTGTGCGGGACCTGATCTCCAGCAGCGACCTTCAGTCCAAGGGCATGAAGATGGTGGCCGACCGGGTGCCCGCCGCCGCCGCTGTGAGTCTGATGGATCTTTCTGTGGAAGCAGAATGCTTCGGCTCTCAGATCCGTTTCTCTGATGACGAGGTCCCCACTGTGGTGGGCGCGCTGGTGTCCTCTGCCGAGGAAGTGGACGCCCTGAAGGTCCCCGCTGTCGGCGCCGGCCGCACAGGCATCTACATCGAATCCATTGAGAAAGCCATGAAGCTGATTGAAGACCGTCCCGTCTTTGCCGGTGTGATCGGCCCCTTCTCCCTGGCCGGCCGCCTGATGGACGTGACCGAGGCCATGATCTACTGCTATGAGGAGCCAGAGATGGTATCCGCCCTGATGGACAAGGTGACCGAGTTCCTGATCGCTTACTGCTCCGCCTACAAGCAGGTGGGTGCCAACGGCGTGGTGCTGGCCGAGCCTCTAGCTGGCCTCCTGTCCCCCGCCCTGGCGGAGGAGTTCTCTGCCCCCTATGTGAAGAAGATCGTGGATGCCGTGCAGAGTGATGACTTCCTGGTGGTCTATCACAACTGCGGCAATGCTGCCATCCAGATGATCGACTCCATCCTGGACACCGGCGCCGCCATGTTCCACTTCGGCAATGCCATCTCCATGAAGGAGATGCTCGAGCACATTCCCGCCGAAAAGATCGCCATGGGCAATGTGGACCCCGCAAGACAGCTGCGCAACGGCACGCCCGCGTCTGTCCGGGAGGAAACCCTGCGGATCATGGGCGAGTGCTGCAATCACCCCAACTTCGTCATCTCCACCGGCTGCGATGTGCCTCCCATGTCTCCCTGGGCCAATATCGACGCTTTCTTCCAGGCTGTGGACGAGTTCTACAAAAACAAGTAAAATTATCGCCTATAAAGCACTGCCCGCCGCGCAAACAGCGCAGCGGGCAGTGCTTCTGTGTTCCGGCCGGGGAGGACAGTCCGCGGCCGCTTTTGCCGGATACAGCCGGGGCAGTACCGGCGGGCCGGCTGGCACCCCGTCACCACCCCCGGTCCCGGGGGTCCAGAGTCCCCTCCGCCGCGTACAAAAGCGCGTTGCAGATGGCCGCGGCCACAGTGCTGCCCCCCTTCCGGCCCAGAGCCACGATGGCGGGCACCCCGCACTGGCGGCAGATGTCCAGCAGCCGTTCCTTACTTTCCACCACATTGACAAAGCCCACCGGAACTCCGATGACCAGCGTGGGACGGGCGCCCTCTTCCAGCAGTTGGGCGATTTTCAACAGTGCAGTGGGGGCGTTTCCCACCGCCAGAATCGCCTGGGGGGCCGCCGCCACTGCCCGTTCCATGGACACCAGTGCCCGGGTAGTCCCGCGTCTCCGGGCCTCCTGCGCTATGTCCGGGTCCGCCATATAACACACGGCCCTGCCGCCCAGCCGCTCCAGTGCGGCGCGGCTGACACCGGAGCAGGCCATATGGGTATCCGTTACGATCACACCGCCCCGGCGGAGATACTCCACCCCCTGTTGGGCGGCATTGGGCGTAAAGTGCAGGGTTTTGGCAAAGTCAAAGTCCGCAGTCGCATGAATCACCCGCTGGACCACGCTTCCCTCCGCGCCCTCCGGCAGGGTGAGTCCCTGCTCCTCCAGCTCCTGCCGGATGATGGCCATGCTGGTGCGTTCGATATCCGCTGGTCTTGTGTGGGTCAGGCTCATTTTCCGCCGCCTCCTTCTTTCAAAATCCGATAGATCTGCTCCATGTCTATGGCATTTCGCAGCCCCTCCGCCAGCAGGTCATACTGGCGTGCCTGATAGTCCCGGTACAGCTCCGGAGCGGCGGAGCCGGGGTCGATCCCCTTCCTGCCGCAGAGCCAGCGGGCCAGCCTGTCTGTCAGCGCCCCGCTGTCAAAAAGTCCGTGGAGATAGGTGCCCAGCACATTTCCCTGCCGGCATCCGTCTTCCAAACCGCTCTCCAGGCGGCAGAACGGCTCTCCCCGGACCTGCGTCAGCCCCATGTGGATCTCATATCCATCCAGCGCCGCGCCCCCCAGGGGGCCGCCGGTGGTCTCGGCCCGCACCCGGGTCCGGATCTTCTCCGGGGCGAACACCGTGCTGCAGGGCAAGAGGCCCATGCCCTTGATCCGGCGAAGGGTCCCCTCCACGCCGTCCGGGTCCTCCAGGACCTCTCCCAGCATCTGGTAACCTCCGCAGATGCCCAGCACCGGCGTACCGACGGCGGCCAGCTTCAGGATCGCCGCCTCCAAGCCGCTCTCCCGAAGCCAGATCAGGTCTGCCGTGGTGCTCTTGGTCCCGGGCAGGATCACAAGGTCCGGATGGCGCAGTTCCTCGGTCCGCCCCACATAGCGGACACCGAGGGCAGGATGGCTCTCCAGCGGGGCAAAATCCGTAAAATTAGAGATGCGGGGCAGGTGGATCACCGCGATGTCCACCGGGCTGCGGCTGTCCTTCTGCGCCAGACGGGGGGAGAGGGAGTCCTCATCCTCCAGATCCACCGCAAGATAGGGTACCACCCCCAGCACAGGGATGCCCGCCCGCTCCTTAAGCTCCCGCAGGCCCGGCCGCAGAATCTCCGGGTCGCCCCGGAACTTGTTGATGAGAAGGCCCCTGATCCGCCGCCGCTCCTCCGGCTGCAGCAATGCCACTGTCCCGTACAGCTGGGCGAACACGCCGCCCCGGTCGATGTCCCCCGCCAGCAGCACCGGTGCGTTCACCTGCTCTGCAAGGCCCATGTTCACAATATCCTCCGCCCGCAGATTGATCTCCGCCGGACTTCCGGCTCCCTCGATGACCACAATGTCGTACTGGGAGGCCAGGGAGTCATAGGCCGCCAGGATCTCCGGCAGCAGCTGCCGCTTGTACCGGAAATATTCACGTGCCGTCATCTGTCCCCGGATCTCTCCGTTCACGATGACCTGGCTGCCGGTGTCGCTGGAGGGCTTGAGAAGAACGGGATTCATACGCACGTCCGGCTCCAGTCCGGCGGCCGCCGCCTGCATCACCTGCGCGCGGCCCATCTCCAGCCCGTCCGCGGTCACATAGCTGTTCAGCGCCATATTCTGGCTTTTGAAAGGTGCCACAGTGTAGCCGTCCTGCCGGAAAATCCGGCACAGCCCGGCGCACAGCACACTTTTGCCGGCCCCGGACATGGTCCCCTGGACCATGATGCACTTCGCTCTGCTCATTTCACAATCTCCTCCAATGCCTCCATCAGGCGCTGATTCTGCCGTCGGGTCCGCACTGCCGTGCGGTACCAGGTCTCATCCAATCCTATATAGTTGGCGCAGCTGCGCAGCAGGATCCCCCTCCGGGCAAGAGGTTCTCCCAGAGATACGGGACTTTGAAAGAGCAGATAGTTGGCCTCGCCGGGCACCACCCGCAGTCCCAAGGTTCCCAGACGCTTTGCCAGCCAGGGCCTCTCCCGCCTCACCAGAGAACGGACCCGCTCCCGATAAGCCGTCTCCCTGAGGGCCGCCGCGCCCGCCGCCTGGGCCGGAACAGACACCGACCAGGGCTGTCCCGCAAGATACATCCTCTCCAGCAGCGCCCGGTCGGCACACAGGGCATATCCCAGGCGGATGCCCGCCATGGCGTAGAGCTTCGTGAACGCCTTCAGGATCAGGAGATTGGGATACGCCTCCAGTTCCCCCTTCAGGGTGTGGGACTCCGGATCGTCCAGCAGATCCCCGAAGCACTCGTCCAAAACCAGCCGCGTCCCCGTCTCCCGGCAGCGCCGCAGAATCCGCAGCAGCAGGGGACGGCCCGCAGTCACGCCGGTGGGGTTGTTCGGCTCACAGAGGAATACCAGGTCCGTCTCCGGGGTGATGGCGTCCAGGACCCCCTCTTCCAGCCGGAAATCTCTCTTCTCAGGCAGGGACCACGTCTTGACAGCGCATCCTACGGACTGCAGGGCCGCGCCGTACTCGGAAAAGGTAGGGGCCGTCACCAGGGCCTGCCGGGGCCGGAGTGCCCACACCACCCGGAAAATCAGCTCCGCCGCCCCATTTCCGCACAGGATCTGCTGGGGCGGCACAAGCTCATACTCGGAAATGGACTCCCGCAGTGCCCGGCAGAGAGGGTCCGGATACCGGTCCATCTGCCCCGCTGCCTGCCGGACAGCCGCACGCACGCCCCCGGGAACGCCCAGCGGGCTGATGCTGGCAGAGAAGTCCAGAGGAAGTTTCCCTCTCTCGCTCAGGAATCCGGCCCAGTCTCCGCCGTGTGTCAACAGTTCACTCATCATATCCCTCCCAGGATGACCGCCGCGCGGATGCCCGCGCACGCCGCCAGCAGCAGCCCGCCGGCAAAGGCCATGGTGCGGCCCGCCCGGCGGATGTCCTCCGGCTCCGCGGAGCGCAGCGCATCCCCGATGGTCGGCTTCTCATACCGCTGCCCGAAATACCAGGCAGGTCCCGCCAACTGGATTCCCAAAGCCCCGGCACAGGCGGACTCCGTCTGCGCTGAATTGGGACTGGCGTGGCAGCGCCTGTCCCGCCGCCAGATCCGGAAGGCTCCGGCGGCACTCTGGCCGGTAAGGCCCGCCCCGGCTATCCAGAACAGCGCCGCGATGCGGGCGGGCAGGTAATTGGCAGCGTCGTCCAGCCGGGCCGCCCGCCGGCCGAAGTACAGATACCGCTCGTTTTTATACCCCACCATGCTGTCCATGGTGTTGACGGCCTTATAGGCCAGCGCTAGGGGCGCGCCGCCGAGGAACATATACAGAAGGGGCGCTGCCACACCGTCGCAGAAATTCTCCGCCACAGTCTCCACTGCCGCCCGGATGACGCCCTCCGCCGTCAGGCGGTCTGTGTCCCGGCCCACGATGCGCCCCACCGCAGCCCTGGCCGCAGGAAGATTCTCCCGTTCCAACTGCCTTTGGACCGCCGCGCTCTCCTGCAGCAGCCCCCGCATCGCCAGGGCCTGCCAGCACCAGAGCGTCTGGACAGCGAAACAGAGCGCCGGATGGATGCACAGGGCCAGGAAGCACACGCCGCCGCAAAAGGCCAGCGTCCCAAGCGGCAGCAGTGCCGCCAGAATGGTCCCCGCAGCGATCTCTCCTCCCGGGGTGGGAGGGAATCTCCGCCGGAGGGTGCCCTCCGCCCTGGAGATGATCTTTCCCATCAGCACCACCGGGTGGGGCATCCACTCCGGATCTCCCAGCAGCAGATCCAGGAGAAAGCCGCACACCGCAGCTCCTAGAATCAGCATCGCTCCCCGCCTTTCCCATACCAAAGCTCCCCTGTGAGTTGCAGGGTGTGTTCCCGTCTCCAGAGCCCTTTGTCCGTCTCCAGCGCAAACCCACCTCCGCAGGGGGCCGTCCACTGGAAATACGGCCGCCCGGGCCGGGCGAATGTCTCCAGCGCCGCCATCAGCACACCGCCGTGGGCCACGACGACAACCCACTCCTCGCTCCGGGCGAGCGTGGCATCCATCAAATCAGAAAATGCCTCCCGCACCCGGCGGCAGAACTGTCCACGGCTCTCCCCCCCGGGGCAGGTCCCCTCGCAGCCGCCCTCCACCCAGGCCCGGTAGGCCGCGTCATGCTCCATCTCCTTGTAATTGCGCCCTTCAAAGGCCCCGAAGTCCATCTCCCGGAACCCCTCCACAGGCACCTGGCGGGCGTGGGGAAAGAGCAGCTCTGCCGTGCGGCGCGCCCGGCTCAGCGGCGAGACGTAGACGGTCTCCGGTGCCTCTTCCACAGGCCGCAGCTCCTCCTCTCCCATCTGAGAGAGCGGGATGTCCCGCAGGCCCTGATAGCGTTGCTCATCGTTATAGGCCGTGCGCCCATGACGCAGCAGATACACTCTCATCCCAAAGCCCCCTTGAGCACGGTGGGAATCCCACAAAATACCCGCACAACAGTTTGTGCACGCTGCGCCAGCAGGCAGCTGAGGCGGCCAGCCGCCTCCCGGGCGGCCCGCTCCGCCGGATCGGCAGGCACCACGCCCCCTCCCACCTCCGTGGCGATGACTACGGGGTAGTCGCTCAGCCGCCGGGCAAGGGCCTCCAGGTCCTCCGCGTTCGGGGCCAGGTCCTGCACGTCCCAGACAGCCTTTTTCTCCAGTTCCTCACGGCTCCAGCCCAAAAGCCCCATCGCCGCCTGCCGCTTTCCGGCAAACAGCGGTCCGGTAATGAATATCATAGCAGCTCCTCCACCTGCTGGCAGACCACCAGCGCCGCCAGCATCCAAAATTCCGCCCTCTGCATAAACCAGCCGGCCAGGTCGCCTGTAATCCCGCCGAATTTGGTCCGGGCGGTGCAGCTGTAGTGCCACATCACCACCGCGGCCGCGGCCGTCATAGCAGCGCCGGGCACGGTGCCTAGGACCCACATCAGCACTCCGGTCAGAAGCACCGTGGCCGCCAGGATGATTCGCGCCCGCCCCCGGTGGGCGGCGGAAGCAAACGTATGGGCCAGCCCCGTGTCCTTGGCCAGCGGAAAGGCCGTGATGGCAACCCCCGACATGGCCCGGGAGAGGACGAAGGACAGTCCCATACACAATGCAGCCGGTCCCGTGGGATCCACAGCGGTACAGAGCGCAAAATACCCCACGAAATAGGTGCACAGGCGAATGATGGCAAAGGCACCGCAGTGAGAATCCGACAGGATCTCCCGGCGCCGCTCCGGGGGGGCGTGACTTGCCAGTGCGTCGCTGGTATCGGCATAGCCATCCAGGTGGATGCCGCCCGTCACCACCACCGGCAGCAGGCACAATCCCGCGCCCCGCAGCAGTTCCGGCAGGGCCAGGCGGCAGCAAAGAGCCGCCCAGCACCACCACAGTGCCCCCAGCACCAGCCCCACCAGGGGAAAGGCGCACATGGCATAGCGCATGTTCCGCTGGTTCCAGACAGGCTGCGGCACCGGCAGCGCCGAGAACATGGAGAAGGCCACGGCGGCGGTCTCCAGGATCAGCATCGCTCTCCCCCCTTGTAGTAGATCGGAACCCCGCAGGACACCTCGCAGACAGAGTCCGCCCAGGCCGCCAGGGTCCGGTTGACCTCTCCCAGCAGCCGTAGGTACTCCAGCGTCCCCTCGCCATATTGACTGCCGCCGGAGAACACCTCATTGGAGACCACGATCAGCTCCCCGCACTGGCAGCGCAGGGCGTCCGCGCCCCGCAGGACCGCCTCCAGCGCCGACGCGGGAGTGTCCCCCGGCCGGAACAGCTCGTTGGCGCACAGATTTCCCATGCACTCCAGCAGAGCCGTGCTCCCCGTGGGAATGGACAGGTTCCTGAGATTTCGGTAGCACTCCACCGTCACAAAGCCTCGGCCGACCCGGATCTGCCGGTGGCGGTCGATGCGCCGCAGACACTCTTCATCAGAGGGCTCCATGGTGGCGATGTAGATCCGGGGCCTGCCGGGGGAGCGCACCGCCAGTTCCTCTGCCCAGGCGCTCTTTCCGCTGGCGGAGCCGCCTACCACAAGCGTCATCATGGCTGACCTCCCAAAGGCTGATAGGCCTCGATCCCCGTCTCGTCGAAGGTGCTGCTGCCCTGGTACACCGCCAGAGCCATGTCCAGCAGGGGGATGGCTGCCACGGCGCCGGTGCCCTCTCCAAGGTGCATACCCGCCGTGATCAGCGGGCGCTTGCCCAGGACCTCCAGCAACAGGCGGCTCGCCGGCTCCTGGGAGACATGACTCGCCACCATGGCTTTGGCAGAGTTTGGACACAGCCTCTCCGCACACAGAGCCGCAGCGGAACTGATTACTCCGTCGATTAGCACCGGGATGCCGTACAGCGCGCCGCCCAGGAATATCCCGCACAGTCCCGCAATGTCAAAGCCGCCCAATTTGCTCAGCACATCCAGAGGGTCCTCCGGGTCGGGCCGGTTCACTGCAATTGCCCGGCGGATCACCTCGATCTTCCGCCGGAGGCCCTGGTCCGACAGTCCGGCGCCCCGGCCGGTCAGCTCCTGGACCTGCCGGCCTAAAAGCATACAGGCAACCGCGCTGGAGGTGGTGGTGTTTCCGATGCCCATCTCTCCGGTGGCCAGCAGACGGCATCCCTGCTCCTGCTGTTCCCGGACCAGCTCGATTCCGGTGAGCACCGCCTGCTCGGCCTGACGGCGGGTCATGGCGGGTCCCACGGAGATATCCTGGGTTCCGTTGCCCATCCGGCGGTCCAGCAGGCCAGGAAGGCCGGAAAAGTCCAGGATTCCCATGTCCACCGGCACCACACGGCAGCGAGCCACCTTCGCCATCATGCAGACAGAGCTGCGTCCGGCGGCCAGATTCCCCGCCACTGCCGCTGTGACGGAGCTGGGGGACTGGGTGACCCCCTGGGCCACCACCCCGTTGTCGGCGCACAATACCAGCAGTGCCCGGTGGCTGAAATCCACTGCGGCACTCCCCGTAAGGGCGGCCACGTTCTCCACCACCGTCTCCAGAAATCCCAGTCCTCCCAGGGGCTTTGCACAGGCGCTCCAGCGTCGGTGGGCCTCCTCCCGGGCCCCCTGGTCCTCAGGTCCAATCTTCTCCACAACTTCCCGCAAGTTCATACCCTATTCTCCGCTCCTTTCCATATCGCTCCGCCGCGGCGACAAACCGCTCCGCCATCTGCGGGCTGCCTGCAAAATACAGGTGCGGGAACCCTGCGTACAGCGTCGGGGACGCAAACCCGCACTGCCAGCTCCGGCCTGTCCCCGTTTTTTCTGCTTTAAAAGCTCCGCCGTTATGAGAGCTGTCCCAATGGTGAAACTCATGGACCGGCACCTGCTCTCCCGGGCGGAAGAGCAGGCTCTCCTCCTGTGCTGTGAGCACGGCATAGCCAAAGCGCACCAGCTTCCCTGTGGGGAACCCCTCCCCAGGCAGCAAGCCGGCCATCGGCCACGGATGTCCCTGAGCGTCCTGCAGAGCCCGTCCCAGATATAAAAAGCCGCCGCACTCCGCCACTGTGGGCATGCCATTCTCCACCGCAGCGCGGATCTGCGCCCGCATGGCGCTGTTTTGTGCCAGGGCCGCGGCATGCAGCTCCGGGTATCCCCCCGGCAGATACAGTCCGCAGCTCTCCTCCGGGATGGCCCGGTCCCGGAGGGGGCTGAAAAACAGCAGCCGCGCGCCAGCCCGGGCCAGGGTCTCCAGCGTCTCGGCATAGGTAAAGCAAAACGCCTCGTCCCGGGCCACTGCAATGGCGGTTCCATGTCCGGGCACCGGCGGCGCGGGATCTCCCGGCCAATCCGGCCCGCTGAACAGTTCCAGCAGCCGATCCAGATCCACATGCCTCTCCAGCGCGTCGGCCAGCAGCCCGATCCGCGCCCGCAGATCCTGGATTTCACCGGCAGCGTACAGCCCCAGATGGCGGCTGGGGACCTCCGCCCGCTCCTCCCGGGGCAGGCACCCCAGCACCGGCAGGCCCGTCTCCCGCTCCAGCATCGGAGCAAGGTGGCGGCACAGTTCCGGCCGGCACTGGTTGAGCAGGATTCCCCTCAGGCGGCTGTTCTCCCGGAAGCTCTGAAGCCCCCGGATCTGCGCGGCCAGCGTCAGCCCCGCGCCGCCGGTGCGCACCACCAGCAGCACCGGCAGCTCCAGGGCATCCGCCACCTGCCAGACGCTGGCCTGATCCGTGCCGCCCACGCCGTCGTACAGGCCCATGGCCCCCTCGCACACCGCCGCCCCGCGGCCCCGGCACCACTGGTCAAAGAGATTCTTCATGGCCGCCCTCTCCGTGAAGAACAGGTCCAGATTATGGCTCTCCACACCCAGTACGGAGCGGTGAAACATGGGATCGATATAATCCGGCCCGCATTTGAAGGCGCAGGGGTCCAGCCCCCGGCGCCGCAGCGCCGTCAGAAGCGCGCAGGTGACGGCGGTCTTTCCGGAGGAGGATGCCGGGGCGGACACCATCAGCCGGATCACGGTTCTTCTCCCGCAGGCGCCTTCGCGCAGATGAGGAAAACCGGGTTGGCAGCCGTCAGAAGATGATACCTCCCCGCCGCCCTGGTATGGCTCACCGCGATCTGGCATACCTCCGCCTCCCGTCCCGCAGCTGTCAGGGCCGCAGTAGCCGCGGCCAGCGTCTCCAGAGTGACAGCGGAGACGCAGATGCGGGCCGCCGGATTCCGCTCCATCGCAGCCGTCAGGATGTCTGCCAGCTCTCCGCCGCTGCCGCCCACAAATACTGCGTCCGGCGCGGGCAGCCCGGCCAGGGCCTCCGGCGCGCGCCCAGGCACCACAGTGAGGTTCCAGGCGCCGAACCGCTCCCGATTCTGCCGGATCAGGCCGCAGGCCTCGGGCTGGCGCTCCACAGCATATACCCGGCCCCGCCGGGCCGCCAGGGCCATCTCCACGCAGACACTTCCAGTGCCGGCCCCCACATCCCAGACGGTGTCCCCGGGCCGAATGGCCAGCTTCGCCAGGGCAGCGGCGCGAACCTCCTGCTTCGTCATGGGAACATTGCCCCGCAAAAAGGCCTCGTCCGCAAATCCAGGGGTGCGCCGGACAGCGGACGGTTCCGCCGCCTCCGCCAGCAGCACCGAGAGCGAGTCAAATTTCCTGTGGGAAAACGACCCCGCCGTCCCGCACACCACACGCTCGTCCGGATAGGAGAGGCGTTCCCCCACCGTTACCGGAAGGCCGCCCAGTCCCGCCTCCGCAAAGGCCTGGCACAGGCGGGCGAGTCCATCAGCGCCGCCGGTGAGGAAGAAGGCCGGGCGGCCGTCCATCACGGCAGGCACAGGGTCGCAGTCCGTACCGTGGGCAGAGCACAGATTCCAATCCTGCCAGGGTCTGCCCAGGCGGGCTGCCAGCAGCTGCACGCTAGAGATTCCGGGGAGCACGCGGATATCCTCCCCCCCCATCTCCCGCAGGCGGCGCAGCAGCTGGCTGGCACCGGAGTGGATCCCTGTGTCTCCGCTGAAGAGCACACAAGGCCGTTGTGCCCCCTCAAGGTGCAGCAGCTCCAGAATCTCCTCCGTGCGGACCGCCGCCCTCCGGCGGGAGGTACATCCCTCCGGCAGGTCCTCCAGCAGCCGGGACGCGCCGATCAGAAGGTCCGCCTGCAAAAGAGCCTGCCTCCCCTCCTCCGTAAGCGTGGCTGCACTGCCGCAGCCCATGCCCACCAGTGTCAGCGTCATCTCATCATCTCCTCGCACAGTTTTACAATAGATGCCAGATCCTCTCCCTGATCCTCCGGGCGGCACAGCACGATCAGCTCCGCTCCCGTAGTCTCCGCCGCCCGGGCCTTTTCTGGGAATCCCCCAGCGGTGCCGCCGTCCTTGGTGACCACCCAAGCGATGTGGTACTGGCGAATCAACGCCTCGTTAAGTTCCTGGGAGAAAGGTCCCTGCATGGCCAGAATGTTCCGGTGGGGGATGCCCGCGGCCTCACAGGCCGAAAGGCTCTCATGGCTGGGCAGGACCCGGGGATAAAGCCGCTGCGGCTCAATGGCGGAAAAAGCCCCCAGCTCTTTGCTGCCGGTGGTCAGCAGGATGTTGCCCCGCTCCTGCGCCAGCAGAGCGGCGGCGGCAGGCGCGTCCGCCACCTGGATCCCGTCTGCAGCGCTCTCCCGACGCAGCAGACGCCGCAGAGGCACGCCCGCGGCGTCACAGGCATCCCGGAGAGTCCGGGAGATATTTTCCGCGTAAGGGTGCGTGGCGTCGATGCACAGGTCCGCTCCCTCCAGCAGCGAGAGGATCGCCGTCCTGTCCTTCCGTCCGGTCAGCACCGTGATCCCGGGGGCTTCCCCCTGCTCCTCCCGGCCGTATTCGGTGGCCACACACACCAGCACCTGCGCTCCCCGCTCTGCCAGAAGGTGCGATATCTCCCGCCCCTCTGTGGTGCCGCCGAAAATCAGAATGTTCATCTCTGGCGATACCCCCGGGGCGTCACCATATGGCCCTCCGCCAGGATGGTGGTGGTGGAGGAGCCCACAAAGACCGTGGTGAACATGTCCACCTGCTCCTCCCGCAGCTCCCGCAGCGTCAGCAGGCGGGACTCCTGCCCCTCCCGGCCGATGTTGCGCACCCAGCCGCACACCGTATCCCCGGACCGATGGCGCAGCAATATCTCACAGGCCCGGCGCAGATAGTCCCTCCGCTTGCGGGAGGCGGGATTGTACAGGCACAGGGCAAAGTCCCCGGCGGCGGCGCACTCCAGCCGCCGGCTGATAGTCTCCCAGGGCGTCAGCAGATCCGACAGGGAGATCACGCAGAAGTCGTGCCCCAGCGGCGCGCCCAGCACCGCAGCGCCGGAAAGTGCCGCGGTGATCCCCGGCACCACTGCCACCTCTACCTCCGGGTAGTCCCGGGCCAGCTCCAGAAGGGGCCCCGCCATACCGTAGACCCCCGCGTCTCCACTGCACACCAGGGCGGTGGTCCGGCCGCTCCGGGCGCTCTCCAGCGCCCAGCGGCAGCGTTCCAACTCCTGGGTCATGGGGGTGGTGAACACCTCTTTTTCAGGATACAGGGGCGCTACAAGATCCACATACACCCCATAGCCGCACAGCACATGGGCCTCATCCAGGGCGCTGCGCGCCTCGGCGGTGAGGCAGCGACTGTCCCCGGGACCCAGCCCCACTACATACACTTTACGCATTCGTCCATCTCCAATCCAGGGAAACCGGCCGCAGGGCTACCGCCATGGTGATGCCGTCTCCTGCGTGTTTTCCCGTCCAGATAGCGCCCCCTGCAGCCAGGGCGGCGCTTCGTTCACATACATTGTCCGTCCCGGTGACGCGCCTGACAAACTCGGAGGCAGTGAAAGTCCCCTCCACTGCCATGAGCTGGCTGGTAGAATAGGCCGCTAGCGGCCACCCCCGGGAGGCGCAGAAGGTCAGAAGCCCCGGCTCCGCCGCCTTGAGATCGATGGTAGCCGCAAGGACCACCGCCTCCGGCCACAGCCCGGTCTCTCTGCACAGGGCTGAAAAGGCCGCCTCCAGAGTTTCCCGTGAGGTGCCCCTCCTACAGCCGACCCCCAGGACCGCCACCCGGGGCACCAGCGAAAGGGCTCTGCCATCTCCCCGGCCCACATCCACCCTCACGTGACATCCTTCCTCTCCGGTCAGGAGCACGCCCTCCGGGGGCGTCCCTGACACAGGCCAGCGGGAGAAGACGCGGATGCTCTCCCCCTGCAGCACCCGGGAGGAGATCTCCTTGATCTTACCGGGCTCTGTCACAACGCACCCCTGACGGCGCGCCCACTCGTCCACAGCAAAGGCGTGCCGGAGATCCGTGGCGGTGGTGATCACCGCCTCCGCACCGCAGATCCGGGCGATCTCCCTGGCCAGATCGTTGGCGCCGCCCAAGTGCCCGGAGACTACCGGCACAGCATAGCGTCCCGATTCATCCACAGCCACCACCGCCGGGTCTACAGCCTTGCTCTGCAGGCAGGGAGCAATTGCCCGCACAGCGATGCCTACAGCCCCCACAAAGACCAGTGCCTGACAGCCTGTCTGGAAGGCGTCCCGGGTCCAATTCTCCAGGGAAATTCCCTGGCCCGCCCTAATCCTCGTCAGTGTACCTCCCAGTCCCCGGTGCAGCCGCTCCGCCAGGGCGGCGCCCCGGTCGGTAAAGGCGGCGAAGGCGATATCCCGCCCGCTCACGGCCTCCCCTCCCGGAATTCCGTGGTAAAGGCCGGGTCATACAGCTTACTGCGTCTGTAGGCATCTCCCAGGAAATCCCCCACCAGCACCAGGGCAGTTTTGCGAATGCCCGCCTCCTGCGCAGTGCGGGCCAGCGTCCCCACGGTACAGCGGACCACTTTCTCCTCCGGCCAGGTGGCCTTGTACACCAGGGCCGCCAGGGTCTCCGCCATGTAGGCTCCCCCCCGGAGCAGCTCCTCCTGGACCTTATCCAGCATCCCCGCAGAGAGGAACAGCACCAGGGAGGCCCCATGAGACGCCAGGGAGGCCAGATTCTCCCCCTCCGGCACCGGGGTCCGGCCGGCCATGCGGGTGATGATCACGCTCTGGCTGACGTCCGGGAGCGTATATTCGGCCCCGAGAGCCGCTGCCGCGCCGCAGAAGCTGGAGACGCCCGGCGTGTCGTCATAGGGGATGCCACGGCTGTCCAGCGCGTCCATCTGCTCCCGGATGGCCCCATACAGGCACGGGTCCCCGGTGTGGAGCCGGACAGTGTTCTTCTTCTCCCGTTCCGCCCGCTCCATGACCTCCAGGACATCCTCCAGAGTCATCTCCGCGCTGTTGTAGATCTCACAGTCCTCCCCCGCCATCTTCAGAAGCGCCGGGTTCACCAGGCTCCCGGCATAGATGATTACATCGGCGGAGCGCAGCAGCTCCGCCCCCCGCAGGGTGATCAGGTCCGGGGCGCCGGGGCCGGCGCCGACAAAGTGCACCATACGTTCATCTCCTCACAATCAATGTGGCAAAATAGCCTGTGTGTTCCGGCGGCCTCTCCCGGGAAAGGTCCGGGTACACCGCCTCGCCCGGCAGGCCGCAGTTCTCCACCAGCATACTCTCCGCCAGAAGGCCGCGGCTCTCAAGGCTGTGCAGGATCGCCGGGAGCTGCTGGCCGGATTTCATCAGCACCTTCGTGCCCGGCAATGCCAGGGCAGCCTCCGTGTCGGCACTGCCCGGCAGGATGTGTAGCCCCTGGTTCATCTCCGTCAAGCTCACCCCCAGCCTGGCCGCCGACGCGCAGAAACTGGGGACCCCGGCAATCATCACCGTCTCATAGCCCTGCCCCCGCAGAAGCTCCGCAAGATACGAGCAGGTGGCGTAGATGGACACGTCCCCCAGGTTCAGCATGGCCACATCCTCTCCCCGGTCCAGGAACTCCGCCACCGTGCGGGCCGCCCTCTGGTGGGTCTGCTCCAGCACAGCGGGATCCCGGTTCATGGAAAAGGAGAGGGGCACCACGGTCTTCCCCTTGAGGTCCACCGCCCCGGCAGCGATGCGCAGGGCCAGCATCTCGCCGTTTTTCGTCTGGGGCGCGGCCACAACACGGCACCGCTCCAGAAGCCGCACCGCCTTCAACGTCATCAGCTCCGGATCGCCGGGGCCCACGCCCACTCCATAAAATACTCCCTTTCTCATGCGCTCCTCCATCTTGACAAAAGTTCCTCTGCCTGGCGGGTCTGCCCCAGCAGGCCGTATTCGTTGGAAAACATCACCGCGCCCACCTGGAAGACACCGCCTGCCCGCCGCTCCAGATGGGTCTGAATGGCGGCCATCAGGCTGGCCATCACCGGCCGGCGGAGTCCGGCCTCCTCCAGAAGAGCGATTCCGGCGTCCACTGTGGCAACCTCCATCAGTCGGCGGCACAGTACCTGATCCGCCCCCTGGACTGCGGCATGGGCCACCAGGATCTCCATCCGGCAGTCCGCCAACCGGGAGTGGGTGTTCATCACCCCGCCAGCCACTTTGACGAGCTTTCCCGCATGGCTCACCACCACCACGGCGGAAAAGCCCTCTCCCCCGGCCATATCCAGCGCCTCCCCCAGGAAGTTGGAGCACTTGACACATGGGACGCCGGGCAGCTCCAGCCCGCTCCGGCACAGAAAATCCAGTCCGTAATTTCCGGGGGTCAGCAGCAGGCGGTCCGCGCCATAGGCTCTGGCCTGCCGCAGCTCCACGCCGATGGTGTCCACAAGGGCCTGCTGGCTCATGGGTTCCACCACGCCGGAGGTTCCCAGGATGGAGAGTCCCCCCTCAATTCCCAAGTGAGGGTTGAAGGTCCGCCGGGCCAGTTCCTCGCCGCCGGGGATGCGGATCACCACCCGGATGCCGCCGTTATAGCCGGCGGCCCGGCACTCCCGCTCCACAGCGGCGGCAATCATCTGTCTGGGCACATGGTTGATCGCGGCGGCGCCCACAGGCTGGTCCAGCCCCCGGCGCGTCACCCGGCCGACGCCCTCTCCCCCGTCAATCTCCACCCCGGCGGCGATACGGGCCACGTCGGCAAAGATCAGGCACCCGTGGGTCACGTCAGGGTCATCGCCGCCGTCTTTTTCCACCGCGCAGGAGGCGCAGTCCCCCTTCAGGGCCTGCCGGAGCAGCGGGGCCTCCACCTCCAGGCCCTTAGGTGTCACCAGCGCCGCGGTCTGTGGAGGGGACCCGGTCAGAAGAAAACGGGTGGCTCCGGCTGCGGCCAGGGCGGCGCAGGTGCCGGTGGTATACCCCTGCCGCAGCCATTTCTGTCCGCTGCGGATGTAATGCTCAAAGGCCATCTGCCGTCTCCCTCCGCAGCACCTGCTCCAGATGGCGGCAGTACATCTCCTGTACGCCCCGCAGCTGACCCAGGCCCTGCATCTCGCAGCGCAGGCGGTATCCCTCCGCCTCCAGCCGGGTGCGCCAGCTATCCTCCGGGCCGGCCATATCGTTGAGGGCATGGTCCCCGGCCACCAGCATCAGCGGTGCCAGGCGGATCCTTCTCCGCCCGCTCCTCCGGAGCTGAGCGGACACCTCCTCATAGGCGGGCCAGCCCTCCACGGTGCCAACTAGAACATCCTCACGGCCCTGGATTTGGAACACCGTCTGCAGTGCCGCATACATGACATTCGCGAAGTGGTCCGTTCCATGTCCAAAGAGCACCAGGGCTTCATCCTCCTGCGCCGGCCAGGCTGCCGACAGGACCTGCGCAAGCTGCCGCAGGTCGTCAGTGCCGCCCAGCAGGGGCGGCCCCAGCGTCAGCGCCGCGAAACGGTCCTTCCAGGGGGCCATCTCCCGGCAGATCTTTTCGTACTCATTGCCAAAGAGAATGTGGGTGGGCTGAACCAGCACATCCTCCACTCCCTGCTCCGCGAGCTGTTCCAGGGCGCCGGACACGCCCGGGATCTCCTCTCCCCGGGCGGACAGGAGCCGGCGGATGATCGTACTGGTGAAAGCCCGGGCCAGACGGCGGTCTGGTGCCGTCCGCTTCAGGGCCGCCTCTACCGCCTCAATGCTCCCGCGGGCCTCCGGCACACTGGTCCCGAAGCTGACACACAGCAGTGCTTTTTTCATGTCCCTTCCTCCCTTTTTGCCGTCCCGGCCAGCAGGCGGGCGGCGGTCTCGAATTCCTCCAGGGTCCTGGGGAGCGGCTCAAGCCCCAGCGCCTCTCCGGCCCGGAACAGGACGGGCTGCTCCAGGCCGCAGCCCTCCAGCAGCTCTCTGTCCCGGAACAGGTTCTCGGGGGGCATATCTGCCGCAAGCTCACCGCTGCGGAACACCAGGACCCGTTCCGCCCAGCGCCAGGCGAAGTCCACGTCATGGGTGGACACCATCAGGGACATTCCCCAGGACTCCAGCATCGTCAAAGTTTTCTCAAAGATCCGGCGGTGCCTGGGATCAAGGCTGGCGGCCGGTTCATCCAGCAGCAGCAGCCGCGGCTCCATGGCCAGTACGTCGGCAATGGAGATCTGCTTTTTCTCCCCGCCGGAGAGGTATTGAGGCGCCCGGGCGCGCAGATGGGTGATCTGAAGCTGCTCCAGGGCCGCCTCCACCCGGCGGACCACCTCCTGCCGGGGCAGGCGAAGGTTCATGGGGCCGAAGCTGATCTCCTCCTCCACCGTTCCGCCCAGGATCTGTACGTCCGGGTCCTGAAACACCAGTCCCACGCCCCGGCGCAGGTCGTTGAGCTCCCGCCTCCCCACAGGGTGCCCCAGAAAATACACCGTTCCCTCCCACGGCCGAAGAACGCCGTTGGCCAGCAGGAAGAAGGTGGACTTGCCCGCCCCGTTCTCTCCCAGCACGGCGATCCGCTCCCCGGCCGAGACCGTCACGCTGCACCCGCACAGGGCTGGATACTCCTCCCGCCCTTCCTCGTAGGCAAAGGACACATTTTCAAAGCGCAGCAGTTCCTCCATAAGCCCTCCTCAAACAATTTCCGCCGCCAGCAGTCCGGCAGAGAGCGCCATCAATCCCGCGAAGACCCACAGCTCCACAGGGCAGGGCGGCGCGGAACGGGGAAGGAAGCAGATCTCCCCGCCGCAGCAGCGGCTCTCCATGGCGTCAAAGCAGGTGCCGGCCCGCCGGAAGCTCTTTGCCAGCACCCTGCCGTACACCATGCCGGTGGTCCGCAGGCTCCTTGCCAGGCCGTCATATCCCAGGCGGCTGGCAGCGGCGTCCCGCATCTCGCGGCAGGCTGTTTGCAGAATGAAGGTATACCGGTAGATCAGGATCGCCAGGTCCAGAAGCACGCCGGGCATCCGCAGCCGCCGCAGGACGGAGAGCACCTCCGGCACAGGGGTGGTCAGGCTGAGGAAGTACAGACAGCTCACCGCCCCCACAGCCCGGGCCAGCACCAGTCCCGTCATGGCCTGGGACTCTCCCGTCACTACCAGCCAGCCGCCGAAGCAGGGAATGGAGAGCAACCCCTCCGGCTCATGGGCATAGGTCCACAGCAGCGCCAGGGCCGAGAGCAGCATAAAGACCGCCGGCAGCCGGAACAGCGCCAGATACCGCCTGGCCCCCAATCCTCCGCCCCAGGCAGTCATCCCGCACAGCACCAGCGCCAGGATCAGGGGCATCCGTGCCCCCGGCGACGCCACGCACAGCACCAGTAGAACCGCGCTGCCGGCCATTTTCAGGGGGGCGTTCCATCCGGAGAGACGGGAGCGGTGTGCATACACATCCATGGTCAGCACACCGCCGTGGGCGTGGCCCGCCAGCAGCAAAAGCCCCGCCAGCACCGACAGCGCAGCGGTCCAGCCCACCGGCATCCTGCCCAGCAGCAGGCAGAACACCACACCGGCGGCCAGGACTCCCGTCATACGCTCTCACTCCTCCTGCCGTTCTCATGCCGTTTTCTCTCCCGGCTCCGTCCCACCAGATAGCCGAAGCCAAACGCCAGGACCCCTACGCCGATACCGGTCTGCAGGCAGAAAAAGAGGCTCTCCACCTCGCCGGGCAGCTCTCCGCCCAGCACCTGCTCCAGCACGGGGGTGAACCAGGGTTCATAGCTCTCGCCCTGGATCTGCTCCACCATCTGGCTGCCGGCGTCATCACTTCCACCAAACTCCGCCCCCCGCAGAGCGAACAGGGGCACCAGCACGATCAGTCCCACCGCGATCAGGGAGACAGCTGTGATCTTCTGATTCTTCGTCATGGCTCATACCTCCTTCATGTAGCCGATGGTCCGCAGTTCCGGGCGGGCATAGGTCTCCAGGCCCATGACCACCAGCATGGTGAGGATTCCCTCCACCACGGCCAGAGGCAGCTGGGTGGGAGCGAACACCCCCAGGAACTCCACCGCGCTGGCGGCCACGCCGCCCACCGGGCTGGGATAGGCCAGCGCCAATTGGAGACTGGTGACACAGTAAGTAAAGAGGTCACCGGCAAACGCCGCCAGGAACACCCCCGCTAGCCGGGGCAGGCCCAGCTTCTCCCAGAGTTTATACAGGCCGAAGCTGACCAGAGGCCCGGCCACGCCCATGCTGAAGGTGTTTGCCCCCAGGGTAGTCAGCCCCCCATGGGCCAGCAGAAGGGCCTGGAACACCAGCACGATCAGCCCCAGCACCGCTGCTGTGGGCGCACCGAAGAGGACCGCCGCCAGGCCGGTGCCTGTCATGTGGCTGCAGCTGCCACTGACAGAGGGAATCTTCAGCGAGGAGATGACGAATACAAACGCGCCCGCCATAGCCAGCAGAAGCAGCGCCTTGCGCTGTTCCCGGACCAGACGGCGGATGGACGCCAGCCCCCATGCCAGGAAGGGCAGGCACAGCGCCCCCCACGCCACACAGTACACTGGGGGCAGGTATCCCTCCATGATGTGCATAGCGGAAGCCCCTGGGACGGCGCACAGGACCAGCGCCAGAGCGCCGGCCGCTGAGACGAGGTTTTTCTCCCATTTTTTCATGTCGATTCTCCTTTTTTATTTTCTCGGGTCCCTGTCCGGAAATCCTTCAGCTCCGGTTCTCTGATAGGTTCCCCCTCTGCCTGTTCCCCGCCTGCGTGGTGGCGCAGGATTGCCTGCACAAGTCCCTCCGCGGAGATCTCCGCCGCCGTCAGAAAAGTCCGATGGCCGTGGCCCGCCAGCGCCCGGGCCGTCACCGGCCCGATACACACGCACACGGTCCCCTCCGCCACATCGCCGCCGACGAAAAACGCCTCCACGCCGCCGGCGCTGGCGAACAGCAGATAGTCCAGAGGGTGCTTTTCATCCCAGGTGCGCTCTCCCCGCAAAGAATACAGGGACAGCTCCCGAACCTCGTATCCCCACCGGGCCAGCAGCTGGGGCAGCACCTCCGTCCCCTGCTGGGAGCGGAGCAGCACCACCTGATCCCCGGGCTCCAGCCGCCCCTTCAGAGCCTCCGCCAGACCCGCACTGGTATAGGTCGCCGGGCACAGGTCCGCCTGGATGCCGTGGCTGGCCAGACGCCGTCCGGTGGACGCGCCGATCACCGCGAAGCGGCAAGCGGCCAGGCGCCGCAGATCCAGCCCCTCCCGCCGGGCCTTGCGGAAGAAGATGTCCACGCCATTGGCGCTGGTGAACACCAGCCAGGGGCTTCTTCCGGCACACAGGTCCTCCAGCCGGAGGGGGAGCGGAAGCTCCTCCACGGTCAGGCCCGCCGCAGTCTCCACCACGGCGCCCAACCCGGTCAGCAGTTCCTGCAGCTTCTGCCGAAGCCCAGCCGTGCCGGTGACACCCACCCGCACGCCGGAGAGGGGATGTTCCACCGTGGCGGAAAAGTCCAGTGCCGCCGTGGGCCCCACCAGGATGATGGCCGGAGCCTTCAGCTCCGCGGCCCGGGTCTTTTCCGCCAGCTGGGCCAGCGGAGCCCGCACCGCCACTGGCCGGGGGCCCATTCCGCTGGAGATCACCGCCGCCGGAGTCTCAGCGCGCTTTCCCGCCGAGAGCAGCCCGTCTACAATCCCCTCCAGATTGGCCAGTCCCATGAGGAACACCAGCGTCCCCTCCAGATTGGCCAGGGTGCCCCAGCCGCCAGCGGGCTCACCCCGCTCATCAAAGGTGTGGCCGGTGATCACGTGGAAGCTGCGGCTGACTCCCCGGTGAGTCACCGGGATTCCCACCGCCGCCGGAATGGCCACCGCAGAGGTGATCCCCGGCACCTCCTCGCAGGGGATGCCTGCGGAGAGCAGCGCCTCCATTTCCTCGCCGCCCCGTCCGAAGACGAAGGGATCTCCCCCCTTCAGCCGGACCACCACCTTGCCCTCCAGGGCCTTTTTCACGAGGAGACGGGAGATCTCCTCCTGAGGCGTGGAGTGGCGGCCCAGCCGCTTCCCCACATACAGCCGCTCCGCCGCCTGCGGTGCCGCCTCCAGCAGATGCCGGTCGATCAGGTCATCATAGACCACCACGTCACAGCACTGCAGCAGCCGCAGCCCCCGCAGGGTGATCAGATCCGCCCGGCCGCAGCCGGCACCTACCAGATATACGCATCCTCTCATTTCCTCTCTCCTCCCGTCCTGTATTCTTCCAGGAGCCGCTCCTGTTCCGCGGGCTCCAGGGGACGCCCACGCTCCAGGCACGCTTCCAGGGCCGCCGCCAGGGCCTGCCGCCGGAGGGGCTCCGGCAGGGCGCGGACACGCTCCCTGTATGCATGCAGGCACACGAGGATCTCCTCGGTCCGGTCCGGCAGCGCCGCCTCCATCCGGTCCCGGAGGCAGGCCGCCGCTCCGGGGCTCACCCCCCCGGTGGAGACCCCCACCGTCAGCATCCCCCTTCGGATGAGCGCCGGAAAGAGGAAGGTCCCCTCCCCGCCGTCCGCCGTGTTGACGGGGATTCCCATCCTGCGGCACAGTCGGGCCACCTGTTGGTCCACCTGGACGCTGCCGGCGGCAGCCACTGCAAAATCCACGCCCTCCAGATCCTCCGGGCGGAAGAGACGCTGATCCAGCGTCACGCCGGGGAGTTCCCGCAGCGCCGGGCAGATCTCCGGTGCCACCACTCGCAGCCTCGCTCCGAAGGGCAGCAGCTTTTCCACTTTCCGCCGGGCTACCGCGCCGGCGCCCACCACCAGTCCTGCCTTCCCCTGAAGATCCACAAAAAAGGGAAAATACCCCATATGCCCCTCCTCTCACCGGCAGTAATACTGCCAGCCGTCCTCACTCTGTACCCGCTTCACCGTGACGCCGAAGGCGCTGTTCAAAGCACCGCTGGTGAAGACCTCCTCCGGGGTCCCCACCATCTGAAGCCGTCCCCGGTCCAGCACAGCCACTTCATCCGCCGTCCGCAGGGCCAGGGACAGATCATGGAGCACCAGCACCACTGCTCTGCCCTGTCCAGCCAGCTTTCGGGCCATAGCCATTACTTCCAGCTGATGGCGCACATCCATATAAGTGGTTGGCTCGTCCATCAGCACGGTATCTGTATCCTGCGCCAGCGCCATGGCGAGATACACCTTCTGGCGCTGACCGCCGCTCAGCTCTCCCACAGGCCGCTCCGCTAGGTCCGCCGCGTCCGCCTGCTCCAGCGCCCGCTGGACGATGGCGTAATCCTCCGACCGGTACCGGCGGGGATAGGAGAGGTATGGGAACCGCCCATGGAGCACCATCCGCCGCGCGGTAATGGCCGGGATGTTTCTGGACTGGGAGAGATAGGCCACCTTTTTTGCGATCTCTCGCGCCGACAGGGCAGAAATTTCCACGCCGTCAAAACGGACCTCGCCCCCCTGCTTGGACAGAAGGCCCATAGCTGTCCGCAGCAGGGTGCTCTTGCCGCAGCCGTTAGGGCCCAGCAGCACCACTACCTTCCCCATAGGGAAGGTGAGACTCACCTCCCGCAGCACCGGGTTTTCCCGATAGCCACAGCTCAGCTTCCGCAGCTCAATCACGGCCGTGCACCCCCCTTCTGCCCAGCAGCCACAGGAAGAAGGGCCCGCCCGCCAGAGACATCACAATCCCCACCGGGATCTCATAGGGGGCCAGCAGCAGCCTTGCCAGCAGATCACAGCCGCACAGGAGTCCCGCCCCGCCCAAGGCGGAGGCCACCAGAAGCGGCCCACTCTCCTCGCCCACCAACTGGCGCATCATGTGAGGCACGATCAGCCCCACAAATCCCAGAAGTCCGGAAAAGCTGACGGCCGCTCCTGCCAGCAGAGCCGCAAGCGCCAGAAGGATGAGCCGCAGCCGTCTGGCTGGCAAGCCCAGTGCCTGCGCCTGTTCCGTCCCCAGCAGAAGGACGTCCATCTCCCCGTGGAGGGAAAGGGCCCCAACCATGCCCAGGAGGATCGGCCACACCGCCGGCATGATCTGGGACATGGACACTCCGGAAAAGCCGCCGATACGGAAGTCCGAATAGCCGTTCAGCGCCTCTGGCACCAACGTGACCACCAGATCTACCCCCGCGCCGAAGATACTGGAAATCGCCACCCCCGCCAGCACCAGGGTGATCTTGGAGGCGCCGGTCCTCTGAGAGATGTACAACACCAGCAGCACGCCGCCGAATGCGCCCAGCATGGCGGCCCAGGGGGTGGCCGCAGATGCACTGGGCGCCACCGCGCAGCACACCGCCACCGCAAGGCCCGCCCCAGCGTTGACGCCGATGGTGCTAGGCGCCGCCAAGGAGTTGGCCAGTACGCCTTGAATAATAGTCCCGGCCACTGCCAGGGAGGCGCCCGCCAGCAGGCAGGCACAGGTGCGGGGCAGGCGGACATAGAGGAAAATGCGCACGGCCGCAGAATCTCTGCCGCCCTCCAGCAGCTCTGCCAGGATTTTCCCCGGATTCACCATCTCAGCCCCCAAGCACAGGCTCAGCAGCGCCAGAAGCAGCATCATCACCGTCAGAATCGCCATAGCGCCGGCCCGGTTACTGCTCCGGATAGAGGATGTCCGCCAGTTTCTCATACGCCTCTCCCCACCGTGCATTCGGCTTTACATTGTACAATCTCTGATCCATCACGTGATATCTGCCCTCCCGCACCGCGGTCAGGCCCTCCCAGGCAGGGTTGGAGAGCAGCGTGGCCTCCAGCAGCGCCTGCGCGTCCGCGGGATCGCTGCCCTGCACCACCACAAAGATGTAGTCCGGGTCCTCCGCCACTATGGTCTCCAGGCTGAGGTTCTCCAAAAGGCCCGTCTCGCTGTCGGCGATGTTCACGCAGCCAAGGTCCGCCAGCATCTCTCCCAAAACCGTGTTCTGACTGTTCTTCACCTTGCAGCTGGAGCCGGTGGCCCGGATATAGAGCACCCGAGGCCCCGGGTCCTGCGCCCGGCCGCGGGCCACCTCTACCTGTGCTTCCACCCGGGCGCCGTAGAGCTGGTAATTGTCCGGGCAGCCGGTAAGCCGGGTGCAGATGTCCAGCATCCGCAGATAGTCCCCGAAAGAGCTGATGTCGAAGTAAGCCACCGGGATCCCCAGCTCTTCCAGGAGGTCCATCAGCTCCACGTCGGCGGCTGTCTTGGCACTCCCCAGGACAAAATCCGGATCAGCCGCCAGCAGTGCCTCCACATTCGGGGTCTTGACCTCACCCAAGTTCGTCACGGACTCGTCCAGCTCCAGTTCAAACTGGGTCCAGCTGTCCTCGGCGGCTGCGACCAGCGTCTCCTGTCCCCCTGCCAGGCACCACACGTCCGCAAAGCTCCCGATCAGTGCCGCCGCCCGCTGGGGCGCCGCCGGCACAGTCACCTGCCGGCCCAGGTCATCTGTAAATGTCACTCCGCCCTCTTCGGGAGCGGGATGGGGATCCTCCTCCGCCCCGCAGGAGATCAGGAGGGTCAGCATCAGAAGCACCATCAGCACCCCCGCCGCCCGGTTGATCCCTCTTTTTCTCTGTCTGCTCACGTTCTCTCTTCTTTCTTCGCTCTGGTATCGTTTTCCGCCCCGCAGTTCTGCGCTGCCATGCGCTGCAGTTCCGGGAAGCGGCGGAGCACCGCATCGTAATTCTCCCGCCTGTGGGGGAAGGTGCAGTCCGCGCAGCTCTTCACGCCCCGGTCGGTATAAGTCCAGCTTCCGCCGCAGCCAGGCCCCAGGCAGTAGAGCGGGCAATAGCAGAACAGGCAGTTGAACTCCTCTGCCGATATCCCCTCATGACAGGGGAACATCTCACATTCCCGGTTTTGAAAAAATGCATATCGACGGGTTTTCTTCTCTCCCACTGTGCCCTTTCCTTTCCGCGCCCGAACGCCTAAAAAAGCCACGGCAGCCAAGGCTGCCGTGGCCGATATTCCCACAACAAATACGCGCTTTACTTCCCGCAAATACGCCGCTTCCCGCGAGATAGGTCTCCTGACTTGCGGCAGGGATCCCCATGTCTCCCCGATTTTCAACCCACCTTCTCAGATTGCTCCAATGGCGAACTCACGTTCAGCGCCCAAAAGGCGTTTAGGCGAAATCTTCCGCTTACAGTGCCGGCACGTTTCGGATTCTCACCGAATTTCCTCATCCTCGTCTCTGCCGGAGCAGAGACGGAGACATCCCGCGTTATTCGATTGTTCTCCAGCCCTTCTTCCTCAACAACTGGCATGATAGCACCTTCCCAGGGCGTCCGCCGCCAGCATGGCCTGATACACCATCTCTGGCGTGACGGTAAAGGGCATGTTGTGGATCGTCGCGCCGGGGACGCAGGCCTTTTCCGCCGCCTTCCTCAACAGGTCGTGCTCCAACGTTACATAGCCCATATCCGAAAAACACACCGGAAGGCCCACGTCGCAGCAGAACTTCAGCACACTCTCCAACTCCTCCTTGGGCACATCCTCCATCACCAGCTGCACCAGGGTGCAGAATGCCACTTTGTTCCCGTGGTACAGGTCATGAAGCTGGGGGATAAATGTGAAGCCCTTCTGGATGGCGTGGGCCGCGGCCAAGCCGCCGCTCTCAAATCCCACGCTGGAGAGATAGGTGTTCACCTCCACGATGGTCTCCACCGCCTCAGTGCAGGCACCGGCCTCCACCGCGATCTTGGCCCGCAGGCCGTCCCGCTGCAGATACTGCCAGCACATGGCCGCAAGCCCCGTGGCGGCCCGGGTTGGCTTGCCGGCCGTCTGATTATCGCTGCCGGAGGCCCGGCAGGCGCGCGCTTCAAAATAGGTTGCCATAGCGTCACCCATTCCCGCCACCAGTAGCGCCACCGGCGCCTTGGCGACAACGGCCGTATCCACCACCACCATATCGGGGCAGCGGTTCAGGAACAGGTAATGGTCAAACTCCCCGTTGTCCAGGTAGACAACACTCAAGGAGCTGCAGGGCGAATCCGTAGATGCCACGGTGGGCACGATCACTGCCGGCAAGGCCGCATAGTGGGCCACCGCTTTGGCCGTGTCCAGAATCTTGCCGCCGCCGATGCCCACGACTACGGTACTCTTCTGCTCGCGGGCCACAGCTGTCAGCCGATCAATCTGCGTCTGACTGCATTCGCCCTGGAATATTTCGTAGTGCAACTCATAGTCCTTGCCCTGGAAGCAGGCATCCAGTGTCGGGCAGATGCGCTTTGTGCCGGACTGGCTGATCAAGATTAGCAGCCGTCTGCCCATCCCCTGCAAATATTCATCAATCTCGCCAAGGATACCCGCGCCCTGCACGTATTTCCCAGGGCTCTTCAGAATTTTCCGCATCTCACAATGTCCCTTCAATCTGTGTCTTCTTTTTTAACGGTAAAAATCTCAGTCTATGCAATTAACCACACAATGGTATCTGCGCATTGTCAAGATTCTTTGGTGTGCAGAGTGCTGCTGTGGCAAACCTACTGTCCAGGAAGGAAACAAGATTCACTCAAAGGCAGCGGAATATCTACTTGCAATGCATACAGGTGTTAATAATAGCAAAATTTATGCCATTATTCACATTATTTAATAAATTCAGGATTTTGTAGGAATATTTGTCGAATATTTGAATTTTTTCTCGTATTTCCACAATTTATTTTGATAACCGTCGCTTTTGCAAAGCTGTTTTTCACATATAGTTCCCTATTCTATCTGCCACACGTGTATGCAAAAAAATCTGGCCGTTGCATATTTGCGCACAATTTTAGTTGATATTTTCTTTCATTCTTGGCTTTTCAGTCCGCCGCATTTTCTCAATTGCCCATGAAGGATGCCGAGGTGTCCGATGCATTTTCGCCATCCGGGAAGAAGCCGCCGAAGGGCAAGTCAACGAGTAATCCCAACAGACAAATCCCTCACAGCATTACCACGATTACACCGGCATCTGTCGGCAATTGCTCCAGCTGCGGCAGTGTCCCCTGCGGGCCACGCTGTCATAGCAATCCGGCCTAACGGTACATATAGAGGTTTCCGTCTGTTAAGGCCGCCTCTCCCTACTGTCAGGCCGTTCCCATGTTTTTTCAGGATATGCTCTGCGCTTTTTATGACTCTGGCCGCAACTTTTTCTGCCGCCCAGTCCAAACATGCCTTGACGCCGGTTCTTCCCGATAGGGATGCTCCCCGGCCCCCGTCTCCGAGGTGGATCAGCGGGCTCTTCCCTCCAATGCTGTGATCTTCCTGCAGTAGGGAGGTATCGCGCCTGTCAACTCTGCTGACTTCCGGCAGTCTCCAATTTGGCGCACTGCTGCTGGAGCAGCTTCTCATATCTTCAGAGGAATTACGAATCGTACTTCAGATCGCTGGAACTATGAACGAAGAGGTCTCGGAAGGAGAAATCTCTGTTCAAGGTATTCAGCAGTTGTTACTGGCGGAATACAATCTTAAACTCATAGGCAATAGCGGCCAGCGCTCTCTATCGATAGCAGAAGACATAGGGACAACGGCATTGAATTGATCCTATAATAGCGCGAAATGCTACGACTTATAAGTGATAAAAATAATAGTAATATCTCCAGCTATTAGTAAGTGTCGGAAAGACAACAATTAAGAGAGTCCCTAAAAAAGTCCGCGCATTTCATAAATGTAAGCGAGTTCGGGATGGGAGCCCCAATTCTCTCCACTGCTTAGCCGAGTAATCAGGTCAGCCGGTGTGGACATTAAATAGGCCCCACTCTCTTAGGCATCTCAAAGCCCCCTCTCAGTTGGGATATCTGTTTGACCGCAAATTCCTTGGAGCTGGTCCATTTTGCTATTTCGCGGTGCAGGATGTGCTGATCTCTTGCGATAACAAATGCGGGGGACTTTTGCTTCTCCTGCACTATAGCCTACTTTTTGGCGCAGGCCCTCTGGCTTTTCCCTCTGCTGCGTGGCATCGTGCGGTTATCAATGCCTGGATTGACATGAACTTTGATGCCGTAGTAGTTATCCACAGGGTAGACGCCAGTAGTCACGTAGGTGTAGTATTCAGATGGAATCAGTCCCGCCAGTGCATATTGGTAGTGCTGATGGTTATAGGCCGCTGATCATCCGCCTTACAGTTTCAGCGTCTGGACACAGTGCTACTAGGTCAAGTAATTTACATTTTATCCGCCCGAAAAACGATTCTATGGGAGCGTTGTCCTGGGAATTACCTCTGTCGGAAACAGATTGGAGGAAGCCTTCATCTGGCAACAGTCTCTGAAAGGTTGTGGAGAGGTACTGAGAACCTTGATCGCTATGGATTACACATTCAGCCCCCCTCAGTTCGGGTCTGTAGTTTCCCATCATAGCATCATAAGCGGCCCTGACAAGCGAGACTGTCATACGAGAGGGCACGCAATGCCCCAGGCTCTCTTTTGTTTAAGCATCCTTAAAAGCGCAAAGATAGATCGGTGCGCGCACAGGGCTATAATACAAGTAAGTGATATCTGTCAAAATATGTTTTCAAGAGAATATGTCAAAAATAGAAAATCCCATGTAGTTGTTATCCTCTGACTATAACCGTACCTTCTATTGGGCCTTCTGGCTGGGCCTTAATGGCCCGGCCCCCAATCCAGCAAACGAGCGCAATCCCCTCTTGGTGGGGATTGCGCTCGTTTTTCACAGCAGCCGATAAAGGTTGGAGGTACATCCACCGTTTTTTCGATACCTCGGCTGCTTCTCGACACGCCCCTGGCGGACAAGATCGCCAAGAGCGCGTTTCACGGTGGACCGGGAGAGGCCAAGATCTGATGCAATGGTACCGATGGCATACCAGCTCTCCCCTTCCCTGTTGGCCCGGTCACGGAGATACATGCAGACCATTTTGGCGCGGGGAGACAGTTCATGGTCCATATAGACCGCATCAAAATAGCTCATGTCATTCCCTCCCGCCTGGTGTTATAGCCGCTCCGCCTGCTGGCTAGGATGCTGCGGATCAGGTCCTCCTTATTTGCATAGTGGATCTTCCGGTTTGCCCTCTCCGGCATTTCATAGGGTTCGTCAAATGTGATCCCCCAATCCAGAAAGAGGCGAAGCCGTGTCTGCATGGGATGGGTACCCGTTTTCATCACGATGAAATGCCCTTTCGGAATGGACTTCAGTTCATCCGGCGACATCAGCGGGCGCTCCATCATCTGCAGCGACTGGCTGGGGTCGTTTTTCCCTCTGGAGACGCTGCCGGAAAGGACGGTGCGGTTTCCAAGCGCACGGGACACCGATTCCGCCGTCTGGCTCTGGGGTGTAAAACCGCCGGCGACTGTGAGCTGGCAGTTGTCCAGCAGGATCTCGCTGCCCTCCTTTTTATAGTTTTGCTCCAGCTGCGCAACGCTCTGGATGATAGGTACCATTGTCAGCTTCCGGGACCGGCCGGCGGAAAAGAGGGCCATGACATCAAACGGCGGCATGGTGCCGAATTCATCACAGAAGAACACGACGCGATTTTTCAGCTTTCCTTCATTCCTGTCCGCAATGGCAAACAGTTCGTTGGAAAGGTTCTGGATCATAAGGGTGGCCATGAAATTCTTCGTGCGGTCTTCCTCCGGCAGGATCAGAAAGATTGCACACCGCTCCGATGCAAAGGTCTCCGCATCAATGGAGTTGTCAAAGCAAAGCACTTGCTCCATCTCGGTATCCAGAAACGCATTGAGCCGGGACAGGATCGTGGACATGACGGATGCCATGGTCTGGTCCGAAGCGTTGAGGGCAGAGCCCGCCAGCCATCTGGCCTTGTGTGTTGACGGGAGCAGATCCAGCAAAGCCTGAAATCCATTTTTTCCTTTGTCGGCAGGACTCGGAGCCAGAAGATCCTGCGTCAGCTTGAACACTGAGATGATATGCCGTACATCGGCCTCGCCCTTATGGGGTGGGAGAAATTCCGACAGGAGCATCGTCAACGCAGCCAGCGCGCCCTCTGCAGCATCGTAAAAATAAGCATTCTCACCGAACTGCCCAGACTCGCCGCCCTGGTTGATGATGGTCTCTGCCAGAATCTTGGAATATTTCTCCGCCTTGGCCTTGTATCCCAGGTTGTCCGGCGCCTTCCGGGCCCTGTCCGAGTATCGGTTGATCAGCGTCAGAAGATTGTCTCCATCCGATCTCGTAGGGTTCCGCAGGTCAATGATGGAGATCTTGTAGCCGTAATACTTTTTTGCGATGGTTGCATAATTCCGGGCCAGGTCCCCCTTGCTATCCAGCGCCAGGAAGCTCATGCCCGTGGCGCAGGTGTATTCCAAATTGGGATATAAGAAGTAGGCTGTCTTGCCAGCGCCGCTGGCGCCGATCATCAGGCAATGGATATCGTCGCCGTCCACAATCGCCCTCATGCGCCTGTGCTTCTGGAGCGGGAGCCGCTCAGTGTGAATGGTGATTTTTTCCTTTCTGATCTTGAACTCGATGGGAGTCGGGTTCCTCCCCACGCTGCCTGCGATGATGCCCTGTACCTTTGGCAGGTCTTTTCCTCTGCGCCAAGCCTGTGGGTCATAGCGCACCAAGTGATAGGTACGATGGATTTCCTGCTTGGTCGCCCATCGTGCGGTCCCGTGCTGTCCATCGCCCACGGTGCGGCTTTTGATGTTTAAGGTGTAGTGCTGGGAGATCATAGACAGCTCAGCGATCACAATCACCATAACAGCAGCAAAGCCAATCAGGGTCCATGCGCTTTCGTTCACCTGTTCATCGCCTCCATCGTCATTCCAGGAACGCGTTCCTGCCTCATAGCACAGAGGTCGTCGTTCCAGTCCTTATGCGCAGAAGTCTCCCGTTGGATGGTGAGAGAATACTTTTCCGTGAGCTGCTCCTCCATTCGCCGGCTGGCTTTATAGCCAGCCTCGTCATTGTCCAGGCACAGCACTACCTCCTCCGGCCGCGCTATCCGATCCAGGCATGTGATCACCGGAATGGCGGATGTACCACAGCAGGCCACATAGCTATGATCCTGCCAACGGTCTGGGTGCAGTGAGATGTACGACAATAAATCAATGGGCGCCTCAAACACATAGAGACGCCCATCCTTACCATCGTAATGAAAGCTGTATCTGGGATCACACCCTTCCACGTTCAGACGAAAGGGATCACCCCAGCTATTCGTACTGCGCATGTGGGCGTGCTTTGCGGCACCGTCCTCATCTCTGCCCACGAATACGACATTGTGATGATCCGCATCCTCATAGATCAGCTTGGCTCTCACAAATTCGATCAACACATCCCGGTCAATATGACGTTGCCGAATCAGATATGCGAAGGCCCGCCTCATATTGGAATTCGACGGTGGGCGCGCAAACGGCTTAGGCGGCATATCTTTCTTTTTCGCTGCCGGAAGCATCTGTCCCTGATGTCCTCCCAGCAGTTCCTGTACGGCTTCCGGGAAAGACATCTGGTAGTGGATGCGGAGAAAATCAACCGAATGCCCGCCGGTCTGCGTCTCATGGTCGAACCACTCGTTGCCGCGGATCGTGATACTCCGATCTGACGCCAGGCGTTTTTCCCGTCCGGATGGGAGCAGTTTTTCTCCCCGTCGGAGCAGGTATGCCTCCAGGTCCACATCATTGGCCTGCCGTTTTTGTTCTTCTGTGAAATAGACAAAGGTCACCATACAATCGTCACCTCCTAAGAAAAAGCATCAGCTCTCTGCAAGAAAGCTGATGCCTTAATTATTGTATTTCGTTTTAGGATTGCTTGTTCAGTGCTCCACGTACAACGGATTTGATTCCTGTCAGTGCAACAATATCTTCCTTCAGCCAAAGATCCGTTTCTGGGCAATACCAATACTGGTCTTTTCTTTTTTTGAAAATACGATAAGGTGCATCCAGAGAGTTATCATAGATATGACACACATCACAGACGGGCACCAACTCTTTTACCAGATCCAGTGCCCGATCATACCGAGCAATAATCTTGTCAACCGGCACGTCATGTCCGCCGGCGGATACTCTGGTTGCCACACGAGCAACATTGATCTGGGGATCTGCAGTCAGTACATAGTAGCATCGAATGAAAAAGTCTTCCGCTGCCGTCCGCTTCAGGAGATTCAAGTTGCGGTCCGTTGACAAAACCGTTTCGAAGCAAAAGCTCTTGTGGGTGTTTACACATTCTTCCCGGCGGCTTTCCGCAATTCTTGCCGCCTCCATGTTGTCGCAGCCCAGTACCCGTTGGATCTCATCAGCATTGATGTAGACCATATCAACCGGGCGAAGCAAATCTGTAATTGTGCTCTTCCCTGATCCGTTTGGACCGGCGAACACGACCACCTCCGGCTTTTTAGCGTTTCCGCTCACTGTATCGCGCCCTCCTGGTTTCACCAACTTCTTCACGGGTGCCATCGCTGTGCAGCAGATACACTTTACCTGTTTTCGGATCGTACTTTGCAATCGGCTGCTTGAGAATCTTCTTTCTTCTCAGATCCGCCGCAACAGCTAGTCTGGCGTTTTTCACTACAACACCATCAGATGGGATCTTATATTCCATACTGTACACGCCTCCTCCATATACATTACATGGCTCTTCTCCATTCCACCACACCTTATGAAAATAGTATACTCAATTTCCTTTGTTATGTCCAGATGGAATACTTTCTACGAACTGTTCATCCACATGTTTCAACAAAAGCGCATTTTCGTATCTTCGTGATCGTCCGGCATGTGTCCCATGGCGATCCGCAGTTCCTGCAGCTCCCGCCACCGCTTCCGGTCGATCTGGAGCCCCTGAAAGACCTGATCCTGTTTGCAGTTGTGCTCAAAGATCCGGCTCATGTGATGGAGCATCCTGGTGACCGCCATCGCCGCCGGCAGAATGGACACCCGTTCCGGCTCCTTTGCCAACTCCGCGGCGCGGCTATCACCCTGTGCGGCGGACCGGCCCAGCAGTTCCATGGCCAGAACCCTGTCCTGCGGGACGCCGGTCCCCAGCAGATGCAGTCTGCCCAGAGCGTACTGCGCCGCCGGATTTCCCTGCTTTGCCGCGCGCTCCAGCCAAAGTGCAGCCTCCTCCGGCTTTCCCTGCTTGAGCAGCAGAGAGGCCAAGGCATTCTGCGCAAACAGATTCTCCTTTTCGGCAGCCAGGCGGAACCAGCGTTCCGCCTCCGCATCGTCCGCCTCCACACCGAGGTCATTGGCATACAGCCTTGCGATCCGATACTCCGTCCGGCTGTTGGGCTTCGCCTGTTCTTTCTCCTGAAAGGCAGCCAGCGCCTTTGCGTACCAATCCCGCGCCATCTCTGGGGTGGGACCGCAGTCCGGTAGGAGGCCCTCACTGTAGATACGGCCCAGATCGCACATGGCCTGGGCGTTCCCAACCTTGGCCTCCAGCAGAAGAAGACGGTACGCGCGCTCGTAATCAGGCGCTGTGGTATCGCTGCCGCGGAGGTACTTCCTGGCCGTCCAATACCGCCGCGCCTTACTGAACAGAGGAGGCGCCCCCTCGTTCTGAACTTCCGACGGGCCATCAGCAGCTGTGGCGTCCGGCTGGATCTCACCGGCGATCTCATCGGACTCTGACTGGACCAGCTCCTGCGACATCCGCAGCGTCTCCCGGATGACCATGTTGCGCACGCTCTTGAATTCCTTCTGCGCGGACAGTGGAAGACGCGGCGGGAGGTCCTTGGAATAGGTGCTGAGGACCTTTTCCCGCAGTTGCTGCCAGAGCTCATAGGCTTTGGAGACGCGCGGGTCCTGGGCTAGCTCCTCGACGATCTGATCCACCGTGAGCTTCACATCGGGCGGAAGATAGCCATAGACCTTTTTTCCTTTGACATCACGGAGCTGCTCGTCCAGCTTCAGCGTCAGCTTTTCCATCCGGCTGTTCCGGATGGTGCCGCTGGCCATCTGTCGGATGGATTCGACCATGGCGTTGGCCGCTTCCTTTCCAAGCTGATCCCGCCACATCGTCTGCTCCTCATAGACGCAGATGAGCTCCTGACGGTAGATCTGCCGGGCGAATACCGACTTGAGCTGCCGGATGCCCTGCTTGGTGAGATACCCCTCTTTGGGATCAGAGGAGAAGACCACCATGTGGATGTGGACGCTCTTTTCCTTTTGATGAAACGCAGCGTACCAGCGGAGGTGGTCCGGATGGATCTTGAAGCCGCGGGCAATGTCACAGATGTTCGCGTTGACCAGCGCCTGCCAGTTTTGTGCGTTGTCATATCCCAACCGCTCCGCATCCTCCCGGCGCAGTGCGATCACCGGCGTCCACACGTTGCCGGGATGCTCCGCCACCTCCCGGACCGCCGCCGCGAGGTTACGCACTTTGCCATGTGCGTCCCACAGGCCGTGCTCACCAGACAGCTGGACACCGGGGCGGTGCGCGATATAGTCCAGAAAGTTTTCCCGCTGATCCATGGACTCCACGAAGCTCTCCCGTGCCTGACGGATGAACTCATTGGCCCGCTCCTGTGTCGGCTGGTCCCGGTAGTCGTCATACTCCAACAGTTCCGCCGCCTCCGGGAAGGTGCGGATGAGCCGCCGGATGTACGCCTGCTGTTTTTTCGTGGCAGGGAGTTCTCCGCGCTGATCTGTCAGCAGCTCCACTCCTTCCCGTGTTGCAACATAGTGCATCCGGTTAGCCAGACGTGCCGCGTCCCTGCCGCCCTTGAGATAGGGCGAGATCAATACGATCCGTGCCATGTATCATCATCTTCCAACCGCCGCTGCTGATCCAGAGCATCGTCGAAGCTGATCTGGCCGTTGGTACGCATGACCTCGTCCACAGAATAACCGCGCAGCTCGCGGCGGTTGATGGGAGCCGTATGAAAGTGCGCGGCGATGGTGTGTCCCATCATATTGAGTTCGACGCACCACTTGAAGATCAGACTGCGGAGACGGTTTGCGTTGTCGGCCACGATCCCGCGAAGCGTGTCCACCAGAGCGCGCGACAGGAACTCGGAGGTGTCTTCCGATGCCAGATACCCCATGTAGAACCGGAGCGCCTTTTCAATAAACTCGCTTCGTGTTTTGCAGTTATCCTCCTGAAGCCAACCATCCATACGGCGAATGACCCCGGGAGAAAGCCAAATCGCAGTCCGCGTCTTGTTCTCATGGGACTCCTCCGGCAAAACAGTCCTGTTTTCCTGCGACACAGCGGAATCCCTTGCAGCGTCGGACTTTTTGCTCATTCCGACCACCTCACTTTTTCAAAATCGCATATTCCGACCACCCAGGCTGGAAACCGGAAAAGCCCCGCACTGCGGGGCTTTGTGGGCGGGAGGTGGGCGCTTGCGACCACCTCCCTTTATCTAGTACTTTTTTCGGCTGGCTCTCAGGGGGCCAATCGCCCCCGAAAACCGCCCCAAACAGGGCCTCGAGGCCCGGCAGGTCCCCTCGCCCCACCCCAGGGCTCTCGCGTCCACACAGGGCCTGACAGGGGCCGACAGGGGCTTCTCGTGCAGGATCAATCACAGCCCCTTCATCTTCAGCTCCGATTCCTTGGGCTTCGGAGCCGACTGAACCTGTCGCATCTCCTCCTGCCACTGTTTACGGACATCTGCCAGCGGCATCTCCATCTCCTGCTGACAATACGCATCCATCTTCCGCAGCAGCCAGCCGCATTCATCCTCGTTGAGCGGATAGGTGCAATCGCTGTTGGAGCCGTCGCCGCGGCACAGCGTCACCAGCAGCGCGGGACACACATTGCCGGTCCGCAGATCGTATTCCGCATAGACATTCAGGTAATCGTCGTTCTCCACGCTCGTAACATCCGTCCCGAACACAGCGTCCGGATCAAACATCACCGGCATGTAGAAATTCAGGACGTGACCGTACTCACTGATCTCCCCTTCGAATGAGATCTCGAAGGGCTTAAGCCGCCTGCTGCCGCACAACACCTGCGGCTCCTCCGGCTTGGCCTGCTCCATTTCGCACCGGAGCTCCTTGCCGTCCAGCCGGTCCAGGAAGATCCGCCAGCGGTCGTTGTCCGCCAGACCTTGTTTGCGGAACGCGAAATAGGCGGCGCTGCACACATCCTTGGCCGTGAAGGTCTGCCACCCATTATCGATGTGGACGGCGGAGAAGGTCCCCTGATCCAGATCGATATCGAACGCGCCGGTCACCCGGCCCGAATTCATGAGCCGCTCATCCACATATGCATCGAACTCGGCGGCCGTCAGAGGCACACGCTCCCGGAACCAATACGCAAAGCTCTTGCCCTGGTCAGGCCGGTCCTGCATGGACCGGACATAGTTTCGAAGGAGCCTGCCGGCGTCCAGGAACTCGATATTGTGGTTGGTGAGAAATCGGAACTCCTCGCCATGCTCTTTGATGTGAAAGATGGCGAAGCGACGGGACGCCTCCTGCTCGGTAAGCTGCGCCGCCTGCTCCTCTCCGATCCTGTGGGCCACCCGTGCCCGAACATCAGATGAGACCATCTCCTCGTAGGCTCTGTTCACCTGCTGCTACAGATACTCCCTGACGGTCATGCCCCGCTGCTTGAGAGCGTCGCTCAACGCCGCCTCCTCATACGCATGCAGCCAAAGATCCAGTTCCACAGACCCGCTCATCGCTTCATTCCTCCTTCCATGCCGCCCATCCGCGGGCCGGTCATCTTCTGCCGCTCCAGCCAGAGCGGGTTGTAGTCCACGGTCACTTCCCGCTGGTCGGTATTGAAGGTGATCTTTGCTGCCACCGCCGGACACTGTGCAATGGCACTTTCCATCGCTCTTAACAGACTCGGCCTGTGCCGGTCCAGAATTCTCTTTGCCTCCGGCGCATCGGCATCCACCTGCAAATCCGCCGTGAGGTACTTCAGTGCATAGGCCGTGGTGATGTCGTGCTGTCCGGCATACTCCACCGCGCGGTGGAGAGCATCGCCCGGAGAGAAGGAGCCGAAGTATGCGGTGCAGAATTTCTCCTCCCGGCCATGCTCCACAACAGAGCAGACCGCCAGCGGGCTGAGTCCTCCATTGTCAACCACGCGTGCATCAAAAAAGCCCATGAGCAATCCCTCACAGGCCATCTGCTGTACCTGATCCACCGGGACGCCGCCCTGCACGCAGATCGCGGCGGCCGCCATTTCATCAGGCAAGATCATATTTTGATCGTCGATCATTTTCGGGATACTTGCCAGGGTATCCTGATCGAAATTCCGCGCAACGAACCGCAGGCTCGCCAGATACTCCTCATAGAAGACGATCTCGTTCTCTTCCGTAAAGTCAATCAGCCTTTTTGCCAGCCGCGGGTCAGGCGAAGGGAGAACCTCGTCAAGCTCCCGCTGAAATTCATACTGATTCATAGGTCCCTCCATCATGTATCACAGTCTAAGGATTTCGAAGCGGAATGCATCCTGCACGTCCTTCTCCGTGAGGGCCTCCGGCTGCGCAAACTGCTGCTGGAAGTGGGCGAGGTCCTCCTGACTCAAAGAACAGAGGTTACCATTCAGATCGTGGTTTGCCACAAAAAAAGTTCCCGTGATCACGTCCTGTCCAACCCTTCGATTCGGCTCTAATTTCCGCAGTTTGCCACTCGCGTTGCAAACCAGGCAGGCCCCCTGATAATCAGCCACCTCAATACGTCCGCCCACCAACTCCCGCATCGCTTTCAGGGTGTTGGGAATGGTGATCTGCTCAGGCGCCTTGCCCGGCTCCACCTTCAATACGGTGATCTCATTTTCATTCATGCTGCTGTTCTGCTCCTGGCTCTGCGGGAGCTTCCTCCTTCTTTGTTTCTTTTTGAGGCCGGGGACGCCTGGGCCTGGCAGCGGGTGGATTTTTCCGCTCCAGGTACTCCCGTACTGCCTCCGGCACCTTCTCCTCATAGAGCTGCTGGAGCGACTCCGCCATCTTCTTTTTTGCGGTGGTCCGCTCTTTTTCCAGGCAGTACTCCAAAGCCTCCAGCTTGTCCGCCTCGAAAGGCAGCTCGATAACGACTTTTTCCATATCTATACGTCAACTCCAATCTTCAGTCATAGCTGATGTAGGGGATCTCCAGCCACGCGGTCCAGCTGCGCTGATCCAGCTGGGTCTTCACGACACCGTACTTGGTGCCCATGGCCTCGATGACCTGCCCGTTGCCGATGTAGACGCCGATGTGTCCGCTGTGCCAGACAGCGAGACCCGGAACCTCCGGGATGGTGTCGATGCTGCCCTTCACCGTCGCATTGCGGTACATGGCGTCCGCGCCGATGTCCGGCATCCCGTTGGTCCCATACCGGATGGTGAGCGCATCCGCGTCCAGCCATCCATAGCTCTTGATCAGGCCCACGCAGTCCACGGTCCTTCCGCCCAGCCAGTTGGCCCGTATGAAGTCCTCATAGTTGCCAACGCCTTCCGGATACTGCCGGAGCTTGGACTCGAAGAGCGACTCCGTCAGCGTCTGGCCGAAGGTGCCCCAGACGTAGCCCCAGCCGGATTCCCACGCATGGGTCACATAGGCTACCAGATCCTCGGCATTCTTGGTGTTCGGGTCCGTGAACCGAGAGACATCCAACTCTGTCATCCCGGCGCCGCCATACTCGATCTCGCCGGTGTAGTCTCCGTCTGCGCCGTAGGCGATCCGGTCATAGACCGCTCTGGCGTTGACCTCCAGATCCTCCGTCACCGGATACCCGACGGCTGCGAGATTTTCATAAGCGGTGTGCAGGTCCAGGGCAATCGCCACGGTAAATGTTTCCTCTGTGTATATCGTCTCCCCGGTGTCCGGGTCCGTGCCATTGGCCACCGTGCGGGTCCTTGTCTCATACCGCACAAAGCAGTCCACAAATGCGCGGGCTTCACCGCCGGACAGGTGTGGATTCTCGCCGCCGAAACACAGAGAGAAAAAAGTGGCTTTGACCATGGCGCCGTCCAACGTGCCAGACTCCATCTGGCTGTTGACCTCCGCCACCGCGTTGTCCAGAGCTGCCAGGCAGTCCTGCATGGCATACACCTGGGCGGAATACTCCGCACTCATGGTCGTGGGCACGGGGCCTCCGTTGAACACCAGATCCACAGCGGCGTTGTTATGCTGCGTGGTGCCGGAGAGCAGGGACAACAGGAATGCCACCACCAGGACCAGCGGGACAAAGACCGCAGCGGCCGCGTATCCGATCCGCTTCCTGGCCTGCTCGTCGCTCAGGAGCAGAGCTGCTTTGGCGGCGAGGAGGGCGGGTCCTGCCATTGGGGATCACCTCATCGTATAATGAATTTACGGTTTAGGTGTGGTGGGAAACCACACAAAACCCACTTGTTGTTCCACAAGCCATGTGGGATAATAAGGCCAGCAGACAGAGGGCGCAGATCACCTCCTTGAAGTACGGCTTCCGCTGAAAGAATTGCGCCTCTGTCTTTGCGGGTTGACGCGAATGAGCTGGATAGTGAGTATGCGCTGCATATCGAACCAGGTTGTGTCCCGCAAAGAAGCGTGAGGAAACTCTGTCTGAAATCTTGAAACGGGAGGTTTCGCCATGTTCTACTGCGGGATCGATATTGCAAAGTATAAGCATGAAGCAACGGTCATTGACGAGACCGGCACAGCCCTGTTAGACAGCATCTCCTTTGCCAACAGCAAGGAAGGCTGTGAAAAGTTGCTGAGTCTGTTTTCTCGCCTGGACATTTCCAGAGAAGACTTGCTCGTTGGCATGGAGGCAACCGGTCATTACTGGCTGAGTGTGTATGGGTACTTGCTGGAGCAGGATTTCGAGGTCAAGGTCATCAATCCCATCCAGTCCGAGGCGTTTCGGAAGATGTACATCCGGCAGACAAAGACTGACCGGAAAGACAGTTTCATGATTGCCCAGATCATGCGTTTTGGGCAATTCTCCGCCACAAATCTGTCAGAGGAGACCATTGTGGCGCTGCGGCAGCTAAGCCGGTACCGGCTGGCCCTGGTAGACGCCTGCGGGGACTGTAAGCGGCGGGTCATCGCCCTGTTGGACCAAGTGTTCCCGGAGTATGCCGCACTGTTCTCGGACACCTTTGGCGTGACCTCTAAAGAAGTCCTCTCCCAATATCCCACGCCGGAGGACCTGCTCAGTGTCTCCACCCGCAAACTCTCCAATCTTTTGGAGAAAACCAGTCGTGGCCGGCTGGGAAGAGAAAAGGCGGAGCAGATGAAAGCCGCCGCTGCCAATTCTTTCGGTGTCAGCTTTGCCAAGGATACTTTTTCCTTTCAGATCCGGCAGCTCATTGAACAGTTGGAGTTTCTGGAAGGACAGATTGCAGAACTGGAAGAACAACTCGCTTCCCTGCTGAAGCAGACTGGCAGCTATATTACCACTATCCCCGGTATTGGAGACACCCTGGGCGCCATCATTCTGGGTGAGATTGGCGACATCCACCGCTTCGACGCTCCCAACAAGCTGGTTGCCTTTGCAGGGTTGGATGTATGAGTCTCCCAGTCCGGTGAATTCACCGGCACCCGGCAAAAAATCTCAAAACGTGGTTCACCGTATCTCCGGCGGGCCATCTGGCTGGCTGCCTCCCGGGCGGCCTTTTGCGACCCTATCCTCTCGGAGCACTACCAGTCTCTCCGTGCCAGAGGCAAGCACCATCTCACCGCCATCGGCGCTGTCTCCCGAAAGCTCTGCAACATTATTTTTGCCATCATCAGCGAGAATCGGCCCTATGAGACTGTTCCTCCAAAAGGAATTCGACACGGTTCGGCAGATTTCACAACCTGAAATGCATTTCGTCGCCGCATGACGCAAATTGGTATATTCTTCCTCTCGCAAAGGAGGAATGCCTGTGTCATTCAGACTGCAGTAGTAACTTG
>ENA-UEOI01000430-UEOI01000430.1-human-gut-metagenome-genome-assembly--contig:-NODE-430-length-47045-cov-24.704820_pt1 | contig 47045 bp, 31 predicted proteins | sample MGYA00242883_ERZ507882 | MGnify/ENA primary metagenome ERZ507882 (study PRJEB26167, sample SAMN06115502) | human gut metagenome | host: Homo sapiens | place: China:Chongqing | collected 2015-07-29...
AAGCCTTCGACTAGCATTACTTCGGTAAATTTTACAGAGTTACCAAGAGTGGAGCCAGCTATACCTGCATAACACAATAAACGTCCTTCTTGTTCAGTGAAATTATTGTATGTGATTAAAAAACCTCCATTCTTATCTGCATTTAATGTTGGACATAGCACAGTACTTATATCTTTATTATAAAGTACAAAAGAATATCTATCAGGGTTACCTACTAAATTCTGAATATTACCTGCATTTACGTAATATACCGTGTTAGGCTTTATTTTAGATACATATAATTCCTTATAGGTATAATTCGTAGATCCTACGCCTAACGTAAATTCCTTCGTCCCATCTGCCAGATTCACATTATTTGCTCCGGTCTGATCTTCTTCTGCTACTGGAAAGCCTTGCAAGGGTTTATTGCCTTCGATTAGGGAGATATTGTAGATTAGTGTATTGGCTTTACTGCTTCCGTATGACGCAGATATTTTCTGCACTGTTTTCCCGGCTTTCGTAATTAATCTGGCGATTGTTTTTGTGATTATTGTTCCTGCTAATCCATGCCATTCTGCCGTTCCATCAGTGTAAAATATCCTGAAAGCAAGTCCATCGTAATTTTGTACTGCTGCAAGTTTCCATTCAACAGATAATACATACTGTGTATCGGGTTTGAATTGCAAATCAAATACCGGATTAGCAATTTCACTGCTGCCCGCCCAATTTTTATACAGTAGTACTTCATTTATCCTGAGATACACCCCGTCTGCATCCTGCCCCCAGACCGCAATATTCTTGTTCTTCTCATTCCACTTCAACATCATTTTTTTGGATATAAGGTTCTGGGAACCGATCTGTAACGCATCCAATCTCGTCTGCGCCTCGTTTATTGCGTTCTGCTCCGCCTCTGTTACAATACCGTCTGCGTAAGCATTAGCCCTTGTTTCTGCCAAGTCTGCCTTAGCCTGACTTAGGGTCTTTTTCCGGGGAGAGCTTTACAAGCACTGCGCCCTTAAGATTGCCCTTTTTGTCTTTGAGAAACTCCTTGACAGTTGTCTGATAAACTCTCGGGTCATGACCGAACACACCGATAGCTTCCTCCTGACCGTAATCTGTCTTGCAGACCATTGGCCACTGCGGCCATGGGTTGTTTTCGGCTCTCGTGTCAGGAAGCTTTGGCATCATTTCAAGCTGCAAAACGCTCTTTGCGCCATGTCTTACGCTTGTACCAACGCAGTCATTTCCTGTATCTCCGCCACCTATTACCATGACGTTCTTGCCCTTTGCGGAAATGTGGTTTTTATCCGTAAGACCGCCGTTCAGCAGTGCCTTAGTTGTGGATTTCAGAAAATCCACTGCAAAATAGATACCCTTTGCATCTCTGCCCTCGGCTTTGATATCTCTAGGGTTTGAAGCACCACAACAAAGTATTACTCTGTCGAAGTCCTTGAGAAGCTCAGCCGCTGTGATATCCTTGCCAACATTAACGCCTGTGCGGAACTCAATGCCCTCTTCTTTCATTATGTTTATCTTGCGCTCGATTATCTGCTTTTCAAGCTTCATGTTCGGTATGCCGTACATAAGCAGACCGCCCACTCTGTCCTCACGCTCGAAAACTGTTACACTGTGACCTCTCTGATTGAGCTGGTCAGCGGCAGCAAGACCTGACGGGCCTGAGCCTATAACAGCGATAGTCTTTCCTGTTCTTACCTTTGGCACTCTTGCTGAAGCATATCCGCAGGCATAGGCATTTTCAATAATGCCGTATTCGTTAGCCTTTGTGGTAACAGCGTCGCCATTAGCTCCGCAGGTGCAGGCTTTTTCGCAAAGCGCAGGACAAACTCTTGATGTGAACTCAGGAAAATTGTTCGTCATATGAAGTCTGTAATATGCCTGCTCCCAGTTGCCCTTGTATATAAGGTCGTTCCACTCAGGGATCAGATTATTAAGCGGACAGCCTGAAAATGCGTTGCCTATCTTCATTCCTGCCTGACAGAACGGCACACCGCAGTCCATACATCTTGCTCCCTGCTTTTGCTGCTCCTCCTTTGAAAGAGGAGTGTGAAATTCATTAAAATTCTTTATACGTTCCTCAACGGAGAACGCTGCTGCGTCCTCACGCTTATAGTCCATAAAACCAGTTGGCTTTCCCATATCTCAACTATACTTGCTTTCACGGCAAGTATATCCTCCTTTCGATTTTAAAAGTACAATATCTCATGTGCGCAGGCTTACTGCTTGCCGTTGATGATCTGATAGAATGCTTCTATCTGCGCCTGATCGCTACTCATACCCTTTTCTTCCATTGAAGCTATAGCAGACATCATCTTCTTGTAATCGTGAGGGATTATCTTCTTGAACTTAGGCAGATATTCCTCAAAGTTATCAAGAATACGCTTGCCCTTTTCAGAGCCTGTTGCGTCAACATGCTGCTGGATAAGGTCTTTGAGCTGAATGATATCGTACTTCTCCTTGACCTCAGAGAAAAGTACCATTTCCTTGTTGAGTCTTGTGTAAAGGTGTCTGTCCTCGTCAAGAACGTAAGCTACACCGCCCGACATACCTGCCGCAAAGTTTTTGCCCGTCTTGCCGATAACTACCACACAGCCGCCTGTCATATACTCACAGCCGTGGTCGCCAACGCCCTCGACAACTGCCACTGCGCCTGAGTTTCTTACGCAGAAACGCTCGCCTGCAACACCGTCGATGAACGCCTTACCGCTTGTTGCGCCGTAAAGTGCAACGTTACCGATAATGATATTGTCCTCGGCTTTGAAAGTGGAATCCTTTGGAGGATAAACAACGAGCTTACCGCCTGAAAGTCCCTTGCCGAAATAATCGTTAGAGTCGCCCACAAGCTCGAGGGTCAAGCCGTTCGGGATAAATGCACCGAAGCTCTGTCCGCCTGAGCCGTTGCAGACTATCTTGTATGTATCGTCAGCAAGTGTGTTATAATACTTTCTTGTTATCTCTGAGCCGAAGATAGTACCGAATGAACGGTCTGTGTTCTTGACATTTACTGTGATAGACTTCTTCTCACCACTCTTAAGATTTTTCTCGAACTCCTTCATGAGTACCTTTTCATCAAGAGTGTTTTCAAGCTTGAAGTCATACTTGGATTTCTTGTTGTATTCTACCTTTTCTGAAACGTAATCAGAGTTGATGATATTAGAAAGGTCAACTTGTGCCGCAGTGCCTGTGATACCAGCCTTTGGCTTTATAAGGTCAATTCTTCCCACAAGCTCGTCAACTGTTCTTACGCCAAGCTTTGACATATATTCTCTAAGCTCGGAAGCCACGAATATCATAAAGTTCATTACATATTCAGGCTTGCCGGGGAACTTCTTTCTAAGCTCCGGGTTCTGTGTTGCAACACCAAATGGGCAAGTATCGAGGTTACATACTCTCATCATTGCACAGCCAAGTGTTATCAGCGGAGCTGTTGCAAAGCCGAACTCCTCTGCGCCAAGGATCGCTGCGATAACAACATCACGGCCTGTCATGAGCTTGCCGTCTGTTTCGATAACGACCTTGTTTCTAAGACCGTTCTTGATAAGGGTCTGATGTGCCTCTGCAAGTCCAAGTTCCCATGGAAGTCCTGCATTGTAGATAGAGTTTCTCGGAGCAGCACCTGTACCGCCGTCATAGCCTGAGATAAGGATAACACCTGCGCCTGCCTTTGCAACGCCTGCTGCAACTGTACCAACACCGCACTCAGAAACGAGCTTTACAGAAATTCTTGCGTTCTTGTTTGCGTTTTTCAGGTCATAGATAAGCTGAGCCAAGTCCTCGATAGAGTAGATATCGTGGTGTGGCGGAGGTGAGATAAGCGAAACGCCAGGTGTGGAGTGTCTTGTTTTAGCTATCCATGGATAAACCTTTTTGCCAGGGAGATGACCGCCCTCGCCAGGCTTTGCGCCCTGTGCCATTTTTATCTGTATCTCATCAGCAGATGTGAGGTATCTTGAAGTTACACCGAAACGTCCTGAAGCCACCTGCTTGATAGCTGAACATCTGTCCTCAGCAGTGCCCTTTGTGAGAAGTCTGTCAAGGCTCTCACCGCCCTCGCCTGAGTTTGACTTGCCGTGAAGTCTGTTCATTGCGACAGCAAGTGCTTCATGAGCTTCCTGCGAGATAGAGCCGTATGACATAGCGCCCGTCTTAAATCTTCTTACGATAGAATCAACGCTCTCCACCTCTTCCAGCGGAACAGGATTTTCAGCAAAGTTGAAATCCATAAGACCTCTGATGTTCACAGGATCCATTTCCTCAGAGATAAGCTTTGAATACTTCTTGTATGTTTCATAGTCGCCAGTCCTTGCAGCCTGCTGGAGCAGATAGATAGACTGAGGATTGTAGAGATGCTCCTCCTTGCCGCTTCTGAACTTGTGGCTTCCTCTTGATTCAAGCTCTGTGTCTGTGCCAAGTCCAAGAGGGTCAAAGGCTGATGTATGAAGTCTGTCAACGTTTTTCTCAATGTCAGATATTGTGATACCGCCTATTCTGCTGACAGTACCTGTGAAATACTTGTTTATAACGTCCTCGCCGATACCGATAGCCTCGAATATCTGTGAGCCTTGATATGACTGGATAGTAGAGATACCCATTTTTGAAGCTATCTTTACGATACCATGGAGAACAGCCGCATTATAATCGTCAACAGCGGCATAGTAATCCTTGTCGAGAAGGTCGTCAGCAATAAGCTCGTGGATAGTTTCCTGAGCAAGATAAGGGTTGATAGCGGAAGCGCCATAGCCAAGCAGTGTTGCAAAGTGATGAACTTCTCTAGGCTCGCCGCTTTCGAGGATAATAGCAAGAGATGTTCTCTTCTTTGTAACAACAAGGTGCTGATGAAGCGCTGATACTGCAAGCAGTGACGGGATAGCAAGGTGGTTCTCGTCAACTCCCCTGTCTGAAAGGATAAGGATATTTGCACCTTCGCTGAACGCCTTGTCTGCTTCTATATAAAGTCTGTTTATAGCCTTTTCAAGTCTTGTGTTCTTATAATAAAGTATAGGGATAACGGCTACCTTAAAGCCAGGAATGTGCATATTCTTTATTTTAAGGATATCTGTTGAGGTAAGGATAGGATCGTGTATCTTCATTACCTTGCAGTTTTCAGGCTTTTCTTCAAGAATGTTGCCGTCCTCACCGATATAGACAGTTGTGGAGGTAACTATTTCCTCTCTGATAGCGTCTATAGGCGGATTTGTTACCTGTGCAAAGAGCTGTTTGAAGTAGTTGAACAGTGGCTGAGGCTCTTTTGAAAGCACCGCAAGCGGGCTGTCTGTACCCATAGCGGCAATAGACTCAGAGCCGTTCTTTGCCATTGGCAGGATAGATGTCATAACGTCCTCATAGGTATAGCCAAAAGCTTTCTGAAGTCTTTGTCTTTCCTCGTAGCCGTGTTCCTCTACCTTGATGTTTGGTATCTTGAGGTCTTTAAGTCTGACAAGGTTGCTGTCAAGCCACTCGCCGTAAGGCTGCTTTGAAGCATAGTATTCCTTAAGCTCGTCATCGTCGATAACTCTGCCCTGAACAGTATCAACAAGAAGCATTTTGCCTGGGCGAAGTCTTTCCTTTTCAACGATATTGTCTGACGGGATAGGAAGTGCGCCAACCTCAGATGAAAGGATAAGATTGCCGTCCTTTGTGATATAATATCTTGACGGACGCAGACCGTTTCTGTCAAGCACTGCACCCATGATATCTCCGTCAGAGAAAAGGATAGAAGCAGGTCCGTCCCATGGCTCCATCATAGTTGCGTAATACTGATAGAAGTCTTTCTTAGCCTGACTCATTGTGCCGTTGTTATCCCATGGCTCAGGGATCGTTATCATGACAGCCAGTGGCAGATCCATTCCACTCATGACCAAAAATTCAAGTGTGTTGTCGAGCATTGCAGAGTCAGAGCCTTCTGTGTTTACAACAGGTGTGACCTTATCAAGGTCGCCCTTCAAATGCTCAGACTTCATCGTTTCCTCACGAGCGAGCATTTTATCAGCATTGCCTCTGATAGTGTTTATCTCACCGTTGTGAACGATCATTCTGTTAGGATGTGCCCTCTGCCAGCTTGGGTTTGTGTTGGTAGAAAATCTTGAATGTACCATAGCGATAGCAGACTCGTAGTCCTTATCCTGAAGGTCAGGGAAGAACTTTCTGAGATCCTGCACAAGGAACATTCCTTTATATACTATAGTTCTGCTTGAAAGTGATACAACATAGGTGTCCTCGTTTGACTGCTCGAACACACGTCTTGCAACATATAGCTTGCGGTCAAAGTCAAGACCCTTTTTAACGCCCTTCGGACGCTTGATGAAGCACTGCATTATGGCAGGCATACACTCTACAGCTCTCTTGCCAAGCACCTCAGGCTTTGCAGGAACGACTCTCCAGCCAAGGATCTCCAAGCCCTCTTTTTCGGCGATTATCTCAAACATCTTCTTTGCCTGATTTCTCGCAAGCTCGTTCTGTGGGAAGAAGAACATACCAACAGCATAATCTCTCTCCTCGCCAAGCGTGATCCCAAGCTCAGCGGCGGCGATCTTCTTGAAGAATTTATGTGAGATCTGAAGCAGGATACCTACTCCGTCACCTGTTTTGCCCTCTGCGTCCTTACCAGCACGATGCTCAAGCGTTTCAACGATAGTCAGCGCATTTGCAACAGTATCGTGGCTCTTTTTGCCCTTAATGTTCACAACAGCACCTATTCCGCAGTTATCATGCTCGAATTTCGGTGAATACAGGCTTTTTACACTAGTCATATCCTCCATGCGTTCCATTTTTATCACCCTTTCCTGCCAAACTGTAAAAAAATTATAGCTTATCGTTCAGCAACGTATGTTATTTCACGGCTCATAGCCGATTTTAGCTGTTTTTAACAAAACTTTATGCAGGAAGAAATTAAAATCCTGCAATCCTGCATAAGTGCAAACAAACTCAAAGTGTGGTTTTTCGCACAAATGCAAGAAAATAGCCTTTTGCCGTCTTTTTTGACGGCTTAATCATTATAACACACATTACAGCAAAATGCAAGAGCGAATGATAAAACTTGCATAAAATCATTATTAATTTTTAGTTAATCGGTATACATATATAACTTATGATTTCATATCGCTTTCCTAGGTAAACCTCGCAAACTAACGTAACAACGCTCTTTTCAGCTTATTTACAGCCATTTTCAGCGGAGAATCGTACTCTTTGTAAAAATGCTGATAATCCTTAGAATTGTTCCAGTCGCCACCCCATTTCCAGCCGTGACGCCTGAAAATGCAATAGCAAAGGTCTGTTCTGTCAATCTTGTGATCAAAAGTCTTGTCACGGTCTGCATACTCTGTAGCATTGGCAGGCATGACCTTATTCCCCACTATATAAGGATTTATAAGAGGGTTTATGTCTATCGCCCTGCCGTAGCTGTGAGCCGAAATAGTGTTGGTACCAGCCACCACCCTATAGTTGAAGGCAGAGGAATTGTTATCTGCCATTGATCTTTCATCATCAGCGTCATACTCGTCCACGAGCCTGATTTTTTCTATCTCATAACAGCCCTCGAAAAGCTCATAGAAGATATCCAGAACCTCCTGAGCAAGCTTCCTTGCCACGATAAGCTCCCCCGACTGCACCTTATGCTCAAAGTCATAATATCTCACACGCAGATAGGCAAGGTCGCCCAGCTTCACATAGGGATTTTCCTTATAGGAAACGCCTTTGATACGCTCTATCACCTCATTTGGAAGCTCCTCAGCCGTAAAGCCCTCTCTGTATAATATCTTTTCCATAAAAAACACTCCTTACAAAAAGCGGTCAAGGCATGATACCTTGACCGTCCTTATTATTTATCCGCAGACTTGTAGTACATAACAACAGGCGTACCGTAAGGCACGTTGTCATAAACATATTTGGCGTCGTCATAGCTCATATTTATACAGCCATGAGAGCCGTTGTATTTGTATATCTCACCGCCGAAATATCCGCCTCGCCACGTTGAATCGTGAAGACCTATTCCGCAGAGAGAGACATTGTTCCAGAAGTTGCACTTTGTATCCCACTCGTCGCCGTCGGCATTTGTGTCTTTCATACGCTTGTTGGTCTCCTTTGACCACAGCTTATAAACACCAGGGAGAGTTGTTCTCGCCTTAGATGTGGTCTGACCTGAAACAATATAGGTATCGAGCTTTTTCTTACCCTTTTCATAATACCACAGGTGCTGGTCGGTAAGGTCTATCTCGATATAAGTGTCGCCTATATCATCGTCTTTGCTTCTCGCAGACTCAACGCCTGTAAAGTCATAATAACCGGTACTGTAATAGATAGGGTCTACCTTGTCAACGCTCTCGCCCTTTTCAAGCATATCCACAAGATCGTCACAAGTCTTTTCCTGATCTATCCACCAACCGTATTTAGCATCAGAGCTTGTCGGCACGATTATGTCGCCCTGCAAAGTGGCGTGGAATTTTCTCTTAGTATTATATGTATCATATTTCTTTGCGAGCTTTTCCACATACTCCATGGCTTTCTTTCTATCCACAGTGTAGCTTCCGTCATCTTTGAGCTTTATCATCTTCATAAGCTCCTCTCCCGTGAGAGTTTCTGTGGTGTAGTCAAAATCGTATGTGACAGAAAGCTGGAAAACATCATTTCGTTTCTTGCAATCGTCCTCAAGGTCTGCGCCCTTCACCTTTGGAAGAGAATAACAACCTGTGTCCTTGTCAAGCTCAACGCTAAGCTCACCTGACGCCACGCTTTGCGTAACATAAGCTTCAAGCTTTTTCATATCGGTTATCTTGTTTCCCTGCACCTCAGGGGTGATAACATAAGCCGTCTTATCCTCGTTAAGGCCAAGCTTTGCGTCGGCAGATTCAACATCGCCCCAGTTTGCTTTCTCCACAAGCTTCTGAAGCTTCTCAACATCAAATGTGATGTCCTCATTAAAGCTATAGATGGAGTTCTGTATAAATCCCGAGAACCATGTTTTTCTGTTCACGCTGTCATAGATCTTCTGAAGATCGTCCTTGCCGCTTAGTCTGTAATCAAAATCAGCCGTCTTGAAAACAACAGGCGTGCCGTCGATAGTTTTGACCGTAAGCTCATAAGGCATATCGTTCACCCCGAGCAGATCGCAAGCCTGTTCAAATGTCTTTCCGCCCACGTCAACGTCATTCACTGTTGTGCCGCTCAGAAATCTGTTGCTATAGTAAGCTCTTCCAATGAAATATCCTCCGCCCACAACTATCACGATAGCCGCTGCCGCAGTGCCGCAGATAATGCCGATATTGTTGCGTTTTTTCTTTCTTTTCTTATTCTTTGACGAACCTTTGACAGAGCTGTTTTTCTTCACAGATGCCGCAGTCTTTTTCTTTATTGTTGTGGAATTTTCCGTCATCAATTATCCTCCTGTACAAAATGACGTTCGGCATTTGCCGACAATGTATCAAGAATAATTATATCACGCTTTTTTCCTTTTGTCTATAGGATAGGCTGAAAAATTTGTCACAAAAAGAGTGCCGGATATTCTCATTTAATGTACAAATAAACGTACTGCAAACAAACCACACGCAAACACAGTAAAAAAATATCGGGCAGATAACTCCACCCGATACAATATCAGTCTTTTATATACTTGTTCTTGACCTCGCTGTAGGTCTTGCAGAAGCGGTCATGGGAGATATACGCTCCCCAGCTCATGTTATCGTCCACCTGAGGGTCCATAACATATACCTGACCGTTTATCGTTACCTCCACCCACATATGATAGCCGTAACCGCCTGCCGCCATAGCGGTCTTGCCGTCAACGGTCTTTGCGTCAAAGCCTATATAGCTAAGCATTGCGGCGTAAACATAAGAATACTCTGTGCAAGTGCCGTAACCGTCCTCCAGAACAGCCTTGACAGGATTTGCCCAGCCGCCGTAATCGTAGACCGTGTTCTTTATAATATAATCGTAGCAAGCCACAGCCTTTTCGTAGTTTGTCATATCATCTGATATTATCTTATCGAGATATTTCAGAAGTATCTTTTCTTCCTTTGCGCTGAGCGTCGCCTTTGGATCAAGCACTGCAGAATTAAGTCGCTGTGCAGGGGTCTTGCCGTTGTCGACAACAGGCGCAGTGGTTGTAGTTGTAACAGGCTTTTTTGTTGTTGTCACCTTAGTAGTGGTGGTTTTTTTCTTGGTAGTAGTCACCCCAGGCGTTGTGGTCGTAACAGGGGCAGTTGTTGTCTTTGCAGTGGTAGTAGTTTTTGCAGTAGTAGTTTTCACTGTTGTAGTCTTTTTTGTAGCCTTTGAGGCAACAGTATCGCTGTCAGTAGTGCTGACAGGGGCGGAAGTAACAGCAGAAACCTTTGTTTCAGACTTTGAAGCCTGCTGAGTTTTCTTTGTCACAAGGCTTACTGATATGCTAAGCTTTGTGTCAGCGGAAGTCACACTCTGCACTGCGGTCACTGACGCTGGCTTCTGTGATATTACAGAGGTCGTTACGCTCTCTGATCTCAAAGCTGTTTCGGAAGCTGGCTTTGTTGCCTTTGTTGTTTCGCTTTTTGCAGTTTTTACAGCCTTTACAGCCTCGGTCTGAGAATTTTTCGCAGTTTCCTTGACGGCTGATGTTGTAAGAACAGTTGTGATATCCCCGATCTGCTCAGATGTTTCCTTGTCAGAAACAGCAGAAATGACCTTTGCATTTTCAGGCGGCATGACCGCACATGGCTGGATAACGTTTTTATCAAGTGTCGCAAAAGTCACAGCAGATACTGTCACAACTCCGCAGGCAGAAAGCACAGCCACACAGCGGGATATCCCCGACTTCAAATAACCCAATTCAGAACGCTCCTTTCAAATGTGATAAACTACACCATATTATAATGAATAAGGTTACAAAAGTCAAGAGGCATTGTAATCAAATTGTAATTTTCAAGCCGCTTTTTCGCTCGTTTATGAAGTTTATATGAACGCCAAGTTACAACCGTTGTACATTTTATATCCCAGGAACGACAATAAGGGTTCTATTTTTATCACTTTTAACAAATTTCGCAAAACTTTTATTAATAATACCGAAAAACGGACACCTGCGTTACAAAAGCCCATTTTTTCCACGATATTTTACATATCTATCCACAAAATCACCCACGCAAAAAAAGAACGCAGACACAAGCCTGCGTTCCCTTTTTGAAGTATATGAAGTATATATGGAGAAAAAAGTATATGTGTAAATTTCATCTTTTTTTGTCTTTCTCTTATTGTATTTATATGATACTCCGCCAATGTGACAGTTTTATGATAACGTGCTGAAAACTAATACACAAAAAATAAGTGCAAAAAAAACGCCTGCCATATGACAGACGTTTTCTCTTAGTTTAAGTAAATTACTCAGCCTGAGGTGCTCCTACAGGGCAAGTACCTGCACAAGAACCGCAGTCGATGCACTCGTCAGCGTTAATAACACACTTACCATCAGCCTCGGAGATAGCTCCTACTGGACATGCGTCCATGCAAGCGCCGCAGCCGATGCACTCATCACTAATCTTATAAGCCATTTTCACAGACCTCCTTGCATAAATTCTACAAGTATCATATCAAATACTATACTTATATAATAACACATTTTCTGAAAAAATCAAGAGGTTTTCGGCATTTCATAAAAATTTCACATAGATTTTAAGTGATTTTTCAGTTAGTATTCACTAATCAGCTAGATGCTTGCCAATTCCTGCTGTGAGATAAGTGCAAATCCTGCTTCACTCAAAGCTTCCAGAGCGGCTGTAACGTTCTCTACTCTAAGGATAAGATAAGCCGTGTTTTCCTTAGTGTTTATGAATGCAGAATACATATACTCAACGCTGATGTTATCATTGTAGAGAGCTTTCATTGCTTCTGAAAGTCCGCCTGGGCGGTCATTTATCTCCACTGCAAGCACCTGAGTGGTGGTAACGGAAAAGCCCTCTGTTTTCAAGGCTGAAACTGCTTTTTCAAAATCGTCAACGATAAGTCTGAGAATACCGAAATCCTTTGTGTCAGCAAGGGACATTGCACGGATATTCACATCATTATCCCCAAGTATTTTTGTAACGGCAGACAATCTGCCAGGTCTGTTTTCAATAAAAACCGAAAGCTGTTTTACTGTCATAAAATTACCCCCTGTCTTTTAGACAAGCTTTCTCTTGTCGATAACTCTTACTGCCTTGCCCTCAGAACGTGGAATGCTCTTTGGTTCAACAAGTCTTATCTTCGCCTTGATGCCAAGGATATTATGGATATCGTTGGATATCTTCTTTTCAAGATCCTCAATAGACTTGACAGTATCAGAGAACATATCGTCATTAAGCTCGACTCTTATCTCGAAAGTATCAGAATTGTTCACCCTGTCAACGACTATCTGATAGTTAGGGCTTGCCTTTGATATCTTAAGAAGCACTGACTCTATCTGCGATGGGAACACGTTTACGCCCTTAATGATGAGCATATCGTCGCTTCTGCCCATTGGCTTGCACATTTTGACGAGAGTTCTGCCACATGAGCATTTCTCTCTTGTAAGAATACAAATATCTCTTGTTCTGTATCTCAGCAGAGGGAAAGCTTCCTTTGTGATACTTGTGAATACAAGCTCGCCCTTTGAGCCTTCAGGAAGCACCTCGCCTGTGTCAGGGTCGATTATCTCTGCGATAAAGTTGTCCTCATTGATGTGCATACCAGACTGTGCTTCGCACTCGAAAGCTACGCCTGGACCGCTTGTTTCTGTCAGGCCATAGATATCGTAAGCCTTGATACCAAGAAGCTTCTCTATCTCGTGACGCATTTCCTCCGTCCAAGGCTCAGCACCGAAGATACCGGCTTTGAGTGTAAGCTCCTCTGGCTTTATGCCCATTTCCTTTACAGTTTCACCTATATAAGCGGCATATGACGGAGTACAGCACAGGATAGTAGAACCTAGATCCTGCATGAACTGTATCTGTCTTTCTGTGTTTCCTGATGACATCGGCAGAGTAAGACAGCCCACCTTATGAGAGCCGCCGTTAAGACCTGCTCCGCCTGTAAAAAGTCCATAGCCATATGCAACGTGACAAACGTCGTCTTTTGTTCCGCCTGCGGCAACTATAGCTCTTGCACAGCAATTTTCCCAAAGGTCGATATCATGCTGAGTGTAGAAAGCCACAACTCTCTTGCCTGTGGTTCCGCTTGTAGAATGTATTCTCACGCACTCTGAAAGCGGCTTTGCAAGCAGACCGTAAGGATAAGCCTCACGCAGATCAGCCTTTGAAAGGAACGGCAGCTTGTGCAGGTCCTCAATGCCGTGGATATCATCAGGCGTTACGCCCTTTTCTTCCATAAGCTTCTTGTAGTATGGCACATTGTCCCAGACGTGCTTGACCTGCTTGACAAGTCTTTCACTCTGGAGCTTTTTCATGTCCTCGTGCGCCATGCACTCGATCTCTTCGTTCCAATATTTTCCCATTGGAACACACCTCCTGTTAAAATGGTTTCGGTCATATTACTCGGGTATCAACTTTGCACAAGTATCATACGCCGTACATATCTTCAAGCATTTTTATGCCTGTTTTCGTTTTGAACACCTTGTCACGGAAGCTTTTTATGCTCTCTTTGGAAAGGCTGTCCTCGAAAGCGTTCACAAGGAAATCTGCTTCCAAGAGTATCTGCCAGTCAAGCCCCTGGGCGCCCTCATAGGTGTGATGATGTGCGATAAGAAAGCACACCCTGTCTATGATATCCTCGTCAAAGTCAAGCTCTGTGAGCATTTTCCGTGCAGGCTCAGGACCTAACTGTTCCTGAAGCTTTCCGCCGCAGTGACCCTTGCCGTATCTTTCCTCCGCAGGCTTTATGCCTATATCATGCACCACCGACGCAACGTCAAGACAGTGCATAGCGCGGATATCAAGCCCCTCTGCCCTGCCGATAACACGGGCAAAGGTATGCACCTTTATAAAGTGCTGTATACGCTTAGGGTCGCCGCCGAAAAACTCAGTCATTTTTATGATAAGACCGCTTATCTCGTCCATTATTTTACCTCTCTGCCGAGAGCGAACGCCTTTTTATTCAGTTCAAGGAACTTTGCAGGAACACAGTTTTCAAGAGCCTTCTGCCAAACATCCTCGTCAAAAGCCATTTTAGTTGACACAACGCCCATGAGAACAACGTTTGAAGCCTTTGCAGTACCAGCCTGCTCTGCAAGTGCCAGTGCGTCAACAGCGATAACGTCAACGCCCTCTGCTTTAAGCTTGCCTATGATATCCTCAGGATAAACAGCCGCACCTGTGATAACAGGCATTGGGTCTATCTGCTGAGTTGAAGTGATGATATGTCCGCCCTTTTTGAGATATGAAACATATCTTGCTGCCTCAAGCTGTTCAAAGCTGATGATGATATCTGCCTCGCCTTTTTCAACTACAGGCGAGCATACCTCGCTGCCGTACTTAACGTATGTAACAACAGAGCCGCCACGCTGGCTCATTCCGTGTACCTCGCTGACCTTTACATCAAAGCCCTGTGAAAGAAGCACATTTCCTATTATTCTTGACGCAAGCAGTGAACCCTGTCCGCCTACGCCCACTATCATAATTGATCTTGTTTTCATTATTTACACCTCGAAATATATGTTATCATTAGTCGCATATCGCACCCAGCTTACACATTTCCTTGCATATGCCGCAGCCTACGCACTGTGTATGGTCGATAACGCACTTGCCGTCATGGATAGATATAGCAGGACAGCCTATCTTGAGGCACTGCTTACAGCCAACGCACTTATCCTTGTTTACCTTGAGCGGTGGATTGTGCTTTACATATTTAAGAAGTGCGCATGGACGTCTTGAAATGATAACGCTTGGCTCTTCCTTGGCAAGCTCTTCCTTGATAACAGCCTCTGTTTCAGCCATGTGATATGGGTCAACCACTCTTACGCTCTTGATACCAAGTGAATGGCAGAGCATTTCAAGGTCAACGGCATAAGCAGGGTCGCCCTTAAGGTTTTTACCGGTTGTAGGGTTCTGCTGATGACCTGTCATACCTGTGATAGAGTTATCGAGAATGATAACAGTTGAATTTGTGGAGTTATATGCAACGTTCACAAGACCTGTCATACCGCTGTGCATGAATGTAGAGTCACCGATAACGGCAACAGACTTCTTCTCTGCCTCTGCGCCTCTTGCCTTGTTGAAGCCGTGAAGTCCGCTGATAGAAGCACCCATGCAGATAGTTGAATCCATAGCACAAAGCGGTGCTGTTGCGCCAAGAGTGTAACAGCCGATATCGCCTGATACCATAACGCCCAGCTTATGCAGGCAATAGAACAGACCTCTGTGAGGACATCCCGGACACATAACAGGAGGTCTTACAGGCACGTTATCCTCAAATGTGATATACTCAGGCTTCTCGCCAAGTATCTTTTCGGCAACGATAGTCTGTGATATCTCGCCCATAAGGCTGAAAAGCTCCTTGCCGATAACGTTCACACCGTTCTTTTTGCAGTGTGTTTCGATAACATCGTCAAGCTCCTCGATAACATAGACCTTTTCGCACTTTGCAGCAAAGTCCTTTATTATCTGAATTGGCATTGGGTTTACGATACCGAGCTTAAGATATGAAGCCTTGTCGCCCAGAGCTTCCTTTGCATACTGATATGAGATACCGCTTGTGATAACGCCTATCTTTGTATCGTTCATCTCTACCTTATTGAGCGGTGAAGTTTCGGCATAATCAGCGATAGCTTTCATTCTTGCCTCAACAACAGGGTGACGGCGGATAGCGTTACCAGGCATCATAACATATTTCTGGATATTCTTTTCGTATGGGATATTCTCCCTTTCCTCTCTCTCGCAAAGCTCAACGGCTGACTGAGAGTGAGAAACTCTGGTGGACAGTCTTACAATAACAGGAACATCGAACTTTTCAGAAAGCTCGAAAGCAGCCTTTGCAAACTCCTTGCACTCTCCTGAATCAGAAGGCTCTATCATCATTGTCTTAGAAGCGATAGCATGGTGACGTGAATCCTGCTCGTTCTGTGACGAGTGCATACCAGGGTCATCGGCGACAGCTATTACCATACCTGCCGTTACGCCTGTGTAGCCTGCTGTGTAAAGAGGGTCAGCGGCAACGTTAAGACCAACGTGCTTCATTCCGCAGAAGCTTCTTGCACCGCCTATAGAAGCGCCAAGAGCCACTTCCATTGCCACCTTTTCATTAGGCGCCCACTCAGCATATACCTCGTCATATTTTGCAACAGCTTCTGTTATCTCAGTTGACGGAGTACCAGGGTAAGATGATACAACCTTACAACCTGCCTCATACAGACCTCTTGCAAACGCCTCGTTTCCAAGCATTAGTTTTTTCATACAATAAATCTTTCCTTTCACTGCACCGACCATTTTTTCGTGGTCGGTAGAAATAAACAATTATTAAAATAGATACAAGTAATTATACCACAAATTTCACCAAAATGCAACAACTTTTTTGATTTAAAGCACCAATAGAGTGTTATAAAAAGTTTGTCTACGGCAATTTAGTCAGTTTGCATAAAATATCAAGGGAGCTTCTGTGCAAAAATTTATGCCAGCTTACACGTTTTGAGCAACAAAAAATAAATCGCCGCCAGGCGATACCATAATTCCTCATTCCTCACTCCTCATTCCTCATTCTTCATTCTTAACACTCCTCATTTCTCATTCTCACCTCCTCACTTGTTTAAAAAATTGTACTTGAAAAAAGAGCATAAATGTTGTATAATAACAAAGTATACTTAAATTTACGTTCGGAGGATATACATGATGAAAAAATATACACTTGACGAGGTCTACACTGCCGATATGACGGCGTTTCAGAGAGAAAGATATAACAGAGTTGCAGATGAATTTGAAAAGCTTTTCGGTGAAAAGCCAACTGCTTTCTTCTCAGCTCCGGGCAGAACTGAGGTAGGCGGCAACCACACCGACCACAACTTCGGCTGTGTTCTTGCGGCAGGCGTTTCACTTGACGTTATTGCTGCTGTCGCTCCTGACACCGAAGAGAACGTTATTACCATACAGTCTGAGGGCTTCCCAATGGACACTGTAAACGTTGATGACGACACTATCTACGAGGAGCAGAAAAACACATCTGCGGCACTTATAAGAGGTATGTCCGCAGGCTTTAAGAAGAATGGTCACAATGTCGGGGGCTTCAAGGCTTATGCTACTTCAAACGTGCTCAAAGGCTCTGGACTTTCTTCATCTGCGGCTTATGAAGTGCTTATCGGCACTATCCTCAATGGTCTTTACAACGAGGGCGAGGTATCTGCAGTGGAAATAGCTCAGATAGCTCAGTTTGCGGAAAATGTATATTTTGGCAAACCGTCAGGTCTTATGGACCAAATGGCTTCATCAGTAGGCGGATTTATCACTATCGACTTTGCTGACGAAAAGCACCCTGTTATCGACTCTGTAAAGTTCGATTTCACAAAAAGCGGTCACGCACTGTGTATCGTTGACACAAAGGGCAACCATGCCGACCTCACCCCTGAGTATGCGGCTATCCCAGCGGAAATGAAGTCTGTTGCGGCTTTCTTTGGCAAAAAGGTGCTGAGAGAGATAACAAAGGAACAGCTTCTTGAAAACATCTGCGCTGTTAGGGAAAAGTGCAGTGACAGAGCTGTGCTTAGAGCGCTCCACTTCTTTGACGATAACGAGAGAGTTGGCAAGGAAGCTTCCGCACTTTCAGAGGGCGACTTTGACGCTTTCCTGAGCCTTATCAATGAATCAGGAGATTCATCATTCAAATATCTTCAGAACATCTATGCTTCTTCTGCCCCAAACGAGCAGGGTCTTTCACTGGCTCTGTATCTTGCAAAGCAGGCTCTTGGCGGTGAGGGTGCTTGCAGAGTTCACGGCGGTGGCTTTGCAGGAACTATCCAAGCGTTCGTACCTGAAAAGAAGCTTGAAGCTTTCAAGGCTGAAATGGAGAGAGTATTCGGTGAAGGCTCGTGCTATGTGCTGTCCATAAGACCTGTTGGCGGCGTGCAGATCGACCTTTAATATAGGAGTTGTCATGAAAAATCCATTTGCAGGCTTGAAGAAAAAGCAGGTGAAGTTGCAGTTTTCCACCTGCGGAGAGATAATGATAGACGGACTTCCCTTTGCTTTCGGAGTGGAGAGTGCAGGTAAAGCGTCAGACAAAGGGCTTTGCGTTTCGATATCTGGTGAAGCTGTCAATGACGGAAGTGTTACCTTTTCAAACCTTGAATACTACGAAAACCATGGTGGAAAGATAACCCTTGTGAAGCATGGCTTTTCACTTGTCACCAAAAAGGACGGCAAGAAAATTTATCAGGCGAAGTTTACCAAAATACCTATCACCGAAAAGGACACCTCAGTGCTTTTCAGAAAGCTCACCGAGGAAGAGGTCGTCCAACGACTCAACCGCGAGATAGCTTTTAAGGTGACCCCTCATTTCAGCGGTGAGGACACACCCGAAGTCATGCTCACAGTTTATCCTTATGAAAATATGCTCACAGGGTCGGCTGTGCAGTGGCTAAAGGTCACGTCTGACAAGGACTATTTTCTGCACAAATATTCTAATAAATAACAGGAGAGTTTATCCCATATGAGAATGAGAAGAAAGAAAAATCTTGAGGCACGTCTTGAAGCCTGCGGAGATTATATTTTATATCTTGACCGTGACGAGAAGAATTTTCAGGACAAATCAAACAAACAGCTTATTGACTTTGAGAAGATCTTCGGAAACAGCAATCCCCTTGTGCTGGAGATAGGCTGTGGAAAGGGTCAGTTTGCAAGAGAGATAGCAAAGAGAAATCCTGACAAGAATTTCCTTGCAGTAGAAAAAAGCAGTAACGTTATAGTTGACGCCGCACAAATGGCTATAGACGAGGGCATACCGAACCTGAGATTTGCAAGGGGCGAGGCTGAATATCTGGATTGCTTTATCCCTGAAAAGTCAGTGGAGTGTATCTACCTTAACTTTAGCTGTCCGTATCCTAAAAATACATATGCACGTCATAGGCTCACATACCGAGCTTTTCTTGAAATATACAGACGTATTCTTGTGGACAAAGGCGAGATATACCAAAAGACCGACAATATGCACTTTTTTGAGTTCTCCTTGGAGGAGTTCTCTGCGGCAAATTACGGACTTAAAAACATTTCTCTCGACCTTCACAACAGTGGCTTCGAGGGCAATATCGTAACGGAATATGAGAAGAAATTCTCAGACATGGGTATGCCTATCTACAGATTGGAGGCGTTCGTAAAATAATGAGCGAGCAGATAAATCCAGTTGTCAGCGAGGAAGATATGAGTGCTGACGGCAAGCTTCGCAAATGGTCAACAGGCAGAAAAGTCAAGTGGATAATTTGGATAGTCATTATTCTTGCAGTAGCACTCGGCTTCTGGCATCAGCACTATATGCGCTCCGACAGCCAGATAAAAGCCGTTTTCAATGACAATAAGACTAACTTTCAGACCACTGCGGAATTTATGATAGAAAGCATTTCATGCGAAAAGCCGACACTACCAAAGGGCAAATGCTCCATTAAATCGCTCACTGAAAACAATGCCTGCAAGTCTGTGAAGAAAGAGCTTGAGGAGCTGGAGCGCAGGAACGTTACATACATCGATAGCGACGGCTTGACAGTGAAATTTTATACCATTTATGACCATTACTATATTTACCGCTCACCCATAAGCTCATCAGGGGGCGAGGATAACCTCGGTGACGGGTGGTCTTATGTAAAAACAAGTAAAAGCTGATTTTTTTTATGGACGAAAAATTTTTTTCGTCCATTTTTTATGCAATCAAACGGTCTTTACATTCGTGTTATAGATGAAAGGCTTTTCAAAACAACAAAGGAGGTGACAGCTTTGACAAGAGATATTGACTACATAGTTGACAAATTTTCAGACGATATCTACCGAGCGGCACTGGCAGTCACAGGCAGCGTTCACGAGGCGGAGGATATAGTCAGCGAGGTCATAATAAAATATTTCACAAGGCAGGGTGAGCTTTTCTTCAATGATGACGAGCATCTTAAAGCGTGGCTGCTGAGAACGGCGATAAATCTATCCAAAGACCTGCTAAGGTCGGCAGGCAGACGTCTGCGTGCAGAAAATGAGGTAAGTGCAAGCAGCGATTTTTCATCACCTGATATGCAGATAGATGTGCAAAACGCTATAAACAGGCTGGATAAAAAATACAGGATAGTGCTTTATCTTTTTTATTATCAAGGCTGCAAGACCGATGAGATAGCCGACATTTTGGGAACAAGCAAGGGCACGGTCACATCAAGGCTGAAAAGAGCAAGAGAAAAACTAAAGCTTTCACTTTCAGACTACGAAAAGGAGATGAGCGTATGAACGAAAGAGATATAAAGAATTATTTTGCAAACGCAAGCCTATCGGAACAAAAGAAAGATCAGCTCAAAGAAACGCTCAAAAAGCGTTTTCCACAACAAAACGGAGATATAAATACGGATACTTTCACACCACAAACCGAGCCGACACAGCCTGCCATAGTCGCAAGACACAAGGGTGCAAAGGTAGTTGCGGCAGCGGCGGCAGTGGCGCTTGTAATGTCAGGCGGAATTTACATGACAAGAAATATCCATGACTACGAGCCGAACGCAGGCACAGCTCCACCTGCAAACAGCAGTGTATCCGGCGATACAGGTACACTGCAGTTGTGTTCAGCAGACTTTATAAAGCTTGCAGACACAGTGCTTGAAAGCGCAAATTCTACGGTAGGAAATCTCGACATAATACAAAACAGCCCTGCATACTGCGATATAGTCTACAGCGGCAACTATGACGAAAATATTGAGGGCAAGGAGCACAGCACAAGGTATTACGTTGACCTGCTGGAGAAAACCGACAGCGGACTTCCAAGCGTGGATTTTTTGACAGATGATAACAGCTATGAGCCAAATTCTTTGGTAATCGATATCCTGTCGGAGATAAAAACCCTTGATGAGGACGCTTTTAACAAGGCGGTGAATTGCAGAATAGAAGCCCATATTGAGAATAACAACTGCAAGATAACCATTTCAGACAGCGATAACAGCGTTTCTCTCAAATACGGAAGCGGCGAAAGCTTCACTGAAAATGCCAAAATTATAGCTCAAACCCTCAAAAATGACCTGCTGGATATCTATGACGAAAGCTCTATGAAAAACCCAGACAATGCCATTTTTAGCTACTCCCCTGCTGACTATAATTATTACAACGATATCATGAACAGCAACAATACAACAGAATATGTAAAGTCAGACTATGCGCAAAATGGATATATCACAAACGAAAGTCTGAACCTCCTGACCCTGAATATCGTCAACGATTCGGACATACAGTTCAATATGGCGACAGATTATTTCACTGTGGATATGTTCACAAACAGATTTACTCTGTATAGCTACGCCAATGACGGAAGCTGGGCGGTGTATGATTCCGCTCCGTTTTCAAACACTTATGCAGAGGCAAGCCCGTGGAAAACGGCGCAGTATATCTTTGAAAAGGCGCAGGCGCTCGTGACGCAGTATAACACCGACGGCAAGAAGCTTCACTTTGACAATGTGACCTCACTCGACCTTGCGAAAGAGCTTGCAATGTCGTATGTGCCAGATATTGATAGTTCAGATAACGTCACGGCGCAGCTTTTTGCATATGAGCTTTGGCTCGATATGCTGTCACACGATAGAGAATACGGCGATCTTGACCTGTCGACCATTGATTTTTCGGTATACTTTGAAAAGGATAAGGACGGCAGCGCTTATGATGTGAAGCAGGTCGATGTCACGATCGAGGGAGATACGGTCTATTCATATACCACCGATGAGCACGACAGCGTTGAAACTTATGATGCAAAGGACAGCGCATTATCTTGACAAAACAACGGACGACCATAGGAGTCCCCTGCATTTAATATGTAGGGGACGGCGTCCTCGACGTCCCATTGCTCGACAAGTGCAGTAACGTTATCGGGCGACTAACGTACAGCTATTAACAAACATAGAGTAGCGAGGTTGAAAAAGCGAATTAAAAAGAAAAAAGACGACTTACGTTTGCAAGTCGTCTTTTCTTTATGCAATAATATTAATTCTGCAAATTAGTTGTTGATGAGCTTCTCGTCATCGTTGTTCCAGCTGTAGAGCTTTCTGATCTCCTTACCAACCTTCTCAGAAGGATGCTCAGCGTGGAGCTTTCTCATAGCCTTGAAGTGTACCTGTGAACCTGCGTCAGACATATCAAGGAGGAAGTCCTTAGCGAATGTACCGTCCTGAATGTCAGACAGAACCTTCTTCATAGCCTTCTTAGTGTCCTCAGTAACGATCTTTGGACCTGTGATGTAGTCGCCGTACTCAGCTGTGTTAGAGATAGAATATCTCATGCCCTCGAAACCTGACTGATAGATAAGGTCAACGATGAGCTTCATCTCATGGATACACTCAAAGTATGCGTTTCTTGGGTCATAACCAGCTTCACAAAGTGTTTCAAAACCAGCCTGCATAAGTGCACAAACACCACCGCAGAGAACTGCCTGCTCACCGAAGAGGTCTGTTTCTGTCTCTGTTCTGAAAGTTGTTTCAAGAACACCAGCTCTTGCTCCGCCGATACCAAGTGCATATGCAAGTCCGATATCCTGTGCGTTGCCTGTAGCGTCCTGCTCAACTGCGATAAGGCAAGGTGTACCCTTACCAGCCTGATACTCAGAACGTACTGTGTGGCCAGGAGCCTTAGGTGCGATCATGATAACATTGACATTCTTTGGTGGTACGATGCAGCCAAAGTGAATGTTAAAGCCGTGTGCGAATGCAAGAGTCTTACCTTCTGTGAGGTATGGCTCGATAGATTTCTTATAAAGTGCAGCCTGCTTCTCATCAGGAATAAGGATCATGATGATGTCTGATGTCTTTGCAGCTTCCTCAGTTGTCATAACTGTAAGACCCTGCTGCTCAGCCTTTGCCCAGCTCTTAGAACCTTCGTAAAGACCTACTACTACGTCAACACCGCTCTCCTTAAGGTTGAGTGCATGAGCGTGACCCTGTGAACCGTAACCGATAATGGCAACTCTCTTACCCTTGAGTACGTTAATGTCGCAATCCTGCTGATAGAATATTCTTGCCTGTGCCATTGTTAATTCCTCCAAATTCAGAAATTTAAGATTTATTTTATGTAGCCTTTCGGCTATATAATCAAAGTTTATTTGCCTGCATTGAATGTGTCAGAGCCTTTCTCTATTGCGATAGTGCCTGTTCTTACCATTTCGATTATTCCGTAAGGTGCTATGACCTCCTCAAATCTGCAAAGGTGAGCGTAAGTGTCGCAAAGCTCCAATGTCATTGTCGTAAGCGTTATATCCATGACCTTAGCCCCTGTGATATCCGCAATAGTCATTATATCACTGCGTCTGTTTGCGACCGCAGACACCTTGACTATCATAAGCTCTCTTGCGAGATACTCATTAGCCTCGAATGTCTTTACCTTGATGACTTCTATAAGCTTGTTGAGCTGTTTCTCGATCTGCTCAACTGTATGCTCGTCACCGTCAGCAACTATCGTTATTCTTGAAACGTCAGGGTCATGAGTCGGACCTACTGCAAGGCTCTCGATATTGAACCCACGTCTTGAAAACAGTCCGGAAATTCTTGATAGAACACCGCTGTGGTTTTCTACAAGAACTGAGATCGTATGTTTCATAAATCAACCTCCATAAGGAAACCTTTCCTTGTTTATTTATTATATCAGCTTATTATTAAGATTTTTTGAACGCAAACGCTATATACTGTAAACGCTACAGATAGTTAAAATATTGGCCTTATAATGTTGGCATATCCTTATCCACAACGACTTCAACAAGGCAAATGCCTTTATGTTCAGCAAGCATTTCGACGCCCTTTTCCATGGTCGCATCGTCATAAACTCTCATTGCAGGTATGCCATAAGCTTCTGCAAGCTTGATAAAGTCAGGAGAGCCGTCAAGAAAAACTGCTGTCTGTCTGTCATGATAGCCGTTTGTCTGAAGCTCTCTTACCATGCCAAGGCGGTTGTTTGTCATTACTACCACCTTTATATCAACGCCGAACTGAACGGCTGTTGCAAGCTCCATGAACGACATCTGAAAAGCTCCGTCACCGCATATAGCAACTGTTGCTCTGCTGTTGTCAGCCATTTTTGCACCTATTGCCGCAGGCACAGAATAGCCCATCGTACCCATGCCGCCTGAGGTAAGAAGTCTGCCCTCTTTGCGGAACTTATATTCAGTACAGGTCCATATCTGATTTTGTCCAACGTCTGCCACAACAGTAACATTGGCAGGCATTTTCTTTGCAAGCCTGTCGATAAACACCCTCGGATTGACAGTACCCTTTGCAGGCTCAACATACTTTCTCTCGCCCCCAAGGGTCTTTATGTGAGCTATCCACTCATCGTGCTTCATAGGCTTTGCAAGCTCCGTCATTTGCTGTAAAACAAGCTTTGCGTCGCCAACGAGAGGCAGGTCAGCGCCAATATTCTTGCCTATCTCCGCAGGGTCGATATCTATATGTATTATCTTAGTAGTTTTCTCCAGAGCCAAAGGTGTTTTAACGGCTCTGTCGCCAACTCTTGCACCCACAAGGAACAGCACGTCGCACTCATTCACAGCAGCGTTAGCCATTTTGACACCGTGAGTTCCTATCATGCCGCAGAAAAGCTGGTCGTCATCAGGAAAAACAGAAATGCCCATCATAGTTGTGATAACAGGTATCTGCATAAGGTCGGCAAGCTCTCTTATCTCGTTCTCAGCGTGAGCGGCAAAAACACCTCCGCCAATACAGATAAGCGGCTTCTCAGCCTCTTCCAACGCCGCCATTACACGCCTTACCTGAACGTAGTTGCCCTTTGTGGTAGGCTTATAGCTTCTTATCTCGCACTTTTCAGGATACTCAAAGTCGATAACAGCTTTCTGAACGTCCATAGGGATATCTATAAGCACAGGACCCGGTCTGCCGGTGCCTGCTATATAGAAAGCTTCCTTGAAAACTCTTGCAGTGTCCTCCGGTTCTTTGAGAAGATAGCTGTGCTTAACGAACGGCTCAGCCGAGCCTGTAATGTCAGCCTCCTGAAAAACGTCAGAGCCTATCTGGTCGGTATTCACCTGACCTGTTATGCACACGATAGGTATAGAATCCGCATAAGCGGTAGCAATAGCAGTAATAAGATTCGTAGCGCCCGGACCTGACGTTGCTATACATACCGCAGGCTTGCCTGAAATTCGTGCATAGCCGTTAGCCGCATGACCGCCGTTAGCCTCCTGTCTCACAAGCACCTGCCTGATGTCGTTTTCAGCATCCAGCAAAGCGTCATAGAAAGGACAGATAGCAGCTCCGGGATAGCCAAAGACGACTTTTACGTTCTCAGCTTTCAAACATTCAACCATAGCCTGACTTACAGTCATCTTCATAATAAAGTCGCCTCCATAAAAAATTTTCTGTATAAATTATCATATAAAGTGATAAAACATACAAAGCTGTGATTTATTATACCATATTTATAAGATTTCGTCAAGTATCGTTAGCATACGAAGGAATATTTATGCTTAAAAAAAATTCGCAAAAAAATTTGAAAAAGGGGTTGACAAGACAGATGAACTGTGCTATAATAATTAAGTCGCTGAGAGAGAACGACACAAAACAAATAATTAATGTGGACAGGTGTCCGAGTGGTTTAAGGAGCTGGTCTTGAAAACCAGTGATACGGCAACGTACCGTGGGTTCGAATCCCACCCTGTCCGCCACATTTTTTATATATACAGGTTTGCGGATTTACCCAAGTGGTGAAGGGGCTCCCCTGCTAAGGGAGTAGGTCTGGAAACGGGCGCGAGAGTTCAAATCTCTCAATCCGCGCCAGCAAAAGTATAAGCTTTTGCTTGTATCCGCTTTACATTAAGTAAGGCGGATTTTTTATTGCATAAATACAAAAATACCGCAGAGAAGCTTTTGTCCTCTGTGGTATTTTTTTGCACAAAAAAGCTGCCGCACCAAAAGGCACAGCAGCTTTTATACTATATAATAGTATCAGAGTTATTGATTATTCCTTTGGACCTGCAGATACAAGAGCCTTACCTGCTGGGTTGCCCTCATACTTAGCAAAGTTCTTAACAAATCTGCTTGCAAGATCCTTAGCCTTTGTCTCCCACTCGGAAGCGTCAGCATATGTGTCACGAGGATCGAGAATTGCAGGATCAACGCCTGGAAGCTCTGTTGGAACTTCAAAGTCAAAGTGTGGTATCTTCTTTGTAGGTGCGTTGAGAATATCGCCGCTAAGAATAGCGTCGATGATTCCACGAGTATCCTTGATAGAGATTCTCTTGCCTGTGCCGTTCCAGCCTGTGTTTACCAGGTATGCCTTAGCACCGCTCTTCTCCATCTTCTTAACAAGCTCTTCAGCATACTTTGTTGGGTGAAGCTCAAGGAAAGCCTGACCGAAGCAAGCTGAGAATGTTGGTGTAGGCTCAGTGATTCCACGCTCTGTACCTGCAAGCTTTGCAGTAAAGCCAGAGAGGAAGTAATACTGTGTCTGCTCTGGTGTGAGGATAGATACTGGAGGCAGTACACCAAATGCGTCTGCTGAAAGGAAGATAACGTTCTTTGCAGCAGGTGCAGAAGAAATAGGTCTTACAATGTTCTGGATATGGTCGATAGGATAAGATACACGAGTGTTCTCTGTAACGCTCTTATCAGCAAAGTCGATCTTGCCGTTCTCGTCAAGAGTTACGTTCTCAAGAAGAGCATCTCTTCTGATAGCGTTGTAGATATCAGGCTCAGATTCCTTATCAAGGTTGATTACCTTAGCATAGCAGCCGCCCTCGAAGTTGAATACTCCGTTGTCGTCCCAGCCGTGCTCGTCGTCACCGATAAGAAGTCTCTTAGGGTCTGTAGAAAGTGTTGTCTTACCTGTACCGGACAGACCAAAGAAGATAGCTGTGTTCTCACCGTTCTTGTCTGTGTTAGCTGAGCAGTGCATTGAAGCCATGCCCTTGAGTGGAAGGAAGTAGTTCATCATTGAGAACATACCCTTCTTCATCTCTCCGCCGTACCAAGTGTTGATGATTACCTGCTCACGGCTTGTGATGTTGAACATAACAGCTGTCTCGGAGTTAAGACCAAGCTCCTTATAGTTCTCTACCTTAGCCTTTGAAGCGTTGTATACAACGAAGTCAGGCTCAAAGTTCTCAAGCTCCTCAGCAGTTGGCTTGATGAACATATTTGTTACAAAGTGAGCCTGCCAAGCAACCTCAACGATGAAACGGATAGCCATTCTTGTATCCTTGTTAGCGCCGCAGAATGCGTCAACTACGAAAAGTCTCTTATTTGAAAGCTCCTTGATAGCGAGTTCCTTAACAGACTTCCAAGCCTCCTGTGAAGCTGGGTGGTTGTCGTTCTTGTACTCGTCAGAAGTCCACCAAACAGTGTCCTTAGAATTTTCGTCCATAACGATGAACTTATCTTTAGGTGAACGGCCTGTATAAACGCCTGTCATAACGTTTACTGCGCCAAGCTCACTCTCCTGACCCTTTTCATAGCCTTCGAGTGTTGGCTTTGTTTCTTCCTCGAACAGCTGCTCGTAAGAAGGGTTGTAAACAACTTCTGTAGTTCCGGTGATACCGTACTTGCTCAAATCGATCTTTGACATGTTGCAATAACTCCTTTTCAAAAAAATATCGTTAATAGGCGCTATAATGAAACAGCACACGCTGAAGCATTCATTTTCTTTCCTTATTATTAAGCATAAGCTATACAGAAATTCATCTGACAATTGAAAACATACTGTCAGCATTTCATGCTGTGCTCCTATTACAGCAATATAATTATACCACATATTTTTCTGAATTGCAAGGGTAAACGCAGATTTTGTGAGCTGATTTTTTACATTTCGTTTAAATCTATGATGATTTTTTATGAATAAATGTAATTTCATGGTATAAAATAGATAATAAAAGATATTGACTATTGTCAAGGGTTAGCTCAGGCTTATGCAGACCGTTTTGCATTATCGATATAAAATAATTGCATTTTATGTTTTTTTGCAAAAAAACGCCCTGAATTATGCAGGCAGCCGCCGCTTTCCTGCAAACAGAGAAAGGCAGTCCTCAAGGAACTGCCTTTCTCCGAAATATCAACATAAGGGGAGATCTAATTTACTTTTTCTTCTTAGCCATGACCACAGCCGCACCGCTCAGAAGAGCAAGGGCGAATGCTCCGCCTGCAACGCCTGTTGATGGGTTTGTGTTTGAAGCGTTTGAAGCTGCCTTTGAGCTGCTGTCTGACTTGCTGTCAGCCGCCTTGCTGTCGGCAGAAGAGCTGTCAACAGCAGAACTGCTTGATATATCAGAAGAATTATCAGAGCTGTTCTCGCTGTCAGGCTGTGAAGAAGCAGGCGCTTTCTTTACAAGGTTTGCCACAGCATCGTTTATAGCCTTTGCCATAGCGTCCACATCAGCCTGCTCTGTGATGTTCTTTGTTCTGTCGATAGCGGCAAGAGCCTTTTCGACTGCTGAGAAGTCCTCATAATCGTCTTTGTTGAGAGCCTTTGCGGCTTTCTCTGCCTTGTCAAGCTCTGTGTAGTCTGCTGACTTGTAAACAAGTGCTGCAACGGCATCGTTTATGTCTTTCGTCATTTTGTCAACATCTGACTGCTGTGTAAGGTTTTTAGTTCTGTCGATAGCTTCAAGTGCCTTTTCTACGGCTGTAAAGTCCACATAGTTGTCCTTATTAAGGGCCTTTGCAGTTTCTTCTGCCTTGTCAAGCTCTGTATAATCTGCCTTTGCATACTCAAATACAGCCGAACTGTCTCTATGAACTGCGAATGGTTTTTCACATTCATCAGTATGGAATGTACCGCCCTTTATCTCGCACTTTTCGCAATCGTAAAGGAAAATTCCGATGTTACCACCGAGTGTGATATCTCCGCCGGAAATTACCGCATTCTTAGTATTGCCTGAACCAACATAGATATCTGCAAGTTTACCATTGATATCTAACTTTCCGTCCTCTATGATCAAGCCTGTCTTAGGCTCAGGAGCGCCTATGCCAACAACAAACAGACCTATTCTTCCGGCATTAACATTGACCTCTCCACCGTATATCTCGATAGAACCGTTAGCATACAGACCATCGTTCCAACCATCTTCAGGGTCTGCCATAGTTGTATCAATATTCACAGCCGCTTCCATTACTTTTATGGTATACAAAGTAATGGCTGCACCGCCCTGAATATCAACTGTACCTGACTCAAAGGTGATATTTGGCTGATCCATTGAAGGAAGATTGCCTGTTTCAACAAGGCTAAGCTTACTTTCTTTAGCTTCGCCTTTTAAAGTCAAACCAGTATCTTTTGAGGCTTTATCCGTCCTGCTAATAATAGTTGTTGATGATTCAAGCTTGTTCTCACCCTTGAAAAGTATCGTTGTAGACTTTAAGCCGTCAACTTTTATACTCGACTTATTTCCTGTAGAAAAATCTACATTGTCAAGAGTAAGCGTCAGAGTATCAGCGTCCCAGCTCCAGCCCTCGTCTTCATTTTTCTGATCGTTCTGAAATTCTGACGTTGTAAGGTCAAGAGTTGTAGTTCTCTGCTGATTTGCCGCAAAAACATTTATTGCAGGCAAAGATGCCATACATTTGACCGTTGCGAGCATTGTGCTAAAAATTCTTGTCTTTTTCATATTTTATCCTCCCGAAATATAAGACTTCATATCATATTTGCATTGCGTTATAAAACCGCCCTGCTTATAATTATGATAGCAGAGTGGTAATAATTTTTCAACTATTTTGACACAAACGGTCAAAAATCTGCACAAGCGGTATTCATTTAAACAAATAATGTATGAAAGTCCCACTTAATTGCTTTATATATCTATTTAATGGATATATTACTTTTTCTTCTTAGCCATGACCACAGCCGCACCGCTCAGAAGTGCAAGAGCGAATGCTCCTCCAGCAACGCCGGTCGATGGGTTTGTGTTTGAAGCGTTTGAGGCTGCCTTTGAGCTGCTGTCTGACTTGCTGTCAGAAGATGAGCTGTCGGAAGCGGAACTGCTCGTATCTGACGAAGCATCAGAACTGCTTACACTGTCAGGCTGTGAAGAAGCAGGTGTTTTCTTTACAAGGTTTGCCACAGCGTCATTTATAGCCTTTGCCATAGCGTCCACGTCAGCCTGCTCTGTGATGTTCTTTGTTCTGTCGATAGCGGCAAGAGCCTTTTCGACTGCTGAGAAGTCCTCATAATCGTCCTTGTTGAGAGCCTTTGCGGCTTTCTCCGCCTTGTCAAGCTCTGTGTAGTCTGCTGACTTGTAAACAAGTGCCTCAACAGCGTCGTTTATATCATTTGTCATTTTGTCAACATCTGACTGCTGTGCAAGATCTCTATACCCTCTTAAAGCCTCAACTGCACTGTACAAGTTTGCAACGCTTTCACCTGTGTAGATAGAAAGGTCGGCAGGAATATTACCCAGCACTTCATAAACATTGCTGTAGTCAGCAGGCTCAGCACCGCAGGCAGGAGTATCGTTCTCAAGCTTTGTCCAGGCTTCACCGCCAAGCTTATCAGTGAACTCGCCTTTTTTCATATCATCTATGGCGTACGGCAATGCACTTTCAGCAGCATCTGCTGTATTTTCTGCATTATAGTAACAATTTTCAAACTTGCTTCTCTCCATGGTGCTCTGCATTGCAAAAGCATAAGCGGAAGAAGAAATATCAGATACAAGACCTGTTGCATAGCAATTCTTTACAGTGCCATAATAGTTATTGCTTGCAGCGTCAGTACCCATGAATGACGCACCAACAAAACAGTTGCTTACATCGCCCTTTGCATAGCAGTTGCTAATGTTAAGACCTGAGATGTTTCCAACAAAGCCGCCTGCATATTCTGCACCTGTTATATTGCCTGTGGCATAGCAATTTTCTATCAAGGTTTCATCAGCTGTCGTTCCGTTGCCTATTCCAACGAAGCCGCCTACTGCGATGCCACGTCCGTTTCCTGTTACCTCAACAGAAACGTCTGCACCGCAATATTTAGCAGATGAGCCTTTTGCGAGCGTACCAACAAAGCCACCAACATTGCCCTTTTTTGTTGATTCCTCTATCTTTCCGGAAACACGGCTGTGGCTCACTGTTGTACCTCCGTCCTGAATGCCTACTAATCCGCCTATGCTGTTAAGAGCAACATAGCTGCCGTCAGAGCCTGCTTTCATGTCAAGACCGATAACAGTACAATTTACTATATCGCCCATAGAATAACCTACAAGCGCACCTCCCATGCGGAAGCCATATCCACTGCTGTGATTTCCGCCAACATAGTTTATAGAAACATTTTCAAGAACTACGTCCTCGATAGTGCCGCTAGTCGCACCGAACAAGCCGCATACATCGCCACTGTATGGCGATGTTTCTGTTCCAATGGTAAGATTTTTGATAGTATAACCATTTCCGTCAAAGTTGCCAGAGAAAACAAAATATTCATGACCACCCATAATAAGGTCTGCCGCTGTGTAGCCTATCGGTGTCCACTCTTTTCCCCCAAGGTCGATATCCTCTGTAAGCTCAAAGTATGTATCCTGAAACTTTTCTCCATACGTTCCCGATTTCATACTTTCGCCAAGATATGCAAGCTGTGAGCCAGTAGCTATTTGATAAGGGTCGTCTTTTGTGCCTTTTCCGCCTGCAAAAGATTCCGCTATAGAGCCGTCCCAGACCTCTGTACCGTCAGCAAAAACAGAAACAGGCACTAAGCTTGCCGCAAGACCCATCGTCACCAAAAGACTTAAAATTTTCTTTTTCATTCTAATTCCTCCATAGTATTTTTCGTTGCTGATATTTCTTTTTTTACTCAGAGCATAGATTTTCACGATTATTTTAACACAACCTACACACTTGTCAACAAGTTTGACACAAAGGGTCAAAAACCTGCACAAGCGGTATTCATTTAAACAAATAATGTATGAAAGTCCCACTTGATTGCTTTATATATCTATTTAATGGATATATTACTTTTTCTTCTTAGCCATGATCACAGCCGCACCGCTCAGAAGCGCAAGAGCGAATGCTCCGCCTGCAACGCCGGTCGATGGGTTTGTGTTTGACGCGTTTGAAGCCGCCTTTGAACTGCTGTCTGACTTGCTGTCAGAAGCGGAACTGCTTACGCTGTCAGGCTGTGAAGAAGCAGGAGCTTTCTTTACAAGGTTTGCCACAGCGTCATTTATAGCCTTTGCCATAGCGTCCACCTCAGCCTGCTCCGTGATGTTCTTTGTTCTGTCAATAGCAGCAAGAGCCTTTTCAACTTCTGAGAAGTCCTCATAATCGTCCTTGTTGAGAGCCTTTGCGGCTTTCTCTGCCTTGTCAAGCTCTGTATAGTCTGCTGACTTGTATGCAAGTTCAAAAGCCTGTGTATGTGTTGCGATATCTGCTGAAATAGTTATTTCCTTGCTGAAAGGCTCGCAATCGTCAGCAGTTACCTCTACTGTGTAAGTACCTGCTGTAAGCATTGCAGTGTTGCCTGTTATCTCTTTTCCGTCTACCTTTATTACAACATTTTTCAGATCAGCAGGTGTTACTTCAAAATCAACTGCATATTCCTTAGTTGGCAGGACAGGCGTTTTTCCCTCAACATACTGATACTTTGCACCGTCGGCTGTCAGCTCGTCATAAAATTCTTTTGTTGTCATATAGTCATATGCTTTAGCCTTGCCTGCTTCTTTATTTGAACCGCAAGCTTCAACATCTTCTGTTTCTGTGAAATAGTTGTTTTTAAAGTCAGGTGTAGACGAGGAATCTTTTCCCACTATTCCGCCGAAACGTGTATATGGCTTTTTGGCTGAATACTGTGAAAGATCAATTTCTCCTGCAAAATAGCAATCACTTACAGAACCGCCGGCTACTGAACCAACGATACCGCCTACATCTGTGGTTCCGTTGCCAACCGGCGTGAGTTTTCCTGTAACATAGCTGTTTATAACCTTGGAATCGCCATACAAACGTCCTACGATACCGCCGGCGTTTGGTGCAGCATATACCATATCGCCTGTGCTTGAACAATAGCGGACTTCCGTTCCAATCTGCGCATATCCAACTATACCGCCGACATAAACACTTCCATTGTCGCCTGAGATAGTTATGTCTGCTGTGTTCTCACAATATTCAAAAGTTGTTCCGTATGCCTGACCTACCATGCCTATGAAGCCATAAACATATTTGCCGTTATTGTTGAACGATACGTTTGACACACAATCAGAAATAGTACAATCACCTGCAAATCCTGCAATAGTGCCATAAAAAGTATAGTCGTTATCAGTATTTGTCACATCAATACTTCCCTCTATAGTCAGACCTGATACCTCCGCTTCCTCGATATCGCCAAAGAAACCGACCAACACGTCTTTACCATAAATAGACGTAAAATCAATGTTTGAAATAGTATGACCATTTCCGTAAAATTTACCGCTGAAACAATGTTCAATATAGCCGTTTTTACCGATAACGTTTCCGATAGGCGTCCATACAACACCTGTCAAGTCAAGGTCATTTTCAAGAACAACAACTGCATCCTTATTCTTGTCATAATCTCCGTTGTTTACCGCTTTTGAAAACGCCAACAGGTCGTCAACAGTTTTTATTACCGTCTTATTGTCGTCTGCAAATGCCGTTGTCGGCACAAACAAAAGACAGCCCGTCACCAAAAGACTTAAAATTTTCTTTTTCATTCTAATTCCTCCATAATATTTTTCGTTGCTGATATTTCTTTTTTACTCAGAACATAATTTTACATGATTATTTTAACATAGCCTACACACTTTGTCAATAGATTTGGCACAAACGGTCAAAAACCTGCACAAGCGGTAACAAAATAAATGAATAATGCTTGAATTTTGCTTTGATGTGTGTTATTATATATTAAGAAATCATGTATAAGAAAGGATTTTTACAGTATGAGAGTGGCATTGGTAGACGATAATAAAAACGACCTTGCACTTCTTCATGAATATATTTCCGAACAAACCGCTCACAGCTGTCAGATAGATACGTTTTCAAGCGGAGAAAGCTTTTTGTCATGTTGGCAGATTGGAGCTTATGATCTGGTGGTGCTTGATATATTCATGGGGAAAATGACAGGGATAGAGGTCGCAGAAAAGCTTCGTGAAACAGACAAAAACGTCCATATCGCATTCGGCACTTCAAGCAACGAGTTTGCAAGCGAAAGCTACGACCTCAACGCCTGCTACTATCTTTGCAAGCCCTTTCAGGCTGACAAAGTAAAAGCCATGCTTGACCGGATCGGTTCTGATGAAATTGATCGTATGCGTTCCGTTAAGCTTCCCGACGGTCAGAACGTGATACTCAGAAATGTTATCTACATAGACTGTGCGTCACATATCGTGACTATCCATTGCACAGACGGTGAAAGCATAGTTTCAAGAAATTCTTTCGCTGAGATCGAGAGCATTTTTTGCAGTCATTCATACTTTTACACCTCCACCAAAGGCGTCATCGTGAATTTCTATGAGATAGCCCAGCAAAAAAGCGACCTTTTCATAATGAGCGACGGCACACATATCCCCATAAGTCGCCGAAAATCCAGAGAAACATTAGACGCCTTCGCTCAGTTTCGCTTCAGTGATCTGCGAAAAGGCGGTGAGCAGTAATGCCTCCTTTGTACCGCCTTGTGGAAGTGGGCATATATTCCCTTCTGAATTTTCTGCCACTTATGGTGCTTGCCCTTTATCCCTTCCGGCATAGGCTTCGCTTTTCCAAAACAGCTACTGTGGGACTTGTTGTGGCTCTTTCACTGGTGCAGATCTTCTTAGGCTGGCAGGCGGCATTTTTCAGCACAAATGCAGGTCTGCTAAGTGCAGTCAGCACCCTGCTCTATGCGGCTTTTTACTTTTTCGCTGTGAAGGTCAAGGTCGGCAAAACAGGCTTCACACTGCTTCTGCTTTCAAATAACGCAAGCTTTATCGTCATTACCTCAAAATGTCTGGAGGGCATTCTGTTCCCGTCACTTGCCTATGAGTCATACCGCTGGTCGTTTTCCCTTTGTATGCTTATGACAGAAGCCGTGGTATGGGGGCCGCTTTTTATCTACATGAAAAAGGTCTACACACCTGCGGTGGAAAGAGAGCCGTCAGGTCTGGAGTGGCGCTATCTTTGGCTTATCCCATTTACGTTCTATATAATATGGTATTATACGCTCTACGGCAACTCTGCGAAAAGCAGCTTAGAGCTTGCTCTGGAGCCAAAGAACACCATAGCTCTGTTCTTTATAAACGCAGGGGCATTTCTGGTGTATTACATCGTGGCACGGCTGGTCATCGAGCAGCAGAAAAATCTGCGGCTTCAGGAAAATAACCACCTGCTTGAAATGCAGAACCTGCAATATGACTATTTGCAGGATAAGATAAAAGAAACAAGACGCTATAAGCATGATGTCAGACATCATATCGCTCTTATGCAGGAGCTTCTGAAAAAGGGCGAATATGATAAGCTTTCGGAATATCTCAATTCTTTCAGGGATTCTATGCCCGATATATCAGAACACATTTACTGCAAAAACACATCTGTAAGCGCACTTCTTGCATATTTTGCTCAAATAGCGGAAAGCAGCGGCATTGAATACAAGGTGAGCGCTGACATCCCAGATGATATAAAAATAGACATAACCGACCTCTCTGTGCTTTTCGGAAATCTTATCGAAAATGCCATTCACGGCTGCGTGGCTGACAGTGCAAAGGATAAGAAAATAATAATCAGAGCAAAGGCTGACAGCTATTCCCTATGCCTTGCGGTGGACAACACCTTCACCGGAACTATCCTCACCGACCCCGAAGGCGGTTTCCTTTCCTCAAAACGCAAAGGCAAAGGGATCGGCACAGAGTCTGTCAAGAACATTGCCGCCAAATACAATGGCGTAGCTAAATTTGAATATGGTGACGGAATGTTTTACGCTTCCGTAATGCTGAACATATGAAAAAGGCGGAAAGCTCGCAAAGAGCCTCCGCTTTTTCTATTATATATAGTATATCCGTTTTGCTGTTCTTAATTGTCGCTTATATCACACACTGCCACGCTTGTAACAGGGTCAATGTCATAGATGTCAACGCCGTATTGATATGGGTTGAGTTCAAAAGTCTCGCTGTCCGTCTGAGCCTGCATTCTTTTATATGTTTCATCAAGCTGTTCGTCAGTGAGGTCAAAGCCGAACCACCATGTTCTGCCGTTTATTGTCGCTGATACGATTCGGTTTCTGTCTGTATTTGAAAGATACATAAGTGGCTTTTCACCCAGAGCGTTGCAAAGCTCGTTGTATGTCATGCCCACATAGATATTCTTTGTGATGTATGCACCATTGTAAAGCTCCACCCTTGTGACAGGCAGGCTTTCGTCAACATAGCCCTTGCCTGTTTCGGTATTCAAAGCCGCCCTGCCGAAGTGATACTGCGGAAAAGCCGAGCACTGATACATAGAATCATAGCCGTTTTGAACGAATGTTGGATAAACAAACTCATAGTTGTTGTCTGCCATTTTGAGCATATCCCCCACTGTATTTGAAAACAGCTCCTCGCCTGGGTTGTCTGCACTTGGGAGGACAGCGCTTGTATTTTCGCCTTGCGTATCTGTAACAGGAGTATCGGTTTGCACAGGTGCAGGTGCAGTTGTCACGGCGGTGTCTGTTACCTTTTCAGGCTCGCTTGACGGCTCAGATATGCTGTCTGTTTCAGCTTTTGACGAACTGATTTCAGGTATCTTCTCTGATGAAGCGTCTGCCATACTGCTGTCAGAAAGGTCAAGGCTATCGTCATTTAAGCTGTCTGAAACACTGCTGTCATCGTGAACGCCGAAGCCGTTGTTGTTCACTCCACGGAGAGCCAATGGTATGCTCACTGCCACCACCACAGCCGCCGCAGTTCCCACTATCTTTGTAGCAGCGGAAGAGGTTTTCAACGCTGTAACAGGTGAAGCCGCTGTCATTGCATACTTTTTCGGCAGAGCCGCTCTCATCATTGCGCTCATAGGCACAGCCGCAAATGCGCCGCCATCAAAGATACGCTCTATCTCTTTCTTTATCTTTGCCCTCGCCTTAAAAAGTTTCTGCTTGGCGGCATTCTCGCTTATCCCCAAAATCTCGGACACTTTTTTCAGCGGCATGCCGTCATAATAATAAAGTATCACCGCCGACCTCTGCTCAGGCTTCAGCCCCTCTATGACCTTTTTCAGACAGCGTTTAAGCTCCTTGCTGTCGGCATAATCCTCAGGGAGCATAACAGTATCGTCAGCATGGATATCCTCGCTGAGGTTTTCGTCATCAAGGCTTATGTTATCCTCTCTGCCCTTTTGTCTGAAATACATTCTGCACTTGTTGAAAGCGATAGAGTGAAGCCACGTTTCATAATGCTCAGGCTCTTTCAGCGACCCTATCCCATCCATTGAAGCCAAAAAGCTGTCCTCGGTGATATCCTCTGCGGTATGCTTATCCCCAACGTTTTTCAGCACGAAGAAATAAAGCTTCTCGTGGAACTCTTTGTACAGCTTCTCAAAAGCTGTCTTTTCGCCATTCTGAGCCTTTTCTACAACGGCTCTCAATTCATTCTTGTTCATTCACATATCCCTCCAAGACAAGTATGCGTATCAACCTTTTCATCTGCGCCTCTGCCTCCTCGTCTGTCTGACGAGTTTCCTCGTTCATGGACCTTAGGACAAAGGCGATGACATCTCCAAGCTTTGCATTTTTCATTTTTATCTCCGTTTCATGCTCTCTCGTTTTTGCCCTTTCATATACTTAGTTGCAGTTATCCCGATATGGTTATCATAACATCACACTTTTGTATATCTGCACAAAAACGCACCCCACAGCCTATGAAAAATACACAACCTTATGACGCATACTGTCTTAATACTCATTATACTATATTTATGTATATTAAGCAACTATTTTTCAAAACTTGCCATAATAGATAATTCACATATCATTTATAAAATGTTCCTTGCATCTTTTGTGCAAAATGCTATAATCTAATTGAAAATACGGAGAGAATTCCGTATAAAGTTAATAAATCAAACAAATCGGAGGTAATTCATTATGATGGGAAGACTCAGAGCAATGCGTGAGCCGCTCAAATATGTTCAGGGCAGAGATGCTACACTTAAGTTTCATGAAGAAATGGGCTATATGGGCAAAAGGTGGCTGTTTGTATGTTCAAACAGCGGCTACAAAGCCTGTCATGACAAGATAGAGAAAAGCTTTGGCGAGCTTGACGATTACAGACGCTATGAAGTATTTGGTGGTATATCAAGCAAGGGCGAGATAGCCAAAATGGAAGAGATAGTAAAGGCTGACAACATCGACACAGTAGTTGCAGTTGGCGGCGGAAGCGCAGTTGATACTGCAAAAGCTACAGCATACTATACAGGCAAGCACATTGTTATCGTGCCTACAGTTGCGGCAACAGATGCGCCTTGCACAGGTCTGTCAGTAATATACAATGATGACCACAGCTTTGACAAATATCTTTTCTATCCTACCAATCCGGACGCAGTAATGGTAGACACAACAGTTATCGCAAACGCACCTGTAAAGTTCCTTATTGCAGGCATGGGCGATGCACTTGGTACATATTTTGAGGGCAGAGCTTCCATAAGAACAGAGTCCGCAAGCCTTGAAGGCACAGGCATCACAAGAGCAGGACAGGCACTTGCAAGGCTTTGCTATGACACTCTCCGCACATACGGCAAGCAGGCAGTTGAGGCTTGCAAGGTACACGCAGTTACACCTGCCCTTGAAGCTATCTGCGAGGCTAACGTATATCTTTCAGGTGTTGGAGCAGACAACGTAAACTGTGCGGCTGCACACTCGTTCTACAATGGCGTAACATCATTGGGAATCAAGCACGCAGACCACGGCTGTTGTGTAGCCCTTGGTACACTGGTTCAGCTTGTACTTGAGGGTGCGCCTAAGGAAGAGTTTGAAGAGGTACAGAACTTCTGCCTTGAAGTAGGACTTCCTGTCACACTTGAAGAGATCGGTGTAACTACACCTGAGCAGGTAGAAACTATCGCAAAGAACGCTTGTATCCCAGGCGAAACTATCCACAATCTTGCAGGCGACGTACAGCCTATCGAGCTTTATGACGCTATCATGCAGGCAGACGCAATGGGCAAGATAGCGCTGGGAAAATAAAGAATAGTGTATATTTAAAATAATATTGCCACCCACGTCTGATTTGGCTGTGGGTGGCTTTTTTGAAAAATATTGTAATCTGCTTATTCCTCGTTGTAAAGTGCGTTCGATTCCCTACTTATCATACTTATTTAAAATATAAATTCGTTCCAATATCCTTCCCTTGTTCTTTTCTGACAATATTCTGTAGTTGTTAATAAGATTAGTTTCGTCATCATCTAAGCTTGACTTGGTAAGACCAATTTTGTCATTCGTCCTGCCTGCAATATAGTCAAGAGATACATTATAGTAATCGGCAAGTTTTACCGCAATATCAAATGGGATCTCACTTTCACCACACTCATATCGGCGATATTGCGTTGTATGCATATAAAGGATATCTGCTACTTGCTTTTGTGTAAGGTCTGCGTCCTCACGCATATCTCTTATTCTTTGGTAAATGTGCATAAAAAGTCCTCCATTAATTCATTAAAAATATTCTATTACAAAAACACAAATTTGTGTTGCTTTTTTGCATTATGTGTGTTATAATAAGCTTATAAAAACACACATTGGTGTTATTATGTACTATCTTATAGTAAAAAGAAGTATATAAATTGAAATTTTAGGAGGAATCAAAATGATCAAAAAAATTTTAGCCAGTACATTAGCTTTAGCTCTTGTTTTCGGTATGGCGACAGTAAGCAACAACTTTGCTGATTTTGGCACAATCAATTTTATTACTGCAAGCGCTGATAATGTAGAAAGCTATGAGTATCAGGGGTGGAGTTATGTTTCATATACATCTGACGGGACTGTATATACCCAAATTTATAAATATGACGGCGACTCTGAAACGGTAACAATACCTGCGCAGATCAACGGAAAGACTGTAACAAGTATTGACCCTACTACAGCATATGGAAATGGCAGTATTTTTCGAGGCACTGATGTAAAAAAGGTCATTATTCCGGCAGATTTTGAAGGCAGTATTAACGAAAAAACTTTCTGGGCTGCCAAGACCATAACAGAGATAAGTGTTGAGGAGGGAAACCCGAACTATTCTTCATATGACGGAATGCTGTTTTCTAAGGACATGACGGAACTTCTTGACTGCCCTGAGGGAAAAAGCGGAAAGGTCGTTATCCCAAGCGGAGTTAAGTCATTAAAGGGGATTGAAGGTTACAATAATCTTGGACCTTTTGAGGACTGCAATAATATAACCGATATCGAGATCCCTGACAGCGTAGAATATATTAACGACCGTACATTCAGAGCCTGCAAGAGTTTGAAAGAAGTACACATACCTGCTAATGCAGAATTTTGTAACGGGGGTTACCTGGATGTATCAGATGCTTTTTATTGGTGTGATAGTCTTGAGAGTATAACAGTTGACAGTGGCAATGATAAATGTGGTTTTGTCGTTGATTCAGGTGTAGTATTGGATAAAAAAGATAAAGCTAAAATGTTATACGTTCCGCCAAAAGCAAAGAATATCAATATTCCTGCTGAAGTGACAAGTTATGGTGACGGTTTAGGTTACAGTAGAACATTAGGAATATTAAAACAAAATATAAGCAAAGCACTTCCAAATATAACAATAGATGAAAATAATACAAAATTCACTATAATAGGAAACGGCTTATATGAAAAAAACGACGACGGTTTATCGCTCATATGTTATTATAGTGACGCAGACGAATTTAATATTTCGACTGATACTGTATCCATTAATTTAGCTGGTAGTGGAGCACTTTTAAAGTTCCCAGAAATTACAATTCCCGAAGGCGTAAAATACATTTTTGGAAGCTCGTTTGAAGAAAATAGCAGCCTAAAAAAAGTAAACTTACCAAGCACACTAGAAAGAATTGGATCGAGTGCTTTCGCTGGCTGCACAAATCTAAAATCAATAACTCTGCCAGATATCCCTGTAAGCGATAAAGATAATTATTTGATAAATATAGGTGCATTTGCATTAGGCTACGATATTGACAGTTCGATGAGATATGTAAAGATGAGTGACTTCATAATATACTGCAATGAGGGCACAGACGGAGAACGTTATGCTATCGAGAACGGCTTTACTTATAAAAAGCCTGAAAGTGATGATTCATCAAGTCTGCCTGACAGTTCAAGTGATACTGACCCAGACTCATCTTCTGACAACTCATCTGATATTTCAAATGACAGCTCCTCTGATGTTTCGTCCGACACAGCAAGCAATTCGGACAATTCATCAACAGCTTCATCTGATTCATCATCAGGCGCAAACTCTGTTGCTTCAAACAGCAAATCTTCATCAGCTTCAGACAAGGTATCTTCTTCAAGCACAACTAACCCACACACAGGTGCAGCAGCCGCAGCCTTTGCAGGCACAGCTTTGCTTGGTATGGCGGCGGTAGTTGCTACCAAAAAGAAAAAGTAAATATATCCTGATAAAAAAGCGTACCGCAACCCAGCGATACGCTTTTTAAAATCCAATTATTTCTTAGTGGTCACATTTTTCACACTCGACCAAGCACCATAATACTTAGTACCCTTTACAGTTGTGTACGAACGAACACGAACGTAATATTTCTTTTTGCCCGAAAGCTTTGAAACAGTGGTCTTGTCGGTCTTTTTGTTTGTTATGGTAACTTTCTTTGCACTTGTGAACTTTGAGTTGGTAGCGTACTGAATCTCGTATCCGGTAGCCGAGCCTTTCTGCGCCCAATCCACAAAGAATGCCTTGCTCTTAGCCGTGAGCTTCTGTATCTCCTGCTTGGCAGGATTTATCTTGAACGTCTTTGTGATAGTGCCTGTGTAAGAGCCTTTTCCTGCGATTTTTACAGTAGCAGTGCCTATATTCTTGTTGTTTGAATATGAAACTGTGTAGTCAGTACCATTTTTCAGCGTTTTGCCATTGTATTTAACAGTAATGCTCTGAGTAATATTTTTGCCCGTGTATGACTTGTTTGAAATGCCCGAAACTGTGGCTTTCTTGAAGTTATTTTTGATACTGTAGGTCTTAGAAACTGAGCCTGTGTAATTGCCCTTGCCTGTGATTTTTACAGTAGCTGTGCCTACCTTGGTGTTGTTTGAATAGGAAACAGTGTAATCTGTACCATTCTTCAAAGTTTTGCCGTTTAGCTTGACCGTTACACCAGGCTTCTTTGCTTTGCCATCATATGCGTAGGTCGAAGTTGAAAGTGTCACGCTTGCCTTTGAAATGCTAATTCTTGAAAGTGCAGGAATTTCAGCCGTTTCAAGAACTTTCTTGCAGACTGTACATTCCTTGTGCTTTGAGCCTTTAACTCCGATAGAAGCCGCTTTGTCGACTATCCAACCGCTTGACTTGTGACCTGTGGCAGTTATCGTTGTCTGTGCCTTGATAACAGCACCGCAAACTGAGCAATGTGAGCCGTCTGTTTTGCCTGCGGTGGTGCAAGTAGCAGAGTAGCCCTTGTCGGTAACTGCGGTGTGACCCTTTGCAGGAAGCTTTTCTGTAACTGTCGCATTGCACTTTGTGCAAGTCTTTATAGCAGTACCCTCTGATGTGCAGGTTGGTTGTTTTGTCACAACAGAATTTCCGTAGCTGTGACCTGTTGCTTTTGTTGTGTTGTCCTTGTATGAAGTACCGCAAACAGAACACTTGTGGAGCGTGTAGCCGTCAGTAGTGCAAGTAGGTGCAACAACTGTGTCAGCATATTTGTGTGAAGTCTTTGGTATAGTTTCTGTAACTGTCGCATTGCACTTTGTGCAAGTCTTTGTTTTTGTACCCTCTGATGTGCAGGTCGGCTGTTTTGTTACAACAGAATTTCCGTAGCTGTGACCTGTTGCCTTAGTTGTGTTGTCCTTGTATGAAGTACCGCAAACAGAACACTTGTAGAGAGTGTAGCCGTCAGTAGTGCAAGTAGGTGCAACAACTGTGGTTGTGTAGCTGTGGGAAAGCTTTGCAATTGTTTCTGTTACTGTTGCTCCGCACTGCGTACAAGTTTTTGTTTTTGTACCCTCTGATGTGCAGGTAGGCTGTTTTGTGATAACAGCACTGCCATATGTGTGGCTCGTGCATCCGCAGGTGAGTTTGTATGTCTTTGCTACAGACGGATTGTATGTAGGATAAATTTTTACAGTGAGTGAACCGCCATTTTTGAATGTGATACGTCTGATATCATTAGCATAGTTTTCAAGCTTATTTACACTTACCATACTGCGATCAGAAAATTCAACTGTGTAGTCTGTATCGTCATAAAGCCAGAAATCAATGCTGTCGCCCACACTGAACTGAGTTTTGCTCAATACGCTTGAAAAGGTCGTATTCGAAAGGTCTGTGCGCCAATAAACAGTGGTAGAGGTCGGAACTGTGAACTTATTCACATAACCGCAAGACTTACAGGTCTGTGTTACAGTGCCGTCAGTTTTTGATGCGTACTTTGTTTCGTAGTCATGACCTGTCTTGACGTCAACTGTCTTGATATCGTCAAGATTTGAAAGGTTCAAGGAGTTGAAGGTCACGTTATTTTTATCGCAAACATACCAAACTGCTCTGCCGTTTTTGATAACAGGCTGGCAATCTGAAAGGCTTCCCTCAAAGGTGTGTATACTACCGTTTACTGTGCCGTCAGCGTTTAGCTTCACACAGCTTACCTTTGTATCTCTGACCCACAACAGCAAAAAGCTGTTATCATTTATCTTCACAAGCTGTGGAGCAGAAGCCGAGTCTGTACCCTCTGCATAAGAAGTTATCTTATTGAGCTTGTTTGTGGAAAGGTCCTTTGAAACAGCGGAAACATAGACGTTTCGTGTTTTTGACGTATTGATATAGTCAAGGTCAACTGTACTCTGTGCCACTATATAGCTTGATGATGACACATCAAAGCCGCCTATAGCCGCACCTGTATAGTTATAGTGACCGGAGGTATATTCAGGGTATGTTACAACGTCGATATTGCTGACCTGTTCAAAATAGCTTGGGAAGAATTTGCCTGTAGTAAAATCAGAATTATACTTCACCAGAACGGCGGAACGTGGATGAGCGTCACCATGGTCGAGGGCGACTATATGGTTGCCGTCGGTTTTTATAAACTGATTGAAGGAGTGGCTCACATAGCCATAATCAACGTTCATGATGCCGGTATATGAATCAGTGATAGTCATTGACGGCATATCAACTTCAATGGTAACATTAGCCTGATGATTATTTCCGTCGCTTGACTTATACATCTCGTGGCAAGTTCTGACAAGCAGGTGGTCACCGCTATGGGTCATTCTTGCCGAGCCTGCATCGAATGGAACTGTAGTGTTAGCTCCATACAGACCGCAGGACTTTATTTTGTTCCAATTCTTATCATACTTCGTTATACGGAAAACCTCGAGGGTGTCGTTTTGTTTCGGATTTTCCTGACCGCTAAGGACATAATAATTATTGCCGGAGTCATAGAAAGCACCAAAGATAGGCAGCTCGTTGTCGATAAGCTTAGTGCTGAGCGGTTCAAAATCAGAGCTGTAATATTCCACAAGGAGCTTGCCCTTGATAGCACCTGACTGGACACGCATATAATTGCCGTTGTCGCACACTGTCAGGTAAGATTTCACTGTGTCAGACCATTGCACATAGTCCTGATCATTCACATTAGAGCCTGAATACGCAACACATTGCGCCACGGCAAAGGCACTGAACGATCCAGCAGACACAGCAGTAGAAACAGCCATTGCGCCAGACAGGACAATGCTCAACATTCTTTTCTTCATATTCATTGATTTCATCACCTCATACAAAAACTTTTAAACGAGAACGCCTTTATATATATAATATCACAACGCAAGGCGTATGTCAATGAAAATAAGTTACAATGAGAATGATTTCAATAAATTCGTCATACACCAAAGGTCAACGCAGTAAAAAAAGCAAAGAGGATACAAAACTGAAAAAACGCCTTGACAAGGTTTGATGGGTGTGATATAATATTACAGTGGTATTTCGAGGTGTGGCTCAGTTTGGTAGAGCGCTGCGTTCGGGACGCAGAGGCCGTGGGTTCAAGTCCCGTCACCTCGACCAGTCACTCGCCGTGACGGGCATTGTCCGTCATGGCTTTTTTTATCATCAGAACTTAACGCCGCAGGGGGAGTTTTTGTATTACCTAAACAAGTAGGGTTATGCTTTGAGAAATCGAAAAGCGTAACTCTTTTTTTGTATGTTCCACATAGCAAAAGTGCCTTATGACTAGCATTAAGGCACTTTATCGATTCAATCTTTCCCCAACCTCTCCGAAATCTCCAAGACAAGCTTCTGATCCTTCTCAGAAAGCCTCGATACGCTGTCCACGATCTTCTGTGTGAGAGCAGGATTTTTGCTGCCATCGTCGAAAAACTGCTGATGATAAAGATATAGATCAGATAAAACGAACCATGCTTGAACGTGTCGAAAGTATCGAGCCTAGAATAAGAGATTATGCAGAAGAATGGAATATCAACATATTCAGACAAAAAGATCTCCGTTGGAGATATAAGAAAAACTCAGCTTATCACTACATATGGTGTTGGCGCTATAGTTGACTTTAAGAACGATACTGTTGTTATCGCTTCTACAGACGATTGGGGCTATTCCCCTAATGACGCTGATGAGGTAGAAAATCGAAAAATATTCAATTTTTTAAGGAGCTTCATCAGCTTTTTGGCTTCTTCTTTTGTGATATGAGTTGTTACATCTTTAGATATCTCGCCGTCTTTATCCAACAGCTTTATGCTGCTAAGCGTTTGTAGATATCCGCACCACATTGCATACAGCGCTCTGATTATCACTTGTCCTACTTCTTCTTTCCAAAAAACAGATCAAACAGAATATCCACCACGTCTTTTACAAGAATGAATATCACCGCCGCCTCCTGTCCCCCAAGAGAGCGGCGGTATCTACACCACGCTACTTTTCAGTAAGATATTCATTTCTGTCAAACAACTGCTCAATTGAAAGATTTTTAAACCTCGGAATGTTGTATCCAAACGGCGAGTTGAGAGCCTTTACAAAGTCTTTCGTATAGCCGTGATTTTTTAAAAGATCGTCCTCATACTTTATTTTATCTTCTTGCTTTGTGTCATTTTCCCTTTTCGTGATACAGCGCTGCATAACATAATGATAAATGGAGAAGTAAGAATCCACTGTACGAATATCTCCTATGTATTCTTTCAGTTCACGAACTACAGTAAGATGAGCAATACAGTTGCGGTATTTTCTTGTCATGCTGCTGTCTGCATTATTGATATCAACTTCAACGCACTTGCGCAGCCGCTCGTTCTTTTTCAAGAACAAATTCGGCGACTTATCACAAAGTTCACAAAGCGTCTGTGAAAGTATCCTGTAGTCATTTTTCAAGTTCTTTGAAGCCAACTCAGGAATTATCTCCTTATACAGCCCAAAATCACGTTCAAGGCAGTGTATCGCAATAACATACCTTGCATTGACATTTACAAGATTTTTCACCAGCAGATACATGACCGTAAGATAAAGCCCGATAACAGCCTTTGCCCTCTCCTTAGCCACGTTTTCTCTGCCCTTTGCCTGCTGTTTCACATTTTTGAAATCATCAAAGCTGATGTTCTTTATCATTCTCGCAAGCTCACTGCGCTTTGCTTCCAAAGAACTGTTCATGTCAGGAAATTCCACACAACTCTTGTAATAACGCTCTATCTGCGTGTCAGGGATACCCCCAAGAACAAACATGACAACTTTCTCATTCTTAGCCACTTCTCTTATCTTCTGAGCGTTCGCATACTTGATAAGGTATACAAACCGAGAGGACTCGATAACATTGTTTGTTATGAAATTTCTCAGACCATGTATGCCCTTGCCTTTTTCTTTAAGTTTTAAGATCTCGCTTATCCTATCGTCCGTGATATTGTCGTCTATACCGAGTATAGTCA
>ENA-UEOI01000437-UEOI01000437.1-human-gut-metagenome-genome-assembly--contig:-NODE-437-length-46394-cov-13.249066_pt1 | contig 46394 bp, 39 predicted proteins | sample MGYA00242883_ERZ507882 | MGnify/ENA primary metagenome ERZ507882 (study PRJEB26167, sample SAMN06115502) | human gut metagenome | host: Homo sapiens | place: China:Chongqing | collected 2015-07-29...
CGGCAGACGCCGCAGGGCGAGGTGATCTGCTTGTTGACTTCGCCCCGGCGCGCACCCACCACGGCGATGTCGGTGAATCTGGTCACGCCCTCGGCCACAGCCTTGAACAGGGCCGTCCGCTCGGCGCAGCTGGTGGGGGTAAAGGCGGCGTTCTCCACGTTGCAGCCGGTGAAGATGCGGCCATCCTCGGCGCGCAGGGCCGCACCCACCATAAAGTCGCTGTAAGGCGTGTAAGCTCTCTCCCTGGCCGCAAGGGCCATCCGGATGAGCTCCTGCTTTTCTTCCAGAGTCAGTTTTGTCATGGTCGGTTCTCCTTTTTGCAATTTGTAGATATAGCGTTCTTCGTCCTGTGGGACGAAGCCAATGGATTCAAACATTTTCTGCGACTGGGTATTGAAGGAATAGATGTGCGCGAAGCACTCCGCCAAGCCCCTTTCCCGAGCCAGCTCCAGCATTTTTTCGATGACCTTCCGCCCGATGTGTTTATTCTGGTACTCCTTGCAGATGACGATGGCCAGCTCGCCGGTCGTCCGCAGGCTGACGTCACCACAAAGCACACCCCGATACTCGATATAAAACAGTTCCCCGTGTGTGTCCAGATAATGATACATCCGCTTCAGCAGCGGCAAATTATAAACGGAGTCCCTGTTATCTACCTGTTTGCAGAGCTGTGCATCCTGATACCACGCAAGTGCTGTATCGTAGGCCGGATAATACGGAACAAGCCGGATGTTCCCCTCCACAGAAATCGGACTGCGCACCATGTTCACCGTTTCTCTGTTCATCGGCCTCATTCCCTTCTGTGTCGTACATTCTTCTGTGTCGTGTATTTAAGTATAAATCATTCTTTTAGGAAGTGCAAGCGGCGATAATTACGCAGCATTATGCAATGACAGCTCTTGCATTTGTCATTACAAATGAATATAATAGAATTACAAAGGAGGCGCATCAGAATGGCAAATGCAGTCAACGTGAATTTTCGGATGGACCCCGACCTCAAGCGGAGCATGGAGGAGGTCTGTGCCGAGATGGGGCTTTCGATGACGACAGCCTTCACGATTTTTGCAAAGAAAGTGTCGCGCGAGCATCGGATTCCCTTTGAAGTCTCCGCCGACCCCTTCTATTCCGAAAGCAACATCAACCATCTCCGTCAAATCGTCTATGATATTGACACCGGCAAAGCTAAGCTCACCGAACATGAACTGATCGAGGTGGACTGATGAGGCTGCTGTGGGAAGAGGAAGCGTGGGAAGATTATTGTCTTTGGCAGACGCGGGACAAAAAGCTGCTGAAGCGAATCAACTCCCTCATAAAAGACATTCAGCGGAACACCTATGAGGGCATCGGCAAGCCCGAGCCTTTGAAGGGAGATTTGAGCGGATGGTAGAGTCGGCGTATCGACGACACCCACCGCATCGTCTACCGGGAACAGGATGGAAACATCATCATTGCGTCCTGTTACGGTCATTACACGGATACCTGAGAAACAAAAAGACTGCTGTCGGCCGACAGCAGTCTTTTTGTATTATGGTTAAATCAATACTCCGCACCCAGTGCGACCTTCATCATGTCGGTAAAGCTCTTCTGGCGCTGCTCTGCGGTGGTGATCTCCGGGGAAACAAAGCTGTCGGAGATGGTCAGCAGGCAGGCAGCGTTCTTGCCCAGAGTCTCGGCGTTGGCGAACAAAGCAAAGCTCTCCATCTCCACGCAGAGGCAGCCGCGCTCGTCGCGCAGCAGCTCCCAGTAGGTGGGCTTTGCGTCGGAAGGCTGACGGTAGAAAACGTCGGAGGAGTGGATGTTGCCCTCGATGAGCTTGATGCCCTGCTTCTTGGCGGAGGCGCGCAGCTTGTCATTCAGCTCCTCGCTGGGGAAGGTGATGTCGTGGTCGTTGCCGCTCTGGACGCGGGCATAGTTGGACTCACTGACCGCACCGGTAGCCAGCACGGTGTCGAACAGCTTGGCGTCGGCAGTGTAGCTGCCAGCGGAGCCGATGCGGATGATGTTGTCCACATCGTAGAACTTGAACAGCTCGTAGGAGTAGATGCCGATGGAGGGCATACCCATGCCGCTGCCCATCACGCTGATGGGACGGCCCTCATAGGTGCCGGTAAAGCCCAGCATCCCGCGGACGCCCGTCACCTGACGGACATCCTTCAAGAAGGTGTCAGCAATGAACTTTGCGCGCAGGGGGTCGCCCGGCATCAGGACAGTCTTTGCGAAATCGCCCTTTTCGGCGCTGATGTGAGGAGTAGCCATAACAATTATCTCCTTTTTATAAAATTATTTCTTCCCCGGGAATACGTTCTGCGGGGGAATGTACGAACCATTGAGACGTATCTCGAAGTGGCAGTGGTTGCCGGTGGAACGGCCCGTGCTGCCCAGATAGCCGATGAGCTGGCCCTGCTTGACGGTCTGGCCCGCACTGACGGTCAGGGACAGGCAGTGTGCATACACAGAGCTGTATCCACCGCCGTGGTTGATGATGACCGAGTAGCCATAGCCCGTACCTGCACCGGCCTTGTTGTAACCCGCCTTGGTGACGGTGCCGCCTGCGGAGGCGTAGATGGGCGTACCGGCCGGGGCGCAGATGTCCACGCCTTTGTGGCGTCCGCCGTACCAGCGCGAGCAGTAGCGGTAGTTCGGCACAGGCCAGATGAACCGGCCGCTGCCGGTGATGTACTTGGTGCTGGAAGTCACCTTCTTGGTGCCTTCGACCACCTTCTTGTTCACCGGCTCCTTGATGACCTCGGTGGAAAGCACGCTCTGGTCCACAAGGATATTGTTGGTGTCGTAGACGTTCTGGAGGGTCACACGGCGCAGACCGTTCTGGCCCTCCTGGAGCACCTTGGTGGTTCCCTTCGTATATTCGTTGGATCTTGTCGTCTCCGTGGAGAATGCGATCTCTTCCTCACGGGTCTCGATGCGGGTGATGCGCACCTCAAGGCCAGCCTCTTCTTTGGTGATGACGAGGTGGTCGCCCTCAAGGATGCTGGACGTCTCGCTCAGCGGCTCACCCTTGAACGCCGGGTTGAGGGCGCACAGCTCACGGAAGGTCAGGTCATTGTTATGTGCGATGGACCAGAGGGTGTCGCCCGCCTTGACGGTGTAGACCTTCTGAGCCTGCTTCACGCCCACAAGCTCCTGCCGGACGGTCTCAAAATCCTGCAAGCCTTCCTTGAAATAAAGACCGTCTTCCAGCGTGACCTGCTTGTTGAAGCCCACGCTCACATCGGGGTCGTCCCCTTCTTCCTCGTAGGGGTCGAGCATGGCGGCGAGGTAATCCCGCAGCGCGTTGCCGTCGCTGCACACCGCCGTCAACTCGCCGTCCAGATAAAGAGCCGTGCCTTCGCTGATCTGGTCGCCGGCGCTCTGGATGATGGCGTTTGCCATCTCGTTTTCGTCCATCATGTGGTGGGCAATGGCGAGGGTGTAGCTCGGCTCGATGGTCCACTCGGTCTTGTCGGTGCCGGCGTAGCTGATACGCTCCATCACGTCCTCGCGGGCCGTGTTGAAGACGTCCTCATTCGCCACATAGCCCACGGTTTCGCCGTTGACCCGGACGGCCAGCGCATAAGGCTGGTGGATGACATATTGGAACACTGCTGCGCCCAGCGCCAGTGCGCAGATGGGCAGAGCATACATCGCCATGCGGGGCAGCAGACTGAGGTTGCGGCGGACGCCGTTTTTGAAGTAGTGGACGCTGGCCTCAAATGCTGCACCGAAGCCCTGCTCCCTGCGGATACGGTGGGCATGGATGAGAAGGGACACGATGCCCTTTGCAAACAGCACGATGGGGCCAAACAGGTCTTTGGCCACCTGTGCTGCGCCGGGGAACGCCGTCTCCGCCAGAGCCTTTGCAAAGCGGCGGATGCCTCCAGCAGCCCAGAGAGCGGCGTACTTGACGGCACGTCCCACCCGCACGGCAGCATACTCCGCGCCAAAGCCCAGTGCGTAGAGCACTGCGCCAACGCGCAATACCAGCTTCGACGAGCGCAGCTTCCGGGCGGCATTGTCCAGCCGGTGTCTGCGGCGGCGATACCGCCGGTGACGGCGCAGCAGATGGACGCACTGGAGCTGCGCCCAAAGCGAGCGCAGCTTTGCGCGGAAGCCGGTGTGCCGCGGCGCACCGGCTGGCTCGTCCTGCCGCGTTTCAGTTGTTTTATCTTCCAGCAAAAAGGATGCTCCTTCCTGTATTTTCAGGAGATTCTGATTTGTCTCTTTTCTCTGTTATCGACACGCTGCCGCATAAGGACAGCTTTTTTGACAAGAATAACTCTATTTATTATACACCCTGCCAGCGCCGAAACAAGCATTGACACAAAATTTGGGCTTAGCTTTCACTTACTTTTCACGAAATACACAAATTCAGTCAAAAAGGGCTGTCATATCCTCCGGCAGCGGGCTTTCCACCGTCACCGGCCTCAGGGTCGTCTCGTCCACCGGCACTTCGATGCGGATGCCGTCCGGCATCCGCTCGCAGCGCGGCACCCAGAACGTCTGTTTTGCGCAGTGGAGCGCCTGCCGCCCGATGCGCGCCCGGCTCCCGCCGTAGAGGTCATCGCCGGCCAGCGGGTGCCCGATGGATGCAAAATGTACCCGTATCTGGTGGGTCCGGCCCGTCACCGGGACACAGGCCGCGAGGCTCAGGCCGTTTTCGGCTTTCAATATGGTATATTCCGTCCGGCTGGGTTTGCCATCGGGGGTGACGCACCGCCCGATGATGCTCTCCCCCTGCCGCCCGATGGGGGCGTCGATGACGCCCGGCCCGAGGGGAAGCTCTCCTTCTACAACGGCGTAGTAGAGCTTTTCCACCCGCTGAGCCAGCAGCGGGGCGGCGTAGCCATTCTGAGCCGCCAGCACGAGGCCGCTGGTGTCCTTGTCGATGCGGTTCACCGGGCGGAAGACGGGGCTTCTACCCTGACACAGCGCCCAGGCGGCATAGCCGTTCGCCAGCGTATCCAGCGGGTAATTCAGGGTAGGATGCACCGCGAGATGGGGCGGCTTTTCCACCACGAGGGCAAAAGCGTCCTCGTAGACCACATCCACCGGGATGTCGTCCTGCGGCGCAACGCCCTCCCCCTCCGGCGGCAGTTCAAAGGAGATGACCTGCCCGGCCTCCACCCGGCGGTTGGCCAGGATGGGGGTGCCGTCGGCAAAAAAGCCGCTGCCCCGGAATTTCACGGCCCGGGACAGGTCGGTGGAGACACTGCACTTGCGCAGAAAACCGCGCAGCAGCATCCCATCCGCCTCGGGCGGGACTTTGAAATAAAGCTTCATCTTCCCACCTCCAGCGCGGGCAACATATAAGATAAGTATAGCAAAATTCTCTTTCTCTTGCAAATCTTGTTTTTTTATGGTATCATGAGGAGCGGAAAACGAGTGGAACATACGGCGGCGGGGCGGCTTTGACCGCTCTGAGGAAAGTCCGGGCCTCACAGAGCACGGTAACTGCTAACGGCAGCCGAGGGTGACCTCAGGGAAAGTGCAACAGAAAGGAAACCGCCGCAGCAATGCGGTAAGGATGAAAGGGCGAGGTAAGAGCTCACCAGCGCATGGGTGACTATGCGGCTTTGTAAACCCTACCGGAAGCAACGCCTATATGGGACGTACAGCGCTGCTCGCGTGTCCCGAAGGCGGCACGAACCTGTCAGCAATGGCAGGTCTAGACAGATCGTCGTTTAATACAGAACCCGGCTTACGGTCTATCTCGTTTTCCATCTTTTGTTTTCAGCGCTGTCTGCGGTGTGCAGGCAGCGTTTTTCGTTTCTTTAACCACACTGTCACTTTTCGTTTGGGCCGGTTTGTGGTATACTGAACAAAACCCCGCAGAGCACGTCTTCGCCGGGGCCTTAATTCAACAGACAGGATGTGAAATCCTCCGATGAAAGATGGTTTTTTGAAAGCAGCTGCCCTCTCGCCCTCACTGCGGGTGGCCGACTGCAATTATAACGCTTCCCAAATCGTATCTCAGTTACAGGACGCTGCGGCCCGCGGCGTCAAGCTGGCGGTGTTCCCCGAGTTCTGCCTCACCGGCTACACCTGCGGCGATCTATTCTTGCAGCGCACGTTGCAGCAGGGCGCGCTGTACGCCCTGCAGACCGTGCTGGACGCCAGCCGGGAGCTGGATGTCGTGGCCCTCGTGGGCCTGCCGCTGCTGGTGCGGGGCAAACTGTACAACTGCGCCGCCGTCCTCTGCGGCGGGCGTCTGCTGGGCCTTGTCCCCAAGACCTACCTGCCCAACTACGGCGAGTTTTACGAAAAGCGCCAGTTCACCCCGGGCAGCACCGAGGTAGAGACGGTAACAGTCTGCGGGCAGGAGGTGCCTTTCGGTACATCCCTGCTCTTCCGCTGCCGCCAGATGCCCAGCTTCGTTCTGGGCGTGGAGATCTGCGAAGACCTGTGGAGCGCTCTGCCCCCCTCCACCTTCCACACGCTGGCCGGTGCCACCGTCATTGCGAACCTTTCGGCCAGCGATGAGACGGTCGGCAAGGCCGAGTACCGCCGGGCGCTGGTGTCGAACCAGTCCGCCCGCCTGCTCTGCGGCTACCTGTACGCTTCTGCTGGCCACGGCGAGAGCACCCAGGACATGGTCTTCGCCGGCCACGACCTCATCGCCGAGAACGGCGCCCTCCTCGCCGAGACATCTCCCTTCGAGGGCGGCTGGGCTGAGACGGAGCTGGACTGCCAGCGGATGGAGTCGGAGCGGGCGCGCAACACCAGCTTCGAGCCCAGCGCTGAGGGGTATCTGACCGTCGATTTCGACCTTGCCCTCACCGAGACGAAGCTCTCCCGCTGGGTAGACCCCACGCCTTTCATCCCCCACGACGAGCGCCGCCGGGCCGAGCGCTGTGAGCTGATCTTGAAAATGCAGGCCGACGGCCTCGCCAAGCGCCTCGAGCATGCCCACGCCAAGACGGCGGTCATCGGCATCTCGGGCGGTCTGGACAGCTGCCTCGCTCTGCTGGTTGCCGTCCGCGCCATGAAACAGCTGGGCCGCCCCACCAGCGATGTGCTGGCCGTGACCATGCCCTGCTTCGGCACCACCCACCGCACCCGCAGCAATGCAGAAATCTTATGCGACGAGTTGGCCGTCAGCTTTACCGAGATCGACATCGCCAACACCGTCCACAGCCACTTCAAGGACATCGGACAGGACGAGAGCGTGCTGGACGTCACCTTCGAGAACGGACAGGCTCGTGTGCGCACCCTCGAGCTGATGGACACTGCCAACCGCACCGGCGGCCTCGTCGTCGGCACCGGCGACCTCTCCGAGCTGGCGCTGGGCTGGGCCACCTACAACGGCGACCACATGAGCATGTACGGCGTCAACGCCGGTGTCCCCAAGACGCTGGTGCGCCACCTCGTCCAGTATGAGGCCGACATTGCCGCCTCCGCCGAGCTGCGCCGGGTGCTGCTGGACATCCTCGACACCCCCGTCTCCCCGGAGCTGCTGCCCGCCAAGGACGGCGAGATCTCTCAGAAGACGGAAGACCTCGTGGGTCCCTATGAGCTGCACGACTTCTACCTTTATTATGTTCTCCGCTTCGGCTTCGGCCCGTCGAAGATATTCCGGCTGGCGAAAGCGGCCTTCGCAGGCCGGGCCGAGTACCCGGACGAAGTGCTCTACAAGTGGCTGCGCAACTTCTACTGGCGGTTCTTCGCCCAGCAGTTCAAGCGCAGCTGCCTGCCCGACGGCCCCAAGGTGGGCAGCGTCACCCTCTCGCCCCGGGGCGACTGGCGGATGCCCAGCGACGCAGCCGCCGCGCTCTGGCTGGCCGAGCTGGAACAGATCCCGCTCAAAGGATAATTTTTTATGAAGCAACACAAAAAACTGCTGATAGATCTGGTCTTTGCTGCCGTCATTCTGGCCGCAGCCGCCGTGCTGCTGCTGGTGCGGAAAGCAAACCAGACCGGTACGCCTCTCTGCGCAGAGCTCATCTACGGCGACAGTAACACCAGGCTGACCTTTCCCCTCGAAAAAGACGCCGATTACGATGTGGACACCGGCTATCTCACCGTCCACATCAAGATCCAGGACGGCGCGGCCCGCTTTGTGGATTCGCCCTGCCCTGACCACATCTGCGAGTCCTTCGGCTGGCTCAGCGAGGAAGACCAGACGGCCACCTGCCTGCCCGCCCGGGCTGTGCTGAGCATCATCCCCACCACATGACGGCATACACATCCAAAGGAGTGAACGCCTATGTTTGACGAAAACGAGCATACCCATCCCCAGAATAACGACGAAGGCCCCCGGCACATCCATCGCGGCATCAAGCGCAGCGAACCTGACGAAGTGGAGGTAGACAGCGCCGATTTCTTCTCGCCGGAGCCTCCCCGCCCCAAAGCACCGCCGAAACCGGCACCGACGCCTCCGTCTGAGCCGCCGAAATCTCCGGTGCCGCCCCGCAAACAGTGGGAGCCGCTGCACCCCAGCGAGCCCACCCCCGCTGACGACAAACTTCCGAAAGGAGGAATGGTCTTGCTGGTACTGCAGGCCATCCTGAGCCTTGCCGCGCTGGTGCAGCTCTGGCGCACCCAGATGCTGCCGGTGCTCTACCTCGTTATCATCACTGCGCTTCTGGTGCTGCTCTGGCTGCTGGTGCGCAAGTGCCTCGCCTCCCGCAGCGGTGCCGTCGTGGCCCGGGTGCTGTCCGTCCTGCTCTGCGCCGCGCTGGCCGTGGGCTGTGTCTGGGCGCAGCAGGGTCTGACCGCACTGGACAGCATGACTTCTGGCCTGCTCACCGGTGCAGAGGCGAACAAGATCACGAAAGAGCCCTTCGTCGTCTATCTCAGCGGCGTGGACAACCGCGGTGACCTGACCGAAAAGGCCCGCAGCGACGTGAACATCCTCGCCGTGGTCAACCCCACCACCAAGCAGGCGGCCCTCATCAACACCCCGCGCGACTACTATGTTGACCTCGCAGGCACCGACAGCAAGGACAAGCTGACCCACGCCGGCCTCTACGGCGTCGAGACCAGCATGGCCACGCTGGGCAACCTCTACGGCGTGAATGTGGAGCACTACCTCCGCATCAACTTTGCGGGCTTCATCAACATCATCGACGCCATCGGCGGCGTGGACGTCTACTCCGACCAGGCCTTCACCTCGGTGGGCAGCCCCGGCTACTACGACCCCACCACCTTCGCCGAGGGCTGGAACCATCTGGACGGCAAGTCCGCTCTGGCTTTTGCCCGTGAGCGCCACGCCTTCAAGACCGGCGACATCCAGCGCGGCATCAACCAGATGAAAGTCATCGACGCGATGGTCAACAAGCTCAAGTCTCCCGCCCTGCTCATGGGCTTCTCCAAGCTGATGGACGCCGCCGCCGACTGCTTTGTCACCAGCCTTTCGCAGGAACAGATCTCTGCGCTGGTCCGGATGCAGCTGGGCGACCTTGCCAACTGGGACATCCAGAGCTACACCGTCACCGGCTCGGGCGCGAAGAGCACCAAGTGCTACTCCGCCAAGGGCCAGAGCCTCTACGTTATGAAGCCGGATGAGAACTCGGTCAACGAAGCCAAGGCCCTCATCGCAGCGGTTCTGGGCGGCGAGGACAAGCTCACCAGCACCAGCCAGACCCCCGAGAAGACCGATGTCTTCACACCGACCGCCGACCCCAACGCCGGTGCATCCATCCCGGAGGAATCTCCCGACAGCGTTATCGCAGAAGAGCCCGCCGAGAGCGAAGTCCCGGCGGAAGAGGCCCCCGCTGACAGCCAGCCCGCCGAGGGTGACGCCTCCGGTGAGCCCAGCGCTTCCACCGAGGTCCCCGCCGACAGCAGCGAAGAAGCCCCGGCAGGCTCCACTGAGTCTCCGTCCTTCAGTATGCCGACCCAGGAGCAGGTGGAGCAGGCGGCTTCCTCCCTGCATCAGGCCGCTTCCACCGTGCTGGACGCCCTGTTCGGCTCCGGCAGCGGCGACGCTTCCAGCGCTGAAAATGATGCAGCATAATTTATAGACAGAAAGATCCCGCAAAGCAGCTGCTTTGCGGGATCTTTGCGTTTATGCTTATTTCAGGATGTCGCTCAGCACACTCTGGCCGTCCAGCGTGGAAGCATCCACGCCCAGATAGTCGCAGATGGTCTGTGCGATGGTTCCGAAGCAGAGCCTGGTGCCGAGGTCAACGCCCGGTTTGACGCTCTTGCCGCAGATGAGATACGGCACATACTCGCGGGTATGGTCGGTGGTCTTGGTGTAGGAGGGGTCACAGCCGTGGTCGGCCGTGACCATCAGGATGTCGCCCTCCCGCATCCCGGGGATGAAGTCGGCAACGAACTTGTCGAACTCGGTGGCGGCGGCGGCGTAGCCTGCCACGTCGCGGCGGTGGCCGTAGAGCATATCGAAATCGACGAGGTTCACGAAGGCCAGACCCTCGAAGTCGCGGGTCTGCAAAGCCTTGGTGAAGGCGATGCCATTGGTGTTGCCGGTGGTCTTGATCTTTTCCGTCACGCCCTCGCCGTCGAAGATGTCGAAAATTTTGCCCACGGCGATGACGTCCCTGCCTGCGTCCTTGAGCAAATCAAGCATGGTCTTGCGGGGCGGCTTGAGGCTCAGGTCGTGGCGGTTGGTGGTGCGGTAGAAGGTGTCTGCGGTATGGCCGAGGAAGGGGCGGGCGATGACGCGGCCCACGCCGTACTCGCCCTTCAGCATCTCGCGGGCGATCTCGCAGTAACGGTACAGCTCGTGCACCGGCACAAGCTCCTCGTTGGCGGCGACCTGAAACACGCTGTCGGCGCTGGTGTAGACGATGAGGGCATCCTCCTTCATGGCCTGCTCGCCGTAGTCCTTCAGCACCTGTGTGCCGGAGTAGGGCTTATTGCAGAGGACTTTGTGGCCGGTCTTTTCCTCGAACTCGTGGATGAGGCTGTCCGGGAAGCCGTCCGGGAAGGTGGGCAGCGGCTTGGGGCTGACGACACCGGCAATCTCCCAGTGGCCGATGGTGGTATCCTTGCCCATGCTCTGCTCCTGCAGGCGGGCGAAGGAGCCGATGGGAGCGGCTTCCTTTTCACCGGCGGTCACGCCGTCGATGTTGAACAGTCCGAGTTTTTTCAGGTTGGGGCAGTTGAAGTTGGGGTGGTTGGCGATGGCACCGAGGGTGTTGGTCCCCTCATCGCCAAAGGCAGCGGCATCCGGCTCTGCGCCGATGCCGAAGCTGTCCAGAACGATCAGAAAAACGCGCTTTTCCATTACGCTTTCACTCCGTTTCTATCATTTTGCGCTCACCTGTGTCCCTTCGGGGCAGAAGTGAGACTTTTGCTTAGCCCTATTATAGGCGATGGACGCATTTTTCGCAAGCGTTTTATCGCTCCGGCATCTATCACGAAAATTTAAGGTTTTCTTTGCCGAATTTTTTCTTGCTCTCTTGTACACAAGCGGTTATAATATAGAATGGTATGGTTTTCAAACACACCTGACCGGGCCGATGTCCGGCCAGCGGCCGCAGGGCATATCTGGCACCTGCGCGCCCATCATAGAGGAAAAAAGAGACTGTTAGAGGTATATTTATGAGAAAAACGAAGATCATCTGCACCCTTGGCCCTTCTACCGATAAGGACGGAGTCCTGCGCGAGCTGGTCGCCAACGGCATGAACGTGGCCCGCTTCAACTTTTCCCACGGCTCCTATGAGGAGCACAAGGGCCGTCTGGATATGCTGAAGGCTGTCCGCGCTGAGCTGAACAAGCCCGTTGCTGCCCTGCTGGACACCAAAGGCCCCGAGATCCGCCTGAAGGAGTTCAAGAACGGCGTTGAGATGCTGGAAGCCGGTCAGACCTTCACCCTGACCACCCGCGAGGTGGAGGGCACCAAGGAGATCTGCTCCATCACCTACAAAGACCTGCCCCAGGACGTCCACGAGGGCGGCACCATCATGCTGGACGACGGCCTCATCAAGCTGGCCATCAAGAGCGTCACGGACACCGACATCGTCTGCGAAGTGCTCAACAGCGGCAAGATCAAGACCAAGAAGGGCGTCAATGTCCCCGGCGTCCACCTGTCCATGCCCTACCTGAGCCAGCGCGACCGGGATGACATCATCTTCGGTGTCCAGCAGGGCTTCGACTTCATCGCTGCTTCCTTCGTGCGCACCGCACAGGACGTCTACGACATCCGCAACCTGCTGAACGAGTACGACTCCAACATCCGCATCATCGCCAAGATCGAGAACCGCGAGGGCGTCAATAACATCGACAGCATCCTGTCCGCTGCCGACGCCGTCATGGTCGCCCGCGGCGACCTGGGCGTCGAGATCGACTTCACTGAGCTGCCCGGCATCCAGAAGAGCGTCATCGACCGCTCCTTCTCCTTCGGCAAGCCCATCGTCACTGCTACCCAGATGCTGGACAGCATGATGGTCAACCCCCGCCCCACCCGCGCCGAGATCTCCGACGTGGCAAACGCCATCTATGACGGCACTTCCGCTATCATGCTCTCCGGCGAGACCGCTGCGGGCGCATACCCTGTTGAGGCCCTCAAGACCATGTCCGCCATTGCAGAGCGCACCGAGAATGAGGTCCACTACCGCGACAACCGCCTGACCGATACCACCGGCCAGATCAGCGTCAGCGACGCTACCGCACATGCTGCCTGCCTGACCGCAAAGGACGTCAACGCTTCTGCCATCGTCACCGTGTCCGAGTCCGGCAACACTGCCCGCCTGCTGAGCAAGTACCGCCCCTCTCAGCCCATCATCGCCTGCGTCATGGACGAACAGGTCCAGCGCCAGCTGTCCATCTCCTGGGGCATCACCCCGCTCATGATGGACCTTGCCACCAGCACTGATGAGCTCATCGAGAAGTCCACCACTCTGGCCAAAGAGCACGGCTACCTGCACGACGGTGAGCTGGCTGTCGTGACCGCCGGCGTCCCCGTGGGCGTCTCCGGCACCACCAATATGATCAAGATCCACATGATCGGCAACTGCCTGGCTACCGGCGTCGGCGTCGGCCCCGAGGGCGCTGCTCTGGCCAACGCCACCGGCAAGGCCTGCGTCTGCCGCACCATCGAGGAGATCCGCGCAAAGTTCAAGCCTGGCATGGTCCTGGTCGTCCCCTCCACCTCCAACGAGATGTTGAGCTACGTCCGTGACGCCGCCGCTCTGGTGGTCGAGGAAGCCGGTCTGAACAGCCACGCTGCCATCGCCGGCAAGGCCCTGCTCAAGCCCACCATCGTGGGCGCCGTCGGCGCTACCGCCCACATCCGCGACGGTCTGATGGTTGCTGTGGACTGCGCACACGGCAGCGTCCAGCGCCTGCAGGCCTGATCTCGGGAGGCACAGTATGGAGCGCATTGCAAGTTTCTGCGTAGACCACACCAAGCTCGACCGCGGCATGTACCTGAGCCGTCAGGACGGCGATGTTCTGACCTGGGACATCCGGATGAAGAAGCCGAACCACGGCGATTATCTCTCCACCGGTTCGGCCCACACGCTGGAGCACCTCTTCGCCACCTATGCCCGCAACAGCCAGTATAAGGACGGCGTCATTTACGTCGGCCCCATGGGCTGCCGCACCGGCTTTTACCTGCTGACCCGGGGCCTGACCCCCGCCGAGGCGCTGAGCCTGACGGTGGAGTCCTTCCGCTTCATGGCTGCGTTTGAGGGCGATGTCCCCGGCGCAAGCGAGGTGGAGTGCGGTAACTACCGCGACATGGACCTGCCCGCCGCAAAGGCTGAGGCTGCTGCCATGCTGCCCGTGCTCGAGGCACTGACCGCTGACAAGCTGCACTACTAAGCTATAACACACAAAGAGGCTGTTGCACTGCAACAGCCCCTTTTCTTTTATCGCGTCCGCGCCTCACACTTCCCCGATGACCGGGAGCAGGTCTTCGAGCTTATTGAAATAATTGACGATGGTGACCACATTGTTGACGATGGAGCTGCCCGCCGAGAAGATGCGCGCCACATAGTTCAGCACCCGGCCAATGTCCTGAAACGTCTGCCATGCCGTGGTCTCGCCGCCGCAGAGCAGCACCATTTCGTCGTCCCCGATGGATGTATACCGGGCGGGCATCTGCATCCGATAATTCCTCATGGTATCCTTTCCTTTCCGCTGGTGAGAAGTTTTTTGTTCCTTGTTCAGAGTCAGCGCCCTCGGGGCCTGTCCTCCATTCCATCCTACCAGATACGAAAGGCAAAGCATGTCAGAGTGTGGGAAGACAGCAAAAAACACAAGGGCCCGGGGTGTTTCCACTCCGGGCCCTTGTGCCATTTTTATTTCGAGGAATAGATAATATCGTTTTATTGCTGGGCTTGTGTCAGCTCAGGTGCGATCAGCCTTTAACCTCAGTCTCAAGTCTCAGAATAAACAGCCTTGCAGGTGACGATAACGACGGTGTACTCGGTCTTGTCCTTGCCGGAGCCCTTGGTGAAGGTCTTCAGGCCCAGCTCGAACTTATTGCCAGCGGAAACCTTAAGAGTCGTGTTGCCCTCGGTCTTGTTAGTAACCTTCTCGTTGTTCAGAGCGCCAGCGGTGTTGATTTTCTTCTGCTCGTTCACCAGCAGATTGTAGATCTCCTGAGCCTGAGCAACATTCTTCACATCCTCGCTCTTGTAGCAAGTGTACCAGACGTACTTATCGGTGATTTCGTCGGTCTTCAGACTCTTCTTGACAGCCTCTTTCATGGTGTCCTTCTTAGTCGTAGCGCTATTATCAGTAGGAGCGACCCACTCAGTGGTGTCAGCCTGAACAGCCTTAGCGGCCTGCTCAGCCAGCTTCTTTGCATCGTTGGTAGCAGAGACGGTAGCCTTATCGTTGACGACCTTCAGCATACCCTCCAGATCGCTAGCGATGTTGCGAGCATTCAGAGTTGCGCAGCCGGTCAGCATTGACACTGCCATAACACCGGTGAGGACGACGGCCAGAAGTTTCTTTGCCATTTTCATGATTTTTGCCTCCATAAATAAAGATAAATTATACAGGCAGGCTAGCATTTTTCGACTGTCGGCCTGTGGCCTAATTATACCCCCCCCCCTGTCAGTCTGTCAATAGGGTTTTCTCACTTTCGTCACATTTACAAAATACAGTCCTATCAACCGTGCATTTTCCACAAAATAACAGGATCCGAGGGGCTGAAAGCAAAAAAATGCAGCCCCGGGGCCGCTTTTGGGGCGGCAGCCCGGGGCTGCAGGTGCAGTATTTTTTTCAGTCTCCCGCCGGGGGGCAGGGGGCTTTACTGGTACAGGGGGAAAGCTTTGGTCAGGGCCAGCACACGGGCGGAGATGTCGTCCTTCTTCTCGTCGTAGTGCCAGATGCAGTCGGCGATGCAGTCCGCAATGACCTTCATCTCGGCCTCGCCCATACCCCGGGTGGTGACAGCCGGAGTACCCAGACGGACACCGGAAGTCACAAAGGGACTGCGGGTCTCGCCGGGGACGGTGTTCTTGTTGGCGGTGATGTGGACGCTGTCGAGGCGGGCTTCCAGCTCCTTGCCAGTGCATTCCTCGTCCCGCAGGTCGAGGAGCATCAGGTGGTTGTCGGTGCCGCCGGACACCAGCTTGACACCTCGAGCCTGCAGTTCAGCGGCCATGGCCTGTGCGTTTTCCACGATCTTGCGGGCGTAGTCCTTGAACTCGGGCTTGAGTGCCTCGCCAAAGCAGACGGCCTTGGCCGCGATGACGTGCTCCAGCGGGCCGCCCTGAGTGCCGGGGAAGACAGCGGAGTTGATGCGCTTGGCCAGCACGGCGTTGTTGGTCAGGATGAGGCCGCCGCGGGGGCCGCGCAGGGTCTTGTGGGTGGTGGTGGTCACGACATCGGCGTAAGGCACCGGGCTCTGGTGCATCCCGCCGGCCACGAGGCCCGCGATGTGGGCCATATCCACCATCAGGAAAGCCCCGTAGCCGTGGGCGATCTCAGCCAGCTTCTCGAAGTCGATGGCACGGGGGTAGGCCGAAGCGCCTGCCACGATCATCTTAGGACGGACCTTCCTGACCTGCTTTTCCAGCTCAGCATAGTCGATGCGGCCATCTTCGCCGACGCCGTAGGATACGAAGTGATAGTTCTTGCCGGACATATTCACCGGAGAGCCGTGGGTCAGATGACCGCCCTGAGACAGGTCCATGCCCATAACGGTATCGCCCAGATCGAGCAGGGCGAAGTAGACGGCCAGATTGGCCTGTGCGCCGGAGTGGGGCTGGACGTTGGCGTACTTTGCGCCGAACAGCTTGCAGGCGCGCTGGATGGCGATGTTCTCCACCTCATCCACATAGGCACAGCCGCCGTAGTAGCGCTTGCCGGGCAGGCCCTCGGCGTACTTGTTGGTGAGGATGCTGCCCATAGCGGCCATGACGGCGGGCGAGACGATATTCTCGCTGGCGATGAGCTCGATATTTTCCCGCTGGCGGGCCAGCTCACGGTCCATGGCCGCAGCCAGCTCCGGGTCGGCCTTTTCCACGAGGCCGATGGTATCCATCATATCGTTGTACATACTATTTACCCCTCTCTCTGATGCAAAAATCAATTTGCACGGGCATCCGCTCATTCCGGCCCCGCCTGTTTCCATGATACCAGACATCGTGGATTTCTTCAACAGCATTTCGCACAAACCGATACAGTTTGATTCGTTTCTTTTCGTTTGGATGAAGATATTTCACCCATCCTGCCAAAGCCTTGCTTTTTCTGCGCCCAGCGCTTATTATTATAACAAAAATCCGTTCCGGTTTTTGTGCAGATTTGCCCACCGGGTGCAGAAAGGAGCGCATTGCCATGACCATCACGGAGCAAAAAGCCGCACAGCGCAAAGCGGGCATTGCGGCCCGCCGGGCGTTGTCGGACACCGAGCGCACCAGTTCCAACGCCGCTCTCTGCGCCCGCATCATGGCTCTGGACTGCTTCAAAAGGGCAGAAAACATCCTGTTTTATGCGGCCTTCGGCGGTGAAGCCGATCTCTCGACGCTGGCTGTGGAAGCGGCCCGGCAGGGTAAAACGCTGGCCTACCCCGTCTGCGGCGAGGGCTTTTCGCTGACAGCCGCTGTGCCGGGGCCGGACGGCTGGGAAGTGGGTACTTACGGCATCCGCACGCCCATTTTGAGCCGGTCTGCAGTTTTGCCACCGGACAAGCTCGACCTCGTGCTGGTCCCCTGCACGGCTTTTGATGCAGTCTGCCACCGGGTGGGGATGGGGAAAGGCTATTATGACCGCTACCTCCCCCGCTGCACCCGGGCTGTGAAACTGGGCGTGGCCTTTGAGGCCCAGCGGGTGGATAAAGCGGCAGTGGACGCCCACGACGAAAAACTGGACGGATTCGTGACAGAGGGAGGACTTTACTTTGGATTTGACACAACTGAGCTGTGAGGACTTTCTGAGCCGGCTTGCCAGCAAAGCCCCCGCCCCGGGCGGCGGCGGCGCAGCGGCCCTCGTGGGCGCGGCAGGCGTCGCGCTGGGCAATATGGTGGGGGATCTCACCACCGGCAAAAAGAAATACGCCGCCGTGGAAGAAGAGATCCTGGCGCTGAATGCCCGTGCTGAAACACTGCGCAAACGGCTGGAAGCCCTCGTGCAGGCTGACGCCGACGCATTCACGCCTCTGGCGGCGGCCTACGGCCTGCCCAGAGAGACGCCCGAACAGCAGGCCCGCAAGGCCGCTGTGCTGGCCGAGGCGTTGGACGGGGCCTGCGCCGTGCCGCTGGACATCATGGACGCCTGCTGTGAGGGCATCCGTCTTGCGGCCGATTTCGCCGAAAAGGGCAGTGTGCTGGCTGTCTCAGACGCAGGCTGTGCGGCACTGTTCTGCAAGGCCGCACTTCAGGCGTCGGCTCTGAATGTCGCCATCAACACAAAGCTCATGACCGACCGCGCCCATGCCGCCGCGCTGGACGAAAAAGCGGCCCGGATGCTGGCGGAATATCTGCCGCTGGCCGACGAAGTCTACCAGTCCGTGGCAAGCCGCCTGCGGGCCTGATGCAGAGAAAGGGAACGTATATGTCTACCATTTTGAAGGGTGCGCCTGTCGTGGCCGCCATGAACGAAGCAAATGCTGCCCGCTGCGCCGCACTGCGGGAAAAGGGCGTTGTCCCCACGCTGGCCGTCATCCGGGTGGGCGAACGCCCCGATGACCTCTCCTACGAGAAAGGCGTCATGGCCCGCTGTGCAAAAGTGGGCGTCGAGGTGAAGCAGTTCCTTCTGCCCGCCGACGCTTCGCAGGAAGAGCTGCTGCGCGTCATTGCCGGCATCAACGCAGACGCCGCCATCCACGGCTGTCTGCTCTTTCGCCCCCTGCCCAAACAATTTGATGACAGGACCATCCGCGCCGCACTCTCGCCCGAAAAGGACATTGACGGCATCACCGACGGCTCGCTGGCCGGCGTCTTCACCAACACTGCCGTCGGCTACCCGCCCTGCACGGCGCAGGCCTGTCTTGAGATCCTGAAATTCTACAACATTCCCCTCTCCGGCAAGCGGGCCGTCGTCGTGGGACGCAGCCTCGTGGTGGGCAAGCCCGCAGCCATGATGCTGGACCGGGAAAACGCCACCGTCACCCTCTGCAACTCCCGCACCCAGAACCTGCCCGATGTCTGCCGTGAGGCCGATGTTGTGGTGGTGGCCATGGGCAGGATGGGCTTCATCGGCGCAGAGCATCTGCGGGCCGGTCAGGTCGTCGTGGATGTGGGCATCCATGTCAACGAGGAAGGCAAACTCTGCGGTGACGTCCGCTTTGGCGAGGCAGAGCCGGTGGTGGAGGCCATCACCCCCGTCCCCGGCGGCGTCGGCACCGTGACGACTTCCGTGCTCGTGAGCCATGTGGTGGAGGCGGCAGAGAAAGCTGCATCATAATAACCTCTCCGTCACGCCTGCGGCGTGCCACCTCCCCTAATAGGGGAGGCTTTGGCAGTCCCCTCGAAGTAAACGGTTTCGCCAGAGGCTCCCCTACTAGGGGCAACAGCGACGACCGCCGCCAGTGGCGGAAACAGGGAGTCGTTGTTGGGGCAGCGGTCAGCAAGACGCAAGCGAAGCGCTGCGGATGCTGGGAGCCGCAACCCGGCCTTGTCGAGCAAAGCGAGACTGAGAGGTTTATTCCCCTGAACACCAAAAGCGCCCGGCGGATACCCGCCGGGCGCTTTTGGCATTGACAGAACAATGACAGGAGAATAATTGGGAATTGGGAAATTGGAATAGGTCTTAGTTTATGCGGCCTTTGCCGGGGCAAAGACCAGAGCCTTCTTGCGGCGGTTCTGCATTGCGCGCACCACGCAGCTCAGGGTGAAGTTGATGATGAAGTAGATGACGCAGGCCGTGCCGAACAGCACCATGACGTCGGAGACGTTCACCGTGCCGAGACCGTTGTAAGTACCGGCGGCGCTCAGCAGCTGGCGGATGCGGGCCATCAGCTCGATGGTGGCCACGTTTGCCAGATAGGAGGAGTCCTTGATGGTGGTGATGACCTGGCTGAGCAGGGTCGGCACGATGTTGCGGTAAGCCTGCGGCAGGACGATGTAGAGCAGCACCTCAGCGGTGTTGAAGCCCTGTGCATAGCCGGCCTCGAACTGGCCCTTGGACACGCCGTTCAGGCCGCCGCGGACGATCTCGGCGATGACGGAGGAGTTGAAGAGGATGAGGGCCAGAGCGGCCTTGAACAGAAGCTTCATCTCCACGCTGGTCAGGCCGAACATCTTGCGGGCGAAGAAGCCCGGGCAGGGGCAGAACACCACACAGATGAAGATCCAGAGCAGGTAGGGCGTGTTGCGGAACAGCTCGATGTAGGCGGCAGCGAACCAGCCGAGGATGCGGGCCGGACCCTTTTTGCAATAGGTGCGGGCCAGCGCCAGCAGAGAGCCCACGATGAGGCCCATGATGACGCCCAGCACCGAGATGATGCAGGTGAAGGCCACGCCGCGCAGCAGGTAGAGCATGACGCCTTCTCTTGTCAGGATGGAAAGGCTTGCAGCAAGCGTCTTCATATCAGGCAGCCTCCTTCAGCTCTACTTTCTTGGCAGCGGTCTTGAGACTCGTGTTCACGCGGCCCTTGCGCTCCTTGAGGGAAGCCTCCCAGCGGGCTGCCAGCGTGGACAGCGGGAAGCAGACCACGAAGAAGATGAGGCCGCAGACGATATAAGCGGGGGCGTATGCGCCGCCGGTGGAAGCGCCGGTGACGAAGCTGTAGGTCACGCTGATGAGGTCAGCGCCGCCCACGATGTAGAGGCAGGAGGTGTTCTTGAAGAGGTTGACCACCTGGTTGACCATCGGAGGGAGCATCACGGGGATGCTCTGGGGCAGGATGATGTAGCCCATCCGCTGCAGATAGTTGAAGCCCTGCGCCTGTGCGGCCTCGAACTGGCCCTTCGGCACAGACTCGATGGCGGCGCGGACGACCTCGCCCATGTAAGCGCCGGTGTAAACGCCCAGTGCAATGATGCCGGTGCGGATGACGCCGAGGCTCACGCCTGCAAATGCCAGCGCATAATACAGGAAGCACAGCTGCAGCAGCAGCGGGGTGTTCTGGACGAACTCGACGTAAATGCGGGCGATGATGCGCAGCAGCTTACTGCCGCTGGTGGACATCAGGCCCAGCGCAGCGCCGATGATGAAGGCCAGCGCCAGTGCGCAGACGGCGGTCTGCAGCGTGTTGCCCAGACCCAGCAGAAAACTCTCACGATGCGTCCAGACGGTGGACCAGGACTCTAACGAAAACAAGCCAGACATGGCAAACTCCCCTTTCCCTGCACTCTCTTGGTTCTGAAAAGTCTGGGCTTAATCCAGACCGTTGTCTTTGATGAGCTGCTCGATGGTGCCATCTGCCAGCCAGCCCTTGACGAGGTCGTCGCACAGGGTGGAGAAGTCGCTGCCCTTCTTGGTGGCGACGCCATACTCCTGCGGGCTGAACTCAGCGTCAACGTAGCTGCGGCCCTCGGTCTTGTAGATGGCGAGGATGGACTTATCGACGCAGAAGCCCTGCACTTCGCCTGCGCTCAGTGCGGTGCTGATGGCGGGATAGTCGTCGTACTGACGGAAGGAGATGCCATCCTTCCAGGTGTCGGCGTTGAAGGTGTCGGCGTCGAAGTTTGCGCCGTCCAGCACGCCCTCGTCGATCATGGCCTTGACCAGAGCACGAGCGGAGGTGGAGCCGGAGGAGACGCCCACGACCTTGTCCTTCAGGTCAGCCAGACCCTTGATGCCGGTGGAGTCCTCCACCAGAACGGAAACGTAGTCGGTATAGTAGGGGGTGGAGAAGTCCCAGGTCTTCTTGCGCTCTTCGGTGATGGTGAAGGTAGCCAGAACGGCGTCGATGTCGCCGGAGTCCAGCAGCTCGCCGCGGGTGGCGGCGGTAACTGTGGTGAACTCAACGTCCACGCCGAGGTGCTCTGCGATCATCTCTGCGAGGCTGTCCTCGAGGCCCTTGTACTCGCCGGTGAGGGTATCCTGGAAGCTGAAGCCCTGAACTGCGTTCTTGACGCCCACTTTCAGGACACCGCGGTCCACGATGGCCTGGGTGTCAGCGCCCAGCGCTGCGGTGGAAGCGGCTGCGCTGCCGGCGGCAGAAGATGCCGTGGAGGCTGCGGTGGAGCTTGCAGAGCCGCCGCAGGCGGTCAGGGCAGCAGCAGCGCCCACCAAACCAGTGACTTTCAGAAAATCACGACGCGAGATCTTTTTCATAATAAACCACTCCTCTTTGTTTTTTTCGGCCCGAGCGGCTTTCCCTGTCCGCTCCGAAAACGGCCTGCTATCAACAACGGCGTCTCACCACAACTTGTGAGTCCCTGCCGTGTCAACCTTTGTTGTTCGTCCTCTCAGCGGACGATCTTGCTCAGGAACTGCCGGACGCGCTCGTTCTTGGGGTTGGTGAAGAAGTGCTCCGGCGTGCCTTCCTCAATGATCTGGCCGTCCGCCATAAAGACGATACGGTCGGCCACGTTTCGTGCAAAGCCCATCTCGTGGGTGACGACCACCATCGTGATGTTCTTCTCGTGTGCCAGCTTTACCATGACATCCAGCACTTCCTGGATGGTCTCAGGGTCGAGGGCCGAAGTCGGCTCGTCGAACAGGATGATCTTGGTCTGTGCGCAGAGGGCGCGTGCAATGGCGATGCGCTGCTGCTGGCCGCCGGACAGCTGCGGAGGGTAGACATCCGCTTTGTCCCGGAGGCCGACGACCTCAAGATAATGATATGCCAGCTCTTCGGCCTCTGCCTTGGTCTTGTGATGGAGCTTCATGGGTGCCAGCGTCAGGTTTTTGAGCACCGTCATGTGGGGGTAGAGGTTGAACTGCTGGAAGACCATGCTCATGTTGTCGCGGACGATCCTGGTCTTGTTCTTGTTGGTCAGCTCCTGACCGTCGATGTAGACGTGGCCGCTGGTCGGCTCTTCCAGAAAGTTCATGCAGCGGACGGTGGTAGATTTGCCGCTGCCGGACGGTCCGATAATGACCAGCTTTTCGCCCTCGGCGACCTCGAGGTTCACGTCTTTGAGGACGTGCAGGTCTCCGAAGTACTTGTCAACGTGTTCGAGTTTGATCACTGTGATCCCCGCCTTTCCCTATCCTGTTCTGTCGTCCGTGCTCCAGCGCCGCGGACAGCGCATCCTGTGCGGCTTTCCCAAACCGCACACAAAAACGAAAAAACAAAAAAGGCGCAAAGTGGATCCATCCACTTAAGCGCCTTTGCTTTCGTTGGTTAAAGTATAGTCTTTTTCCGCTCGACTTTCAATCCATAAAGTGCAACAAAAATCAGAGCGGGTCAATCTGCATTTTGGAAAGCTGCACAAACATCGTACTTAAAATCCGTAAATCAGCGGGTCATCAGCAGGAGCAGCGCCGATGCGACGGCCTGCAGGATGAGCCAGCGGGCCACCACCTGTTCGTCGCTCCAGCCCATGCGCTTGCGCACATGGTCGTGCAGCGGAGTGAGGGTGTTCTTGAGGATGCTGATGTGGAGGAAGCGCTTGAAGCTGATCTTCAGGATGCCGAGGCTGCCGTCCACGACGAACACCAGCGCCGCCAGCAGGAAGGCGAACGGGTGGCCGCACTTGAGGGCCAGGATGGCGAGGAAGAAGCCCATGGCGCGGCTGCCGGCGTCGCCCATCAGGAGGCTGGAAGGCTTTGCGTTGGACCACAGGTAGGCCAGCAGTGCGCCGATAAAGACGATGGCAGCGGTGGAGTAGTCCCCCAGCTCCTCGCCGTAAGCCAGCAGGAAGGTGCCGATGCTCACCACCGCGAGGCTGGCAGACAGGCCGTCCACGCCGTCGGTGCAGTTGACCACGTTGATGCTGGCCCAGATGAGGATGACGATGAGCAGCAGGTAGAGCGGATAGGCAATGGTGAAAGTAGTTCTCAGGAAGTTGACGCTCGTGCCGTTGAAGTTCAGGTAGGTAACACCTGCCACCACGGCAATGACGAAGTCGATGAGGCCCTTCTTGTACTCGTTCCACGCCGTCTCGGAGGCGTCGTCAAAGTAGCCCGACAGCATGGAGGCGATGAGCAGGACGGTATAAATAAGGTACTCTACCTTAAAAGGCACCACCGCCAGCGTCACCAGCGCGATGCAGAGCACGAAGATGAGTCCGGAACCCCGGGCCTTGCCCTTGGAGAGCTCGCCGTTGACGGCGAAGGCACGGCCATGGTCGTGGGGGAGCTTGTCGTGGAAGACCGAGTCCATCAGGGCGGTCAGGGCAAACGCCAGCAGGAACGCCAGCGCGTCCACGGTCTGCTGGCCGGTAGCTGAAATAAGCTGCAGCATATTTTGAACCTCTTTCAATGATATTCTTCTTACTCCGAGAGTGTATCACGCCAGAGCCAAAAAATCAATCGCCCGGTTTGACAATTTTCCTCCCCGTGCCTATAATAGTAGGACAGTTTATCAACACAGAAAACAGGAGACGACATGACACTTTCTTTGGAGCAGCTCTCGGCCCGGATGCGGCAGGGCGAGGACATCCCGCTGTCCGACACGGCCCGCATCGCGCTGGCGCTGAGCATTCCTTCCATTCTGGAGCAGCTGGTGGTCACGGCGATGGAGTACATCGACGCCGCCATGGTGGGCCACATCGGCGCAAAGGCCACCGCCGCCATCGGCATCGTCAGCTCGAGCACCTGGCTGCTCCACGGCATCCTTGTGGGACTGTACACCGCGTTTTCGATCCAAATCGCCCAGTACCTCGGGGCTGACCGCCAGCAGGATGCCCGGGGCGTGCTGCGGCAGTCCATGCTCTTCAACCTCATCCTGGGTCTGGGCGCTGCGGCTTTCGGCGTCGGCATCAGCCGCTTCCTGCCCGGGTGGCTGGGGGCGGACATCTCGCTCCAGGCCAGTTCCAGCGCCTACTTCGCCATCTGGTCGGCGGCCCTCCCCTTCACGATGGCCATGGGGATGTACGCAGCCATGCTCCGCGCCACCGGCGACGCCCTGACGCCCAGCCTCATCAGCGTGCTGGTCTGCGCGCTGGATGTGGTGTTCAACTTCTTCCTCATCAATCCCACCCGGCAGATCCTGCTCTTCGGCCAGAGCGTCACAGTCTGGGGTGCCGGCCTTGAAGTCCCGGGTGCGGCGCTTGGCACGGCGCTTTCCACGGCCATCGGCGGTCTGCTGGCGCTGGGCGTCCTGCTGCTGCGGGACGGCCCGCTTTGCATCCGAAAGCCCGGCAGCTGGCGCATCACCTCCGCCTGCCTGCGCAACCTCTGGCGGGTGGGTACACCGCTGGCCGCTGAGCGTGCGGCCCTCTCGTCGGCACAGGTGCTTCTCGTCCGGATCGTCTCGGGCCTCGGCACGGTGGCCATCGCGGCCAACAGCCTCGGCGTCAGCGCCGAGGGCCTCTGCTACATGGCAGGCTACGGCATCCAGGACGCCTCCATCGCCCTCATCGGGCAGGCCGTCGGCGCCCACCGCCGGGACCTGGCGAAGCGGTTCGCCTGGCTCTGCACCATGATGGGCATGGGCATCATGGCACTGTCCGGCGCGGGGCTCTGGCTCTTCGCCCCGGCCCTCATGGGCATCTTCACGGCAGATGCCGCCGTCATCGCGCTGGGTGCGCAGGTCCTCCGCATCGAGGCTTTTGCAGAGCCGATGTTCGGAGCCAGCATCGTAGCCAGCGGCGCGATGCAGGGCGCAGGCGACAGCACAGGCTGCTTTGTGCTGAATCTGTTCAGCATGTGGGGCGTCCGGCTCACCCTCGCCTTCCTGCTGGCTCCCCGGCTGGGCCTCGTGGGCGTCTGGGCCGCCATGTGCATCGAGCTCTGCATCCGGGGCGCACTGTTCCTCATTCGGCTTGCAAGGGGCAAGTGGCTCGATAAAGGAGCACTGCAATAAAAAAATAAACCTCTCCGTCATCGCTTCGCGATGCCACCTCTCCTACCGAGGAGAGGCCTTGGCAAAACCGGGAACTTTCCCTTTTCGCCAGAGGCTCCCCTCGATAGGGGAGCTGGCAAAGCCAAAAGCTTTGACTGAGAGGTTTTTCTTTTAATTACTTGCGGCCATGCAGGATGGGAGACAGGGGCTTATAGATGACCATGCAGAGCACGGCGTCCAGCAGACCCTTGACCAGCGTGAAGGGCAGGTTGAAGATGACGAGGCACTTTATGAGGCTGTCGGCAGAGGGCAGGATGGCCTGATACATGCCGAGGATGGCTTCCAGCGGCATATGGTAAAATTCCACATAGGCCGGATAGGTGATGAAGTAGTTGGAGGGTACACTGAAGACGGCCATTGCGGCGGCACCCGCTACCGCGCCGAGGATGGCGGTCTTGCGGCTCTTATGATGCTTGTAGATGAAGCCCGCCACAGCGGAGAAGACAGCGCCCAGCATAAAGTTGCACAGCTCGCCGACACAGGCAGTGCTGGTACCCTTGATGACGATGTGGAGCAGGTTCTTCATGAAGCTGATGACCACGCCGTACACCGGGCCGAGGGCGAACGCGCCCAGCAGGGCGGGCAGGTCGGAGAAGTCCATCTTGACGAAGGACGGGATGAGCATCGGGATGGGGAACTCGATGAACATCAGGATGAACGCCACTGCGCTGAGCATGGCGGCAACGGTCAGGTTGTGGGTCGTATCTTTTCTCATAATTTTCCTCCCGGGGCGGGTGGCCCCATTCAAATAAAGACTGGAAAGCCCTTTTCTCGCTCGCCGGAACCGGGAAGACAAATGAAAACGCGCCCTGCCATAGCTTACACTATAACAGGGCGCGCACAAACAAATCAAATTGTCTGCCGTTTCTTGCATCCGGACTATACCGTTGGCCCCGGAGTCTCACCGGGTCAGCACTCTTTGGGAGTGGTCGCGGGCTGTACCGCCAGTGGGGGATCGCACCCCGCCCTGAAACGAACTTTCTTCGCAGAGTATAACGCGGCAGGTTTGTCTTGTCAAGCCCTTTTATGCATTTTTTAACAAGCCGTTTCCGATTTGCACCGTCGGCTGTAATATGATATACTGATTTTATTATTCGTCAGGAAGGTATTTGTTTCTATGCTCTTCACTATCAACGATCTCGGCTTTTCCATCGCCGGGCTGCTGCTGGAAGGCTGGCTGGCCTTTGCAGCCCGGTGCATCTGTGCGCTGGCCCTGCTGTTCATCGGCTGGGTCGTCAGCCGCTGGCTGCAAAAAAGCCTCTTCCCCCGCCTGCTGAAACGCAGCTGGCACTTTGCCTTTACGCACCCCCTGCTGGAAAGCTTTGCCCGCCCGGCGGCCCGCATCGCGTGGTACACCGGCATGTATCTGGCCCTGCGCAGCCTGCCCTGGGCCATCCCCGGCCTTGCGGCCCTGCTGCTCAAAGCCTATCGGATGATGCTGGTCTTCCTCATCGGTACCGGCTTCTACCACGCTTCCGGCATCGCGGCTCTGCTGCTGGCCTCGTCCAGCGAAGAAGTCCGCACCAACCGCACCCTGCTCACCCTGCTGGATAAAGTCTACAAAGTAGCCGTCGTGGTGCTCTGCGGCGCGACCATCGCACAGGAGAGCGGCCTGCCCGTGGGCAGCGTCGTGGCCAGTGCCGGTCTTATCGGCCTTACGATCTCTCTGGCCGCACAGGATATGGCCAAGAATTTCTTCAGCGGCGTGGTCATCCTGCTGGACAAGCCCTTCTCCATCGGTGACTGGATCACCGTCGGCGATGTGGAGGGCGAAGTGGTGGACATCAACTTCCGCTCCACGAAAGTCCGGGCCGTGGATAACTCCATCTACATCCTCACCAACAGCACCGTCAGCAGTGCCACCATCAACAACGCTACCCTCCGCAACAAGCGGCTCTACCGCTTCACGCTGGGCGTTACCTACGACACCACCCGACCCCAGCTGGAAAAGCTGATGGCCGACCTCGACGCCATGCTCAAGGCCAGCCCCGACACCTACGAGGACACCGCCTTTGTCCGGATGACCGGCTTCGGCGACTCGAGCATCAACCTGATGGTCTCTGCCTATCTGCGCACCGCCGACCTCGGCGTGTTTTTGCGGATGCAGAACGATTTGAACCTCAACATCATGGACGTGATGAAGGCCGACGGCGTGGATTTCGCATTTCCCTCCACGACAGTCTACCTCGCAAAAGAGAACTGACAGCAAAAAAGCCGATGCAGCTGCATCGGCTTTTTTGTTACAGCGCAATATCCAGCGCCATCATGAGGGCGAAACCCAGCACCACGCTGATGACGCCCGCCGGTTCGTCCTGCTCCACGGCTTCCGGTATCATCTCCTGAGCCGTCACGCAGACCATGCACCCGGCGGCGGCGCTCATGAGCCACGGCAGAGCCGCGCTCACCCAGCCCGCGAGGGCCAGCGCCAGCAGCGCCCCCAGCGGCTCCACGAGGCCCGACGCAGCACCGGCGCAGAAGGCTTTCCGCCTCCCCTGCCCGGCCTGCGCCAGCGGCAGGCTCACCGCCGCGCCTTCCGGGATATTCTGCAAGCCGATGCCCAGCGCAAGGGCCAGCGCCCCGCTGACGGCCTCCGGCTCACCCTGCAGGGCCAGCGCCGCCGCAAGTCCCACCACCATGCCCTCGGGCAGATTGTGGAGGGTCACGGCCAGCACCACCCGGCCCATCCGGCCATGCTCTTTTGAGCCGGTGTGCATCAGCCGCCCGGCAGCCTCTTCCAGCCGCAGCAGGCCCACAGCACCCAGCACCAACCCCGCCGCCGGGGCCAGCCAGACCGGCAGCGTCCCGGCCTCCGCCCTCTCGATGGCAGGCAGCAGCAGGCTCCACACGCTGGCGGCCAGCATGATGCCCGCCGCCATGCCGCAGAGCATCCGCCGGGTGCGGGGCTCGTCGGCCCGACGCACCAGAAAGACCCCCGCTGCTCCCAGCGCCGTACAGAGCGCCGGCAGCAGCAGGATGACCGCTGCAAACAGATAGACGTTCACATTGCATTCCCCCTTCCCACCGATGTATGCGGCGGAAAGGGGGAATGTGAAGAGAAAAAGCTCTCCTCATTCCGGCAGCTCATGCAGGGTAAATTCGTTTTTTGTTGTTTCCAGTATTCCCTCATCCCGCATTTTGCCCAGCTCTTTCGAGAGGGCGCTGCGGTCGAGGTTGAGGTGATCGGCCAGGCCCTGACGGTCGAAGGGGATGCGGAAACTTTTGCTGCCCGCCTTCGCGGCCTGATTGGAGAGATACAGCAGCAGCCGTCCCCGGACGGTCTTCGGGGCCGTGCAGAAGATGCGCTCCGAGAGGGCCAGGTTCTTGTGCAGCGAGATGTTGAGCAGGTTCTGCACGAGGACCGGCTGCCACTCGCTGTCCGGGTGAGGTGTGTGGACGAGGACATCCATGTTCAAAAAGAGCACTTCCGTCTCTTCCGCCGCCACCACGTCCACCATCATCGGCTCGCCGCAGAAGGCATAGGTCTCCGCGAACACCTGCCCCGCCGGGACATAGCTCAGGATGCTCCTGTTGCCCCAGAGGTCGATGTTCTCGATGTTGACGCCGCCCGCCTGCACGACGCCCACCTCGCGGGTGATACAGCCCGCCCGCAGAAGGACTTCGCCCTTCGCGTAGGTCTTGCAGCGCGCACCGCCGCAGGTGAACATCTCGGCCAGCGCCGTCTCGCCAATGCCCTGAAAAAGGGGCGTTTTCTGTGTTTTCACCCTCAGCGCCCCCTTTTACCGCTTGACGTGGTAGACCTCGAGATAGACGCTCTTGCGCGTCTCGTCCAGCGTTTCCTTCAAACCACGGCAGAAATCCTCATCGTCCAGCAGTGCCACCACCTCGGGCGCATAGCGGGTGCCTCTCTGGGCGTGGAATTCGCCCAGCAGCGTATCCACCGGCTTTGCCATCGTGTAGCAGCGGCCGATATTATCGGTGGCCGCGTCCAGTGAGTCGGCCACGGTCAGAGCGTCCACGATGGGCTTGATGCCCGCCGGGCAGGGCGGATAATTTTTCGGGTAGCCGCCGTGTCCGTCGTAGAAGGTATGGTGGTAGAGCGCCGCCGGGGCCAGGTCGTCCTTTCCGCCCACATTGCACAGCAGCTCGTAGCCGAACACCGTGTGCCACTGGATGCAGGTAAATTCCTCGTCCAGCAGGCGGCGGTAGTTGTTGCCGATGTACGTGAACACATAGCTCTTGCCTACATCGTGGTAAAGGCCGCACTCATAGGCCAGCTCACATATTTCAATGCGGCTGCGGCGGACTTCCTCCACCGTCTTGCAGCCCATGACGCCCACGAACAGCTCGGGCGACTTTTTGAGCATCTGCTTGACGAACACGCGGGTCAGTCCGGCCACCATCATGGAGTGGACATAGGTCGGCTTGTGGGCCACGAGAATATAATTCAGCAGGCTGCGGCGGGCTGTTCCGGCTTCGGCCTGCATCTCCACCAGCTCGCGCACGGCACGGCTGACCACACGGGAGTACTGATTCTGGGGTACATTGTTCAGATACCGCAAACTGCGGTCCATCACTTCTTCGGTGAGGTATGCCATCTCCCTCCGGTCGGCAGGCGGCATCTCGACCTCGTAGGCCACCAGATAAGACACCGCCGTGAGGTTCTTGTTGATGCCAGTATCGCTGTAGTCCTGGATGTCGGTGTGGTGGATGATGTCCAACAGCTCTTCCACCACCTCGCGGGCCGTACACCGTCCAGCATGGAAGCAGGCCGCCTTATATAAATAGCTGACACGCCAGTTCTGCAGCCGTGCCTCCTCGCCCTTATAGAGCACCTGGTCGCGGTAGATGGCTTCCGCTGACTCCATCACCTTGGCGGCGACCACCGGGTCGTTGTAGTGGCGCAGATAGCCCAGCAGCGTCTCCCGGTCCATATGCATCGCATACTCGAATTTGCCCCACGGAAGGTCCGGGTCGAGCTGGTGGTAGTAAGGGTCGGTGATGATGCCCATCGCCTTGTCGAATACCTTCATGTATTCGGTGCATTCTTCCGGCGTACTGCGCGGCATGGACATCCGGCTGTTGCCCAGACAGCACATGATGTAGCCCTTTGTTGTCTTATCAAAGGACTCATACTCCGCAATATAGCTTGCACCCTCCTGAAAAAGGCCGCGCACCTGCGTCCCGTAAGGGTTGATGGCATAGTCGATGCCCCGGACATTGAGATAGTGGAGTGAAACCGCTTTTTCATACAGATAGCGGACGATGGCAGGCTTGTCGCCCCGAAGGCGGGCGTTTTCCAGCAGGAGGCTGTAGACCTTGTAGGCGATGCCGCAGTCCTCGCTGCTGTCGTAGTCGAACATCTTGTCAGCAAACTCCTGCAGGCTGGCAATTTCGGCACTCGTCAGCTCCGCAGGCACACGCTGGAACACCAGCTCATTGAGGATAGCGTTGTTCTCCTTCATGTAGTCGAAGCACTTGATGGCGTTGGACTGGATGGTCTCCAGCAGCTCCTTCGCTTTCATATCCGGGGAGAATTTAGGCTGGGAGAGGGTGCGGACTGTCCTGAGATCTTCAATATAGCGCTCGAATCGTGCGTCCATCCACTCTCCCCCTTTTCCGTTTTTTCACGCTCTGCTGTTGGCAGAGTCTTGTTTCCCATAATAGTTTATTATACCGTCTTTTCAAGTTGGAATCAACTGATTTTTCCAACCGGTCCGTTTCTGACGCACAAAAAGACTGCCGTGCATCGTCTTTCTGCACGGCAGTCTTGTCAGATCGGATCTTCAGTTACGGTAGCAGCGGTCCTGGCCTACCAGCCAGTCCTCGCACAGGCGCTCGGCCTCTTCCCGGCTGCAGCTCACACAGCGGAACAGCCGCCCTTTCAGCGAGCAGTAAGAATAGCGAACTTTCGGCACCCCATTTGCATCCCGGAATGATTCCCATCGTTCCTGTCCCGGCATCAAATAGCTTTGTTCCATAGCTTTCGCGCTTCCTTTCCGGCTGCTCTGGCAGCACAACGTGCTTATTCTATCACGTTTTGGCCGGGAGGGCTATTCGCTCTTTCCACAAAAAGCGCTCTGCATTTTATGGGAGAATGCGCATTGACAAACCGCGATTCAACAGCGTTTCTTTTTCTTCCAGACAAAATACCCGGCGTATAGGACGAATACCGCCAGCGCTGCCAGCGAGACTTTGCTGGCCAGAGAATAACCGTCGGCCTGATAGACGAAATCGATGGTGTTCTCCCCCGCCGGAGCCAGAACGGCCATCAGCCCCTCGTCCACCCGGATGACCTCAGTCTCTTTGCCGTTGACGTAGGCCGTGAATCCATCGTCGTACGGTACGGAGAAGAAGACAAGGTTATCCTTCTTCAGCGTGATTTCCGCATGGAAGCCGGAGTTGGTCATCTGGAAGGTGCTGCAGGCCGAGGCGCGGCGGTCGGCGCAGTCAGAGACGTAGTTGTCGTACCACAGATCGTCCAGCTTTGCGTCAGGCAGCTTCTTGAGGTACTTGCCGTAGGTTTCGGCGTCCTCTTCGCTGAGCACCAGCGCCCGCATCAGGAGGTTCGCGCGGGTATTTTTAACGGTCGTCTCGTAGGACTCCTCCGTAATATAGTAGTCGTAGGTAAAGCCCATGGGAACGTAGTTCTCGTTCTCGTAGAGCATGAAGCCGTCTTTGGTGTCGTAATAGCTCCATCCGTCGTCCGCAGCGGCGAGAAGATCTTCCTGCTTTTCGGGCGTGGTGATGAGGTACTTGACGCTCAGCAGACCCCGCAGGGCGTAGTTGGAGATGTCCGGCTCACTGCGGACATCCCGCTTGACGCCCAGTGCCGGGTAGAAGCTGAGGATGCTGGGCGCGGCCGTGCTGCCGAAGTATTGCAGGCTGCTCTTGTCGAGCCAGAGGCCAAGGTTGTCGTGGGTCTTGTAGGTATCCACGCGCCAGTCGCCCTCGGGCAGGTCATCCTTGAGCTTGATGGCAGAGGTGTACTGCTCCACAAGGTCGCTGTCGGTGTGCCACTGGCCGAACTTGCCGATGCCGATGTGTACCATGCTGAATACGCAGGCAAAGGCCAGCACCACTGCCGTCATCCGACGGGCAAAGGCCCTGCTCCCCCGCCAGCGGCGGCAGAGCAGGTGGTACAGGATAAGACCGCCGATGCCGAAGCTCAGGACGGCGACATACTGGCCGGGATTCTGCAGCACACCCAGCGACCATTCTTTGGTATCACTGTCCTGCACCGGCACCAAGGCAAACGCCAGCGTCGCGATCATCAGCCAGCCGATGCCCCGGACCGGGGCGTCCAGCTCGTCGGCGGAGATGTCGGGGCTTTCCAGCGCACTGGCCGTCATGGCGCAGAGGATGAGCACCGGCATATAGTACCACCGGGCGTAGTAGCTGGAATTGAGGGCGTAGAAGGCGCTGTTGAGCACCGGCACCAGCGCAAAGATGGCGCAGGTGGCGACGATGCGCTTTTTGCTGTCGCCCTTCCGGGCCCGCCAGTAGGCCATCGCGCCGGCCAGACTGCACAGAGGCAGATAGGCCGACATACTCGTCCACTTGATGATGCCCTCCGACCAGATGGAGGTGATGTAGGGCGAATCGGGCGGTAAGATCCAGCTCAGCAGGATGGCCAGATACTGCTGCACCTTCGAGTAGGTCAGAAAGCCCCAGCCCGACGACAGGTCGATGGTGCGGGGGTTCTGCAAAATGCTGAGTACCGCCGGCCAGAGCAGGACGAAGCCCAGAGCCGCGCCCAGCAGGCTTTCAAAGGCCAGCCGGACGAAAAGGCGGACATTCATCGGGAAATCTTTCGTCGTCAGCTTGCAGATGAAGTAGATGACGAGGAAGAGGACCTGTCCGATGAAGAAGAAGTAGTTGTTGAGCAGGTTGACGCCCACCCAGAACGCGAAGAGGCCGTAGTGCTCTTCCTGCTCGTAGAGCGTTTCGTCCAGCGCCCAGAGCATCCACGGAAAGAGGGCCACCACGTCGATAAAGTGGTTGAAGAAGACATTGTAGATGCTGAAACCCGAGAAGGCATACAGGCAGGCACCCAGCACCGCGTGATCGGAGCGGCGGACATAGCGGCAGAGGTAGCGGTAAGCGCCGCCGCCCGCCACGGCAAATTTCAGCACCAGCAGCGGCACCATGAGGTAGGGCAGCCAGTTCTGGGGGAAGATGAGGGACAGCCAGAAGAAGGGCGAACCGTACAGGTAGAACGAGTAGGCGTTCATCGCGCCGCTGCCCAGGTCGGTGGCCCAGGAGAAGGTGCTGCGGGCCGCGCCGGCCATGCCGTCCGGGTAGCCTGCCCCCTTGATGAAGCCGTTCATGTAGCGGTAGAAGCTGATCTGCTGGCTGTTGAAATCGCCCGCGTAGTGGAAAAATCCGCCGTCGATGATATAGAACGGCAGGAAGAATATCGCCGCCGTGAGCGCACAGAGCAGCATGGTGCGGAGCATCTGATCCCGCCGCCCCGGCATATTGAGCAGCCGGGCATTTCCGGTCTGATTTTTTGAATCGTCCATTGTCTATCCTCTTTCCCCGCCCGGAGGGGCGGCACAGGCCCATCGCCCGCATCGTTCTCGCGTTCCAGTATAACACGCGGCTGTGTGGAAAAAAAGAATTTTTGTGTTTTGCTTGACATTCGCCCGCCGGGCGGGTATAACCCTCTCAAAGACACTTCAAGGAGGCCGACATGAAGCTATACCCGTTCAGCGCCCTTCTGGCGCGGATGAAGTACATCACCCGGTGGAGTCTGATGCACTCCACCCGCCCGGAATCCCTCAGTGAGCACACCTGCGACACTGCCCTGATGGCCCATATCCTCTGCCTCATCGCGCGGCGGTACACCGGCACGCCCTGCCGCCCCAAAACGGTGGCAGTGGCGGCGCTCTATCACGATGCGCCCGAGATCATCACCGGCGATATGCCCACGCCGGTCAAGTACAGCAGCCCCGGCCTGCGGGACGCCTACAAGGCGCTGGAGGCCGAGAGTGTGGATGCCATGACCCGTCTGCTGCCGCCGGAGCTGGCCGAGGAAGTCAGTCCCTTCATCACCGGCAGCCTGCTGACCGCCGAGGAAAAGCGGCTCCTGAAAGCCGCTGACCGGCTCTCGGCCCTCGTCAAGTGCATGGAGGAGCAGCGTAGCGGCAACCACGAGTTCGATGCCGCGCTTCGTCAGCAGCGGAAGGCACTGGAAGAGATGCACTGCCCCGAAGCCGACTGGTTCATGGCGCACTGCCTCCCCTGCTTCACTCAGAACCTCGACGAGCTGACCCGCAGCGAATGATCACGGGAAGGGGACTTCCCGCACGTCGTCCGGGTCCAGCCCGGCCTTGCGCTGCTCTTCGAACACTGCCGCAATAAGCTCGTCCAGGTCTTCCAGACGGGACAGGGTGCAGCAGTAGCGGCGGAGGGCGGCAGCGCCCTTGAGACCCTTCATATAGTGCATGGTCTGGGCGCGGGCCTGAGGCATGGCGGTGTACTCGCCCTTCTGCTCCACCATCTCTTCCACCTGACGGCGGAGGGCGTTCATCCGGGCCTGCAGATTCGGCTCCTTGGGCGTCGGCAGGCCCTCGATGGCGGCGTTCACCCGCTCGAAGAGCCACGGGTCGCCCAGCGCGGCACGGGCGATCATGACGCCGTCGCAGCCGGTATGCTGCATCATCTCCACGGCGTCTTCCGCCGTGTGGATGTCGCCGTTGCCCAGCACAGGCACCTTCACCGCCGCCTTGACCTTGGCGATGATGTCCGGGTCGATGCCCGGGGTATACATCTGCTCCCGGGTGCGGGCGTGGACGGCGATGAGTTCAGCCCCCGCCTGCTCGCAGGCTTTGGCGCACTCCACCGCCGTGATGTGGTCGGCGTCCCAGCCTTTCCGCATCTTGACCGTTACCGGGCGGGTGGTGTGGGCCTTGACCTGCTCGACGATGCGGCCGCAGAGATCGGGGTCCAGCATCAGCTTGCTGCCTGCGCCGCCCGAGACGATCTTCGGGGCCGGGCAGCCCATGTTGATGTCCAGAAAGTCGAACTCGTATTCTTCAATGGCCGCTGCGGCCTCGCCCATGATCTGGGGTACCTCGCCGAAGATCTGCACGCCGTAGGGTGCGCCGTTGGGTTCGGCTTTGAGCAGGCTGACCGTTTTGTGGTCGTGGTAGACCAGCGCCCGGCTGGACACCATCTCGCTGACCGTAAATCCTGCGCCGTGCTGGGCCATCAGCCGACGGCAGGGCGCGTCCGTAAAGCCCGCCATCGGGCCAAAAACTGCCCGGTGGGGCAGGGTGATATTTCCGATTTTCAGAGAATCCATCTTATCCCTCGTTTTGCTTGACAATGGCTTGCAAAAGCTCTATACTATAAACAAGAAAGGCACTGTCTGCGAATGGTCAGCGTCCTTCCGGCATGAGATCAAAAAGAATGACCGCAGGCTGTGGGAGCGAGGCGGTCATTTCTTTTTGCTGTTAAAAATGATCCAGCTAATCTGAAACGTGATGTAGATCGCTCCGCCAAGAAGCGAGAGCAGCAATACGACCTGTTCAAACGTCATGGAACATCCCCCCTTTCGCACCATGCGTCAGGGGATAGCAAAAAGTTCACCTCCCCGGCGCAGGGCCGGAAGGGCGTGACCACCTACATTGCAGACAGTACCTTGCTGCATCGGCAGCACCTATAGAATATCATATTTCCCGCACGAATACAACACCCCGGCTGTCTGCAGGCCGGGGTGTTCGTCTTGTCTATTGCAATTTCTCCTGCTATACTTAGGGCAAAGGAGCGGCGGGCGGACCCCCGCCGGAGAAATGGCTATGGAGTATCGTGATTGGACGAAAAAAGACGGCAGCGGGCGGGCCATCTCCACCTCGCTGCTGGGCTACGGGTGTATGCGCTTCCCCACCCTGCCGGATGGCCGCATCGACGAAGTGCGGGCCGAAAAGCTGCTGAACACTGCCCGGGAGGCGGGTGTCAACTACTTTGACACCGCTTTCCCCTACCACGGCGGTGAAAGTGAACCTTTCGTGGGCCGGGTCATTGCCAAGTGGCCTCGGGAGAGCTTCTACCTCGCCACCAAGCTGCCTCTGTGGAGCTGCAAGACCCTCGACGAGGCCAAAGACATCTTCGAGAAGCAGTTCGAGCGGCTGGGCGTGGACTACATCGACTTCTATCTGCTGCATTCCCTGCACAAAGCCCGCTACGATGCGGCCAAAGAGATGGGCATTGTGGACTGGCTCTGGGAGCAGAAGGCCGCCGGGCGCATCCGGAATTTTGGCTTCTCCTGCCACGACAACGCGGCGGGCTTCGAGCATATCCTGCGCGACCAACCGTGGGACTTCTGCCAGCTGCAATACAACTACCTCGACACCGACGACCGTGCCGAGGAGATCGCAGGAGACCGAGGCTATGCTCTTACCGAAGAGCTGAATGTTCCCCTCATCATCATGGAGCCCATCAAGGGCGGTACGCTGGCACAGCTGCCGCCGGACGCTGCCGCGCCGCTGAATGCACTGGACGCCGACGCCAGCGCGGCCTCGTGGGCGCTGCGCTGGGTGGCCAGCCACAAAAACGTGAAGGTCGTCCTCTCCGGCATGAGCGCAGAAGACCAGCTGGAAGACAACCTCGCCACCTTCGGAGATTTCCGCCCCATGACCGACGCCGAGAACGCCGCCATCCGGCAGACTGCCGACGTCCTGCGCAGCCACATCAAAATCGGCTGCACCGGCTGCCGCTACTGTATGCCCTGCCCCATGGGCGTGGACATTCCCGACAATTTCAGCATCTGGAATAAGCTCGGGATGTTCGGCAATAAGGACGCCATCCGCCAGCAGTGGACAGCCCGCTTCCCGGATGCCGAAAAGGCCATTCACTGCGTCCGCTGCGGCAAGTGTGAAGCCGCCTGCCCCCAGCATCTGCCGATTCGTAGCGCTCTTGCAAAGCTCCAGACGGAACTGGACAATTTATAACGAGTGAAAGCGGGCGCTCCTCTGTCTCTCCGGACAGGTGGAGCGCCCGCTTTTTGTTTAACCTACGTTGATGTGACCCACCGGGAGGACTTTGCGCTTGTTGTCGTCGGGCTTTGCCGTCAGGCTGATCGCCAACGACACCGGGCCGACGCGGCCCATGAACATACAGGCCATATACAGCAGCTTTGCGCCGGTGTTCAGCTGCCCAGTGACACCCACCGACAGGCCCACCGTACCGAACGCCGAACAGGACTCGAAGATGCAGTCGATGACCGACACCGTCTCTGCAGTGTTGTAGTACACCACGACGGCAGAGCCGAACGCCGCCACCGCGCCGATGACGATGATGGTCAGAGCGCGGTAGACCGTCTTGGACTCGATGTGGTGGCCGCCGATAACGCAGTCGTCGCGGCCCTGTGCCACGCTGCGGATGGTCAGGATGAGCACTGCGAAAGTCGTCACCTTGACGCCGCCGCCCGTCGAACCAGGGGCCGCACCGATGAACTGCAGCACGCTCATCAGCAGCTTGCTGATGGGGCTGCAGGCCGCGAGGTCGATGGTGTTCATACCCGCAGTACGGGTGGACACCGACTGGAACAGCGCCGCCATTATCTTGCCCGGGACGGACAGGCCGCCCATCGTCCTGGGGTTCGACCACTCGAGCAGGGCCAGCAGCACCGCGCCGCCCACCCAGAAGATGGCCGAGAACTGCAGCACGACTTTCGCGTGGAGGGAGAGCCGCCGCTTTTTGCGGTACTCCGCCAGCTCCACCCAGACCATGAAGCCCAGACCACCGGCCATGATCATGAACATGATGACAGCCTGCACATAGTAGTTGTTGACGTACGGCACCAGCGAGGAGTAGGCGCCAAACCGTCCGAAGAGGTCAAAGCCTGCGTTGCAGAAAGCCGAGATGGCCGTGAACACGCTGACCCACACACCTTCTGCGCCGAACTGTGGCACGAATGCGAAGAGCAGCAGCACGATGCCCACGGCCTCGAAAGCCGCCGCCAGCTTGATGACGATCTTCAGCACCTCAGTGGCCTTGGACAGGCCGTCTGCCGAGACGCTCTCGCCCAGCAGCCGCAGGTCGCGGAAGCCCATCCGCCGCCGGGCCGCCAGCGCGAAGAAGCTGGTGAGGGTGACAAGGCCGAGGCCTCCCACCTGAATGAGCATCAGGATGATTATCTGCCCGAACAGCGAAAACTGACTCCATGTATCCCGCACGACGAGGCCCGTCACGCAGGTGGCACTGGTGGCAGTGAACATGGCATCGATGACGCCCAGCCGCCCCGTCCTGCTGGAAATGGGCAGGGTGAGCAACAGCGTACCCACCGCGATGACCAGCAGAAAGCTGATGCAGATAGTCTGCGTCGCACTGCTGCCCGCCAGCCAGCCCTTGTTGGGCCGGCGTGTCCGCTTTTTGGTTTTGTTTTTTCCCATTGCAACCTCCCGGGGCTCCCCCGGCCAGCAGCCAGAGGGGCGAGTCGTTCTGCCGCCCCTGCGCAAAGTTTCCCGGCGCAGGAGCCTCTCTTTATAGGATACACCTTTTTTCTCTCCGATTCAACTTGATTTTGTGCGCTGTTTGCGGTATCATATCTGTGATGTGTCTCAGTAGCTCAGTTGGATAGAGCGTCCCCCTCCTAAGAATTCGGTCAACCTGATACCTTGGGTGCAGAAGTGATTGCTCTAATCAAAAGCAAGGCTGGGGATCGAGATTTTCCCAACAAATTTTGATGCAACAACTTTACCATCGTCCCGGTTGCAATGCAGTCGGTCACTTCGTTGTGAAAAGCATTCCACACATTTGTTTCCAAGTGTGTGGAATTTCAAAAAATCAACGATAATACATAATATGCCTCAGTAGCTTAGCTGGATAAAGCGTTCGCCTCCGGAGCGGAAGATCGTGGGTTCGAATCCCATCATGTACATTATTGTATTATTCTGTCCCTACATAGTTATCAATCTTTCTGTTCTGTTATATTCATATACATGATCAGAAAGGACTTCATCTGCAGCAACCCCTTCTGTATTAACTTCCTTTACCATATTAACAAGTTCATCTTTCTCAAACATCGAAAGCTTAGGAAGAAGTATAACCTCATGCACTGATGAAGGTAGTATATACAGATCTGCTCCCAGCTTCTGCGCAAAATCATACAATACATTCTCATATAATATGCAGGCTGCACCATTCAGTTTGCTTTCATTCGTAAGCACATACATATCAGACGGAACATAATCTTTTAAATCAACTTTCTCTCCATCCACATTAACACCACATTTTTCAAAAAGTGCGGCCATGGAACTAATCTTACTGTGAAGCAGATCGGGTGTATTCTTCAAAGCAGCTTTATACACATCATCAATAGTTACATTCCAGTTTTTCAGATTGTTATTATATATTAATGCTGTTGCACTTCTTCCATATTCATTATCAAGCAGACAGTAAAACACCACTGCAAGGTCAAGTATTCTCTTATGCGGCACCTGTTCGAGCAGTTTTTCATTACTTCTGTAATTGACGACCTTATAAACAATCTTGTCCTTTATAGTGTCAAAATGCTTAAGAATATTTACATCAAATGTAACATTATTCTTATTCTGTTCATATATAACCTCTATCTGTCGTATTATGTTCTTAATATTCTCACCATTCGTATACAATTCATAAAAGCTGTCCAGATATATAGTTGGCGCAATGTCTTTCCCCTTCTCCATAATAACAAGCCCATCCATCTCACAGCCATTATTCTTAATCACATGATTAATAGTAATATTACCACCTTCTCCAGCTATATACCCTGCATTCATCTTAATATATTCCACAAATTCCTTATACTCCATATACCTTTTCCTTTCAAATGTTTCCTATCCCCCTGCGCACGGAATTTAATAAATGTTTTGTACAAGTAATATAGTACATTAATAGCAAATCTCTGTCAACAATATATATAGTATTCTATATGTTTTGTTGTGTTCTGTTGAGTTTATGTCGCATTTGGTATAAAAAATGTCGTATCTGGTATAAAAAAAGCTTTTTTCAGCTCATTTTACCAGATACGACTAACACAATATATAGTATTATTCAATTATTCATGCCAACTGTTTTAAAACGTCAGTTATAAGCTCCCATGTCCTTTGTGTCGAAGCAATATCCAATTTTTCTTTTACAGTATGGATATCAATTATATCAGGGCCAAACGATACACAGTCAAGGTCATCAATCTTTGCAGCCATAATACCGCATTCAACACCTGCATGCATTGTTTCCACCAAAGCCTCTTTATTAAAAAGTCTATTATAAGATTCACACAACATATCCCTGATTGCAGAATTCTTCTTAAATTCCCATGCTGGATAAACACCTTTAAGTTCATAAGTTCCACCAAGATATTCAGTCATTTTTCCAACCTTATCTGTAAGATATTCTTTTTCACTCTGCGAACTGCTCCTTATTAAGTAGGTTGCTGCAAATGTTTTCTCAGCCAGCTCTGCAACCCCCAGATTAAGTGAAGTCTGCACCAGCCCCTTGATATCATTACTCATCTTAACAACACCATCAGGTATAAAATTAAGCACATTTATAAGCATCTGTGTTGTCGCATCATCACATGCCAAAGTGCTGCCTTCACCTTCACAATTCACCTTGATGGTAAGCTGTGGGTCAGTAACCGAATACTCCTCTTTCAAGACATTTGCAGTATTATTAAGAAGCTCTGCAACCTTATCTGCTTCCTGTGTCATTATAACCGCATCAGCAAATGGAGCTATAGAATTATCTTTTTCACCACCCGATATGCTTACAATATTCACACATTCTTTAACAGCAAAAAGAAGACGTCCCATCAGAATATTTGCATTAGCTCTCTGGCATATTATATCTGTTCCAGAATGTCCGCTTGTAAGACCATTAATTTTAACAGACATCTGCGTTCCTGTGATGTCCGATTTTTTCAATGGATAAGAAGCCTTTAAAGTTGCTCCTCCTGCACATCCTGAAAGGAATATTCCCTCCTCCTCAGAATCTATATTAAGCATAATTTTGCTTTCAAGACAGTCAGTATTAATTGCCTCAGCGCCAAGCATTCCAATTTCCTCGTCTACCGTAAACACAGCCTCAATCGGCGGATGACACATATCCTTGCTGTCTAATATAGCAAGCGCATACGCAACTGCAATTCCATCATCTGCACCTAAGGTTGTCCTGTCAGCCTTGACATAGCCATCATCTATATAAAGATCAAGACCTTCTTTTTCCATATCTTTAACCTTATCATTCGTTTTGACGGCAACCATATCAATATGTCCCTGCAAAATAACAGGTGCCGCCTTGCTTTCACTATCACTGGCAGGTTTCTTGATTATTACATTATAACTTTCGTCCTGCTTAAACCACAGATTCCTTTCTTTTGCAAATTCACACAGATAATCACTTATTTGCTTCACATTACCAGAACCATGTGGAATTGCACATATCTGTTCAAAATATTTAAAGACAGCTTGTGGCTGTAAATGTGCTAAAATGTTGTTACTCATATTTTACCTCCTTTACCTACTATTTCATCACCTTTAGCAGCTTTAATAGGTTTTTGCCCCATTCATACATTAATTTCATATGCCATTTTACACTATCGTGTGTGGTGGAATGGGCGACAGGATATCTCCACCGCCCATTATAGGGAAAATGTGAGGTAAAAACAAGATGCGCTTCGCGTCACTGTGTATACGCCTTCTCACCCCGCAGTAATCTGTCAAGCATATCTGCCACTGGTATCATCGCATTTTTAACCTCTGTGCTTGTATTAGTCTGTGCTCCTGCTTCTATAAGCATCGACCTGCCCTTCATATGCAGACAGTAACGATATGCATTAATATAAATATTCCGTAACAGCCCGGGATAATACGCTTCTCCTAAAAGATACATCTGAAGACTCATTGCCAGATTGTCATCCCTGTTGGCATTGTAAAGATAGCCTATATCTCCTTTTGCCTTGCTGTAGCTTATTCCATTAAAAAACATTACCTTTGACATTGTTACACCATTTTCTTCAGTTACAAGTCTTGTAGTATCCGGAACCCCATCCCTGTGAAGGTCTATTACAACCTCAATTGACGGATTTTCTTCCAGTATTTTTGCCACATTTTCTTCTGCATATGTATAAGCCTTGCTTCTGTCAAGCTTTCCATCAACATAATCATACACACTTGTATCATGATAAACATTGTAACCATATGTATTAGTGAGTATATCCGTGAGATAATCTCCAACACCGACTATTGTTGTAGATGTATCTCCTTCAACTGTATCCACAAATCCCTCCTGTGAATGTGTGTGAAATATAAGTATCTGCGGTAAATCTGCATTTTTCTCCAACGACAGGTCTTTTGCCAGAAATTCCTCTGGACGCATTATCTGTGTTGTCAGGCTTGTGATGGATGTGACCGTATAGAACTTCATAAGAAAATCATAATTCTTTAAATCTGCAATATTATAAACATTTCCAGCTGCATTTTCCTGTAAAGGCCAGGAGCAGACTGCAGCACCTGCCTCCACGACCCCCTCATCCGTCTGTGTAGCAGGTTTTTTATCCTCCTCAGCCATGCTAAACATATATTCCGAATCAACCCACACAGAACCCGCATTTTCATCATAATTGTCTTCAAAATATGTTTCTACAGGAAACAATGTCTTAACTGCATTTTCATAAATTCTGTTCTGAATATAATATATTAGATTAAAACTATAATTCATCATTATTACCATAAGCATTAAGCCCATGAATATAAACATATACACAGGCCTGTACTTTCTATCACTCATACATCCTCCTTGCTTTGCTTTACCATTATATTGTATTCACATCAGCCATGAATATGAACACCAACACGGTTAATTGCTTTGGATATTATGATACTTATGTTTCTAATGTCTGAATCAATGTCCTTTGGGGTTACATACATTTTTCCTGCTCCCTGAATAATGCCTTCCGCGTCTATAACAGTAGGCACTCCAATTGCAAGCACCGGAACACCTATATTATCTTTTGTTATTCCTATTCTGTGATTTCCAACACCTGAGCCGGGATTAATTCCCTGGTCAGAAAGCTGTATGGTACTATTTAATCTGTTAACACTTCTTGCAGCAAGAGCGTCTATTGCTATGCATACATCCGGCTTTATCTGGCTTACAACACCTTTAATAATTCCGGCAGTCTCAATACCTGTCTGTGCCATAACTCCCGGACTAAGTGTGCATACTCCTGTCTCCTCTCCATCACTTATATTAATACTAATGTTATCTACAACCTCAGGGCCTAATGAATCTGATGTTATATTTCTGTTTCCAAGCCCTATGACAAGAAGCTTTTCTGGTTTGACATTTTTATTCATGCGCTTTAAGAGCTTAAATATATAGCCTGCCAGTGTCGATATAACCTCTTTTGCATATTCTTCGTCCCCACCTGTAATATCATCTGCCTCTATAGTAAGATAAGTTCCTTTGGGTCTTCCTATCGCGGCTTCGCCCAAATGATTTGTCACCTGCAATTCTGTGACTTTCACACCCATCCTTGATTTTTTGCTTTCTCTTAATCTTATCCCACGCAGCTTTCCTGTTCCATTCATTGCTTCTTCATTTGCTTCTACTGCAAGGTCAGTTCTTACAACTATATTATCCATTTTTCACATCACCTCCCCAACATATTGTGCAGAAAAACGAAATTTTTATACCAAAATCTTCATTTAGTTCTTGACATATAGATGTTTGTACTATAAAATGTGTGAGTATGTTTACATTAGATCGTCCGTGTCCGGCTTTAATGCGAAACAGATATTATTATTGAATTATGATTTGGAGGTGTACGGATTGGCTAACATTAAATCTGCTAAGAAGAGAGTAATTACAAGTCAGGTAAGAGCTGAGAGAAATAAGGCTGTTAAGTCTAGAGTTAAGACTTATATCAAGAAGGTAGAGGCTGCTGTTGCTGCTGGTGACAAGGCTGCTGCTAACGAAGCTCTCCCTGTTGCTATAGCTGAGATTGAGAAGGCTGCTTCTAAGGGAATCTTCCACAAGAACGCTGCTGCAAGAAAAGTATCTCACATTACTAAAGCTGTTAACGCAATGGCTTAATAAGAATTTTAATAATTTAAAGAACCCGGTGCTGACACCCACTCGCACCGGGTTCTTTTTTATTTGCTGTATTTAATTATAATAAGTTCTACTCCCAGCCTGTCATTAAGCCTTCCCTGCTTAACTGCTTCTTCTGTCTTCGCACATTCATTCAATGCATCCAACAGTGTATTCATCTCAAAATATTTTGCCTGTGCCTGATATTTGCTGGCAACAAATGGTGCTGCTCCTATCTTTGATGCAATCTCTTTACCTGAAATTCCCCTTGACATAAGATCTTTTACCTGTAGTATTCCGTTAAACTGTCTTACTATAAGATAAAGTATTCTCATAGGAGGTTCTTTTAATTCCAGTAAGTCATAATATAAATCAAGCGCCTGCTGTTGTTTTTTATTCGCGATTGCACTTATCATATCAAATATATGACTTGTTGTCTGTGTTGTGCATACTTTCTCTACATCTTCTACTGTCACAACATCCCTTCCCTGACAATAGCTAACAAGCTTCTCTGTCTCCTGCTTTATATAATCCATGCCTGCACCTGTCTTATCAAGTATCAAATCACAGGCTTCACGGCTTATTTTAAGATTATCCTTAGCAAGAAGCCCCTCTATCCATTTTTCAAGAGTAGCAGTTGTCTGTGGCTTCATCTCGCATACATACCCCACAGAATCAACTGCCTTATATACCTTATTACGCTTATCCACATCTTTTTCTACCATAACAATAACAAGATAATCAGGAATATGCTTAATATAATCTGCAAGCTCGTCATTAGAACTTTTCAAAAAACCGGTATTTTCCATTATAACAAGTCTCTTCTGGGCAAAAAAAGGCAGTGTTTCACACACATCAATTATATCCTTAACGCTGGCATTATCCGAATCATAATATGAATAATTCATTGTATCGTCACCAGCTATAGCATTCTTTAATCTGTCTCTGTACTGCTTCTTAAGATACTCTTCCTCTCCATACAGAAGATATACACTCTTAAATTCGCCCTTTTTAATATCATCACTTATGACCTTCAAACCTGCTGCCTCCGTTTCTAATCTTAAACAATAGTATCAGATATGTACAAGTGGTTCAAGTTGAAAAATATTTTCTCATATCCCAGCACCTTCACAGTTCTATTCTTACAAAGCTTTAAATACCTCAATTTTATACGAACCATCCCTGACACGCACCGCAATCTCTCCACTTTCGTCTGTCCTATACACTTTTGCTCCAATCCCCGATAATCTCTGTAAAGTCTGCGTATGAGGATGTCCATATGAATTACCTGCTCCAGAAGATATCAATGCAGTTTCAGGCTTTACATAACTTAAAAATTCTTCTGAACTTGCCCCCTTACTTCCATGATGTCCGACTTTCAATATATTAACTGACACAAGCCGTGCCGGTTCGCCAGCATCCCCTGTCATACTATTGACATCCTCAATAATACACTTTTCCGCTTTCTTTTCTGCATTTCCTGTCATAAGCATAGAAAAATCTCCATATTCCACAAGATATACAGCAGAATAGTCGTTAGCTGACTCGTAATTGTAACCCTCGCATGGGTGCATACACTCAACCGAGAATTCTCCCGATTTAATACAGTCACCTGCATCAGCATAAACAACATTAATCCCAGCATTTTTCAATATCCTCTCTAACTTCGACATATCATCATCAGCCTGCTTCTTTACTGCCGCAGCCCGACTGATTCCCGGCAGTACAACAGTACCTATCTCAAATGTGTTATCACACAGTTCAATCAATTCATATATTCCATTAACATGGTCTTTATCCGGATGACTTATAAACACATAATCGAGACTTCTTACCCCGCAATATTTAAGATAAGTATATATGGTATATCTCCCAACATTCTTCTTGCTTGTGCTTCCTCCGTCAAACAATACATTCATGCCCTCCTTAGTATGCATGACAATTGAATCCCCCTGTCCAACATCAAGCATGGCAATCTTCATGTCTGAATTAATATTGTAATGCAGCCCTGTCAGCCCTGTTAAACATTAAAAGAAAACAGTTATTTTTTGATTTTAAGTTTAAAGCCAAATACTTAGCATTTATTTC
>ENA-UEOI01000440-UEOI01000440.1-human-gut-metagenome-genome-assembly--contig:-NODE-440-length-46281-cov-4.024652_pt1 | contig 46281 bp, 38 predicted proteins | sample MGYA00242883_ERZ507882 | MGnify/ENA primary metagenome ERZ507882 (study PRJEB26167, sample SAMN06115502) | human gut metagenome | host: Homo sapiens | place: China:Chongqing | collected 2015-07-29...
TTAAAACTATGCCAAGATCAGTAAATCATGTTGCTTCTAGAGCAAGAAGAAAGAAAATTTTAGGTCTTACCAAAGGTAACTTTGGTTCAAGGGGAAACGTATGGACGGTCGCCAAAAACACCGTCGAAAAGGGTCTTACGTACGCTTACCGCGATCGCAAGAACAAGAAACGCCAATTCCGTAGCCTGTGGATCCAGCGTATCAACGCCGCAGCCCGCAGCCACGGCATGACTTATTCGGAATTCATGGGCAAAGTGAACGCCAAGGGCATCCAGCTCAACCGCAAGGTGCTGGCCGATCTGGCGATGAACAATCCCGCAGCATTCGAAAAAATCGTTAAAACAGTCCAGTAAGGCATAGCCCGCCCGCAAGGGCGAAGGCTCAGGGCCTATGCAGAACCCCGCTCCTTAGGAGCGGGGTTCTTGTTTTTCCTGTCCCGGTCATATCGTTTACCGTACCGACTTCCGAATGCCCGATACCTCCGGTTTAATTTCCCCCTCTGTCGGAGAAAATTTCATGCAGGAGCCTAATCGGATACATAACCGGTGGCCGCAAGTCGCGGTCAACAGACAATAGAAATTCCGGGGGCGAACATGCTTGGTATACGGAAGCATACCATTGCCTTTCCGGCGCAGCCGCTCTCTACGTCATCGTCGACGGTTCCCGAACTCCAACCTATCTCCCGCTCGGCCGCTTTCCGGCACCATACCTGCTGCGCAATCGGCAAAGACGAAAGAGACGGAATCGAAGGACGAAAAGCCGCTCCATCGACGGGGAGGTGCAGGAAACGACCTGCCAAAAATCGGCCCTGACATTCGCAACATATTGCGTTCATCCTGTTTCGGACGGAGACCGAGAACAAGTAAAAATCACAAGAAGAGAAGAAAACGGCACCGAACCGGGAGCGAGACGATCCGAGAAAGGAACGGAAAAACCTCGTTGGAACCGATTACATCGCACTCCGACAAGTAGGCGTATACGGCGGCGAGCAGCTCGTACCTACGATCGTTTGCGGTTCGGCGCAGGCGACACCACTGTACGGCAGTCCGCAGCACTCCGAACCGAATCGTCCGGCGCGATTTCCGCGCCTTCAGGCAACCGAGCAATCCCGGGAATAGCGACAGGCGACTGTCAACGTCCCAGTTCGAGCGCCAGCGCGGCCATCGTCGCCACGCCGTAGTCGAGCGCCCGCTCGTCGGGATTGAATACCGACGTGTGCAGTCCGCCCGTCGGACCGTCCGTCCGCGCAACGCCGAGACGGAAAAAAACGCTCGGATAGCGCTTCGTGTAGGAACCGAAGTCCTCGGCCGTCATTCGCAAAGCCAGCTCCTCCACCCGGTCGGCGCCCCACAGCCGCTCGACGATCTGCCGAGCGCGCGCTGTCAGCGCCGGATCGTTCACGACGCACGGATAGCCGTCCGATATCTTCACCTCGGCCTCGACGCCGTATGCGGCCGCCGTCCCGGCCGCGATCTCGGCGACACGCCGCTTCGCGCGCGCGCGCCACGTCTCGTCCATCGTCCGCAGCGTGCCTTCCATTTCCACCGTCGGCGGAATGATGTTCGTGGCGCCGTCGGCAATCAGCCGCCCGATCGAGAGCACGGTCGGAACCGTCCCGTCGGCATTGCGGCTGACGATCTGCTGTAGCGACGTGACGATCGCGGCTGCCGCAACGACCGGATCGGTCAGCGTATGGGGCAGCGCGCCGTGTCCCCCGGTTCCCCGAACCGTGATGCGCAGCTCGTCGCTCGACGCCATATATTGCCCCGCGCGGAAACCGAAGCGGCCGGCCGGAATCTCCGCCGCCACATGCTCGCCCACGAAAGCCGCGACTTCATAGTCGCGGAACGGGTCCTCGGCCAGCACGAGCGACGCTCCGCCCGGGCAAAGCTCCTCGCCGGGCTGAAAAAGCCCGAACACTGTCCCCTCGATCCGCTCGCTTATCCTCTTCAGCACGAGCATCGCTCCGAGCAGGCAGGCCGTGTGGACGTCGTGCCCGCACGCATGCATCACGCCCTTGTTCCGGGAAGCATATTCCAGACCGGTCTTCTCCTCGATCGGCAACGCATCCATGTCGGCACGCAGCACGACGCAACGGCGGAGGTCTCCCCGGCCCTCGATCCGGGCCAGAACGCCCGTTCCGGCTATCGGCCGGAATTCGATGCCCGCCTCCCGCAGGCAATCGGCCACATAACGGGAAGTCTCCCGCTCCTCGAACGACAGTTCGGGATTGGCATGCAGAGTCCGCCGGGCAAGCAACACCTGCTCGGAAACAGCCTCCGCCGCCTTTTTGATCGAATCATAAGTTTCCATACGGCAACTATTAAAATCGCATTCGCGGGTCCGACAGCCGGTTCCGCCACGCCGAAACATCAATCCACGCACCCACTCTCTACAGGAAACAGGGGCGCTCGCACCTTTTCCTCCGTCGGGAGACCTTCGGCCCCGACCGCTTTCCAACGGCTCGCCGACTCGTCGAGTACTTCCGAACCGTTTCCCCGTCAGTTCCGTCAGATCGGCCTCTATCATCCCGTCCCGAAATCCCGAGCGTCTCCGGCAAGCCACGGCGTCCCGGGAACGGCCTGCATACAGAGCCTTTCTCTTTACGAACGACACGCGCCCGCGAACGCCCCGAATACTCCGAGCGGGAACCGGACGGATCGGATAAATACGCCCTTCTCCAACCTCTCTCGCTTCGGACTCCGACCCCGAAGCGCCCCGCTCACGCTACCGGCCGCCGAACGGACTGTCTCCGCCCTCATATACGGCCGCGTCGACATGCCAAAAGCGCCTTCCATCCCAAATAAACGCGGAGCTCCGCAAGTGCTGCGCGAACCGGGAAAGCTCGAGCCGGCGGCGGACGAAAACTTCGCAAACGCCGCGTCTAAAACAGCGCCTGCGCGATCTTGACCATATTGTCGGTCTTGCCCATCGTATAGAAGTGGAGGATCGGCACGCCGGCGGCGATCAGCTCGCGCCCCTGCGCTACGGCCCATTCGACGCCCACCTCGCGCACCTCGCGATTCGTCGGGCACTTCTCGACCTCGCGGACCAGCGCCTCGGGCAGATCGACGTGGAATATCTGCGGCAGCATCGTGAGCTGCGCCTTCGTCGAAAAAGGCTTGATGCCCGGAATGATCGGCACGTCGATACCCGCCGCGCGGCAATTCTCGATAAAAGCGAGTATGCTCGCGTTGTCGAAACTCATCTGCGTGATGATGTAGTCGGCCCCCGCGTCGACTTTTTCCTTGAGCCGGCGCATGTCCTCGGCCGGATTCGGGGCCTCGCAGTGCTTTTCGGGATAGCCGGCCACGCCTATGCAGAAATTCGTCCGGTGACAGTCCTCGACCTCGCCGTCGATGAACACGCCCTCGTTCATCCGGGCGATCTGGCGGACCAGCTCGCAAGCATGCCCATGCCCGTCGGGATGCACCCGGAACGAGTGCTCTCCGCGCAGATTGTCGCCGCGCAGGGCCAGCACATTGTCGATACCCAGAAAATCGAGGTCGATCAGCGCGTCCTCCAGATCGTAGCGCGACTGTCCGCCGCAGATCAGGTGCGGAATCGCCTCGACGCCGTAGCGGCGCATGATGGCGGCCGAGATACCTACCGTACCGGGACGGCGGCGCACCGTGTGCCGCTCCAGCAGTCCGTTCTCGCGTTCGACGTATTTCACGTCCTCGCGGTGGGATGTCACGTTGACCGAAACCGGCGCGAATTCCCGGAGCGGATCGAGCGCCTCGAACACGCGGCCGGGCCCGTCGCCCTTGAGCGGCGGCAACAGCTCGACCGAGAAACGGGCCCGTCCCTCGGCGGCGGCTTGGTTGTAAATGTCGGTTATGTGCATTGTTTCTCGCTTGGTTACATATCTATCAGATGCTGCGGAATCAGCACCCTCATTTTCTCGGGGTCCGTTCCCCGCCGCGCCGCATACGAGGCGAGCTGCTCGGAGTCGATGCGGCCGACCGAAAAGTTCCGTGCCTCGGGATGCCCCAGCATCAGCCCGCAGGCAGCCTCTCCCGGCACGATCATGTACGATTCGGTCATTGTCATGCCGGTTACCGTCCCGACGTCCATCAGCGCGAAGACGTCGGCCTTGAGCGAATGATCGGGAGCCGACGGATAGCCGAAAGCGGGGCGGATGCCCTGATACTTCTCGGCGAGCAAGTCCCCGACGCTCCACTGCCCTTCCCGCTCGTAGCCCCACAACGTCACGCGGGCATAGCGATGCAGCGCCTCGGCGAACGCCTCCGTCAGCCGGTCGGCGAGCAGCTTGGCCATGATCGCGCGATAGTCGTCGCCCTCGGAGCGGTAGCGGCCGGCCAGTTCCTCGAGCCCGAGGCCCGCCGTCACGGCGAACGCCCCGACGTAGTCCTTCACGCCGCTGCCGAGCGGAGCGACGAAATCGGCCAAAGACAAATTCCGCTCGCGGTCGGCCTGCTGATTGCGCAGTTGCGGCAGTCTCATCCGCTCCCGTTCCCGCGATTCGTCGGCGTACAACACGATATCGTCCCCGTCCGATGCGGCCGGATAAAGCCCGATCACGCCGTCGGCGCGCAGCAGGCGACGGTCGACGATCTCCGACAGCAGCCGCTGCGCATCGTCGAACACCCGCCGCGCCTCCTCGCCCCGCTTCGGATCGTCGAACAGGGCCGGATAACGCCCGGGAAGTCCCCATGCGCTGAAAAAATAGCTCCAGTTCACGAGCGGGACCAACTCTTCGAGCGGATAGTTGCAGAACAGATACCGTCCCGTTTTCCTCGGCACGGGCACCCGGGTCCAATCGACTGCCGGCTTGCGGACGCGCGCTTCCGCGAGCGAGCGGTACGCACCCGCGTCCCTGCGCTCGAACTCCTCGCGCAGCCGCTGCTGCCGCTCCCGGACCGAGCGAAGATACTCCTCGCGCCGGACCGACCCGAGCTCGGCGAGCACCCGCACGTCGTCCGAGGCGTCCTTCACATGGATGACCGGCCCGCTGTACAGCGGCGCGAGCTTGACGGCCGTATGCAGGTCGGAGGTCGTCGCCCCGCCGATCAGAATCGGGATGCGGAGCCCCATTTGCTCGACCGCCACGATCACCTTGGCCATTTCCTCGAGCGACGGGGTAATCAGTCCGCTCAGTCCGATCACGTCGGCCTGCTGCCGAACCGCCGTCTCGACGATCCGCTCGCTCTCGACCATCACGCCGAGATCTTCCACCCGATACCCGTTGCAGGCCAGCACGACCGAGACGATGTTCTTCCCGATGTCGTGCACGTCGCCCTTGACGGTAGCCAGCACCATGCGCCCGGCGGACGCGGCGCGGCCCTCGCGGCGTTCGGCTTCGATGTAAGGCGTCAGTACGGCGACGGCCCGCTTCATCACCCGCGCGCTCTTGACCACCTGCGGCAGGAACATCTTGCCCTCGCCGAACAACTCGCCTACGCGGTTCATGCCGCTCATCAGCGGGCCCTCGATCACGGCGAGCGGATTGCCCAGTTCGCGGTAAGCCTCCTCGGTATCCTCGTCCACATAGTCGGCGATACCTTTCAGCATCGCATGGGCGAGCCGTTCGGCCACCGTTCCCGAGCGCCACCGCAGTCGTTCGCCGTCGTCGGCGGCCGTTCCCTTCTTATCCTTGATCTGCTGGGCATAGGCCGTCAGACGCTCGGTCGCATCCGCCCGGCGGGCCAGCACGACGTCCTCGCAAAGCTCCAGCAGCGGTTTCGGTATCTCGTCGTAAACCTGCAACATCGACGGGTTGACGATGCCCATGTCCATTCCCTCGGCGATCGCATGATACAGGAAAACCGAATGCATCGCCTCGCGCACGGTATTGTTGCCCCGAAACGAGAACGACAGATTGCTGACACCTCCGCTCACTTTCGCGTAAGGACAGTTTTTCTTGATCCAGCCGCAGGCGCGGATGAAATCGAGTCCGTAGCGGTCGTGCTGCTCGATACCGGTGGCCACCGACAGCACGTTCGGGTCGAAAACGATGTCCTCGGGCGGGAAACCGGCTTCGGTCAGCAGACGGTAGGCACGGCCCGCCACCTCGATCTTGCGCTCGAACGTATCGGCCTGTCCCCGCTCGTCGAACAGCATCACGACGGCCGCCGCGCCGTACCGGCGCACGAGCGCGGCACGCCGCAGGAACTCGGCCTCGCCCTCCTTGAGGGAGATGGAGTTGACGACCGACTTGCCCTGCACGCAGCGGAGCCCGGCCTCGATCACCTCCCATTTCGACGAATCGATCATTACCGGCACGCGGGCGATGTCGGGCTCGGCCATCAGCAGGTTCAGAAAATCGCGCATCGCCCCGACGCCGTCGATCAGCCCGTCGTCCATGCAGACGTCGATAATCTGAGCCCCGCCTTCGACCTGTTGCCGGGCGACCGACAGAGCTTCCTCATAGCGCCCCTCGCGAATCATGCCGGCAAACTTGGCCGAGCCGGCCACATTGGTCCGCTCGCCGACGTTGACGAAATTGGCCTCGGGCGTCACGCGCAACGTCTCCAGCCCGCTCAGCGTCGTCACATGCGACGGAGGGGGGACCTTTCGCGGAGCGCGGCCGTCCGCCACGCGGGCGATCTCGGCGATATGGACGGGCGTCGTGCCGCAGCACCCCCCGACGATATTGAGCAATCCCTCCCTCAGATAGCCGTCGATCGTCTCGGCCATCCGTTGCGGCGTCTCGTCGTAGCCGCCGAAGCCGTTCGGGAGCCCGGCATTCGGATGCGCCGACACGGCGCATTCGGCCACGGAGGCGAGCCGGGCCACGTAAGGCTGCATCTGCTCGGCCCCGAAGCCGCAATTGAGTCCGACCGACAGCAGGCCCGCATGCGAGACGGACGTATAGAAAGCCTCGATCGTCTGCCCCGAAAGCGTGCGTCCGCTCGCGTCGGTAATCGTCCCCGAAACCATGACCGGGATCGGAACGCCGCGCTCGGCGCGCAGCCGCTCGATCGCAAACAGGGCCGCCTTCGCGTTCAGCGTGTCGAACACGGTCTCGACGAGCAGGACGTCGGCCCCGCCGTCGACGAGGCCCCGCGCCTGCTCGTAATAGGCTTCGGCGAGCTCGTCGAAAGTCACCGCCCGGTAGCCCGGATCGTTCACGTCGGGCGAGATGGAGGCCGTCCGGTTCGTCGGGCCCATCGAGCCGGCGACGAAGCGGGGCTTCGACGGATTGCGCAGCGTGAAGCGGTCGGCCTCGCTGCGGGCCAGCGCGGCGGCGGCCCGGTTGATCTCGTACACGTACTCCTGCAACGCGTAATCGGCCATCGACACGGCGTTCGCATTGAACGAATCGGTCGATATGATGTCGGCCCCCGCCTGCAAATAGGCCTCATGGATGCTGCGGATCGCCTCGGGCTTGGTCAGCACGAGCAAGTCGTTGCACCCCTTGAGCAGCACCTCCGAGCCGGCGAAGCGCTCGCCCCGATAATCCTCCTCTCCAAGGCCGTAGCCCTGTATCATCGTCCCCAGCCCGCCGTCCAGCACCAGGATGCGGCGCGAGAGCTGATCGTATATAGAAAATTTCAACATGCGCGGTAAATAAGGTTCTGATCGTTCCCGAACGGCCCCGAAGCGTTCCCCGGTCCGGCGCTACTGTCTGACGGGCACGATCTCGAAAAGCTTGTTCCAGTTCTTGCCCGTCACGAAGATGCGTCCGGTCTTCGCGTCGTAGGCGATCCCGTTCAGCACGTCGGTCTGCGCCGTCACGTCGGCGGGAGAGAGCAGCCCCGCCAGATCGATTACCCCGACGACGGCCCCGGTACGCGGATCGATCCGGATCACCGTATCGGTCGTATAGACGTTGGCCCAAAGTTCTCCGTCGATCCACTCCAGTTCGTTGATATAGGGGACTCTGCTCCGGTCGGTGCAGACTTCGATCGTGCGAACCGTACGGAACGTCTCGGGATCGATCACGCGGATCTTCTCCGTGCCGTCGCTCTGGTAGAGAGAGGTCCCGTCCGTAGCGAGTCCCCAGCCCTCGCCCCCGTAACCGAACTCGCCGACGCGTTCGAACGTCTTCAGGTCGTAGACGAATCCCTTGTTGCTGCGCCACGTCAGCTGATAGAGCTTGCCGCCGAGCAGCGCGAGCCCCTCGCCGAAATAGCTGTCGTCGAGCGGGACGCTCCGTACGACCCGCCCGTCCGTAAGATCGACCTGACGAAGCGTCGATCCTCCCTCGAGTCCCGTGCTTTCGTACAGGTATCCGTCGTGCCAGAGCAAGCCTTGCGTATAGGCGGTCCGGTCGTGCGGGTAGACATTCCTCACGCGATGTCCGTACAGCACGGGCGCCTTGCCGGCCAGCACGGCGAACTCCCCGCTACGCGAGTCGCTCCGCCCTTCCCGGTACGCGACCACCTTGTACAAGACCTTTCCGGTAGGATGCGCCGCAGAGACTTCGTACGGGTATCCCGCCGTGTCGAGAGCGGCCACGCGCCGCTCGCCCATGTAGAGCACGACGCTGTCGGCCTCGGCTCCGTGCCGGAGCCGGAAACCGATCCGCTGGACGCTTCCCTGCGGCACGGTCGCGCCATACAGAGGCGAGACGCCTTCGATAAGCGAGATATTTTTCCGCGTCGCCCTCTCCGCGGGGGCGCTGCGTTCTCCGGCACTCGAACCGCCGCAGCCGCACAACAGGCCGCAAAGCGTCGCGGCAACGGTCAACACGCTTTTGCTCACGTTCATAAAATAGGCATTCCTTTAGGTTACAAAGGTACGAAAAATTAGTATCTTTGCCTCACCGGCGGCGAAAACGGCGGTGAGGAGACAAGTTCCCGCCCGCTGCGCGAAACTCGAACAACCGACAGATTGTCAGAACAATGGGTTCGAGCGAAAAGACGCGAAAACGAAACAACACGATAAAATTTTAACGAATAATGCTGACGATAAAGCAAATCCGGGAAAACAGGGCCTACACGATCGAGCGTCTGGCCGTCAAGGGCGTAGACGCCGCCGAGGCCGTCGACCGAATCGAGAAGCTGGACGACGAACGCAAGTCGATTCAAGCGCGGCTGGACGGCAATCTGGCCGAACAGAACGCCATAGCGAAAGAAATAGGCATGCTTTTCAAGCAAGGCAAAAAGGACGAAGCCGAAGCGGCCAAGGCACGCACGGCCGCGCTGAAAGAAGCATCCAAAGAGCTCGACGGGCGGCTGCGCGACGTGGAGGCGGAGCTAAACGCCGAAATCGTCAAGTTGCCCAACTTTCCGAACAAGGACGTGCCGCACGGCCTGACCGCCGCCGACAACGTCGTCGTGCGGACGGGAGGAGCGACGCCCGAGCTGCCCTCCGACGCGCTCCCGCACTGGGAGCTGGCCCGCAAATACGACATCATCGATTTCGAGCTGGGCGTGAAGCTGACCGGAGCGGGCTTCCCCGTGTACAAGGGACAGGGATCGGCCCTGCAGCGCGCGCTGATCTCGTTCTTTCTCGACTGCAACACGGCGGCGGGATATACCGAAATCATGCCCCCGCTGATGGTCAACGAAGCCTCGGGCTTCGGAACCGGCCAACTCCCCGACAAGGAAGGCCAGATGTACCACGTGACAGCGGACAATTTCTACCTGATCCCGACGGCCGAAGTTCCCGTGACGAACATTTACCGCGACATGATTCTCAGCGAGTCGGACTTTCCGGTCAAGATGACCGCCTATACCCCCTGCTTCCGGCGCGAGGCCGGCTCCTACGGCAAGGACGTGCGGGGATTGAACCGCCTGCACCAGTTCGACAAGGTCGAAATCGTGCAGATCGCGCATCCCGACCGCTCGTACGAAGCGCTCGACGGGATGATCGCCCATGTGGAGAGCATCGTACGGAAGCTGGAGCTTCCGTACCGCATCCTGCGCCTGTGCGGCGGCGACATGAGTTTCACGTCGGCCATCACGTACGACTTCGAGGTCTTCTCGGCCGCCCAGCAGCGCTGGCTCGAAGTCTCGTCCGTGTCGAACTTCGAGTCGTTCCAAGCCAACCGGCTCAAACTCCGCTACCGCGACGCGAACAAGCGGACGCAGCTCTGCCACACGCTCAACGGCAGCTCGCTCGCGCTGCCGCGTATCGTAGCCGCGCTGCTCGAGAACAACCAGACGCCCGAGGGTATCCGCATTCCGGCCGCGCTGGTTCCCTACACTCGCTTCGATACGATCAAGTAAGGCAGGCTCGAAAGCCATCCCGATCGCCTCGAAAGCCGCTGAGTTTCCGGGGCGATCGGCTTTTAAGCCGGAAGCCGATCCGACTCGTCTTCCCCGGGCCCGCCTCGCATACCCGAGGGACGAACCCGGTCCGGCGGGACCGCGCCAGACGCCATCGAACGCATAACGGACGGCACGCAAACGAACCGGGCGTCGCGCCGTTTTTCGACGGCACAGGACCGACCGTCGTTCAATGCGGTTCCGCACGAAACGCGGCCGGCTCAGACACGGCAGCATATTTGCAATTCCTCTCACCGACACTTAGCGAATAAAAACATGAAAAGAACATTCCTTTGGGCAGCACTGCTGCTGAACGGCACGGCGCCCGCGCTGGCATGCACCGGCATCTCCTTCACGGCCCGGGACGGGGCCTTCGTCACGGCACGCACGATCGAATGGGGCGAGAGCCCGCTGCCCAGCGGCTATGTCGTCATTCCCCGGCAGCACGAAACCGTCTCATACACGCCTACCGGAGCCAACGGTTTGTCGTTCCGCGCAAAATACGGGGCGGTCGGACTGACGATCGTCCGGGAAGAATTCATCGCCGAGGGAATCAACGAAGCCGGACTGTCGGCCGGACTGTTTTACTTCCCCCATTACGGCAAATACCCGGCCTACGATTCGACCCGGAACGACCGGACGCTCTCGGATCTCCAGTATGTCGCGTGGATACTCTCGCAATTCTCCTCCGTAGACGAAGTCAAAGCCGCCACACAGACCGTACGGGTCGTATCGATCGATCCCTCCGTCGGCTCGACCGTCCACTGGCGCATCGCGGACGCGACCGGCAAGCAGGTCGTGCTGGAGTTCATCGACGGCGAGCCCCGCTTCTACGACAACGAAGTCGGCGTGCTGACGAACTCGCCCGACTTTCCGTGGCAGATAACCAATCTGAACAATTACGTGAATCTGCATCCGGGAAACGCCGAAGCGCAACGGATCGGAAACGTCCGGATATTCCCCTTCGGCGCAGGCTCCGGATTTCTGGGTATCCCGGGAGACGTCACCCCGCCCTCTCGTTTCGTCCGGATCGCGTTCTACAAAGCGACCGCCCCGGCATGCGAGACGGGACTCGACGCGGTATTGCAGAGCTTCCATATTCTGAACAACTTCGACATTCCGATCGGAATCGAGCACCCCGAAGGCCATGCTCCCGACATACCGAGCGCGACGCAGTGGACCTCGGCGATCGATCTGGCGAACCGCAGACTCTACTACAAAACGTTGTACAACAACTCGATCCGCTGCATCGACCTGCAGAAAATCGATTTCGTACGGGTAGGATACCAGTCCCACCCGCTCGACGCCGTCCGGCAACAGCCGATCGAGGAATTGAGCATATCGTAGCAGGAAAGCGCAGGCCGCAACGGCCATGCCGTATCCCGGACGAGGATGCTACCCGCCGGGGCCGAAAGAGTATCCGCCGCAGCCACTACCGGCAGTCGCAGCGGATGCAGACCGACATTCCATACCGGGATGAACGAAAGGTCGGATAATCGCCCAAACACGCCGGCATACGCAAAATTACCGACGCCCGGGAACGGCATATGCCCGCCCGGCAGCAGGCAGGGAACGAGTTCCGACCGACCCCAGAAACGCGGACAGCCGCAACAGGCGCCGATCAGCCCTTGTGCCTGAACAGATAGGTTTTCGACTCGCTGCGGGTCAATAAACGACGTATATTCTTGCGATGCGTAAACAGCAGCAGCAGGGCGATCACGCAACCGAACACCACGAGCGAGACCGGAGGCTGCCGCTTCAGAATCAGGATGAATATCGGAAACGCTACCCCGGCGCTCATCGAGCCGAGCGACACGTAGTGCGTCAATCCGAAAACGACGGCGAAAACGATCAGGCAGAGCAGAACGGCACCCGGGTATACGGCCAGCACGGCTCCGGCCAGCGTGGCGACCCCCTTGCCTCCGCGGAAATCGGCGAACAGCGGCAGGATGTGCCCCGCCACGGCGGCGGCCACAAGCGCTATCTTCAGGTTGAACATCTGGCTGCTGCCGGCCTCGTAGCCGGACAAGTGCGCCAGCATGACGGCAGCGAAGCCCTTCAGTATGTCGATTGCGAAAACCGGCAGCGCGGCCCGCGCGCCCAACACCCGGAGCGTATTGGTCGCCCCGGCGTTGCGGCTGCCGTGTTCCCGGACGTCGATGCCGTAAAAACGCTTGCCGATCCATACGGCGCTCGGAATCGACCCCAGCACATAGGCCACCAGAATGAAAAATACGTTCAAAGCCATAAAACGTTCCGTTTGTAGCGCAAAGTTATGCAAAGATAGCTCTTTCGCCGGAACTTGTTTTCGGTTTTAACAAAATTAACTACTTTTGTTAATTATTCCGAATCCCCATGGAAATGGTATCGAAATTCTACGACAAGCTGCTTGCCCGGCAATCGCTGAGCTCGTGGTTCTGCGTCATTCTGGGCAGCGTGATCCTGTCGGCCGGCTTCGTGCTGTTCATGAACCCGTACAGGGTCGTTCCCGGAGGCGTGTACGGCACCGGTATCGTGCTGCACGCGCTCGTACCCTCGGTTCAGGTCGGAACGTTCGGTCTGATGCTCGACATTCCGCTGCTGCTGATCGGACTGAAAGTGTTCGGCCGGATGTTCGGCGTCAAGACGGTCTGCTCGGCCCTGCTGATTCCGGTAGTCATGAACGGCATGACCTACCTCATAGGGGAAAACCCGGCCACAATGTTCGGAGGCAACATGAACCTTTCGCAGGACATGTTTCTGGTCTGCATCTTCGGCGGCGTGTTTCTGGGCTGCGGTACGGGCCTGATCATCAAGGGACATGCCACTTCGGGCGGAACCGACATCATCGCCATGCTGCTGACGCGCTACACGCGGATGCGCTTTTCGCGGGCCATCCTGCTCGTCGACTCGTGTATCATCGTCTTCGGTATGGTCGTTTTGGGCGACTGGCGTTTGCCGCTCTACTCGCTAATCACTATCTTTGTGTCGTCGCGGATCATCGACTACATCATCGACGGCCCCAGCTACGACAAGCTGCTTTTCATCATATCCGACCGTCAGGACGAAATCCGGGAATTCATCCTCGACAAGATGGACCGGGGAGGAACCTATATCAAGTCCACCGGCATGTATACCGCTCAGCAGCGCGACATGATCTTTCTGGTGGTGAGCCGCAACGAGGTGTCGATGCTCCAGAACATGATTCACCAGATCGATCCGGCGTCGTTCGTCGTGATCGTGGACGCATACGAAACCTACGGGGACGGCTTCAAGGCGTTCCCCGAAAAAAAATGACGACGACCCGATGGAATTCCGCCCAGAGAATCTCCGCTCGCTCCGTCCGCTCGCGGGCGACGGCAGCAAGCTCTATATCGAAACTTACGGCTGCCAGATGAACGCAGGCGACAGCGAAATCGTGCTTTCGATCCTCCAAGACGAAGGCTACCGTTACACCGAGCGCGTCGAAGAAGCCGACGTGATTCTGCTGAACACCTGCTCGATCCGCGACAACGCGGAACAACGCATTCGGTCCCGGCTGCGCGAACTGGGCCCTTTCAAGAGAAAAAAGCCCGGCGTACGGATCGGCATACTGGGTTGCATGGCCGAGCGGCTCAAGGAGCGACTGCTCGAGGGCGACAGTCCGGTCGACGTCGTGGCGGGACCGGACGCCTACCGCGACCTGCCCCGCCTCCTCCGGCAAGCGCGCGACGGAGCCCGGTCGGTCAACGTGCTGCTGTCGCAGGAGGAGACCTATGCCGAGATCTCGCCCGTGCGGCTCGACCGCAACGGCGTCAGCGCTTTCGTGTCGATCATGCGCGGCTGTAACAACATGTGCTCGTACTGCGTGGTGCCCTACACCCGGGGAGCCGAGCGTTCGCGCGACCCGCAGTCGATCATGCGCGAGGTAGGAGAACTGTTCGGCGCGGGCTACCGCGAGGTGACGCTGCTCGGCCAAAACGTCAACTCGTACCGCTGGGAGCGCGACGGGAAGACGACCGACTTCGCGGGCCTGCTCGAGCAAGTGGCTTCCGTCGATCCGCTGCTGCGGGTGCGCTTCTCGACCTCCCACCCCAAGGACCTGAGCGACGAACTGCTCCACGCGATGGCCAGACATCCGAACATCTGCCGCGCCATTCACCTGCCCGCCCAGTCGGGCAACTCCCGGATACTGGAACTGATGAACCGCAAGTACACGCGCGAATGGTATCTCGGCCGAATCGAGGCGATCCGCCGCATCCTGCCCGACTGCGCGATCTCGACCGACCTGATCGCGGGATTCTGCACCGAGACCGAGCAGGAACACCGCGACACCCTGTCGCTGATGCGGGAGGTGGGCTACGAGTTCGCCTTCATGTTCAAATACTCGGAGCGGCCGAATACGAAAGCCGCGAGGCACATGGCCGACGACGTGCCCGAAAACGTGAAGACGGCGCGGCTGACGCAAATCATCGAGCTGCAGAACGAGCTGTCGCTCGAAAGCAACCGCCGCGACGTAGGCCGCACGTTCGAGGTGCTCGTCGAAGGAGTATCCAAGCGGCGCGACGACCAGTTGTTCGGCCGCACGTCGCAGAACAAGGTCGTCGTGCTCGACCGAGGCGTCCACCGGGCCGGAGAATACGTGACGGTCCGCATCACCGGCTGTACGTCGGCCACGCTGACCGGCGAAGCGCTTGCGGTCCGGGACGGCGGGATGCCCGGACACTGACCCTCTGCGATTCCGGAACCGCAGAGGAACGCTGTCGGAATCGTCCGCGACGCCTGCCGATTCCTGCCGTACGGGAGACGAGACGGTATCCTCCGGCCGGAATTTCCCGGCAAGTATTTCATCTCACGAAACAGAGGCCGCGCGGCTCGTCCCGCACGCACCTCTTCCGCTCAAAACGGCCCGCCTTTTTTTGACCGGAAAGAATAATAATTATATATTTGCATCGTAATTTCTTTACAAAACTTAAAACAGAAGAAAATGGCTTACAAAATCAGCGAAGATACCTGCACCGCATGCGGTACTTGTATCGACGAATGTCCGGTTGAAGCGATCTCCGCAGGAGACGTTTACAAGATCGATCCCAGCGTCTGCACCGAGTGCGGAACCTGCGCCGACGTCTGCCCGACCGAATCGATTCACTTGGAATAAGTCCGAACCGACCGCAATAAAACCGTTCCTCGGGCGAGGAACGGTTTTATTGTATCCCGACCCGCTGCATACCGATGGATATGGAAAAAATCTACCGCAAAGCCCTCGCTCTCGATTTCCTGACCGCCGACGAAGCCCTCGTCCTTTATGAATCGGGGCCGCTGGACGAACTGATGTCGCTGGCATGGGAGCTGAGGCAAAAGCACGTGCCGGGCCGCACGGTCACATGGCAGATCGACCGCAACGTCAATATTACGAACGTCTGCATCTCGGGCTGCAAGTTCTGCAATTTCCACTGCAAGCCGTACGACCGGGAAAGGGCCTATGTGACGACGATCGACCAGTACGTGCGGAAAATCGACGAGACGCTTGCTCTGGGGGGCGACCAGTTGCTGCTGCAGGGCGGACTGCATCCCAAGCTCGGCATCGACTTTTACGAGAACCTGTTCCGCGAGCTCAAGAGGCTTTATCCCACGCTGAAGCTGCACGCTCTCGGCGCACCCGAGGTCGCCCACATCGCCCGCATCAGCTCGCTCGACGACGAGACGACGCTGCGCCGGCTGATGGACGCCGGCCTCGATTCGCTGCCCGGAGCCGGGGCCGAGATTCTCGATAACGGCGTGCGGCGGGCCATATCGCCCGGAAAGCCCGACGCCGACCGCTGGCTGTCGGTCATGCGCACGGCCCACCGACTCGGACTGCCCACGTCGGCCACGATGATGTACGGCCACGTCGAGACGCCGCGCCAGCGCGTCGAGCACCTGATCAAGATCCGCGACCTGCAGGCCGAATGCCCTCCCGGCCGGTACGGATTCGTCGCTTTCATCCCGTGGATTTTCCGCAGCAGCGGAACCCGGCTCGAAAAGGAAGGCGTCGACGCCTTCTTCTCTCCGCTCGAATACCTGCGCATCATCGCGCTGAGCCGCATCGTACTCTCCGATATCCGCCACATACAGGCATCCTGGCTCACCGTAGGCAAGGAGACGGCTCAGATCGCCCTGCACGGAGGAGCCGACGACATGGGCTCGATCATGATCGAGGAAAACGTCGTCTCGTCGGCCGGAGCCCGCAACCGGTTCGATGCCGAAGGCATCCGCCGCGCGATCCGCGAGGCGGGTTTCACGCCCCGGCTGCGAGACCAGCTCTACCGGTTCAGGGAATAGACAGGAATTTCCGTCCTTTGTCGGCCTTCTCCGTCAGCCTTCGTCGCTCCGAACAAGAAAAAAAGCGTTCCTATGAAGCCGGATTCCGCCGCTTCTGGAATAAACCGGATCGTACGAGGCCCGACCTTCCGGCTCCGAAACGAGGATGAAAGAGCCGGAAACCTACGGAGGCGACGTCAGTTCCGTATCCATGTGCCGTCTTTGCTGTTTAGCACAGTCTTTGCAATAATCCACGCATACATTTTCCACTAAAAACGCAAGACGATGAAACAGGAGACTGCGGAGGTTCTGAACCTCGACGTACAAAAACTGACCGAAATGCTGAACCAGGCGCTGGCCGAAGAATGGCTCGCCTATTACCAATACTGGGTCGGAGCCCGCGTCATGGAGGGCCCGATGCGCAGCGAGATCGAGTCGGAGCTGCTCGAGCATGCCGACGAGGAGCTCGAGCATGCGGGAAAACTGATTACGCGCATCATTCAACTCGGCGGGACGCCCGTGCTGAGTCCCGACGAGTGGACCCGAATGGCGCGCTGCCGGTACGAAGTTCCCAGCGACCCGTACATCGAAACGATCCTCGAGCAGAACCTCCGCAGCGAGCGCTGCGCGATCAAGCGCTATCAGGACATCGCCGACTTCACGAGCGGCATCGACTATACGACCGCCAAAATGGCCGTCGAGATACTCGAAGACGAGCTCGACCACGAGGAAGATATACTCTCTTACCAGCACGATATCGCCGCTCTGAAAAGAACGATCGACAAGATGATCCGATAGTCTCGGACTCGGCCGACGCCGGTCGGGGCGCTCTCCGTTCGCATCGGGGAACGCTCCGACCGCCGTTTTTTCGGGAAGCGCCGAAATCTCCGAGCGAAAGCGCGGTTTTCCGTACGAGGAAAAACGTATCTTTGCATCGTACAAAACCGCATGCCATGAAATACCTGTTCTTGCACTACCCCGCCTGCGGAACCTGTCGCAAAGCGGCCCGCTGGCTCGCCGAACACGGCGTGGAAGCCGAATCCCGCGACATAGTCCTGTCGAACCCCGGACGCGACGAACTGTCGCAGTGGATCGCCACGAGCGGGCTGCCGGCACGCAAATTCTTCAACACGAGCGGACAGCGCTACAAGGAACTGAATCTGAAAGAAAAAGTCGCCAAAGCGTCGGACGGGGAGCTGATCGCTCTGCTTGCGACGGAAGGGAAGCTCGTCAAGCGACCGTTGCTCGTCGGCCCCGACTTCGTACTGGTAGGCTTCCGCGAGGAGCAATGGCAGGAAAAACTGCTCGGCCGCTAAACGACAACAATCTACGGCCGCTCCCAAAGCCGTGCGGCCGAGTCAGCCGAAGCCTTCCGACCCTATCCGCCTTGCAGAATAAGCATCCCTCCGAAGCTTTCCCTGCAGGAAAGGCGTAATTATGCCGCAATGGACACAGGCACGCGCCCGCGCTTCCCCTGCATCGTACCGGCGGACCGGAACACTGCCCGGACAATGCCCGCGAAGGCATGCCTAAAGTCTACATATAGCCAAGGTCCGGCATTCCGATTGTTATCCTATGCCGGCACATTCTCCTGCCGGAAGAGGATTCGCGCCGCTCCGCCTTAGTCCGGCACGAATAAGGAAAGGCCGGTTCTTATTATATCCGGCACAGCATAGCCCCGTAACGATCCGGACACGACTGTCGCCAAGCATGTTGCGACCGTTCGACCCGTTCCGGGAAACCATGCACGATACGACCGGGCTGTCTCCGTACATCGAGACGGACTTTCGCTACGGCCGGAAACCCGTCTCGATCTCGTCCGAAGGCATCTGCCTACCCCACCCGAAGTTCAGCCTCCCGAGCCATTCGGTCGCAAATCGCCGAAAGAACGGACTATCTATGAATACGGATAGCCCGAATGTACAGCGGGGCCCCGTCCGTTCCATCGATGTCGAACCGCATCCGGCCTCCAGCGCTACACGCATCGGGAAACTTTTCCAGCACGGACGCCTTTCCCTCGCTCAGATCGAACGTAATAGGAGTCCAATCGGAAGCCGTAGGGAACGAAAGCCCCGGGATCGATCCTCCGGCAATTATTTTGAGAAAAAGCTCTACGGTACCGCCTTTTTCGCATTTGTATTCAAAAGAAAGATAGTTTTCGTCCGAAGCGATCGCCCGACTCCTGGCCGCCGTATGAATATACGGATCGACGCCGCCCTTTTCAGCCTGCAACAGATAGGCGAACCCGGTTTCGTAACTGAAATAATCCGTCAAATCCTCGAACCGTTCGAGATCGGACCGGGGCTCCTGCAGCTCGATGAACAGAGCCGAAGCCAGCTCGTTTTCATGGGCGTTTCGCTCCCGCATATGCAACTGCTTTATCTCCAACACGGCACCGGCACCTCCGCCCAGCAACAGCTGCATGCGCGAGCCGATACTGCCCCATCCGCACTGCTCGACCGCCTGCCCCATATCGAATTCGTAGAGGCGCCAGTCGGAAGAAGCGGTCAGCGGTTCGATCCGGACCGGAGTCTGCGAATCTTCGTCGAGAACGACCGAAAGAGGCACGTCCCGATCGCTCTTGTACATGAAGGTCAGCACCGGACCGGGTATAGCGGCAGCTATGCGCTGCGTAGTCACCGACGCCTCGCCGCTTGTCGCGGTCCAGCGGTAGGTGTAGCCCTCCGACGGCGACGATTCGAGCTCCTCGACCGCGACTCCGCTGCTCTCCTTCACGTAGAGATAACCTTCAGGAAAACCGCTGTCGTCGATTTCCCAGCCGTCGGTCCGTATCGCATCGAACGCGCTGCGAATCTCCTCTACCGTCCCTATATACAGATAAACGTCGTACTCGAGCACCAGCCCCTTCGCGACGGCGAAGTTACGGATCGGGGCGAAATAGGAACATCCGCCTCCGGTCGGCCCGGAAGGCCCGTCGAAACGATAAGTCGTCGAGAGCGGCGTGCCCGGCGTATACACGCCTATGCCCCAGTCGCTGTCGTCGACATAAGCGGCCCAATGTTCGGTCCGCGTCCGCTCCTCGTTCGTCCAGCCCGGCACGTCCCTGCGCAGCGGACCTCCGGTCCAGGGCGAGGAACCGTCGTAGTAGACCAGATTCTTCAGGGCATAATCGACGAAAACGGCCGGCATCTCCTGACTGGTAGCCGGATGATCGGTCGCCCCGGGCCCGGTGTTGCGGAACGTATAATGAATGCGGGCGATCCGGCCGTCGAGCGTGATGCGCTCTTCCATCTCGCAGTCCGTCACGGCCTCGCCGGTCGCCCAATGAACGGGCGTCGATGACCATTCTGCCGTTGTCCAGGTCGAAGAACCACGCGAATACTGTTGTCGGTGATCTCCTGAGAAATAACCCGGGCTTTCTCTCCGCGACATCCCCCGCCCTGAATCGGATTCCATACCCAGCTTTGGCCGTTCCAATCGCTGCCGTCGGCCTCCCCGTAATAAGACTGTTGGATAAACCGGCCCTCGTCGGCATGATTGAGCAGATTGCGCTTCGTATTCACTTCGGAAAAATGGAAAACGGCTCCGCCGCGATCCATATCGACGCCGAGCTGAACGACCCCGTTGTTGATATAGGTCCCGTTCACGCCCTCCTCGGGCCAAGGTCCGACATGCGGAACGGCCTTGACCGAAACGGAATCCGAGCGCCGGCCGTCGGCATACACGGCGGTCACGGAAAAAGCGTATTCGGTTCCGTTGGCCAGTCCGTCGACGACCAGATAGTTGAACCCGACGTGCATCGTCCTCTGCCCTCCGCCCGGATTCCAGCGGACATCGTACTCCAACAAACCGTCGCTTACGGGTTCCGTCCAGCGCAGAGCGACCTGTCCGTCCCCCTCTTGAGCAGTCAAGTTTTCGGGAGCGGGCGCCGGAAGCGGCTCGCCTCCCCCGGTCCGATCCTCGGTACAACAAACGAGCGCCAGGCAGGCCGCCAGCAGGCAGAAAACACATAACAAACGCTTCATAGCGCGAAATTTAAAAAACGTAAACGGATGCGCAGGCCCCTCGTCCGAAACCGGATCGAAAAACGGGCGGCCTCGTGAACAAAAATAGTAAATTCCCCATAAAAAGCAAGTATAACGGACAGATCGTCCGCACCTTTCACGGACCGCATCGTCACAGCCGGCCGATGCCGCAACGGCAGAAAAACGCGCGACAAGCCGGCCCGGCAAACGCGGTTCTGCCGGATTGTCTGCACTCGAACCGCCCCCCCCGTAAAACCTCGCGGAACGTCCGGTCGCCTGCACATAACGAGTTCGCCGTCGAACAGCCGGACTGCTCGACGGCGAACTCTATTCGGACGTCCGTCGCAATTCCTTACGGAACCTCAATTGACTTTCTTGCGGTCGTCTTCGCTCTCGTCAGGTGCCATTTCGATCTGCAGGGCGACCATGCGGATCGCCGCCATAGCGGCCTCGTCGCCCTTGTTGCCGTACTTGCCCCCGGCCCGGTCGATCGCCTGCTGCAGATTCTCGGTCGTCAGCACGCCGAAGGCCACCGGCATGTTCGACGACAGCATCAGCTGGGTCACGCCCTGCGTCACGCCCTGACACACATAGTCGAAATGACGGGTTTCTCCCTGAATGACGCAGCCCAGCACGATCACGCCGTCCACATCGGTATACTCGGCGAAATACTGAGCTCCGAGCGCCAGTTCGAATGTTCCGGGAACTTCCTTGACGATGATATTCTGCTCCTCGCAACCCGCCGCGCGCAGCGTACGGACGGCCCCTTCGAGCAGAGCGCCGGTAATCTGCGGATTCCACTGGGAAACGACGATTCCGAACTTCATGTCGGCCGCCGACGGCAGCTGCGGGTCGAGCCGGGAGAGATTTCTGTGTATTGTTGCCATATCGCTTTTCATAAAAAAGGTTGCCGCCTTGCGGCCGCAACCTTCGGATTATCAAAATGATCGCAAGGCGCGTCGGCCTTACATCTGCTGCTGGATACGCCCGATATACTTCTGTATGTCGCGCGCCTCCATGCTGGCGGGATAGTCGTCGCTGATCCTCTCGTAGGCAGCCAGGGCCTTGGCGTAATCGCCGAGCTTCTCGTACACGCCTCCCGCCTTTTTCAGATAGTAGGGTGCCGAAAGCGAGTTGTCGCTCGCAGCAACGGCCTTCTCGTACATCCGGACCGCCTCGGCGTAATTCTCCAACTGCGCGTAAGCATCGCCCTGCAGGCCGCAGTTCTGCGCGGCCAAAAGCGCCTCGGGAACCGACTTGGTCGAGGCGGAATATTCCTTCAGGTAATCGAGCGCCTGCTGATACTCGCCCAGCCTCAGATAGCAAATTCCGGCATAGTGACGCGCCAGATTGCCCTCGTCGGTCGAGCCGTAGCGGTCGATCACCTCGAGGAACCCGGCGAAGTTGCCGTCGCCGTTGAGCGCCAGCGCGAACGAGTCGACGGCGAACTGCTGCTCGGCTACGAACATCATGGCCGCCGCCTTTTCGGCACGCGGACCGGAGATCAGGTACTTATATCCGAAAAAACCGCCGACCACCACGACCACCACGATCAGCGCCGTAAGCAACGAGCGGCCGTTGTTCATGATAAAACCCTCGACCCGGCCGATAGCCGACTGAATAGCCACTTCGGGATCCTCGGTCTGCGATTTGTGTTTCTCCGTCATAATTGCTTCAGAAAATTAAAGTGAAAGACATACTGAAATGCAAAAGTAACTTTTTTTGGCGAATATAAAACTATTCCGCCCCTTTTTGTCGTTATTTTTAGACGCCGGCTCTTCCGCCCGCCCCGTTCTTCCGCCGTCGGAGAACGACGGCCCCCGGCCGCTCCGAAGCAAGGACTGGCCTTGGACGTTGCCGAAAAAATGCCTACCTTTGATCGCGATCGCGGGCGGATTTCCCCCGGCAACACTTTCTGTCCCCACATGTACCTTCAGCGACTTTCCCTGATCGACTTCAAGAACGTCGGCGAGGCCCAGATCGAGCTCTCGCCGCAGATCAACTGCATGGTCGGCGACAACGGGACCGGCAAGACGAATCTGCTCGACGCGGTCCACTACCTTTCGATGTGCAAGAGCGCTTTCGGCCTGTCCGACACCCAGTGCGTGCGGCACGGCAGCGAGGCGTTCCTCGTGGACGGTCGCTACGGCGAGCCTGCGACAGATCGCACCGAGCGTATCGTATGCTCGTTCAAGAAGGGGGGTCAGAAGAAGCTTTGCCGCAACGGCAAGGAGTACGAGAAGCTGTCGGACCACATCGGCCTGATTCCGCTGGTTTTGGTCACGCCGTCCGACACGGCGCTGATCAACGAGTCGGGCGAGGAGCGCCGCAAATACCTCAACAGCTTCATCTCCCAGCTCGACCGCGAATATCTCTCGACGCTGGTGCGGTACAACCGGCTGCTGGCCGAGCGCAACAAGCTGCTCAAACGGCAGCAGTCGCCCGGATTCGAGGAGCTGATCGAGGTCTTCGACGCGCAACTTTGCCCGCTCGCCGCGACGCTTTGGCAAAAGCGGAAGGAGCTCGTCTCGGAACTCGCTCCCGTCGTGGCCAGGTATTACGCGGCGCTGTCGGGCGACCGCGAGCGGGTCGGCCTCGGCTACCGCTCGGAGCTCAACGAGCGTCCGATGGACCGGATCCTGCGCGAGACGGCCCAGCGGGACCGGATCAACCAGTTCACTTCCGGGGGCGTACACCGCGACGACATGCTGATGAGCATAGGCGACTACCCGCTGCGCAAATACGGCTCGCAGGGACAGCAGAAGTCGTTTCTGGTCGCGCTGAAGCTGGCGCAGTACGACATCGTGGCCGCCCGGTGCGGCTCCCGGCCGATCCTGCTGCTGGACGACATATTCGACAAGCTCGACCTGCAACGGGTCGGCGAGCTGATCCGCATCGTAGCCGACAAGCGGTTCGGCCAGATACTGATTACGGACTGCAACCAAACGCGGCTCGAAGGCATATTGCGCGAAAGCGAGTGCGCGTACAAGCTGTTCCGGGTATCCGGAGGAATCGTGGAGGAATCATGAGGCGCAGGGACCCCGTACGCATAGGCGACGCGCTGAACGACTTTTTCAGCTCCACGCCCGTCATCGCCCGCAAGATCGCCGAGGCGAAGATTCCCGACCTGTGGCCCGTTCTGGTGGGAAACGTCATCGCCTCCTATACGACGAAAATCGAGCTTCGGACGGGCGGACGCCTGTTCGTTCATCTCAGTTCGTCGGTGGCGCGCAACGAGGTATTCATGCGGCGTTCCGCGCTGATGGACGCGATCAACGAGGCCTCGGGCATCCGGATCGTATCGTCCGTCATCGTCAAATAGCTTTCCGCCCTACTCGCATACGGAACGCCATGCCCCTCGGCCCCTCGTTCCGCGCCGCGCAGCCGAGACCGTCCCGCGGTAAAAAACGAACCGTGCAGGAACGCTCTTTTCTGCACGGTTCGGAAAAGGTCGGCCGGAACGGGACCGTGCCCGAAGGCTTGCCCCGAGAGCCGCCGGCCGTATCACTTCTCCTGTATCAGAGAGTCGTAATCGGCCCATTTTGCCCGATAGGTCGCTCCGGTCCCCCGAGGAACATAGATTTTGTAGGACACCGGGTCCCACCCGCCGGGCTTCGGGAACACGCCCCGCTGTCCGCTCTCCAGCACGGGAAAATCGCCGGAGGAAATATCGTCGAACAGTACGGTAACCGACTCCAGCGTCATTTGGTCCCTACTGCTTCTCGTATTGAACGCCATGTCGCCGATACGCCGGATGCCCCGGCCGATGACGACCCTCTTCAACGCCGTGCACTCGGCGAACGCCCGCTTCGCGATCTCGGCGACACCGTCGCCTATGACCGCTTCTTTCAGGCCGGTACAGTAAACGAAGGCGGCCTCGCCGACGTAAGTCACGCTGGCAGGTATATCGATCCTCTCCAGCGCGCCGCAACCGTCGAACGCGTTATATCCGATCGATTCCAGCCCTTCGGGCAGGGCGATCTCTTTCAGACGATCGCAATAGGAGAAAGTCCTCAACTCCAACTCCCGGATTTTATTCCCCTCGAAAACGACCTTCTCCAGCGGCGAGCCGCCGTTGCTTTTCCCCTCGAACGCCGAAGCGCGCAACAACTCCACGCTCCCGGGAATGACGACTTCGGTCAGCCGGGTCTTGGAAAATGCGAACTGGTCAATCTCGACGAGCGTTTCCGGCAGGACGATCTCCTCCAGCCCGCTGTTATTGAACGCATTGCTTCCTATATACTCGATCCCCTCGGGCAAGGCGAGGCTTCGCAGCGCGGTTTCTCCGCTAAAAGCGCCGGATTCCACTTGCGTTACCGTGCCCGTATAGCCCCACTTCCCCTCTCCGGTAACCGGATCATAGGAGCTCAGCCCGTCGATAAACTCGCATTCCTCGCCCCAGAAATACGGATCGCCGGGGAAAGACTCGCTCGTCACGCGCAACTGCTCGGTCGCCCGGTAGCGAATATACTTCGCTTGCTTTACGACCAGTTTGCGCATGATGGTACGCTCATCGTCGGATGCGAAAACCAGAATCTCGCTCCGCGGATCGGCGACCGCCGCCGGATCGTCCGGCGCAGAGACGAGGATTCTCCTGTCGCCCTCGTCCACGGAGACCTTGTAAGCGCTGTGCGAAATGCACTCGATAGCGACCTGCGCTCCGGCAGGCGTCAGCTCGTAGCGGACTTCGGCCGTTTCTCCCGCCCCGCAGGCGATCTCCATCTCCTTCACCTTTTCCGTATCCGATTTTTCGAACAGCAGGTCGAATTTTTCCCGGTAGCGCGGCAATCCGATCCGTTCCCCGGTCTCGGCCAGCGTCAGAACAACAAAGTCCGGATCGGAAACGTCGATGTCGCTGAACATCGAATCGCCGTCCTGACCGGGCCGTCCGTCCTCCCCCGTAGCCTGGCCCAGCTGCACCCAGTTGTCGTCGTCTCCGTAGGAAACGTACCAATAACCGTTCTCGATCTTCAGTTTCGGCGTGTTTCCGTCGTCGCCCTTGTCGCCGGCGGTCCCTTTCAAAGATGCAAGCCATTCCTCTTCCGTACCCCGATAACCGTTTTCCACGGCCAGTTCATAAGCGGACCGGCCGTTGTTGCCGTTGAGCGAGGCCAGCCACTCCTCGAGCGTGCCCCGGTAGCCGTTCTCCACAGCCAGTTCGTAGGCAGACCGACCCGCCGGCCCCTGCGCCACGACCCGGTCGCCGCGACTGTCCTCCAGCCACTCGCCGTCGAGCGTCCAATAGTAAAGGCCGTCCGTGTCCTGTTTCACGCCGATCACGGGAGTCGCTCCGCTTTGTCCGTCCTTCCCGTGATAGATCGTAACGGGACCGCTCCGGCTGAAAGAGATCGTGTAGCCGATCGTCTCGCCGTTCTCCACGACGGGAGCCACGCCGGTCACGTAATCATTGGCCTGCAACGCTTCGACGATCCGCTGCAACGAGGCGATGTTGGTATTCATCCGATCGCACAGCCTCTCCAGCGCGGCCAGACGCGAGCCCATATCCTCGTTCTTGTTCCACATGGCCACTTCGTCGTACTCCGTGCAGGACGCCAAGGACATCAGACCGAAAATCAAAAGAGTTACTATTTTTTTCATCACGCTCTCCGAATTTAGAAATTAACGCCCGTCCTGATCAGGAAGCAACGGTTCCTGACGTTCTTGTATCCGACCATCCGGCTGTCGTTCCCGTACACTGTATCGGACTTGTCGATATCGATCAGTCCGGCCTCGTAAGCGACTCCGAGGCTGAAGCGACTGAACGCCAAGTCCACACCGCACGAGAATCCCATATCGTGACGCGAGAATCCTCCCTGACTTCCGAAAACGGACACCGCCTCCCGACCGATTTCGCGCTTGCCGCCCACGCCGAGGGCATAATAGAATCCCGCTCCGGGTACGACGGCCCAGCGCCTGCCCAAGGAAACGGCATAATCGATGCCTATGGGAATCTGCAAGTAATTCATCGCGGTACGGCTGTCGTCGAATCCGTTGATCTCGTATCCCTTGCCGACGAAAGTCAACCCCGTCCGGAAATAAAACGGCAACCGCCGGCTCAGCCCGACCCGATAGGTCACGCCCGCCTCGTAACCCGGTCTCGTCGAAGAGGAGAGCCCGTAGGAGGCAATCCACGAAGCGCAGTATCCCGCATGCAGTCCGATGACGTGCTTAGGAAACGGATGAACCGGACCGGAAATTCTCTCCATGGGCGACTCGGTAGGCAGCGCCGTCGCATGGGAGACCGAACCGTCGGCCGAGCCGGTCGCATCGGGCCGAGGAGCCTCGCCGTTTCCGGATATGCCGGACACCGTCTGCTGCTGTTCTTTCTCGGGGCCTTTCGCCTCGACGCACAGATAGAGAGCGGTATTGCTGCTGTTGCGCAAATCGGGAAAAAAATGTTCCAGCATGTGTCGGTAAGGCTCTCCCCCCTGCAAATCCATCAGCCGCTTCTTCCGCCCGTCGACGATCTTGCCCTCGGCGTCGTATATCCACACGGGCGTACGATCGAGAATATCCAGCACCTCGCCGCGGTAGGAAACGTCGGAAGCGGCGACCTGTTCCCGAAGCATCCCCCATGCGATGCCCTCGGCATGGTGCTCGACCAGCGCGGCAGGAACGTTTCCCTCGCGGACCAGGTAGGCTTTGAGCTCCTCCGCCCGGCGCTCCGACAGCCGCTCGTTGGCTTTCGCCGTCCCGTCGGGGGAGGCATACGAGCGGATAACGATCTTTCCGACGCGGTTCTCTTTCAGCGCCCTGTCGACCGAATTCAGGAAACGATCCAGCCGCGCGCGGTTATCCCGGAACGACGGATCGACGTTATGGAAGCCTCGACGGTAGAAAACCCGCATCGAGTCCACCGCGTCCTGAGCTCGCACGTTGCTCGCGGCAAGCACGAACGCGAGCCATAATAACAGACATTTTTTCATTCGGCGTCATTTTAACGTTGTCGTCTTCTCTTCCGCCTATTGCGGCGGAAAACACGTTGGAATACAGTCCGATATGGCTGCAAAAGGCATACGGGTATCCTATTTATTCCTTCGTTTTTACAAGTGACGCGATCAAAGCTCTGTATGAAGCGGAGGAAGATTTCCTCATGAGCCTAAAAAACTTATAGATACGCCGATTTTTTGTTTTTTATCGTCGTTTTTATATTTTTGCAGTTGTAAACCAACGATTTAACGAACATATAAATCGAATCCGAGTAAGGGCTGTCGGAACGATTCCGGCAGCCCGTTTCGCAACTCGGCAACGGGAAACGACAAGCGAGAAACGCATTGCAGAAACTTAACCGGCAGCAGGGGAAGCGATCGCAATCGAACAAAAGACAAACTGCAACGCACAGAAAACCGCCGAACGAAAGCTCAACGGAAAAGACGTAGGGCACGGGAGAGCGGCAAGGTCAACGTTTCCTGCGGACAGAGTTTTTACTATTATACGCGCCCGACGACTTCGAGGAAGAAGGAAAGAGGAGAGCGCCTCCGAAGGCTTTACCGTTTTTTCAAGAGTATCGCCGCCGACGGACGGAATCGTCGCCGGACGGGCGATCCCCCAAACCGCACAAAAAAACAACAGATCGAGAAATCGATCTGTTGCTTTTTTCGATAGGCTATTCCGGAGGAAAGCCTTCCGACAGTCGTTTCCGCCTGCCGGACTATTTCTTAGCCTCTACCGGCTGAATGTCGAGCAAGTCCACGTCGAAAACGAGAACCGAATTGGCCGGAATGCGACGGCCCATCGGACGGCTGCCGTATCCCAGATTGGAAGGCACCCACAGCTTGATCTTGCCGCCCTTGCCGATCATCTTCAGACCCTCGGCCCATCCGGGAATCACGCGGGCCATATTCAGTTTGGTCGTGTCGCCTTCGGCGGAACGATCCTCGATGACATTGCCTTTGCGGTCGGACAACTTGTAGGTCACGAATACATTGTCAGCCGAATCGGGTTTCGCGCCCTCGCCCTCGCGTACGATCTCGTACAGCAGACCGGACTCGGTTTTCTTCACATTCTTGTTATCCTTCTCGACCTGAGCCAGGAAGTCCGCGTTGGCCGCGCTGTCGATACGCGGCTTGCGCACCATGTAATACTCCTGAATGAAATCCATGGCCTGCTGACGGGTCATCACCGAAGTGTCGCCCTTGGCTACGTCTTTCATCGCAGCGACGACGGTAGCCAGATCGAACTTCATCTCCATGACGCTGTCCATGTTCTTGACGTACTCGCCGAGCTCCATGCCCATCGTATAGGCCAGCGTGTCGGTTACGTTCTTGAGATTTCCTCCCTTGGTGCCGCACGAGCTGAACACGAGAGCTGCCGCGCCGCCTAAAATAAGTAACTTTTTCATTTTCTTAACCAATCATTATTTGAATTGAATTGTTTCTCGCTTCCGCGTACCCGCGCGCCTTCCGACTTCGCGACGGGAATGCAAACATAAGCAAATTAAGTGAATAATACTGCATATTCGAAAAAAAACATCGAATTATTTTACTCCGTCTCCGAAGCTTTTCCCCTCATCAGAAACCTCATGCCCAACAAGCTGACTCCGATCGCGGAGAACGACGCCGCCAGCACGGCGATCTTTCCCGACGCCACGTAGCCCGGATCGCCGAAAGCCAGCGTATTGATGAATATCGACATCGTGAACCCGATTCCGCCCAGACACGAGACGGCCAGCAGGCCGCGCCACGTAGCCCCTTCGGGCAGCGCTCCCCATCCGAGTCGCACGCACAGACGGCTCAACAGGAAAATGCCCAGCGGCTTGCCGAGCACCAGGCCCAGAAAAATGCCCAGTCCCTGTCCGGAAGCCAGCACCCGCAAATCGCCCAGCCCGTCTACCGTCACGCCGGCATTCGCCAGCGCAAAGACCGGCATGATGAAAAACGCGACCGTATGATGCAGCCCGTGCTCCAGCCGTTGAGACGGACTGATCGACTGGAGGGCCACCCGGCTCAGCCGCTCCAGGTCCTCCATCTGCGCGCGGTTGGACAACACCTCGGCCCCCTCCCGGTCGTGTCGGCGGAAGTCGTCCATGCAATGACGGCTCTTGTAGCCGAAATAGCGCTTGGAATAGCGAGGCGTCGTAGGAATCGTCATCGCGATCAGCACGCCCGCGATCGTCGCATGGACGCCCGAATGCAGGAAAAGCACCCACAGCAGGATACTCGGAATCAGGTACAGGTACATCCGGTAGACATTCAGCCGGTTCAGCACGAGCAGCAGGGCGAATACCCCTCCGGCCGCCGCCAGCAGGCCGTAATCGATCCCCGTCGAATAGAAAACGGCGATCAGCACGATCGCCCCCAGATCGTCGACGATGGCCAGCGCCGTCAGGAACACTTTCAGCGAAACGGGCACACGGGGACCGAACAGCGACAGCACGCCGAGCGCGAAGGCGATGTCCGTCGCCGTCGGCACACCCCATCCCGCAGCATACGGCCCCGACGGGTTGATCGCGAAGTAGATCAGCGCGGGAAAGACCATACCGCCCAGCGCAGCGGCCAGAGGAAGCGCGGCCTGTCGGAGGCCCGACAGACGGCCGGCGATCACTTCCCGTTTGATCTCCAGTCCGACGTAAAAGAAGAAAACGGCCATCAGCCCGTCGTTGACCCACGCCTCGAGCGGCTCGTCGAGGGAGAAACCGTCGAAACCGATCCGCAGACGGGCTTCGAGCAGATGGTGATAAGCGGACGCGGTCCACGGAAGATTGGCCAGCACGAGTGCCAGCACCGTAAACAAAATCAGCACCACGCCTCCGGCCCACGGGCTGCGGACAAATTTCCGCAGCCGGACAAGGCGATTGTAGAAATTGCGCTTATGCCTGAAATCGAATGCTCTGGTCATCGCTCCGGTATATTCCGTTCCTCGCGCCGTGCGAGCCGGCGCTCAGGCCTTCTGTCACGCAAAAGACGTTCCACAGATACTGTTATCGTACGAATGCCGCCCGTCCCGAACGATCCGGACCTCAACGCTCCGCGCCCGGACGACCGCTTCGCTTCCGGGAAACGTCCCGTCACTCCGACGACAGCGCGAACAGGCAGAGCTTGTACAGCATTCTCGCTCCCACGTTGGCGTCCCATTCGTCATCTCCGGAAGGAGCCGGAGCCACTTCGCACAAGTCGAACCCGACGATCCGGCGCCCGGACGCCACGACGCGCGACAACAGATAGACCGCCTCGTCGAAAGTCAGCCCTCCGGGCACGGGCGTTCCCGTATGGGGGCAATACTGCGGGGTCAGGCCGTCGATGTCGAAGCTCACGTACACTTGCTGCGGCAACCGGGCGACGATCCGTTCGCAGAGGGAATGCCAGCTTTCGCCGGCGAACTTCGAGGCCGACAGCCCCGGTCCGTCGAACATCGTCACGCGCGGATCGTCCGCCGCCAGACGGGCCTCCTCGTCGCAGAAATCCCGGACGCCGACCTGCACGAGCGACGCAAGAGACGGAGCCTCACGCAGCGCGTTGAACATGATCGAGGCGTGCGAACGCACGAAGCCCTCGTAGGCTTCCCTCAGGTCGGCATGCGCGTCGACGTGCAGAATACCGAGCCCCGGATGCCTCTCGGCGACGGCCCGGATCAGCCCGAGCGGCACGCTGTGCTCCCCGCCGACCACGCCCACCGTCTTGCCGGCATCCAGCCAGCGGCAGGCCTCGGCGTACACTTCAGCCTCGAGCCTCTCCGCCCCTTCGTTGACGCGCCTCAGCCGCCGGCGCAGCGATTCGCTGTCGGGCGATCCGCCCGTCTCCCAATGCTCGATCACGCGACGCGCCTCTTCGCGCAGCATCCGGCTACGCAGCGGCCATGTATCGTCCAGTTCGGCCGTGCCGATCCCCTGCTTCCATGCACCCGGACAATGCACGTCGTACAGGTCGACCTGCAAGGACGCGTCCAGTATCGCCCCGGGACCGAGCGCCGTCCCTTCGCGGTAGGATACGGTGACGTCCCACGGCACGGGAATCAGCACCAGAGAGGACTCCTCCGGTGCAAAGGGCAATCCGAAATAGCTGCCGTTGGCTATGCCCGGACCGTTCGGATCGAAACCGTCCGGGATACGGGCCGTTTTTTTCTCTTCCATAAAATCGTCGCTTCTGATCCGGCAGCGGACCGAAACCCGTCGTTTCGCGCCGGGCCGCCGGCAAGGCAAAGTTAGCAAAGATAAACGATCCGTCCTACTCCCGATTCCCCGGCCCGATCCTCATCCGGAACGCAGCCGCGCCGCCGATTCGTTTCCGGAGCGTACAATACGACGGCGTTCCGTTCTATAGACAGATTTCCGATAGCGTTGCGATAACGGGGTCGGGGAATTTTTTCATAATCATTACATTAAGTTGGGTGACCCCGCCGCGAGCTTTCGCGGCGGGGTTTTTCACTGCAAATCCGGCGAACGAAACGATGCCCTTCAATCCGGATATTCCGCAGCGGGAGCACGCCGCAGTCCCGATCACCGCGCACTCCGAAACCGGCCTCGATCTTCCGGCCATCTTCCCAAGCGCCGCCCATCCGGAACGCCTAAGGAGCGCGAGCCCGCAGAAACGCTCCCGGGGCAAACGAGTTTCGGAAGTTATTGCTACCTTTGCGGGCACGATAAATGCAGAGCGCTCAGGAGATGACCGACAAACCCCACATCATTGCCGACTGCGACATTCCGTTCCTGAAAGGCGTACTGGAACCCTATGCCGACATGGAGTACCTCAAGGGAAGCGAAATCTCGCACGCCGACGCCTTGCGCGCCGACGCGCTGATTATCCGCACCCGCACCCGCTGCGACGGACGCCTGCTCGACGGGACCCCGGTCAGGCTGATCGCCACGGCCACGATCGGGCACGACCACATCGACTCTCCGTACTGCCGCGAACACCGGATCGAAATCCGGACGGCGGCGGGATGCAACGCCCGGGGCGTACTGCAATACGTGATGGCCGCGCTCGCAGCGCTGGCCCGGCGCGACGGCTGGACTCCCGCCGGCAGGACGCTCGGCGTCGTAGGGGTCGGAAGCGTCGGATCGCTCATCGCCCAATACGGCGAGCGCTTCGGATTCCGGGTGCTGCGCTGCGACCCGCCCAAAGCGAAGCAGGACCCGGCAGGCGACTACACGGAACTGAACGAAATGCTGCCCCAATGCGACATCGTCACATGCCACGTGCCGCTGAGCGTCAACGGCGACTACCCGACGAAAGCCATGGCCGACGCGAGCTTTTTCGCATCGATGAAGCCCGGCGCCGTGTTCGTCAACACCTCGCGGGGCGGGATCGTCGTCGACGAGGACCTGATCGAGGCCCGCCGCTCGGGCCGGCTGTCGCACACCGTGATCGACACATGGAACGACGAACCGCACATCAGCCGCGACCTGCTCGGACTGGCCTCGCTGGCCACGCCCCACATCGCCGGCTATACCGTTCAGGGCAAAGCCGCCGGAACGGCCGCTGCGGTCCGCGCCGTCAGCAGACACTACTCGATGCCGCTCGACGACTGGTACCCGCCGCAGGTAACGCCCGGCAAACCCGACCCGTCGATCGGATGGGAGCGGATGAGCAGCGCGATGCCCCGCTACTTCGACATCGAGGCCGAAACTTCCCGGCTCAGGGCGCACCCCGAACTGTTCGAGACGATGCGTAACAATTACCGCTACCGAAACGAATTCTTCTGACGGACTCCGCCGCGCCGCAACGGCCTTTTCTGTCGCAGGCAGGACCGCTGAAACTCCCTTAAGGTCCGCCGGCAGCTCGCGGCCCGCAGAAATCTTACGCGAGGAACCGGCGCCAAGACGGGAAACGCTTTATTGGGAAATAATTCATACCTTTGCGCAAACTTATTTCACAGCCGCCCCATGTATAAAAAAATCATACGTCCGCTGCTGTTCGAGCTTTCGCCCGAGCTGATACACCGTATCGTCGTGGTGATGCTACGGGTCGTGCATTACGTTCCGGGAGCGCGGCAACTGCTCCGGACCTGTTTTACGGTCCGGCATCCGTCGCTCGAGCGCGAGGTGTTCGGCATCAAATTCCCGAACCCGGTCGGCATCGCCGCCGGATTCGACAAGGACGCCGAGGTATACGACGAGCTGCTGTCGCTGGGCTTCGGTTTTACCGAAGTGGGGACCGTCACGCCCAAGGGACAGCCGGGCAATCCGCGGCCGCGGCTTTTCCGCCTGCCGCTCGACGAGGCGCTGATCAACCGGATGGGCTTCAACAACCGGGGCATGGAGAATGCCGTGCGCAATCTCCGCCACCGCAAGCGCCGTCAGGTAATCGGCGCAAGCCTGGGCAAGAACACGGCGACTCCGAACGAATCGGCCCCGGCCGACTATCTGAAGCTGTTCCGGTCGCTCTACCAGTACGTCGACTATTTCGTCATCAACGTCAGCTGTCCCAACGTCCGCAACCTGACCCATCTGCAAGACAAGGAGACGCTGAAGGAAATCCTGCGCGGGCTGCTCGACTTCCGGCGCGGACAGAACCAGTATCGTCCGATCCTGCTCAAGATCTCCCCCGACCTGACGACCGCCCAGCTCGACGACGTGATCGCCCTGATGCAAGAGGGCGGAATCGACGGCATCGTAGCGACCAACACCACTACCAGCCGCGAAGGATTGGCAACCGATTCCCGCACGCTGGCCGACATCGGCAACGGAGGAGTGAGCGGAGCTCCCCTGACCCGGCGCTCGCTCGAAACGGTTCGCTACATTCACGAAAAGACCGAAGGCCGTTTCCCGATCATCGGTGTCGGCGGCATCATGACCGAGGACGACGCGGTAGCCATGCTCGACGCAGGCGCCGATCTGATACAGGTCTATACCGGCTTCATCTACAACGGCCCGGCTTTCGTCAAACGCATCTGCAAGCGGCTCCGCTTCGAGGCCGACAAACGGTCGGCCGGAGAGCAACGGACCGACAACGCCGGCGAATAAATAAGAATAGGCCGCATCCGGACAAGCCGTCGAACGCCTTTCCCGCCTTCCGATCCGCCCCGCCGTTTCGAAAGGCGGGGCGACAAATCATTCCGCAACCATACGGAGAGGATTACGCATGCCGTAGCGGCCGGCGGCCCGAAGGCTCGTACCGACGATAGAAGACCGTAAGCAACACGAAGCCGGCCAGCGCGAACGGAGCGCCGATCAAAGCCGGATACTCGTATCCCAGACCGGCTTCCAGCGGCAAGCCGCCACAATAGGCTCCGATCGCATTGCCCAGGTTGAACGCCACTTGGACGCTGGCCGCCCCGAGCAGCTCGCCGCCCTCGGAGTGGCGCAGCAGCAGAAGCTGCTGAGGACTCGACACCGCGAATAGTCCGGTCGTGCAGACGCACATCAGCGCGACGGCAAGCCATGGAACCCGCGCGCAGAAAAAGGTCAGCAACAGGGCCACGCAAATAGTCCCTTGCGCCCAAGCAGCCACCCGTCCCGGCGTATAGCGGTCCGACAGACGACCGCCGGCCAGATTGCCTGCGAACATGCCGAATCCCGCCAGCACCATCAGCGCCGAAACACCGGCCTCCGGAAAGCCCGCAACGCGGGTCAGCAGCGGATTGATATAGCTGTACCAGCAGAATACGCCTCCGTTACCCAGCAGCGTCGCTCCGAGCAACAGCCATGGCGCCTTTTTGCGAAAGAAACGGAATTGCCCCTTGAAGCCGGTATCGGGCAAACCGCCGACCTGCGGCACCCAACGCCAGACGAACAGCAGCACGACCAACCCCCAACAGCCCACCAGCAGGAAAGTAGCCCGCCAGGACAGCACCTCGCTGAGCGTCGTGCCGAGCGGCACGCCGAACAGGTTGGCGACCGTCATGCCCGCGATCATGATCGACACGGCCTCGGCGCCTTTTCCCTCGTCGGCCAGCTTCTCGGCAACGATCGAGCCCACGCCGAAATAGGCTCCGTGAGGCAGTCCCGAAACGAAGCGCGCCAACATCAGCACGCCGTAGCCGGGCGCAACCGCAGCGCACAGATTGCCCGCGATCATCAGGCATACCAATATCAGCAAAATCCGCTTGAGCGGAAGCCGACGTGCGAAAATCAGCGCCGGGGCCCCGACGCACACGCCGAGCGCATAGGCGGAAATCAGATGCCCGGCAGTCGCTATGCTCACATGCAAGTCTCCGGCGACATAAGGCAAAATCGCCATCATGACGAACTCGGCTATGCCGAGCGCGAGCGTTCCGAAAGCCAGCGCGACAAGACTTTTTTTCATACGGTCCCCTTATTTTTCCGGCGGCAAAAGTAATACAACTTTGATTCCCGGAACACGTCGCCGGGCCCGTTTTTTTTTAAAAAGAGCCCCGACGAGGCACGCAGGGCACGACGCGCCGGCATCCCTGCCGCTCCTCCGGAAACAAAAGGCGGAAGCCGCCCGCGAGAGCTTGGCTATTCCGAAACAAGAGCGTACCTTTGCCGCAGCATACGGCACGGAAGGCATGCGGCCGGACACCCGCACAAGGCCTCTGGCTCGGATGCGCATCGTTTCCGTAACATAACCATTACGCACTTATGCAGGCAGAAATCATTACCATAGGCGACGAAATCCTGATCGGACAGATCGTCGACACGAACTCGGCCTGGCTGGGCGAGAAGCTCAACGCGGCGGGCATACGAATCCACCGGATCACATCGGTCTCCGATACGGCCCGGCACATAGAGCAGGCCGTCGGCGAGGCGCTGAAGCGCTCCGACGTCGTGATCTGTACCGGCGGCCTCGGCCCGACGAAAGACGACATCACGAAACATACGCTCGCACGCATGTTCGGCATGGCGCTCGTGCGCGACGAAGCCGTCTACGAGCAGGTACGCAGGATGACCGAGCTGCGGCATATCGATTTCAACGAGCTGAATCAGGCTCAAGCGCTCGTGCCCGAAGGCTGCGTCGTGCTGCCGAACCGCTGCGGAACGGCTCCCGGCATGTGGTTCGAGTGCGACGGCCGCGTGCTCGTCTCGCTGCCCGGCGTCCCGTTCGAGATGAAAGCGCTCGTCGACGAGCAGGTGCTGCCGCGCCTTTGCGAGCATTTCCGCTTCCGGGCCATCGTGCATCGGACGGCCATTACGTTCGGCATGGCCGAGTCGATACTGGCCGAGACGATCGCCGGCTGGGAAAGCGCGCTGCCCGGTTACCTGCACCTGGCCTATCTGCCCAGCGCGCTGTGCATCCGCCTGCGCCTGTCGGCCTACGAGATCGACCGGGAAGAGGCCGAGCGGGAAATCGGCAGGCAATTCGAACAGTTGGAGCGAATCATCCCCTACGGCATCGTCGGATACGGGGACGTCTCGCTCGAGAGCATAACGGGAGACCTGCTCCGCGCTCGCGGGGCGACCGTCGCAACGGCCGAGTCGTGCACGGGCGGCAACATCGCCCGCCGCTTCACGGCCCTACCCGGCGCCTCGGACTACTTTCGGGGCGGCGTGGTAGCATACTCGAACGACGTGAAGCGCTCGTTGCTCGGCGTAAACGGGGGCGATCTGGAGCGCTTCGGAGCCGTCAGCCGTCCCGTCGCCGAGCAAATGGCCGAGGGCGTCCGCCGGGCGACAGGCTCCGTGTACGGCATCGCCACGACCGGCGTCGCAGGGCCTTCGGGCGGCACGCCCGACAAGCCGGTCGGCACGGTCTGGATGGCCGTATCGGGCCCCGAAGGCACCTTCTCGCTCCAAATGACGTTCGGATCGCTGCGCAGCCAGAACATCGAGCGTGCCTCGTCGCACGCGATCAACCTGCTCCGCCTTCGCCTGTGCGGAGCGCCCGATCACGGACTCGGTACGATCCGGTACTGAAAGCGCGGGCAGCCAAGGTACAGCGCAACGGCCGTACCATCCGGCATAGGTCACGCACATGGGAAGAACGCGGCAGGGGTGCGCAGCTTCTTCAAGCTCTCTCCCGTACCGCTTCTGCCCGACGGCTCACCCCGAAACCCAGACAGCGCAGACTTACCCGCCTGCGCTGTCCGGACCGAACATCCGTCCGTTTACGACTTCGGCCGGTCGAATCGGAAGCCCACCTGCTCCCGAGGCAGGTGCATGCCGGTACGCGCCTGCTGCTGCAAATCGAGCTGGATCCGGTCGTACTGCGTTTCCCATTCCAGCAACATGCGGTCGTAGCGGACCGCTACGACGTCCCAGTGGATCGGACGGTTCTCCGCATGCCACAGGTCCCGATGAAACAGTTTGAGTTCCTTGGTCATATCCCTGAGCGAGCCGAGGCGGCTGGCATAGGGCATAACCAGGTCGTACAGCGCCGTGTTGACCGCATATCCCCGGTCGTCGTCGCGTACCACCGCGTCGTACAAATCGGACATCTCGTCGGCCAGCACGGCCTTATGAAACACGAAATCCATCCGCCGAGCGGCGAACAGCAACGCATCGACCGTCGAACCGTGCAGCGCGACCCGATTCCGCGCATGGCAGAAGGACGTATAGGCTTCCTCGCACCAAAGCCGCATCTCGCGGCTCGCCCCGACACGCTGCAAATGATTCTGCTGCATCGCGCCGATCTCGGAAAACGGCGACGAATAGGCCATTTCGAAATTGACCGCCCCGACCCGACCGTGCACATCGGCCAGCCGTCCGATTCCCTCGGCGAACGGATGTCCGTCCGCGATGCGGTAGAACGCCCAGTCGAACGCATCGCGGTAGCGGGCGATATCCGACTCGCCGGACTGCCATGAGCAGGCAGCCGCAAAGACGACGCCGTACCACCCCATATCGAACAGGTCCTCGCCCAAATCGTCCCACGAAGTGTTCAACATGCCTTCCGAACCGTACTTCTGTCCATCGCGGACGAAATTGCGGATATTCTCGAGATGCGCAAGATAGTCCGGGAAAACGCGACCGCCGTAAAAGGCCGAGGGCGCGATAAAGGTCGGGATGCCGCGGTCGGCATAGGGTTTCAGGAAGCGATCGTAGTTTTCGCGCGGCAGGTAATCCCATGCGACGGCGATCCCGGCAGCAGGCAGCAGGTCAAGCTTATCGGGATGTTCTACGGCGATCTCGCCCCAGAACAACAACTTTTTGCCTTGCAAAGCCGGCAGCGCAGCTACCCGGCGCAGATGGCCCATGTAGACGTCGGCATGCGACGAGCGGGCGACCAACTCCTTGCTTTTGCCTCGTCCCAGCTCGAAAGTTTCGTCGCAGCCGATGTGAATGAACTCGGAGGAGAACACCGGCACGATCTCGCTCAGGTAATCGCCGATGAAATCGTAAGCCTCCGGCTCGGACGGGCTCAGAATCTGACTGCCGTGTTTCTCTCCCAGAGCGGCATAGCGTTCTTGGCGCAGCACGTAGTGAAGATGTCCGAAAGTCTGCTGCTGCGGAACGATCTCCACATGATACCGCTTGGCATAGTCTACCAGTTCGGCGATCTGCTCCGGAGCGATCGTGCCGCCGTACGGATTGATCGCCGGATGAAGTTCCGAGCGGAAGAGGTTCTCGGCATAAATGCAGTATCCGTTGATTTTGTATTCGGAGAGGATGCGTATCTGTTTCTTGGCATATTCCAACGTCGGAATCGGCCCGCGGCTCCAGTCGTCCTGCTGCCAGCGATAGCGCATGGCCGGGACGTCGCGCACGGCGACCGCCCGGATCCGATAGCCGCCGTCGGACGGATAGACCAACTGGCGCAACGTCTGAACGCCGTAAAACACCCCGGCAGCCGTCGCGGCCGAGACGATTACGCCCCGCTCGTCGGCCAGCAGCACGTAGCCTTCCGGATCGGAATCGGGCGCGAGTCCGGCCTGCGCGAGCCGCTCGTCGGCCGCACGGCACAGGCCCGGCCGTGTCAGCGTCACGGAGCGCTCGATGCCCGAGCGCGACTCTTTCACATCCGTCCGAACGCCGATCAGCTCATCGGTCAGCGTCGAGGCGGCGAAAAAGTCTTCTTCGTCGCCGGAGCATATCCGGACGGTCAGTCGCTCGCCGAGATCGAAATCACGTTCACCGAGACATACCTCGGCCGGATAAGGGACCAGCGGCAACCTGCCGTCCTCGAACGGCCCGCGCGGTCGGACTTCCGCCCGGACGACCGGAATCGTCAGTACGGCCGCCAGCAAGGATAAAACAAATCGCTTCATTTATCGGTTCGGTTTAGGTTCGGTCAGACGAAAATAAGCATTTTCCGCGACATAGCCGACAAGCAACCCTACAACGTCCCACTTTTTCGGCCGATAAGACGGCCGGTTTTTCAGCGTTCTTTCCGACACACCGGCAGCAGACGACTTTTTGCCTGAGGATTTTTTTATTCGGAGAATAATCGCTAAATTTGCCGTTCCTTTTGGAGTACAATGTTTAAAAGAAACTTGTCTTATGAAAATTTGTGAAATCACGGGTAAGACGGCACAGGTGGGCAACAACGTGTCGCACTCGAACAAGAAGTCCAAGAGGCGTTTCAATCCGAACCTGAAGACGAAACGCTTCTGGAACGAGGAGGAAGGCCGCTGGATCACGCTCAAGGTGACCGCCCACGGCATGAAAACCATCAACAAGAAAGGTTTGGCAGCAGCTCTCAAAGAGGCCGCCGCTCCCAAATCGCTGTATTAATCCTTAAACAGAAACCGAAATGGCAAAGAAAGGCAATCGGGTCCAGGTGATTCTCGAATGCACGGAACAGAAGGAAAGCGGTCTGCCCGGCATGTCGCGGTACATCACGACCAAGAACAAGAAAAACACGCCCGACAGAATGGAGCGCAAGAAGTACAATCCGATTCTCAAGCGGGTAACCATTCACCGAGAAATTAAATAGGCTTGAACCATGGCAAAGAAAGTAGTCGCAACGCTGAAAACCGGAACCGGTAAAGCATTCACGAAGTGTATTAAGATGGTGAAATCCGACAAGACCGGCGCATACGCCTTCAAGACCGAGGTCGTTCCCAACGAGCAGGTAAAGGATTTCTTCGCGGCCAAGAAATAGCCGAATCGCCGTCTTATTACAAAAAGCTTCTTAAGTTTTAAGAAGCTTTTTGTATTTTTGACGGTGCGGTATCTCCGGAACGAAAAGACGCTTCGTAGAGGGAAAGCAGATACGCCGCCCCGAGTCGCGCGAGTTCGGGGAGATGCAGAGTACGGGAAAGCGCAGAGCTCCGACCGGACCAAGCCCCAAGGCAGAAAACCGTTCCGAGCCACGACAGCGGATGCCGAAAGCGCCGGGCGCGCCGGACAACAGCTTGCCAAGCGCAGTCCGACGTTGCCGCCCCGTACAGCCGAAAGGCGCCGGCGACAGATCCTGAAAACCGAGTAAACAAAGCAACACGCGATATGGGAATTTTCAACTTTTTCTCCAAAAAGGAAAATAAGGAGGACTTGAACAAGGGTCTCGAAAAGACCAAGGAGGGCGTTTTCTCGAAACTGGCCCGCGCGGTCGCAGGCAAATCGAAGGTCGACGACGAAGTGCTCGACAACCTGGAGGAGGTGCTGATCACCTCCGACGTAGGCGTCGACACGACGCTGCGCATCATCGAACGGATCGAAAAGCGCGTGGCCGAGGACAAGTACATGAATACGGCCGAGCTGAACGGCATTCTCCGCAGCGAAATCACCGCCCTGCTCGAGGAGAACCGTCTCGAGGGCGAGCAGGGATTCGACTACGGAAAAAAGGACGGGATGCCCTACGTCGTGATGGTGGTAGGCGTCAACGGAGCCGGCAAGACCACGACGATCGGCAAGCTCGCATCGAAGCTCCGACAGGCGGGCCAAAAAGTCTACATCGGCGCGGCGGACACGTTCCGGGCCGCTGCCATCGACCAGCTGGCCGTCTGGGCCGAGCGGGCCGGTGCGACGATGATCCGTCAGGAGATGGGTTCCGACCCCGCATCGGTCGCTTTCGACACGCTGCGCAGCGCCGTAGCGAACGGCGCGGACGTCGTGCTGATCGACACGGCTGGCCGGCTGCACAACAAGATCGGACTGATGAACGAGCTGACCAAGATCCGCAACGTCATGGCCAAAGTGATTCCCGGCGCTCCGCACGACGTAATGCTCGTGCTGGACGGTTCGACGGGCCAGAACGCTTTCGAGCAGGCCAAGCAGTTCACCCAAGCGACGCAGGTCACCTCGCTCGCCATCACGAAGCTCGACGGTACGGCCAAGGGCGGCGTCGTGATCGGCATCAGCGACCAGTTCAAGATACCCGTCCGTTTCATCGGCGTGGGCGAAGGGATCGACCAGTTGCAGGCTTTCGACCGCAAGGAGTTCGTCGACAGTTTGTTTGGAAAGTAGCTACCCGCTTCCGCAGAACACTCGGCCGGGAATATTTCCGATCCGAGACAGACCGCAGACGCGGCATGCCGGTCGGTCGACCGGCAACCGTACGGAGCGGGAAAAAACTTTCTCCGGAAGCCAGTCCCGCCGTCGTCCGACAATCCTATCGCCATCCTGAATCCGCTCCGCCGCCGTAAACGTCCGCGCGGGGCCGCATATCCCGAACATACCGTCCGCAGCCGAAATCGCGCAGAAATCCCGCGCAGAGATCATGCGGCCGAAATAACTCGTGCACGTCGGAAGCCCGGTCATACGGCCCGACTATCCTCGGCCGACTCGCCCGCGCCTTTTCCCCCGCAGCCCGGGCCCGCCTCGACGAGCACCGCTCAAAACCGCCGCGATACGGGGCATGTCGTTTCCCGTATCGCGGCGGCGACAAAACAGATCGTGAAGATCGGAATGCAAATTTCCTATCGCTTTCTGAGCGAGGCGCCCCGGCTGACCGATTGCGAAACGATCGCCGCATCGCCTCCGTAAACGACGCTCGACCCGCCGGTCGCGACGACGCTCAGCTCGCCGGTTACCTCCACGTCGGCCGAGCCCGCACCCGAGCAGGAAACGCTCGCATGCTGCGCCGTCAGCGCGGTTGCGTCCGAACGCGCGGCCCCCGAGCATTCGACATTCAGATCGACCGTTTCGCCCGAAACCGTCGCCTGCGAAGCCCCCGACAAACGGACGCCCGTATGTCCGGCATCGCGCACCCCGACTTTGACATTCGACGCACCGCTGCCCGTCATCCGCACGTCATCGCTCCGCACATCGACCGACGCGTTGGACGCCCCGGACAACTGCATCAAAAAAGCTTTGTCGAAGCGGGCCTTCAGGTCGGCCGACGAAGCGCCGCTCAGCTTCAGCTCGCCCCGTCCGGCGCTCACGCTCAGCCCGCGGGCGGAAGACGCCCCGCTCAACGCGCCGTCGAAACGCGCTCCGGCGTCGAACTCGTCGCCGGTCGTCAGTTTCGAAGCGCCCGAAAGCCTCAGATACGTCAGCTCCGGCATCCGGACGACAGCCGACAACTTCACGTCCTTCATATCGAACGAGCGGCTCTTGCGGCCGCGCTCGGGCTGCATGAACTCCAGCACCAGATTTCCGTCCGAGACGAACACGCGGACGCAATCCTCGAACCGCGTATCGTAAGATACCTCGACCGAACAACCGTCCGAACGGATCAGCGTCACGTCGTACACGCTGCCGGCCACGATGCCCGTGAATTCCGGCACGTCGATCTTTTTCGTCACCGTCGTTGCGGACGCGGGCTGCATAAGCAAGCCGAACGCCGCGAGCAAAAGCCATTTTCTCATCGTATCGTTTTTTAGGGATGAATATTCGAAACGGTCGCCGCAAGGCTTCTTATCGTTTCCTGAGCGAGCTTGCTCGGCTCACGGACTGCGAAACGATCCTCGCATCGCCCGAATAGGTTACCCGCGAGGCGCCGGTCACGCTGACGTCGAGCTCGCCGGACACGTTCAGATCGACCGAGCAGGCGCCAGTACAGCCAACCCGCGCCCGACGGGCGTTCAATGCGGCAGTATTTACGCGACCGGCTCCGCTGCTCTCAATCGTCAGACTATCCGTCCGCCCGGCAACCGTTACGGAGGGAGCTCCCGTCGCCCCGACATAGGAATAAGAAGCATCGGATATGTTTAACCGTAACGAGGCGGCTCCGATCGTCTCGGCCCGCACGCTCACGCCGGTCTCCGAGACGATAGCCCGGGCTGCCCCCGATACCACATAGAGCGATTCGTCGAACTTCCCGTCGATCCGGACCGAAGCCGCGCCGCTGATATCCCAATTCCCGGACTTTCCTCCGACACACAGCTCCGACAGCGAAGCCGCGCCGCTGATACGCCCGTCGAAACGTTCTCCGGCATCGAACCGGCCCGATGTCTCCATGCGGCATGCGCCGCCGATCTCCAGATAGCTCAGCACGGGAAGCCGAACGACCGCCTTCGGGCGGAGGTCGGAAAATTTCTTGCGTTCGGCGGAAGACCAGCCCGACTGATCGATCTCCAGCACGAGACGCCCTTTTTTTACCGCGATCCGCAGATCGTCGGCCATATCGGCCTCGCAGGTCACCTCGACCGAGCAGACGTCGGCACGGATCAGCGTCACGTCGTAAATACCGCCGGCCACGACACCGGTAAAATCCTGTACCCCGATCTTTTTCGTAACCGAGGCCGCCTCGGACGGCAGCAGCCATAGCGCCGCCAGGAATGCCACAAACCAGTTTTTCATCGTCTTATCGTTTTTCGTTCTCTACTGCTCGTCGGCGATCTGCGCCCTCAACTGCTTGACCGCATTGACTTTCAGTCCGAAATAGCGTCTCAGTATCCGTACTTTCTCGGCATCGTCCAGCTCGTCGGGCAACTGCTCGTACAGCGGAACGGCCTCGCAGTCGATAATCCGAATCGTACGGTTGATCTGGGACGTATCCGCTCCGGTGCGCAGGCAGAACGCCGTAATCTCCCGGTTCAGGGAATCCATATCGCGCTTGTACGCGGCGATCACACGCCGGACCGGGTCTCCCTGGCTATGTCCCGTGCGCAGCCACAACAGTCCGAGCACAACCGCGGCGGCGCAACCCGCCGCCCAAAAGCGCCGAAGCAATACGGAAGCCCCGCGTTCGGTTCCGCGGGCGAGCTTCGCCGCGAAACGCCCGCGATGCCCCTCGTCGAGCGGTTCCGTGTCGAATGCCGCCCGGTTCTTCTTGACAAACTCGCGCAAATTATCCATCCTTTTTCAGTATTTCCAGCAACCGGGCTTTGGCCCGGACATATTGGGAACGCACGGACGAGGCTTTCAGTCCCGTGATTTCGGCCGCCTCCTCGTAATCGTACCCCTCGAACAGCAGCAGCGAGAGCACCGCCCGGTAACCGGCAGGCAGCCGGCTCATCCCCCGGCGTATGCGCTCGACCTTCTCGGTCGCCTCGCTCCGGGAGTCGCCCAGCAGGCCGCTCCAACCGGCCTCCGTCTCCGCCTCGTCGGATATGCGCTCCGCAAGGCTCCTTTCCGGGAAAAGCCTCCGCAGGGTCCTGCGTCTGCGGATCGCGTCGATCGAGGCCCGGACGCAGACCTTGACGAGCCAAGCCTCGATTCTGCCGTCCGAAGCGGAATCGGGCGTCGCACCGGGCACCGGCCCGGCAGAACTTCGGCGCAACCACTTGAGCAGCGTGTCGTGCATGATCTGCTCGGCCTCCGTCCGATCGCCGACGATCCTCAGGCTCGTATGGAACAGCCGCCCGGAATACCGGTCGTAGAGGCTGTCTATATCGGAAAGAAAAACCTTCATGTCGGAAACGCGCTTTCAATCATAATACGCAGGACGGAGTCGGCTGCTGCACCTCGCATCAAAAAAAAGCGGATCGTCCGCAAAGACGATCCGCCGAAATTTCCGTTTCGCCCGGACGATTATGCGCCGGCGATAGAAGGAGCTGTGTATACGCGGGCGGCCAGCTCCTTGTCGATCATGTAGAGGCCCATCTTGCTGTCGTCGACCATTTTCAGCGAGTCGATGATATCCTGAGCGTTCTGTTCCTCCTCGACCTGCTCGTCGACGAACCAGACCAGCTTGTTGGCCGTAGCGAAATCCTTGTCGGCCTCGGCCTGACGGCACAGCGCGTCGATCATGGCGGTCACTTTCTTCTCATGGACGAGCGTCGCCTCGAAAGCGGCCAGCGGCGATTCCCACTCGCAGGGGACCTCGGCGATCGGGGCGAGCGTCACACGGCCGCCGCGCGCGAGCACGTAATCGACGAAAATCTGAGCATGATCCTGCTCCTCCTTGAACTGAACGGCGAACCAGTTGGCCACGCCCTTCATTCCCTTGGCGGAAAAGTGAACCGACATCGACAGATAGAGGTAAGCGGACCAAAACTCCGCATTGATCTGAGCGTTCAACGCTTTCTCCATTTTTTCACTCAACATGGCTTTGTTTTTTAATTACGGTATATTCGGGTAAGTTTCGTGCTTCTTACATACGCCAAAAATAATAAAAATAGTCGTACGAAAAACAATAATTTTCGCGGTTTCTCTGCCGCCGCGCAGAACGGCATTTCCGTCTACAAACCTGATTATCCGAAAAATGCACACCAAAATACGGCAAACCCGGAGAATCCCGAAGACCGAAAGCACGGCTCGGGAAAGCGAAACGCGCCGGCACGCGCCCGGAAAAACCGCCCGTACCGCTCGCCCCGCGCGGGCGCCTTGCAAACTTTTAGCTATTTTTGCAGCGAACAAAGACCAACCCATGAAACGCAAGATCAACGTCGTCACGCTCGGATGCGCCAAAAACAGGGTCGACTCGGAGCACCTGATGGCCCAGCTGCGGCACGACCGCTTCGAAGTCGTGTACGACTCGGATTCGACCGACGCGAAAATCGTCGTCGTCAATACCTGCGGATTCATCGGCGACGCGAAGCAGGAGTCGATCGACACGATCCTTTCCTTCGCCGCGGCCAAGAACCGGGGGGAAATCGAGCGCCTGTTCGTGATGGGATGCCTGTCGGAACGCTACAAGGAGGAGCTGCGGCCGGAGATTCCGGAAGTGGACGACTACTTCGGCGTGCGGGACATGGCCGACGTGGTCGCCGCGGTCGGCGGACAATGGCGCGATCACCTCGCGGGCGAGCGGATGCTG
>ENA-UEOI01000443-UEOI01000443.1-human-gut-metagenome-genome-assembly--contig:-NODE-443-length-46051-cov-7.287815_pt1 | contig 46051 bp, 44 predicted proteins | sample MGYA00242883_ERZ507882 | MGnify/ENA primary metagenome ERZ507882 (study PRJEB26167, sample SAMN06115502) | human gut metagenome | host: Homo sapiens | place: China:Chongqing | collected 2015-07-29...
ACACCTTGGATTGCAAAGAAAGTTCTGGAACACAGCAGAATTCCCATCCTTCCCTATACCCGATACAAGGGAAAGAACGATAAATTTAAGCCTTGGGATTTTGCCGCTGATAGCGATAGGTAATCCTTTGAAGTTATCGCCGGATTTTCCCCCGCTCCGCACCGTGCGTGCGGCTTTCACCGCACACGGCGCTCCATCGGAAATGAATTTCAACGGTTTTGAACACAACTTACACACTTCGTTACAGCATTAAAGAATGATTAAGCGATAGCTGGCGTTCCCGCCAGTTTCCGCAGTTTATTGAGTTTTCCCAGTTGCTTTTTGTTCAGTTGGAGTTGTTTTAGGTACTTCTGTATCGTTTCTTCTAAGGTGGCATGGATAAGCAGGTGAACAGCTTCGGTTACGAGAACAAGGTTGCTGTACTTATCTGTCCCGCCATTTTCCAGCGGAACTTTGTGGTGACAGCGTATGTCATAGGGCATAAATTCTGTGCCTGTAATGGCACACCGCCCATACTGAGCCGCAAACAACGAAATTCTGTTGTCTGCAAATTCAATACTTTTGTCCAGTACAGGAGTTCGCATGAGCCATATCATCGTATCGGTGTTTACACCGAGATTTTTATGGATTTCCGCCCGTCCTTCCGGTGTGTACCGGTTGATGGTTTTCTTCTTGTGCTGGGCGTCCCGTGTCTGAACATATCCCATCGGAATAAGCGGGTGTCCGTTCAAAAACCTTAGCTGTTTACTTTTTCCGTACCGCTCCTTTATGAAGCCGCGTTCCAGTTTTCCCTTTCGGGTCAAGCCCCGCAGTCTGTTTGACATTTGCTTTTTCAGCCCTTGCACCAGGTTAGGAAAGTCCTCGCCTACACGGGTCGCCAGACGATAGTAATTATGAAGTCCGGCAACTACCGAGTTGTACTGCTGTATTGCGATGTATTGACTTTGGCTGTCAGCCGGGGTCTGTATCGCTTTAATCGCAGCCGAGATTTTCTCCTTTGCGTGCGCAATCGCTTTATCGCTCATATGTGAGCAGACCACGTACTTTTTCCCTTTACGGTAGACTTTCATCTTGAATCCCAGATATTCCGAGTACCGCTGTTCCATGTTGATTACCTTTGACTTTTCCGGGCTGATGTCCAGTCCTAAACGGTCTTTCAGCCACCGCTTTGTTGCCTCAAACGCTTTCACTGCATCTTTGTAACTGCGGCAGAAGATTTTGAAGTCATCGGCATATCTTACGAGATACATTTCCTTGAGATTACTCCGGCGCAAAGCCCGGTAGGTATGGCTTTTGATGTCCGTACCATGTGCGTTCTGCCGGGTCTTGTATTCGTAATGGGTGGGCATATTTTCCCATTGGGAAGATACCCACCAGTCCAGTTCATTCAGCACGATATTTGACAAGAGCGGTGATAGTATGCCGCCCTGCGGCGTTCCCTTTGTCGGATAAATTCTCTTGCCATCGGGAAGAACGATAGGCGCTCTCAACATCTGCTTGATAATGCACAGCAGCTTTTTATCCCGGATACCCAGTTCCCACATCTGCCTTATCAGCTTTCCATGATGTACGTTGTCAAAGAAACCGTGTATATCCAGGTCAACCGCATAGTGTAAATGCTGTATCTGCATGAGTCGGCAGCACTGTGCGATAGCGTGTTCCGTGGAGCGGTTTGGACGAAAACCGTTGGAGCGCTCGTGAAACTTTGCTTCGCATATCGGTTCCAGCACTTGCAGAATACATTGCTGTACGATACGGTCAACGATTGTGGGAATACCCAGCGGTCTTGTTTTTCCGTTAGGTTTTGGGATTTCTACCCGCCTTACCGGGCGGGGATTATACCAACTGAATTGTTTTTGGATAAGTCGGACGAACTTCTCCTCCTCCATAGAAGCCAGATGTTTAATCGTCCTCTTATCCACGCCAGGAGTACCACTTCCTTTGTTTCCTTTGATTGTCCGATATGCCAGCTTGATGTTTTCCTCACTTGCCATTAGGCCGACAAGGTTCTGAAAGGTCTTGCCTTTCAAACTGTCGGCATACAGACGGTCAAAAGTGTTTTGCAGGTCGTAATACTCCGTATAGCGGATTTTACTTTGTTTTGGTTTGTGTGTTTGCTGCTCCGAAGTCAACACAGGCACCCGCTCCTTTCGGTTTGGATTTTCTTTGTCATACTCGAAGCTGTGTTTGTTGTGTTTTCAGTATTCTTAATTCATTTCCGACTTGGGGCCGTCCCTCCACAGACTTATTATTTCTGCTTCATCGGTACCATGCCCCTACTCTCACTGGGATTAAGTGCGGTTATACCAGTTTTACCCGGCTTTCCCGCCCAACAGCCTGCAACGGCTTGTTTTATACGTTCCCAGCTTTCCACGTTCCGACAATCCTATCATTCGATACTTTTAGGTGCTTCCTCTAAGCCTGTGCCCAGTTCTAAAAGAACCTTGCCGCCTGTAACGGCACGTGGAGTTTCATAACAACCAGTCTTACTAATCCACAGACACGCCATATCAATGGCCGTATGCCTTTCGACACACTCACAACGTTTAGACCCGTACATTCGGAAGTAGTCAGTGCGGTCGGTCGCACATTCTCACCATGAGTATCTGACACCCGGCATATAGGTGACGCCGCCCACCTCTGGGCAGGTTTCGTGTGGATTGTTCCGCTTACGGCCACTCTCTGCCGACTTCACCGAGCTTTTGACCATGAAGCAGTTGCACACTTCAAAGCCAATCGGAGTATCAGTGTGGGCGTTTCCAGGCGTTACCCCTTCATTCCACCCATCGGATTGTCAGTTCTCCTAAGATTTCAGGCTATAAAGCCATTCGACTTAGTGCCTAACCTTTTCAGTTAGGAACGTGTCGCACGGTTGTCCTGGCCGTAACCTTCCAGAAGGTTGATAACGCCCCATACGGCAAGACCGGCTCCCAGAGCCATGACTAACACTTTGAGAATGTCGATAGACTGATTGAAAAATTCCATATAGTTTCCTCCATTTTTGTGTGATTGATGGTTTTGGGTACAAAAAAACCGCCTATGATGGCGGTGTCACTTCGGGTCACTTTGGCCCGAGGTTACTCGAACTCGTCGCTGTCTAAATCGTCAAAATTCAAGAGGTCAGCTTCTTCGTCCGGGTCAGTGCCGTCCACTTCGTACACCATGTATTCGTCCTCCGGCTTTAGTTTCAATGGCCGGTGTCGGAACAGGCTTTCCAAGTGGAAGGCATTTTTCTTTTTGTCATACTCGGCGGTATATTTATAGTTGGGGTGCTGTTTTAAGTCATACTTCGGGGAATAAAAGGGCGGGAGACCCCTGAGCTGTAAAATACACTTGTTCCCCGGCATGGTAGTGATCTCGCTGGTGGTCACCAGCTCCCGGCCAAGCCGCTGGTTATTTTGACTGTAGCTTTCCGACTGGCCACGGGAGCGGCTGTCCGTCTGCATGGAGATGGTAGCCTTACCCAGCCAGTTCTCGGATATTTCCTTGATGGTGCTGGCCTCCCGGCCTCCGAGGAATATCACGCTGTCCATATTTCCCAAAATGGTTTCGGCGTGTTTATCGTAAATCGCCTTACACTGGGCCAACTGCTGATAGAACAGCGTCAGGCTGATCTCACGGGAACGGATGACAGCCACGATCTTTTCAAGCTGGGGAACCTGCCCTGTGTTGGCGGCCTCGTCCCACAGCACCCGTACATGATGGGGCAGGCGGCCTCCGTGAACATTGTCGGCTCTCTCGCACAGCAGATTAAACATCTGCGAAAAGGCCAGAGCCACAAGGAAGTTATAGGTTTGCGTAGTGTCCGAGATGATAAAGAACGCCGCCGTTTTCCGATCCCCGATGCGGTCAAGCTCCAGCTCGTCATAGGCCATGACCTCCCGAAGCTGGGGGATGTCAAAGGGAGCCAGCCTTGCGCCGCAGGAAATAAGGATCGACTTCGCTGTTTTGCCGCTGGCTAACTTGTATTTTTTATACTGCCTTACGGCGAAGTGCTGGGGATTCCTTTTTTCCAGCCCGTCAAACATATAGTCTACGGCGTTCTTAAAGGTTTCATCGTCCTCCCGGACTTCCATGCTGTTTATCATTTCCACCAGTGTATTTAAGTTCCGTTCTTCTTCTGGCCCCTCAAACACGATATAGGAAACAAGGGCACAGTACAGAAGCGTTTCGGCTTTGGTCCAGAACTCGTCCCCCTCCTTGCCGTCCCCTTTGGTGTTGGCGATCAGGGCGGTCACGAATTTCAGCACATCGCTTTCTGTCTTGATATAAGCCAGCGGATTGTAGTGCATGGATCTTGAAAAATCTATGCTGTTGAATACCCGCACCTTATAGCCCTGTCTCTGTAAAAAGCGGCCGCACTGGTCGAGGGTGCCGCCTTTGGGGTCTACGCACACATACGAGGAATGGGCCTGAAGGAGCTGGGGCGTGAGCCAGAACCTTGTTTTCCCCGAACCGGACGAGCCGATCACGCAGGCGTTTAAGTTCCGGGCGTTGGCCGGATTTTTCGGTCGGGTATTCATGGTAAGAAATTCTGTCCCGGTTAAAATCACATTGTTCTGGAATTTCGGGTCAGCAAACGGCTTTATATCCTCCTTTGTTCCCCAGCGGGCGGTGCCGTACTCCGCATCCCGCCGGAATTTTTTTGCCTTTTTGATTTTGGACTGTACCAGAAGGTACATTCCCGCAGCTCCCAAAAGCCCGACCATGAAATCCAGCCCTCCAAGCCCCGGCCAGTAGTTCTCAAAGACCTTTGGAAAGGTGGAGAGCATCCCCATGAGCTTTTCTGCGAATACGCTCCCCGGGGCGGTCCGGTAAGCGGTTCCCACTTTGGAAAAGAACCAGAACACAAAGAGATACGGGAGGTTCGGGAGCAGATATTTTTTTAACTGGTCACTCAACGTCCTTCTTTCACCGCCTCTCTGGTATGTTGTTTCTCCTTTGGCTTTTTCTGTATCTGCTCCGTAAAATGGCGGAGTTGCCCGAGGATGGAAACATGGCCTTTGTTTTTGTTCAGCACCTTATCGCTGTATTTCTGAAATGCCGCTGTCACAGCGTCCGCCTGGTTTGCCTTAAAAAATAACAGGTAGTGTCCGGGACTTACTTTGTGAAACGCATAGTCCACATGGAACTCTCTGGCAATCCGGTCAAAATCCTTTGGGGCTCCCACATAGGGCATGGAGCTTTTGCCGCCATAGTGGTTCGTCAGCTTTTTTACGCTCTGGCGGCCCTGCGGGGTCAGTGCTTTCTGATGGTGCTTTTTCACATCCCCCAGTACCTTTTGAAAGGCAGAAGCCAGAACCTTTCCCGACAGCTTCGCCGCCCGTATGGAGAGGGCAACGGTCTTTTGGTTTACTTCTTCCTGCATACAACCTCCTTTCCGTCAGGGCCCCCTTTCTTACGGGAGGCCCCCGCTGGTTTGTTTGAGGCAGAAAACCTCGGGCCATCATGGCCCGAGGTCTACCGCTCGACACGTTTGGCGGAGGGCTCTGTTTTTGTCGGTTCCGCCTGTATCTTTTCAGACTGTTCCCGCATAGCTTTCAGAATAGACGGCTTTTTAGGAGCCGACTGTTCCAGTCGTTCCAGTCCCGAAAGAGCCTTTTCAACGGTTCCTTTCATAGCTGTCAGACAGACCCGGTCTGCCCGGAATGGGGCGGCAATGGTTTTTGCGGCCTTTCCTATGGGCTTTGCCTCTGTTACTGCCTCCTTTCCGGCAAGCACCCGTCCGGCATTTTTCAGATGTTTTCCGGCTTCATGGTACTGTGCCGCCATGACTTCGATTTTTTCTATGGCCCGGGTATCGGTCTGAATGGCCTCCTGTATGGTGTCCCGGATCCCTTCAAAGCTCTGCCGTAGATGGAAAAAGCGGGTCAGGTTGTCAAGGGCAGAAATCCCATGCTCCCGGACTTCGGAAAGTGCCTGCCTGCATCCGGTAAGAATGGATTCCTTCAAAGCGGAAATCTGTTCTTTCAAAGAGGAGACTTTTTCTTCCAGTGTATGGATAGAGGCTTGCAGAGCTGATTTTAACGGGGACTTCTGCAAGTTCTGTACTTCCTCCTGCATGACCGATAGCTGCTTTACAGCCCCGGCAAGCTGGTTTTCCAGTTCCTCCACATGGCGGATGGCTGCTAAGAGGTCTTTGGCACTGGAATAGTTGTTTTCTTTCAGGACGGCCAGAAGCTCCCGGATCTCTTTTTGTTCTGCCAGCCGTTTTCCTTTGGATCTGCTGATGGTGTATCCCTCCTTTCAGGGCGTCGGGTCATCATGGCCCGAAGTGTCAGCGTTCCGGCTGTTTCTTTGCCGGGGCGTTTGTTTCCCGGTGGGGCTCTGTTTCATGTTCCTGCATGGCCTTCAAGATAGACGGCTTTTTCTGAAGCTGGGAGGGCTTTTCGCCGGACAGCGGTTTGATACAGTCCAGGCGGTCCGCCGCCCGGATGGCGTTGTCGGTAAGCTGTCTCTGCCATGCCCCCACACTGGGAGCCCAGCGGAAACCGTTCCCCTTTAATTCGGCCCGGGTGTCCGCATCTGGCTTTCCTTCAAAAAAGACTTGCAAGCGGTTGTCCTCCCGGTTCATTTCCACATGGCCGCCGTCAAAGTCCCAGCCGGAAAATTCCCGCTCCGCCTGTCTGGAAAGCTGTTCTATCCGTTCCTTTACCCAGCGTATCTCAGCATTATTGTTGGTAAGCTGGTAGCTTTCAAAGGGCTTCGGGTTACTTCTGTAACTGGAAGCCATGGCAGACTTCAACTGCTCAATCTGTTCCGGGGAAAGGAGAGCACAGCCGTCCAGCGTTTTGTGTTTCCGGTAGTAGGCATTGACTTCTTTCATAATGAGCTGGGAGCGTTCCAGTCCGTCCAGCTTTTTCTGCAACTTCTCAATGGCTGCCGGGTCATCGGCACTGATCCCGCCCATGCCCGTACTCTGGATTTTTTCTAAAAGCCCCTGGATATGCCGCCATTCCTCCATGTTGCTGTGCCGGGCCTGGTTCTGCTTTTCCTTTTTCCCAACCGGGAAATTTGCAGACCCCGCAATCATCACAGAAGGAACCCTTGCATCAATGGCATAGCCATGGTTCATGTTTTCGGCCAGCTTTCTGGCATAGGTATCCAGCAGACGGTCGATTTTTTCATGGTACATGGGGTCAACCCGGGCTTTCTGGCGTTCTGCCAGAGCGGCGGCCTTGTCTACCATGCCCCGATATTCTTCTGTGGCACTACCTTCTTTGTAATCGTAGAAGCTGTTCATTTCCTTTGCCTGGCGGGCGGCAGCTTCATTGATGGGATAATAGTTGATTGGCTCCACCTCCTTTGTACCTCGGGCCATGATGGCCCGAAGCATTACCGTTCCTCATGGGAAATCCCCGTCTTTTCTTTATGGAGTGCAGGCGGGGATTTCTGGAACTGTTTCAGTGTGTCAAGAATGGAAGGGACGGAACGGGCTTTTTCCGGATAGGCAAAAATCCGGTGCTCTGGTGGTATGTCGGCCGTTCCCCGGTAATACTCCCGGAAGGTGCCCAGGTCAGCCGCCACATATCCGCCGGGAGCAAACACGCCGCCCTCATTGAGCCGCATATCCCGCCCGTATGCTTCGTAATCAAAATAATTCCGTATATGTTCCGGGATTTCAATGGTATGCAGTTCCTCCGCATACATCAGCCCCAGTGCTTCATCCCCGTCAATCTCCGGGTAAAAGCGGTAAAGGTCAAGGTTCTGTGCCAGGTTTATCAGGTCTTTCACACTCCCGGTATGTTTTCCAAGAACAAGGGCGGCTTCAAAAGCCTCCAATCCGCCCTGTGCCTGTACTGCCATCAGGGTGTGTGCCAGCTCATTCAGTTCGTCAATGCTTTCATATTCATTCAGATAGTCATAGAGCCCCAGCACGTCACTGTCAAAGCTGGTAATAAAAACCTCAGTGTAGCGTTTCCCGTCAATCCCGATTTTGGCAAGGGCGTCCTGTACCTCCTGCGTGGTGGCGGGAAATTTCAGCACCGTCCCTACCTCAATCCCCATAAGCGGGTAAAGGGCTATATTCGTAAGATAGGCTTCAAACATGGGCTATCCCTCCTTTCCGGTCTGGCCTGCCAGCACTTTATAAATCCCGCCCATGATGTAATCGGCACAAGGGAGGGCGATTGCGTTTCCCAGTGCCCGGTAGCGGAACGAAGAACGGATTTCTTCGCCGTCTGCTCCGTATTTTGTCCAGCCCTCCGGCAGTCCCATCAGACGCTCGCTTTCGGTTTCCGTTAAAAACCGCACACAGCCGCCGTCCGGGTCGCCCTCATACCAGAAAGAGAATGGCGTCACATCACTGGCTAGCAGAGTGGGAAAAGGGTCAGTTGGTAATCCGAAGCTGTTTCGGAAGGCTTCTTTTTCCTGCCTTTTGGAAGCTCCCCGCATACGGAAACACTGAAAGGGGTGGATGATGGGTAATGGCCGCCCTGTTTCAAAAGGAGCTGTTCGATCTCCTTTGGAGGCGGCGTCCCAGCCCTCTCTGCAAGGCGGAGGAAGTGGGAACACTGGCCGGGGCTTAAATAATATGTCTGCGGCACGCCGGCCTCCAAAATCTGCCACGATGAAAATCCGCTGCCTTCTTGCCAGCCTGCGGGTTCCTGCCCAATACTGGGCGTCCATGAGCCGCCAGCACACGTCAGGCGTGCCCCCTCGCACCATTCCGGCTCCTGCCCATCTTCCCGTAGGAGGCATTGGAACTTCGGTGTCTGCGAAAGCGGATAGGACGGCTCTAAAATCCATCCGGTCATTTGTAGAAAACGCTCCCATGACGTTTTCCCAAACAATGACAACTGGATATAAGTGGTCAGTGGCATCCCTCATTTCCTGTATGATACGAAACGCCTGATAGAACAGGCTGGATTTTGCCCCGGCAAGACCGGAGCGGTTGCCGATCATGGAAAGGTTCTGGCAAGGGGAACCGAAGGTGATCACATGGACGGGTTCAATCTTTCCGCCGTCAATCTTTGTAATGTCCCCCAGGTGCTCCATTTTCGGGAAGTGCCGTTTAGTAATGGAAATCGGGGCTTTCTCAATTTCACTGGCCCACACCGGGCGGATACCCCACCGGGAGGCAGCAAGGGGAAAGACCCCTATCCCGTCAAACAGACTTCCCAGCTTAATGTCAGGCATTTCTGCCATGTCCTTTTACTGCCAGGACTCCCTCTAAAGTCGTTGCCGCAATGCCAAGCCTTCCGGCAACTGCAATGTCGTTTTTCACATCTTCATCCACTGTTTCCCCACAGACAATCAGCGTATGGGAACGGCGGAGCATATCCCGGGCCATGTCAATCCCGGCCTTGTGTTCCTCGGGTACGCCATCGTCTAAAAACAGCGGAAGGTAGATCAGCGGGCAGATAGGGGAAAATCCTGCCTCATAAGCAAGGCGGCAGTAGCCCGCCGCCAGTTCCATGTCAATTTCCGGCTGTCCGCTCCATGCGGCAGTCAGATATGCTAAGGGTCGTTTCATTAAGTAACCTCCGTTTCTTCTTATATAAAATGGGTATCAGCAAGGGCCGCCTTTCCCCTCCGCCCCTTTCCCCGGAAAGGGGAACGGCTCTGGAGAATTTATATCCCCGTCGCTTGACTGTGTAAAAGCATAACCGGGAGAAATCCGTCAAGGGTGCCGTATGGCACCGCCTCCGGCGGCGTATGCCCTTGACTGATTTTCCCGGCTATGCTAAGGGATAACTGGCGACGGGGAATAACATTTTATATCTCCAGAGCTTCGGGGCGTGGGGCAGAGCCCCACAGGGTCTTGACCTCGGGCCAGTGTGACCCGAAGCCTTCCTTACTTTTCTTTCTCGGCTTTTTTGTCCGGTTTTTCCTGTGCCTTCTGCTGGCCTTTCCAGTCGTCAAGGAGCTTGATGATCTGGTCTTTCATTTCCCTCGGGGGCGTTTCCTTTCCGAAATATTTCCCCAGTTCTGCACCTGTCAAAATCACTTTGTCTACCTCCTTTTTATCCTCCATCATAATGCCGTCGATCACGTCGCCGTTTAACAGCTTCTTTTCGTCCAGCTCCCTCATGCGTTTGGCCTGTGCCTGCGACGGGGAGGACTGCTGGCTGTCTACGGCAACCGCAATATAGTTCTGGTTCTTCTTGCTGATATAGGAAAGCTCTACCGCTGTGGTAAATCCCAGCTTTTTCTCATCCATCAGCTTCATCAGGTCCGGCACCAGCTCATTGAGCCGGATATACCGCTGAACCTGCTTGACTGCCATCTTGTTCCGCTCGGCCACAATCTCGTTGGAGCGTTTCCCAGCGTCCTTCGGGTCAATCTGGCCCGAAGTGCGGGAGCCCTAGTGCTTGATTGCCTCAAGCTGCATTTTCAGTGCCTTTGCCCGCTCACTGGGGAGAATTTCTTCCCGCTGGTTTAAATTGTCCTCCACCATCTGGGTAATGGCTTCATCATCCGTCAGGTTACGGACGATACAAGGCATATCTGCATATCCGGCAAGCTCACTGGCTTTCTGGCGGCGGTGGCCGGAAACAATCTCATAGCCGCCATCCTCCCGGGGACGCACAATAGCGGGCTGGGTCACACCCTTGTCCCTGACACTGGAAACCATGGCCCGCATTTCTTCATCATCCCTTACCTCAAAAGGATGGTTCTTGAACGCATGGAGGTCGTCCAGCTTGATATAGACAATCTGTTCCTTTCCCCGGCGGGGTGCCCCTTTGGGCTTTTCCGGTGTCTTTCCGGCTGCTTTTTCCGGGAGTGCGGCAGAAACAGGTCCCTTAGAAGCCTCTTTTTTCGGCGGTTTCTTTTTCACTTCGGGTTCTTTTTCTGTTTTCTTCGGGGCGGGAGCTTTCCCGGTTTTCTGAGTGGGTTCCTTTTTCTGAGCCGTTTCCTTTGGAGGACGGCCCCGGCGTTTGGGCGGTTCCTGCTTTTCGGCTGTTTTTTCAGCCTTGCCGGGAATGTCAGCCTTTGGAACTTCTTTCGTGGGGGCTTTCTCAGATTTCCCGGGAGCCGCCGGTTTTTCTGTTTCCTTAACTGTTCCTTTCTCTGGTGGTGCCGGGCTGGATTTTTCCGGGGTATGAGCCGCCCGTTCCTCCGCCTTTTTCCCTTTCATAATTTCAGAGAAGTTATAAACAGATACATTAGGGGAAGCCGCTTCTGGTTCCGGTTTTTTGTCTGCCTCCGGGAGTGATGCGGCCTTTGGCTCCTGTTTTTCCGGTTCAGCTTTGGAAGCCTGCGGCTGTCCGGTTCCCGGCCCGGTATCTGCTGCCGGAATATCCGGGGTTTTTATGTTCTTATCATCTGCCATGTACAAAGTACCTCCTGTTTTGGGTATAAAAAATGGGCCTGATGTTTCATCAGACCCGGTCGCATGGTTCCTCCTTTCCCTGCCTGGATACAAAAATACCGCCCACAGTCTCGGTAGGGCGGTATTATGTGTAAGATCGGCAGTCCATTATTAAGTTTTTTATCATGTTCCCTTTGTGCACTGTTGCAAAAGAGACCATAGAGCGTGTTTTTGCTGATGCAAAAGAAAAGCACGCCATGCGTTATACGCACCACCGAGGTCTGGCCCGGGTTTCTGCTTGGGTGAGGCTTAAATATGCTGCCATGAATCTCAAAAAGATTGCTATTTGGAAGTGGAATGCTTCTAATTTTGCTTCCTATATCATGATTTTTGCCCCGTTTAATGATAAAACGCCAGTCCTCGTGGTTTGAGAACTGGCGTTCTTTGACAAGCTGAGCAACCTACGGTTGCTATCTGGTGCAACGTGCCCTGGGTGGCATTGGAAGGGTGCCATCGAGGAGGGCTTCCGCAAACGGAAGAAGAAAGAGCGGCGATGATCGGTAGATAAAACGAACAAGGGACGGAGATCACACCTCCGTCCCTTGTTCATGCCTGGGCAATTATTTCAGCTTCGCACCATCCTGGAAAGCGTTGGCCACCTTCTCGCCCAGCACGCGGTATGTGTTGTGGACGGGGTCGAAGGTGATGGGCCGCAGCTTGTCTGGGTCGATCTTCCCGTTCTCATCCAGCACGGACTCGTCGGCACTGACGTTGACGATCTCACCCACCAGGCGGCAGGCCTCCGGATCGTAGCTCACCAGGCGGCATTCTACTGCCATGGGAAGCTCGTCGATGAGGGGCGCATCCACAAATTCCGACTTGGTGGTGTGCCAGACGGCCTTTGCCACCTTGTCCGCTGCCTTGTTGCCGGATTCGATGCCCACATAGTCGCAGGCCACTGCCTGCTCCGCCGTGGCCATGCTCACGGTGAACGCTTTGCGGGCCAGGATGTTGGCGGTGGTCTTGTGACCGGCGCTGATGCACATGCTCAGCTCCTTGTCATCGCTGATGCCGCCCCAGGCCGCATTCATGGCGTTGGGCGTGCCGTCCTCGCCGTAGGCGGCCAGAATAAAGACCGGCTGGGGATAGGTCCAGGGCTTGGCTCCAAAATTCTTGCGCATAGAGATCCCTCCTTATGTGGTTTTATTATATCACAGGAATGGAGAGTGGGATACTACAGTTCTTTCACTCCAGCTGCCGGGCGATGAAGTCGGTGATGGCTGCCGCTGCCTGGACCTGCTGTTCCTCGGCTGAGATGGCGGCGGGATTTTGTTGCTGCCGTCATAACTACGCCTCCTTGTGCTGCCGGATCACAGCTGCGATGGTCTCCGCCGCGATGCGAGAGCCCAACTCACTGGGGTGGACGCCGTCGGCGGCATAGAGGTCCCGGGTATTGGCCAGGGCATAAAATCGCTGTCCCACATCGGCCAGCAGAGCATGGTTTTCCAAAGCGGCTCTTTGATAGGCTGCGGACAGATCATGGGTCATCTCGTCATCGTCCCAGCTCTTGGCCACCAGCTTGGCACCGCCTTTCTGGTAAGCCCAGGTGGCGAACAGAACGGGGGGCGCCCCGTTTGCCCGGATCTGCCGGCAGAGCTGCTCTACGCTGGAAAAGAAGCTCTTGGGGGCGGTGATGTGACCGTGGCTCATCTCCTGAAGCACCACATAGTCCCACTTCTCCTTTTGGAGCGCCGCCTGGGTCTGACTGCCCAGCCTGGTGTTGGGATTCGGGTGTTCCGACAGCCGCGCCCCGCCCCGGGTGTGGTGGATCACCTCCGCCCCGGTCAGGTCGGCCAGCATTTGGGGTATATTATTGGTGAAGATAAAGCTGTTACCCAGCATGAGGATCCGCATGGCGCTGCTCCTTACTCGTTTATTTCACTGCTTTTAACTGTCATTATACACGGCTCCGCTGAGAGGAACAAGGCCAGGAAGCTCGATGAGTCTATCAGATTTTGCGACGCAAGATTCAAAGATAAAGCTGCGGCCGTGTACGGCGGCCGCGAATGGGTGGTCATGACCACATGTTTCAAAAATTGTACAGTTTACTTTTGCCTCTTTTCGGAACGAATTGTGGCGGAGACGGATAAGAAACTATAATTACAACGAAAATCCAAAACAAATCCGCAAAAGTGAGTTGACCACGTTTGAGGCCATATTTGTGCAGAACGTTAAACAAATTATTGTTTAAAAAGTTATAAAAACCGCCCCAAAACATCAGTTTTGAGGCGGTTCTTGGTCCGAGTGTAATTATAGGACTTGGAAAAGTCCAGTCATATCAATGGTTTGTAGGCAGCAAGCAAGGTGCTTTATCCAATCAAATCATATAATTGGAAACATCCTCCGCCTTTTTGCCTTTTTCCAAGGAATCAAACTGTGCCCTGATTTGCTCATTCACATCTGCGGACATAGCAGGGATCCGTTTTAGATCTTCCTCTTTCATGTAGAGATCAGCAATATCTTCCTTGTCTCCACATTGAGGAAAAAGGACGACCCAGCAACCGTCTTTAGGTTCATCCTCCCAGATGATCCCTTGCATTCCCTTGTGAACACCTTCTTTTGCATAGCTGTCTTTTTCTACAATCACTTCTACACAATCCATCATCTTCATTTTATTTTCCTCCGTACGGCGTGTTCAATTTGAGTTTTCCGTTCGGCATAATCATCCATCCCGTAATAAATGATACGCTGACTGATCCGTCTTTTCTGGGAATCGTAACTCTGATGTTAATTCGCTGGCCTCGTCTGTCTAATTTACCTAACGTATAGTCACCGGATAGGTACTTTTTAAGTGCCTGTTTCTCGATTTCGTTTTTAAGCCAAACGGAATCCAAAACAGAATAGCCCCAACTTTCAAATGCTCGATTTTTTCCATGCCTATACGTATTTTCTGGGTCAAATAGATAGGGGTCAAATTTTCTGTAATCACTATATGATGTTGCATTCATCAAAACCATGACATAAGGAATTGGGTCTAATGTACAATGGCAGTAGGGATGATGTGGACAGGGCGGCGCATTTCCTTCCAAAAACCAGCAACCATCCAGTATCAAGCACTCTTCACAGTGGGTTTCGCCCTCTGAATGGTGCGTCCATTGGACCCAGCTCGGTAGTCCGGCACCCTTTTGTATTGTACTGAAACATTGTTTATAGTACAACAGTTATTCCCCCTTTTGAAAGTACAAAAATCATTCTTTGCAGATAGAGGGGAATAAGCAAAAAATTGCACGTTTCCATACAACTATCACGGCACAATTTAAAAAATAAAAAATCGGAGTACCACGAAGGATACTCCGATGTGATAACGCAACACTATAGATGCCACGGATTATTCCTGTGCAATACTTGATATGTCTCGTAGCCATCCAAGGACTTCATCCTCTGGGTCTCTCTCATGGAGCAATTGCATAGTCATCCTTGGCGCACAGCGCTTGTTTAGCTTTTTCTTTACAGTATCCGGTCTATATCCTTCTGGATTACCAGTTCTAATTATGTTAGAAATTTCAGTTGAAACATCCATCGTATCGTCGATTTCAATTTGGACTCCGAAAACTTCCCTCACAATGTCGCTGTGAATATAATTTTCCATTTCTCTTTTATGCGTCATTCGCGCACTGGATCCATCACCACGCTGGTTTACCTGAGCACAATCGCTGGCGTGGGCATCTGTATTGTCACTATCATAAATATGGTATTCTTGAGTATTTAGCTTTTTTAAATAATTTAGATTAACCCACTCCTTAAGCACACTTCCGCCCAAAGGGAGAATCACTACATTTTGTGACATGTTTATATCGATAATGGTTTGGTCGCTTTGGTGTGCGATCCTGCTGATTGCGGTAAGAAACGCAACATCATTTGGCCCTTCGACACAAACAATAAGTTTTACGCCATGATGAGGAGCCAATGCAGGGGCCAAATCAGGATATACACCCAATGTATCCGCGATTCGTTTTAACATTTCTTCATCCTCTGCCCCAGACGCTACTTCAGGATAGCCTTCACTATTCGTAATATATCGTAAGCTTTCAAGTGGTAACATGCCAGCCAAACCAGGAACGTGTGTTGTTATAATCACTTGACAACCGTTTTTCTCCGTCATCTCACGGAAAGTGTTTACAATCATTTTTTGTGCATCTGGATGTTGAGATGTCTCAGGCTCTTCAACTGCATATATAATATTTTTTCCTTCGAATAATGCCGATTCAGTGGTTGCTCTGAAAAAACTGAATAGCACTAAACGACGTATTCCGCTCCCCCGCTTATTAAGCGGAATGGAATTTTCACCTGTCAAAGAGAATGAAAAAGCTTTTTCCCACATAGGGTCCTTTTTAAATTTCGGAGTTAATGTCGATGCAAGTTCAGGATCAAAATCACGCAGTTTCTCAATCGTATTAGATGCAACCTGAGCCACTTTCTGTTTTACTTCTTCCGCAATGGACGCCAGCTGGGCGGCCTGCTCTTCGAGTGCGATTTTCACAGCATGCTGCATCGGGTCTTGAGCCTCATGGTCCTCATCTGTGCTTGGCCTATCCGCTTTAAACAAACGATACATAGGAAGAATAGGCTCTATTTTGGGCCATAACCTTTTTTCATCGGCTTGATCAGCACTTATGAATTTTGAAGAGAACGTTATTTTCGTCACCTAAAGATTGCCACAGCACTCGTCGCATATCAGAATTGATAGTTAGATTGGCCATATTTTGAAGGTTTGCACTACGAATTTTTGTCTTCAGCTCATTATTCTTCTTGAGCAACAAATCATCAAAGCCTTCATTCGATGGGTGTAACGCATATATCCAGATTGCTTGCTTCCCGTTTGCCAGGTATTTTTTGTGAATCTCTAATCGCCCATCTTCGTTGAGAAGATACTCATTAGACAAAGAAGTTTCAACATCTTCCAATACTATCGTTTCCGGAAGTTCATCAAATACGCAACCGATAACAGTTTCCTCATCTGTATGAAGGATATTCTTATCTCCTGATTCAATTTTAGATTGATTGAAAAATATATCAAGTGCTTCCAATATGGTAGATTTTCCGACATCATTTTGTCCGATCAGTGCTGTCAAATCATCCACGGGAATCCGGGTTTCATTGTAGTAGCCCCTAAAATTTTGCAAGATAATTTCCCTAAGTTTCATGAAAATCCTCCATTCTTAGAATTCTAAAGAAATTATATCGAACGAAGGCGGATTGTGCAATATTTACGCTACTCTATACAATAACTGTATCATACAAAAGGAGGTACAGTTATGCCCGCAGAATATCCCGACGAATTCAAACAAAGAATTATCCGTCGATATGAAAAAGGAGAATCAATCAAAAATCTGAGCCAAGAATTGAATATCGCCCAGAGTACCATTTACCACTGGCGCAAGGTATACTGCTCAATCCAAACTCCACAACACACATATACCCCAAAGGAGTTTGATGCAATTTCAAGGAAATTGAAAAAGTTGGAACACGAAAAAGAGATCATTCAGCTCTCTGGATTTCTTGAAAAAGTTCCGTTGAAAACAAAACTCTCCACGCTGGAAGAACTCTATAAAACAAAAGAAAACCCGTACAGCGTTTATGAACTGTGTGAAGCCCTCGGTGTTGCAAGAGGCACTTTTTATAACCATATTTTACGGCGTGCCGACCGAAGTGAATACAAGCGGGAACAAAAAGAGTTGATGCTGAAGGTTCAGCAAATTTTCGATGACAGTAGTCAGCGCTTTGGCGCAGAGAAGATCCGCATCATACTTGCTGAAAGCGGTATTCATGTTAGCAAAAAGCGAGTTGTAGCCATTATGCAGGAACTCGATTTGCACAGCGTTCGTCCAGATGCGAAAAAGCAATTCAAGAAGCGCCAGCAATATCGAAAACAAAATCTTTTGGAACGACAGTTTGGTGCCGAGCATCCCAATCAAATTTGGGTCAGTGACATTACATATTTTAAGGTCAACGGCTACTGGCTCTACTTTTGCATGATCCTCGACCTATTTTCGCGCAAAATCGTCGGTTGGCGTGTGTCGCGCAATGCCAGCACCAACCTCGTGACCACTACATTTCGGAACGCATATCGGGAGCGTGGTGAACCGAAAGGTCTGACCTTTCACAGCGACAGGGGCAAGCAGTACACCTCCGGAGCGTTTATGGAATTGCTGCAAAAATGCGGTACAAAGCAGTCCTTCTCAGCAACTGGGCAGCCACACGATAACGCAGTGGCGGAAACTTTCTTTGCGACCTTCAAAAAAGAAGAGGCGTACCACAGAGAGTACACCTCAGAGCAGAGCTTCCGGCGAAGCGTAGAACAGTACATTACATTTTATAATGAAACCAGACCGCACCGAACGCTGAAATATAAGACGCCACAAGCATTTGAAGATGAGTATTTTTCGAAAAAGCAGTGCTCAAATTCCGACCCCGCGAAAAAATAATTCTTCAGCATTTGCGTTTTTTCACGAGAGCATTGAAAGAACGCAAATAAAAAAAGCCCTGCAGTTGCAAAGCTTTCAGAAAACAAGAGGTCCGTTTTTCGATAAAAATGTTCGAAAAACGGACCTCATTCATATGGTCCGAGTGGGGAGACTCGAACTCCCGGCATCTTGCTCCCAAACGGTTGAACTAAATTTTTTATGGTTATTTATAGTTATTTTTAATCCTTTTCGCTACATTTCAATTACTCTTTGACACTCTTAATCCCACCGTTTCCGAGTGCTCCGGCGCTGTCTGTGGTCAAACATGTGGTCAAAGAGCCCTTCTTGACCAGGCGCGGCATAACTGCCATAGCCTGTTCAGAAGGGCTCTTTTTGCTGTTCAGGTTTGGGGTATTGTACCTCTGCAGAGGCTGAGAAGCAAGAGGTTTTTTCGAGTCAGACATATCAATTTTTAACACGCCTATACAAAGAATACAGCCTGGTGGGAGGAGGGCCTAACTCACCTGCTCAGGAGCCAACAAAGGCCTGCAGCGGTGCGATCCACAGCATGATTGTAGTGGTTCCCAGGGTTCAACTGAAACACCGTGTCGATCCCTTTGTCCTGGAAGAAGGATTGGATATCTTCCGTGTTCTGGCGGACGCTTCGCAGGATCGGGTTCCGGGTCTTGCTCTCCTTATCTCCCAGCGAAAAGTACATGCAGTCCGGCCAATGCTTTGGTTCATGAGAGAAGATATACTTTTTCATACTTGGAAACCAGAGAGAGCCGGACATGCTGCCTACACGGGAAAACAGGTCCGTCTGGTAGATGGCATACAGCGCAAACAGCCCCGCCAGAGAATACCCAGCCACCCCTCGCCAACGAGGAGCTCCGTCAATCTCCTTCTCTGCCGTTGGGATGATCTCCTCGGTCAGGAGCCGCAGATAGTCGTCCGCACCACCGGTGCAGGGAGCAGCATTTTTGAGGGCAGGTGAACTGTCCCAGGGCACCATGTCGTGGTTCCAGTCCAGATCGCTGATGGTTACCAGTGTAAATGACGGGAAGCCAGCTGCCTGCGCGGCCTTAAATACCTTCTGTCCCTCGTTGGAGAAGGTATTGAGGTAGATAATAGGTGTGTTTACTTCAAAACTTGGGAAAATGGATATCGTTTTACCCTTTGTTGAGAATGTGCACATAAGTTGAATCATCCGCTTTCTATTTTGACAGGGGGCTACACAATTGAAAGTCCATTTTAACGTACAGAAAAAATGCAATAATAAATATAACGGAAATAATTTCAATAGGGAATTCCACATTCCTTGAAAAGTGATGCCCAGCGGGATATCATATACTCATATTGCTTTGGGTGTGTCTGCGCCAGCCGTTCAAAGCGGTTAATTCCAAATTTTCGTCGTTCTGAGCACAATCCAAAGCCACAATACATACAGCCATTTCTTTGATAGCCTTGACTATATAGATCAGAAACAGGAAGATTGCAAAGTTTAATGTAGTCCCATATGTCTTGGTTTGTCCAAAAAGATAATGGTCGGCATTGGTTATCTTTCTTTTGAAAAAAGATATTAGAACCATAGGTAATCCAATCTCTTTTTCGAATTTGACTTTCTTCTGCCAACGTTCCAATGATGCTACATTGCATTTGCATATGCTTTGCCACGCGCTTCAAAGGCGATTTCTTTAATTTTTCACAGCATAGGTCAGAAATATTGCAATTCAAGTAAGGCAGAGCTTGTGGATACATACGTTCCAAGTAATCCAATGCATGTTGTTTGGTTACTGGTGTTTTAGCGTGTCGGTATGTCCGTATTCCGTTAGCAATTGCTTTGGAGAATAGTGGGTATCCGTAGGTTGCGACTATACGTTCAAATGTCCATATAGAACCATCTCTGCATATCGGATGCACGGAAACAATATTTTTACCTCGATGCCGTTCTGCACCAACAAAAGAAAGGGTCTCTGGATATTCGCATCCTGTATCCGAAAATAAATGTAGAATATTGGGCTTCAAGCTACACACAAGTGATGATAGCACGGTTGAATCTTTTCCGCCAGAAAAGGAAATGTATACTTGCTGATCGCCAAAAGTTTCTATACAGTTTAAAATCAAGTTTTTTGAAAGATTGATTTTATGCTCTAAAGGCAGTTTTTGCAAGTACTTTAGGCTCTCCTTTCTGGACTGAAATTCTCGAAGTATAGTTATTTCTTCATTTCTGCAAACCATGTCTTCCTCCTCATAGCTTCCTTTGAAAAGCATTTGTGTTGTGTTAACTCTATTCCAAAGGAATTGCAAGAGGTTTTTATAAATTTAATGGCGTAGAGAGAAGGTGTAGTTTTTTGGCCTGACAAGGTGGATTTTTTTTCGGCAAAATGATATACTAAATAATGGTGTAGTATTGGAAAGGATATTGCTTTCTCTGCGATGAGAAATCTATTCGGTGTTTCCATACGACCCAAAGACTTCTAAAGGGAGCAACGGTCATACATGAAAGAATACAATGGGAAGCCTTTGGTCGAGGGCCTACTTGAAGAAATAGAGTATGTATATAAATCTGATAAACGCCCTTGGGTCATTGGATACAGTGGCGGAAAAGACTCTACGGTTGTTGTGCATTTGGTATACCAAATGCTAAAGAATTTACGCCCCGAGGAACGACACAAAACAGTCTATATTGTCTCCTCCGATACGCTTGTGGAAAACCCACTGATTAAAATCTACTTAGATAACATGCTTCAATTATTACGAGAAGCAGCCAAACGGGATCATTTACCACTCTCTGTGAATAAGGTAACTCCAGAACCGGACACTTCTTTCTGGACCAATGTAATTGGCAGAGGCTTTCCGACACCGCGTCTAAACGGTACATTCCGTTGGTGTACCGACCGTTTGAAGATTGCTCCCAGTGGACAGTTTGTAGAAAATATCATTAAGGAACAACATACTGAGATCGTATTTATTTTGGGCGTGCGCAAGGCCGAAAGCGCTGCCAGAAAGCGCCGCATTGAAGGCAGAGAATTGGCAGATCGTCTTTTAAATCGCCATGAGACGATCAAAGAAGCTTATGTATATCCCCCTATCGTTTCTTTATCTACCGACGATGTCTGGGACATTTTGATGTCCAATAATCGAAAGAATGCTTGGGGGGGAGATAATTCTCAGTTAATTGAATTGTATTCCGATGCAGACAGCGGCGAGTGCCCGTTTGCAGGATATTCTTCCAAAGACGATCAGCAACAGTCTTGTGGTCAGTCCAGATTTGGGTGCTGGATTTGTACGGTTGTGCAGGAAGATCGTTCCTTGAATGGTTTCATCCGCTCTGGACACCGCGAGTTGATTCCATTAGCCGAATTCAGAAAATGGCTCATGAGTATTCGTGACGTACCTGAGTATCGTGAAAAAAAGCGCCGTGACGGAAGCGTATATCGCACTTCGCAAAATCAGCTTGGCTTTGGCCCGTTTACCTGGAAGGCTCGTCAAATGATCTTGCGTCGCCTTCTGCAAACGCAGAAACAGATGAACTATGAACTTATCACCATCGATGAGCTTCGCGCAATTGACCGCATTTGGGATGAAGAGCAGGATTTGAGTTGCCGTGTACTGGTAGACCTCTACTACGATGAGATGGGACAACGCTTGCCTTGGGACGAATTAAAGCATCCTGTCTTTGATGAAGAAACGTGCAAAAAACTGGAAATATATGCAAATGAATTTTTGGTTCCTATGGACCTGATGAAGAGCATGATTTTTAGAACAAACAAAACCAAATTTTTCTCTAACACCCGCATTCTTCGCGACTCTCTCCGGAAAGCTGTTACGCAGCAATGGCTTCAGGAGGCTGAATTGGTGAATGTGCAGGAAGGAACCCGGAATGAAGATCAACAGAGTGACACTCTATAATTTCAGCTCTTATGTGGGGGAAAATACGATTGCATTGGGTACCCACAATGAGCAAAATATTATTCTAATTGGTGGAAACAACGGTGCCGGCAAGACCTCTTTTTTTACCGCTATTAAATTGGCTTTGTACGGACCCCAGTGTTTCCGTTTTCAAGACAAAAATAACCGTTATACCGCGCGGATCAAAGAGCTGATTAACCACGATGCATTTTTGTCTGATAATGTAAAGGCCTATGTCGAAGTGGAAATTGATCTTCCTACGGATCGTGTACACACGCTGTATACTATCCGCCGCGAATGGTCCTTTATTGAAAAGCGCCTTCATGAAAACTATACTGTATACAAGGAGCATCAGCTTCTTGCCGACAAGAACCTGGACTTCTTTCAGAACTATTTGTTCTCAATCATCCCCCCCAACCTGTTTGATTTTTTCTTTTTCGACGGCGAAGAAATCGGTGATTTTTTTGCAACAGGAAACTATAGTAACTATATCAAAAATGCGGTTCTGACTTTAAGTGGTTACGATACTTTCAATATTATACAGAAATTCTGCGATTCCTATATTGGTGAAGAAGAAGGTAACGAAGATTACGATGAGGTCGCCAAACTGGTAGAACAAGAAGAGGTTAACCTCTCTGCATATACGACCAGAAGCGCGGACTTGGAATCACAAAAGCAGCAGTTAGCTGCGCAACTTCTCTCTGCTCAGGAGGAAAAAGAATCTCTTGATCATCAGTTTGAGCGTTCTGGCGGTTTGACTGCGCAAGAACAAGAACGGCTTGAAGCACAGCGCGCAACACAAGATCGTGTAAAGAGCGATAAAGCAAAGCGAATTCGAGAGTTTGTAGAATCTATGATGCCGCTTTATATTACAAAGGATCTTGCTGCCGTTGCCTATAAGCAGCTTAAAGATGAACAAGCCGTTCGTCAGTATCACACCATCTGTGATTTGTTGGATGTCCAAACCGTTCAGGAAGTCTTGAAACAGCAGTCTATTTGTAATGTTGCACAGATTCCTACATTGGCACAGGCAATTTCCAACGGAATTGCGGAAAAAGTGTTGCCTGCCTTTTCACTGGAATGTTTTACTTCCATCCACGACCTATCCCAGGAACAAGAAAGCCAGGTTGTCAGTGACATTGTCAGAACGCAGCATTTTGCTGAAGCAGAAGCGTCTCAATTGATCAAAGCCATCGCAGATAAGAAAAAAGCTTCGCAAAAATACGAAGAGATCAGCAAAAAAATTCGAGAGGCATTACCTTCTGTGGACGCCGCTGCCTATTTTGAAAGAGTGAAATTCCTTACTGAACGCATTGCTGCTTACGAGGATAGTCTGGAAGTTCTGGACCAACAAATTGCGGAATTGGAGGTAAAAATCACCGATCAAAAGGCTCTGGTCGAACGCTTGCGCAAAGCATTGCTGGCCAAAGCGAAAGACCGTACTGCGCATGAGTTTACCAGCCGTATCAGTCAAGTTATGCAGCGCATGATTTCTGATGTAACCAAGGAGAAATTCCACCAGATTGAATCCCTGACACTCGAGATGTTTAATAAGATCATCCGCAAAGAAAACTTTGTGCAGCTTATTGAACTGGATGATAATTTCAATGTAAACCTCTATAAGAAGCAGACCTATATAACGCGCGATTTGCTCCTCTTAGCCAACAACATCGGGGTGGATGCCTTAGAAAAACGGCTGGGGAGTGCTGGGCTTAGAGAGGCCGCACATCTGTTGACAAATGACTCTATTGATGATTTACGTCGGTATTTTTCCGGGAAAGTTGTCACGGATCAAGTCTCTTTCCAGGACGATATAGAACTTCCACTATATAATCGTGTGGAACTCAACCAGTTATCCAAAGGCGAAAAGCAGGTTTTCATTCTCTCTCTGTATTGGGCAATCATCAAAACATCAAATCAGGTTGTTCCATTCATTATCGATACGCCTTTCGCGCGTATCGACACAGAACACCGCGAACAGATTTCGGCCGTATTCTTCCCAAACATTAGCGGTCAGGTTATCATTCTCTCCACCGACGAAGAGGTGGTGGGCTCATATCGTGAAATCATCCAGTCGCACATTGCTCATGAGTATCTCCTTGAGTACAATGTGGAACAGGGATGCACCTCCGTAAAACCAGGTTATTTTAAGGAGACAAAGGTATGATTTTCAAACTAAAAACTTCCCAAAAAACGCAGCAAATTTTTGCAGAGATTGGGAAAAGTACCTCCTTAAAGCCGTACACGCTGGTCAAGCATGCGATTGCCTGGTCTTTAAAAGAGCAAGGCAAAGTCACATCGTTCAGTAGTGACAACGAGGGACTTGAGCTAAATCGTCAAACGATTACCGGGGAATATGACGATTACTTCAAAGTTCTAATTGAGCAGGCAGAAGGCCGTCATTTAAGCAACGAGGAATACTTTCCCAAATATATCAAAGCACATATAGATCGCGGGGCGATTATTCTGGAATCCCGCTATAAGCACGCCGGCGACCTGGATAAATATGTGCTGGAAACCTTTGGGGTTGGAGATACCGTATGATTTATTTAGACAATAGTGCCACATCTCCTATCGCTCAGGAAGTGTTTGAGGCAATGCGCCCTTACCTACAAGAAGAGTATGGGAATCCCTCCAGCAAGTATTATCTGCTTGCCGCCCATGCTGCTGATGCTGTGGAAAACAGCCGGGAGTGGGTTGCTAAGTTAATTCATGCCAAACCGGAAGAAATTATTTTCACCTGTGGTTCCACAGAGAGTAGCAATATGATTATCAAAGGTGTGGCAGACTACAAAAAATACTACGAAAAAAAAGGCAACCATATTATTACATCCAAAGTGGAGCACCATGCCACATTAAACACCTGCCGCTTTTTGAACGGTGACATTTATTCTAACCAGGATGCAACTTTTTCGCTGTTTGGCAAAGTCCCCAAAGTAGATCGCGGTTATGAGGTCACCTTCTTGGATGTAAACAAGTATGGCCAGGTGACACCAGAGTCCTTTGAAAAGGCTATACGTCCCACAACCACCTTAGCATCCTTTATATGGGCGAACAACGAAATTGGTTCCCTAAACGATATGGACGCTTTGGTTACCGTTGCACACAAGCATCACGTGTTGCTTCATGCCGATGCCACGCAAATAGCTGGAAAACTGCCCATCAATGTTGACCAAACAAAGGTGGATTTTCTTTCTCTATCCGCTCACAAGTTCCACGGGCCAAAGGGCGTGGGGGCCGCTTATATTCGGGGAGATGATTATGGCCTTCCTCCAATGAGTGCTTTTATGCACGGCGGTGAGCAGGAGCACGGTCTGCGTGCCGGCACATTGGCGGTTCACAACATTGTTGGCTTTGGAAAAGCTGCCGAGTTGGCCATTGCAAACGAACAGCGACAAATTGCCTGCATTCAGAAACTGGAACAGACAGCCAAAAAGATTATTGCATCCAACGAACACCTGGAACTTTTGGGAGACTCGGAACATCATCTTCCAGGTGTTATAAGCTTGATTGTAAACCTGGAAGATTTTGACAACGAGCGTTTTGTGAAGCGCATTAGTGCAAAATTTGCAGTTTCTACTGGGTCTGCCTGTACTGCGGGTATGCCTTCCCATGTTTTACAGGCCATTGGTAAGGGAGATGCTGTGTCCAGGGTTTTGCGCATTTCGTTGTCTGCGGAAAACACCATTGATCAAGTGGAAGCTTTCCTGAAAGAGCTATCCTGATATAATTTTCCGAAAGGGGATGATGGCATGAGTTTACGCACAGTGTCATTCCAAGACACTTACTGGAGCGGGGAAAATGATTTGATCAAAGAATTCTATGTTCCCTGCATGGAAGAAAGCATTGAATATTGCCGCGCCGTCGGCTATTTTCATTCTTCCATCTTTTGCTACATCACCAATGGTTTGTATCCCTTTATTCAACACGGCGGGCGGATGCGCATTGTCTGCAGTGTGAATGTAAGCCCGGAAGATGAACACCAAATTGCCCTCGGTTATGATATCCGCCAACTGTTAGAGGACAAAATTGCTCCAGCTACCCAGGAACTTATTGATCTAAATATTGCCAACATTAAGAATCTCTGTTGGCTTATCAAAAACAATCGGTTGGACATTAAAGTATGCCTTCGTAAGGATCCAAATACTCCAGGCGCATATCGATTATTTCACGAAAAATTTGGTATTTTTAAGGACGCAGATGAAAATGCAGTTTCCTTCTTAGGCTCTGTAAACGAAACACTTGGAGGATGGATCAATAATGAGGAATCTTTCGAGGTCTCTCAAAATTGGATTCCGGTATTACAATCTCGGGTAGAACAGAAAATCCAACGCTTTGAAAAGTTATGGGATGGAACCGCCAGAAATATTGTAACATTTGACTTTCCTAAAGCATCTCGTCTGAAGTTGATTCAAAATGCTCCGGAGCATCCCGTCGATTACATTTATCGCATATCTGCCGGAATCCACCCCAACTTCAAACCGCGTTCCTGCCAGGAGGATGCTAAAAACGCTTTTTTACAAAAGAACTTTTCCTGCCTTTTTATGATGGCAACTGGTTCTGGTAAAACCAAAGCGGCTATGTATGCAATTAGCCAAATTGATACCTGGAAGCTCCTCCTAATCTGCGTTCCCAGCCTGGAACTGGTAGAACAATGGGAAGCAGATGTTCGCTTGTTTTATCCTGACACACCTATTATTAAGTGCGGGTCTCCTTATCGTGGACACAAGGAACTACTGAAATCCCTAACGCAAGCACGTTTTCCGGAACAAGTAGTGGTCATTTCAACCTATGACTCTGCGCAGGGTGATTACTACATGGCAAAGTGGAAATTGGCCAAAACGGAACAATTTGCTATGATCTGCGATGAAGTCCACAATATGGGTGCTCCAAAATCTCAGTGCCTTATGGAATTGAATCCGGCATACCGCATTGGACTTAGTGCTACTCCACGCCGGAACTTTGATGAGATCGGATCCGAAAAGATTTTAGATTTCTATCATCAAAACACTTTTGAATTCTCAATCAAGGATGCACAACGTGAGCACTACTTGGTAGAATACCAATACAGGATTCTCCCCTGTGCGATGCCGGAAGATGACTGGGAATTGTATAAAACATTTTCAAGGGAAATCGTACAGCTCCAGCACACACTGGAACAGGAGGACAACGAAAAGGAGCAACTCCGATTGCGCCAGCGCATAGAAGGCCGTTACCGCGATCGTGCCAAACTACTCAAGAAAAACGATCAAAAGGCGCAAACTCTGCAGACAATCTTTGATGAAATCCCTCCTACTGCACGTGTTCTTATTTACGGGGATGACTTGCACCATTTGGCTGAAATTGGACAAGCGTTAGACCACATGGGCAAATACTATTTCAAATATACTGGTGAGTTGGACGCACAAAAAGAACGTCCAACGATCCTGAAGGAGTTTCGGCAGGGAATCCGTAAAATTTTACTGGCCGTCGGATGTTTAGATGAAGGTATCGATATCCCTGCTTGTGATGTTGCTGTGTTCATCAGTTCTTCGACCTCCGAACGTCAGTTTATTCAACGCAGAGGCCGTGTTCTTCGTGTCGCCCCTGGAAAAACATCTGCCTGGATTTACGACTATCTGGTCTATCCTATCCTTTCTGCCCGAACCAATGATGATGAGCGCCGTCTGGCATTGTCCATGATTGACGCACAATATCGGCGAATCAACTTAATGGTAGAAGATGCCATCAATGGAATTCAAGAACGTCAAAAACTTGATCAGTTTTTATCTCAGCGGAGGCTAAATCCGTATGATTTTTAAGGAGGTCGGCCAAACGATGGATTTATTACTTGTTAAAGTTGCTGAAGAACATCATATTGATGCCGGTGTTGTAGAGAAAATTCTCCAGGTGGAGAAAGACCATGTGTATCAAAAAAGCCGTCATACTCGTGGGCCTATCAGACAGATTATTGCTGAGATGAGTGAACAGGAGGATTCGGATCAATGATTTTCAATTCACTCCGTATAAATAACTACCGCGCCTATTACGGGGAGAGTATCTTTGATTTTCCTACGGAGGGCGAACGGAACATCAGCATCCTTTATGCTGATAATGATGTGGGAAAATCTTGCTTTTTTTCAGCAGTTCTATTCTGTCTGTATGGGCCTAAAGACAGCGATAATCTCAAAGATCTCATCAATGTAAACGCACAATCAGAGAAATCCTATCATGCTGAGGTTTCTTTGTTTGTTGAGAACGGAAAGGATAAGATTGAGATCTCTCGTTCCATTGACTTGCGTGGGAAACTGGACGCCACCCCAAGCAGTAAAGACTTCAAATGCATGCTGGAGTTGATCAAAAATGGTGTTCCGCTAAGCAGCGACGAAGATGAGAAAGCTGATTTTATCAATTCCCTTGTGCATGAAGATGCCTCACAGTATTTCTTCTTTGACGGCGAAAAAATCAACGACTACAGTACAGCCAGTGGAAGTCAATATAAAGATGCCATTGCTCGTGTGCTTGGCATTAAAGAAATTGACAACGCCGTAGAAGATCTTCGCTTACTAAAAAAGGATTTTGAGAAAAAACGGGATGCTTGGATTCAGACCCAAAACAAGTATCAGGATATTTTGCAGCAAAAGGAAGAAGCGGACCAGAAAGTTGCCGAGCAGGAAGCTCTGTTGGATCAGTATGAGCGAGAAATAAATGCTGCCAATGAGCAGATACAAAAGGATGAAGATAAGCTGAAGGATTTCAAAGAAATTTCCGAAAAGGTCACCCAAAAGCAGAGATTGTCTGAAGAAATCAAGGAACTTACGGAAGACTTGAAACGTGTCAAAAATGAACAATCGGAATGTTTTCAAAAGAACGCTACACTTATGTTGGCAGCTTCCATTTTTGCCAAAATGCAGCAGGATACATATGCTGAATCGGCTGAATATCACATCACTGAGCCGGTGAAAGAGTACCTTGTTCGGCTTATGGAGCAGCCTGTCTGCGTATGCGGCGAAGAAATGACGGATTCCCACAAAGAAAAGATTCAGGCATTCATTCGCGATCATCTGATTACAGACGATGACATTCTCATTGAAAAAGAGCGTCGTGCCCTGTTTAATTCCTGCGCGCAATACCAACCACACGGATTTCAGACACGTGCTGCTTACTTTTCTCTGAGCGAGGAGATTTGGAAAAAAGATAAGGAACGTTCTGCCAAAAGGGAAGAATTTGAGCACCTGCGAAAAGATATTGGTTCTTTTAATGAAGAAGCAGGTGAACGCATTATCCAGAACATCGCCAACACAGAGGCCAAGAAGCAGGAGGCAGAAACCCGCCGCACACGGACGCAGGTTTTATTAGAGCAAGACCAAGAAAAGCTTGCCCGGTTGGAGGAAAAACTTGCGGAACTCAGCCAGCTCGACAAAGAAGGGGCTTTATGCCAGAAGAAATTAGAAAATACCATTGCGTTGGAAAAGGTCTTCAGCGAGTATCGCAATCGTCTTCTGGAGGAAAAACGTGCTTCTGTGGAAAAGTATGCTACTGAAGTTTTTCTGCAAATTACTAACGCTCCCCAAAAGTACAAAGGCATTAAGATTTCGAAAGACTACAGCCTGTTGCTCGAACTTACAAATGGAGAAACCTATCAAATTGAGCCTGGCCGCACGCTGAACCCTTCAACCGGTCAGTCTAAGGTGATTAGCCTTTCTTACATTGCTGGCCTAAATCGCTCTTCCAACTTTGCCGCACCGGTTATTATTGATAACCCCCTTGGTCTGTTTTCGGATGAACATCGTGCTGCAATTACTCGTTTCTTGCCACATATGGGCAAGCAGGTGATCTTTATGGTCTCTACCGGTGATCTGACCGAGAAGTATCAAAATGAGCTAAAACCTTATGTCAAGACTGTGTACAAGCTGGAAAATCATAGTGATCAAACCTGGCCCAAGACGGTAATTGCAAGCAAGGAGGTATATTGAAAATGGCTGAACAAGAATTCTTTTCAATAAATCCTTCTACCCATATTCGAACCACATCTGAAAATCGGCGTTTCTATGATCTCCTGGTAGATGAAAAAAACATTTTCTCAACCAAATATCAGCTATACACATTTGCAATTATGGTTGCACTAAGAGCTGGTGCTGCTCCTGATTCTGCGACGAAAAATCTGGACATTTGCTTGGTTGGAAATGTGGACAAAGATAATTTTGCAGTAGCTAAGGGATTGGTTGCTCACCTTTGTCCTGAAATCAATAATGGAAGTGACCTTTTAAAACGCATGAATGAGTACGCCGACTCCGGTATTGCAATTTTGCGTACTGACTATGAAAATAGCGATGAGGATTTTGATCCAAGCGCATATCTCGAATGATTACATCAACAAGCATTCAAAAGAAACCGCCGCAAAGGCTTCCTTTGCGGCGGTTTCTTTTTATTTGACAACAAAAATTTTGCATCCAAAAGTGATTAAATAGTTTTCCCAATCATCTGCGTCGGGAAGTTGCCATGTATCATGCTTGGCCAAATTTTGATTAATTTTATAACAGGACTTCTCATATGTTTCTTTTTTCTCTGCAAATGGTTTGTTGCCAACTCTACTACCATTATCCTCTCTTGAAAGGATTGTAAGGTTTTTTAATTTGTTTATGCTGTCTTGTGGAAGAGTATTCCCGCCTTGTGCATGTTGAGAATCGATATGCTCAATCGTTACATTATCATAGTTAATTATGTGCTCTTTATTTGCATATGGCTTCCCGTTTTCTCCTTCTTCATGCCATCTGTTATAATCGCATAAAGTGCTAAAGAAATACCTTAAAGATTTATTTCCGCCAGACGGTTGATATGTGAGATCTTTAAGTCCTACTTTAAACCTTTCATCGTTTGCCTTTTCTTCAAGCATTTTTTTTAGTGTACTCGATAAACCTGACAGTGAATAATTTTGAGGATCATGCCGAATCTTTTTTGCTTCCTTGTTATACAGTTCACTTAACACTTGGTGGGGGTTATTGCAAATCGTTTTATATCTAAACATAAACTTTTCAAGCATGTGAACTAAGTCGGCGTATTTTTTCTGTTTTAATTTTGTGGCAGCCAATAAAAGAGGTAATGTGATATCATATGACAGAAATGTTACCAAAACTTGAAGGCGATTTCTATCCCATCCTGTAACTGACTGTTCTTCGGGATATGGCCATTCTCCCGCAGTAATTTTTCTGTAAATCCGAATTTCAGCAAGAAGGTCTTGTACTTTAGTCAATAACCCGTTGGCTTCATCTTTTGACTGCGGTAGCACACCATCAAACGGTCCCGGAAAAAATGCCGCTAAAAAGTCATCATACAGCGATGCTCTCCCGGCACGCTTTCCACAGCAAGAAGCGTAATAAGTTCGCAAAAAACTTTCAACCTTTGAGGGCTCCTCTTCTAATATCTCATCCCAACATTTTTGCACCTGTTCTTGTTCTTCAGGGAAATGTTCGAGAACTTCCAAAGTTTTTGACTTTAACAAATCCCCTTCATTTAAACCTGCGCCACGATCATTTAAAACTTGAAAGAGTTTATATGCCGAATCTCTGGAATCGCAGTCCATAAATATTACAGTACAGTTAGATTGTAGTGCATGTTCAATTTTAGCAAGCATATCGATTTTTTCTGTATCGACTGCACATTGATCAAGCTTTTCTTTTACAAAATTCCCCAAAAGCTGATTCGCTTTCTTAATTTTATCGTGAGAATCTCTGGTTGGTGTTACAACTCTATTGTTGAGAATTCCTTCAAAAAAATCTTTATCCGCCAGTGATAACACAAGTTTGTGTACAGTTAAGGGTTTACGATTGATTTCGTCGTTATAATTAATATATTTTTCCTCAAGCTTTGCTATACGAGATTTTATAATCTCCACATCATCTTTTGATAATGTTCCACTGGATAACAATTCTTCGTACTTTCTAATGATGCTAATTATAAGAAGGATTGAGGTGGTAAGACGCTGCTGACCATCAATTAATTCTTTTTGTTGGCGGGTAGATCCATCAACCTTTTTGGAGACACAAACAATTCCTCCAAAGAAATGATCTTTTTCAGAATCAGCTAAAATTCCATCCAAATCCTTTATAAAATCGCTAACCTGTTCGGACTCCCAAGCATAATACCGCTGGTATTTTGGAACCTCAAAAAGGAAATTTTGCTCAAACATCCGACCTATTGTGATATATATGGGCGAAATTACCATAATTGCCTCCTGAATCTCAACGCTTTTCTTGCTTTTATACTATTTTTTGATTATACCACCCGTCGTTCAAGAATGCAATTTTTTGATTATAAATATTTGTTTCCCGATTAATTCATTAGTTACTCTCAAATTACAATAAATTTTCGGGTAGATTTAGTGATAACTAAATCTACCCGAAAAAGTAAATAGGAAAAAATGCTTGTCCAGCATTATGAATATAGATATACTGAATATGTAAGTGCTGAAAATCCGCAGGGTTATATGGGTGCCTGCTTGATAACGGAATAGGTGAAGCGAATGGTTGAAGTAGTTGCAGCTCTGATCTGGGATCAGAACAAATTCATGATTTGCCAGCGCCCGGCTAATAAAGCTCGAGGGCTGCTATGGGAATTTGTGGGCGGCAAGGTGGAGCCAGATGAAACAAAAGAGCAAGCGCTCATCCGCGAGTGCCAAGAGGAACTTGCTATCAAACTGGATGTGGGAAATGTATTCATGGATGTGGTCCACGAGTATCCAGATCTGACTGTCCATCTGACCTTGTTTAATGCGTCTATTCGCGAAGGGACTCCCCAAAAGCTGGAGCATAATGATATCCGCTGGATCAAAGTAGATGAAATCGACGGATATGATTTCTGCCCAGCAGATGAAGTAATTCTGAGAAAACTAAAAACCATCAAGTGACCTTGGATACTGAATAAAACACATCCAAACTATCTAAAACATATCATCTGCAGGGAAAGGAAAAATGGACGATGAACGTCATCTGCTTTGGCGACTCCAACACCTACGGCTACGACCCACGGGGCTATTTCGGTGGACGCTACGACGCGGACTGCCGGTGGGTGGACATCCTGGCTACAGAGACCGGCTGGACGCTCTATAACATGGGCCAGAATGGCCGGGAGATTCCGTCTGCAGATCCCGACTTCCCTGCTGACACAGATCTGCTGATCGTCATGCTGGGGACCAACGACCTGCTCCAGGGCTGCAGCCCGGAGCAGGCGGCTGAGAGATTGGGGCGATTTCTCGCCGCTGTCCCGTTAGACCGAAGCAAGGTCCTGCTAATCGCTCCGCCGCCGATGGCTCTGGGCGAGTGGGTGCCCAGTCCGCAGCTCATTGATGACTCCCGCACTTTTGCCCGGCTCTGTCAAACCCTGGCGGAGCGAATGGGCATCCGCTTTGCCGACGCTGGGAAATGGGATATCCCACTGTCCTATGACGGCGTACACTTCACGGAGCAGGGCCACAAGGCCTTTGCTGCCGGACTTCTGGAGGAACTGAAATGAAGCGAATCTTACCTTTGCTGCTTTCGCTACTGCTGTTGGCCGGATGCGGTGGGAATGCCGCCGCCGGCTACCAGCAGATCACCCAGGAAGAGGCCAAAGCGATGATGGACAGCCAGGAGGTCATCATCCTGGATGTGCGGGAACAGGACGAATACGACAGCGGCCACATCCCTGGCGCCGTGCTGCTGCCGGTGGGCACCATTGATGATACTACCGCCGCACAGGTGATCCCAGAGAAGGATTCCACAGTGCTGGTCTACTGCCGCAGCGGAAATCGCAGCAAGACCGCCTCCGCCGCGCTGGCAGACCTGGGCTACACCAACATCTACGAATTCGGCGGCATCAACACCTGGCCCTATGATACAGAGCCATAAGTGCAATGGAAACCCGTAAGTAGTACAAAATCTACATCGCCTATACAAAGAATAAGGGACCGGCTTGACGAAAGCCGATCCCTTATTCTTTTTCTTGTCGGTGGTTCAGGAGTTCTTCAGCCACTCCACATATTCCTCCAAGGTAATGACATCGCGGTCACATTTCTTTTTCATTTCTCTGGCCTGCTCACTCCAGGCGTAGAAATCCGTATCGGAGATGCGCCCGGCTTTGATCCAGGCAAAGCGCTTCTTATACTCCTTGCGGTAGGCCTTAAATACCGGATCGTCAGACTGCTTCTTTGTCCACTGCTGGAAGGCGCCAGCCTCACGGCAGGTCTGCTGTCCTCTGGGCACCGGACGCTCACAGTACTCCGCGCTGACCCGTCCGGTCTGGGGGAAGTAGCGGCCGCAGTTCTTGCAGCGCCGCACCGTAATGCCCCTCTCCACACAACTGCGCAGAGAATAGTCGATCATGTCCGGAATGCTGGCGGAGTACAAAACCGGCGAACACCGCCCCGGTTCCACTGGCTCAAAGCTGAGTGGAATGGGGCGGAAGCGAAACAGGCTGGGATCCCTCGGACTATCGTGAAGATAATTCTTAGCTGCCTGCTGCTGTGGGTCGCGCCCTGCGCTGTCCACATCCAGAACCAAATCAAAGAATCGCTGCACCTGCTTCTGATAGAGGAGAAGCTGCTCCGGGAGATTTCGCAGTTCCGCCAACATCTGCTCATCCTCCGCGCTGCCCCAGTCACCATAGATCCCCATTCTGGAGAAACGGTCATACCAACGCACATACAGAAGCTCCAGATAGATATGACGACTTTTCAGCTGGCCCAGTTCCACCATGGCCTCTGTACCGGCATCCCGGTCAAACTCTGCAATCAGCCGACCCCAACGATCTGCAATCCGCTGGAGAATGGGTGTCAGTTCCCCACAATCCATCTCCAGAAAGGTAAGCAGGCTCTCCAGGAATGGAAACTCCCGATCAACGGACGGTACTCCCTGTATGCCAGAGGCGTCACACTGAAAAAGCTCCCGTTTTTCAGAGAAATACATTTTCACATACCACATAGTCGGCTCCTCAAAAATAGACTAATACTAAATTAGAGTTTCGATAGACTTGACAAATATATTTTGGTGTGTTAAGATACTCCCACAACGATGACTGTCTAATTGAATTTATTATCAGTCTAACACTGGGAAGACAATTTGTCAATGGAAACTTTCGTTGTCCTCCTGGTACTGCACCTTGAAAACAGAATACCCATCACCAGAGATGATACTCCCCGGAGAAGTATTGCCATGACGCTGTTGTGGGCGAAGCAGCCGAGCATACCAAGGGGAAGCAAACGCCGTGCGTGTCAAACAAGGCCGCAGGGCTGGAACAGGTATGGTGATGGCCAAACACAGGCAAAAGACAGTCACCGTAAAAAAAGACCGCTGAACTGCTGCAACAGTTCAACGGCCCGCTGCGTTTCGGAAAACACAGCCCAATCTGTGTTCAGTTTATCAGAGAGACCTCCGAAACGCAAGAACAATTTTTCTCTGTATTTGAAAATGATCGGAGGTATTGAAATGAAGATGTCAGTCTGTAAAAGCTACGGCGACCTGCCGCTGTTTCTCAATGCAAAACTGGTGGCACAGGTGCTGGGCGTGTCCATCTCCACCGCCTACGAGGTAATGCACGAACCCGGTTTCCCGACACTCCGTGTGGGCAGCCGCATGGTGGTACCGAAAGAAAAGTTCATTCGGTGGGTGGAAGAACAGTCCGGAGGTGCGAAATGAGAAAGCAGAGCTGGACCAAGCGGGATCCCATCAAAAACTATTTCCCACTGCCCAACGAGATCTACGATCTGGGGCTGTCCCGCGGCGCAATCTCGGTGTACAGTTTCCTGCTCCGCCGGGAGGATCGCAAGACCTATCAGTGCCTGCTCAGCTACCGGGAGATCGGCGAGGGCGTGGGCATGTGCGTGACCACGGTACGCAAGTATGTGGCGGAACTGGAGGAGCGGTCGCTCATCCGCACCGAGCGCACGACCGTTACCACCAAAGATGGTCGCAAGCGCAACGGCCGTCTGCTCTATCATATCCTGCCTATCCAGTTGGCCATCGATCAGTACTATGAGCGGCAGATGGATATGGCCGACCTGGCACTGGAACAGCACAAGGCAAAGCAGCGCCTGGCCGCGCTGGAGAGAAAGGAGTGTGCATCCGGATGCTGATGCAGGAACTGGGCCGTATCATACAAGAAGATCCCAATCTGTGCGCCATGGCTATGGTGGACAAGCGAAAGTACATCATCAACAAGTGGAACGCCAGTCATAGTGAGCCCATCGACGAAGATGCTGTGGCACTGTTCCTCTGCGATGAGAACCGCGGCAACCTCACGGATGAGCAGAGAGCATTTGCGAAAGAGCGCTGTGCAGAATTTGAATTCTGCAATCAAATTACTGTGTACCGACTGCTTCAATGCGGCGAGATGATGCGCCAGCATCTGGTGTCCGGCCCAGCGGAATACTTCCGGATTTTCCAGCCTCAGTGCGCTATCCCCTGCGGCAGAGGGATCCCCCTTTGCAGCGGCCTGTGAGGCGCTGTGTGCCCTCCTTGCGGGCAGGGTAGAGTCCCTGCCCCATCGAGGGATTTGGAGCGGATTTGGCCCGATTTCGGGCCAGGCTTTGGGACGGAGGCCACGGAGGGACGAAGAGCAGGAGAAACCCCTGGCGCTTTTGTGCGCCCGGGCAGTCACATCCGCCCGCAGTGCGGGCGGTTTCGGGGATTTGAAGTTGGCGCTGTTTCGGCCAGTAGGCTTTGAGATTGGCGCTGTTCTTGTAAAAAATCGCCTGAATCCCCGCTGTTGTGGGATTTCAGGCGGCGCTGATGAGAAAAGGAGGCGATTTTGGCGATGAAAGAGTTGAAGAAGAAACACTCGGTGTGGCTGAGTGAATCGGCCTGGGCCAATGTGGAACATCACTACCAGGCGGACAATTGCTCTACCAAAAACGAGTACATCGAAAAGGCGATCCAGTTCTATTCCGGCTACCTGGACACGGAACACGCGGAGGAATATCTGCCTCGTATCCTCTCTGATGTGCTGGAGGGAAAGCTGGGTGCCTTTGGAAAACGCATGGGGCATCTGCTCTTCAAGCAAGCAGTGGACCAGGATCTGCTGGCAAATCTGTTTGCCAGCGATATCAATGTCAGCCTGGATACGCTGCAAAAACTTCGGGTGCGCTGCGTGAAAAATGTGAAAGAGACAAACGGGGAAATTGACTTCCAGGATGCGTTTCGGTTTCAGAAGAGGATTGAGGAATGAAGGGTCTTATCCAAAAGTCCGGCTACATCAAGCCGGGAAACGGCGGCGGACACTATGCTGAGTACATCGCCACTCGGGAGGGTGTGGAGCTCATGGATGCTCAATATCCCTCCCATGAGGGCAGCGGATACCTGGAGTACATGGCCGAGCGTCCCCGCTCTCACGGGCTGTTCTCCGCTGACGGTGCTGCTGATCTGGAGCAAACCATGGAGGAGATCAATGCACACGCCGGTCCGGTGTGGACCTTCATCTACTCGCTGAAGCGAGAGGATGCCGCACGGCTGGGCTACGAAAACGGTGAGAGCTGGCGTAGATTGCTGCTGGCCCATCAAACAGAACTGGCGACAGCGATGAAAATTCCGCCCGGCAGCTTTCGTTGGTGCGCCGCCTTCCACGATGAAAAGCACCACCCACACATCCACATGATGGCCTGGTCTGCCGATCCCAAGCAGGGCTATCTGACTGAGAAAGGCATCGAGCAGATGCGCTCCCAGCTGTCCAACGATATTTTCCAAGACGAGCTGTTGTCCATCTATCAGGAGAAGGATCTGTCCTATCAGCAGGTACGGGACGCGGCTATGGAAGCTATGGGCCGTCTCATCCAGGAGATGAAGTCTGGACTCTGCGACAGTCCTGTCATCGCCAGTCAGATGGAAACGCTGGCCGAAATGTTATCTGAGGTCAAGGGCAAGAAGGTGTACGGCTATCTCAAAAAGCCGGTGAAGGCCCAGGTGGATGCCATCGTGGATGAGCTGGCCAGACTCCCGGAGGTGGCGGAGTGCTACGAGCACTGGAACCGGCTGCGGGATGAGCTGGAGCGGTATTACAAAGACACGCCAAGAGAACACAAGCCACTGTCTAAGCAACCGGAATTCAAAGCCATCAAGAATATGGTCATCCGGGAGGCAGAGGAACTGCACTTGGGGACCTTCACCTTCGAAGATACGGCCATGAAAGACGAAGTGGATGAGGACCAGGAGGAGGTGTACTACGCCTGGTCCTCCCGCTGGGAGATGGCAGAGGCCTACCAAAACGCGAAAGAAATCCTGTCGGTATATGAAAACACAGAGGAAGAAAAAGCGGAACAGGTGCGGATACTGGAGCAGCTCTGGGACACCGGCTTCACCGTGGCAGCTCACCAGCTGGGCAAATGCTGGCGGGATGGTATGGGTGTGCTGCCGGACGACGAACAGGCGGAGCTGTGGTTCCGCCGTGCCGCCGAAGCGGGTCATGACTTCTCACAGTACGCCCTTGGTAAGCTGCTGCAAAGTCAAAAGCAGATGGAGGAGGCGGTGTCCTGGTATGAGAAAGCGGCGGAGCAGGGCAATCTCTGGGCCGCCTACCGGCTGGGGAAACTGTATCTGGAGGGAAAGGATGTCTCGAAAAATGCAGCCAGAGCGGTGGAGTATCTGACCGATGCCGCGCAGGCGGGCAACCAGTATGCGCAGTACACCCTGGGCAAGCTGTACCTCACCGGCGAGGATGTGACCCAAGACAGGGAGCAGGCGTACCGCTGGTTCTGGGAATCTGCATTACAAGGAAACGAGTATGCCCAGTTCTTCCTGGATCACATCAATGACAACCGCAGTCCCAATGTGCTCCTCTCTGCTACCAGGCTGCTCCACCACATGGGCCGGATTTTTCAGGACAACTCCATTCCGCCTTGCCCGCCGGGCAGTCAAAGAGCGGACCGTAAACTGCTCCAGAAGATCCGCCAGAAAAAGATCGCCATGGGCCACAAGCCGGATGACCATGAGGAGGAGCAGACCATGGGCGGCATGACCATGGGCGGGATGTAGGCGTATTAAAATCTGACATACCAAAACAAAGATAAAAACCTCTTCGCAGTCGCAAAATCTTTCTGAAAAAGTTTCAAATAAGGGCTGGATATTGCAAAGAGGTTCGGGTATTGTGTGTTGCTGAAAAGGAGGCGACGCACATGAACGACTACATGAGAGCACTGCACCAGCGGTTCTTCCGGGAACCGGATGTCTCAGAGTTGGAAGAGGACATCGAGAACACCCGCCAGGAAGTGCGGGACTACCTGGACAAGATGCAGCGCCGCAGACTCATGCATCTGGTTGACACGCAGAATCTGTTGCGAGAGGAAATCTCCCTTGCCAGCTTCACTGCTGGGTTCAAACTGGCCTGGGGACTGAGCAAAGAACTGGAGGCAGACGGCCTGTACTCCTTCGATGAGGATGAGACAGAACGCATCTGCCGCAGAATGGAACAGGAGGAGTGATCGAGATGACAAATCGGCTTCCCATTCAGCGGTGCCAATACTGTGGGTGCGAGGACATCGGTTTTGGCTGGCAGCACGGCGAAGCGCTGGTCACATTCAAGAAACACGGAATGCTGGGCAACCGACTGCGGTATCTGATCTGCCGCCGCTGCGGTGCAGTGCTCTACCAGTATGTGGCGGAGCCTTACAAGTATCCTCCTGTGAAATAGGCTACACAGTAACCGCACGACGAATGAAACGGACCGATTGGAGGTGAAACAACATGGCAAAGAGAAGACCATCGGGGGACGGCATGGTGCGCAAACGGGAGGATGGCCGCTGGGAAGGCCGCATTGTGGTGGGACACAAGGAAAACGGCGAGCCCATCTTCCGATATGTGCTGGCCAAAACCCAGAAAGAACTGTTGGCCAAACTCCACCGTGACATGGATATCTATCAGGACGCACAGCTCACTGAGGACAGCCGCATGACCTTAGGCGAATGGCTGGACCGCTGGATGGAGGAATACGGTGCCATCACCCTGCGGCCCAACACCCTGCGCAGCTACGAGCAGTACATCCGGTGCTATGTGAAGCCCTATCTGGGCGGCAAGATTGTCTCACGGGTCACACGGCTGGACATTCAAAAGCTGTACCGGAAGCTGAAGAAAGAGGGGCGCGTCCACGATCACCCGGAGTATGGGCACGAACTGTCGGACAGCATGGTGCTCCGCATCCACGCCATGCTCCACCGCTGCCTCAAGGATGCGGAACGGGATCACATCGTCCCCTATAATCCAACGGACGGCGTCAAGCTGCCCAAGAGCAACTACAAACCAAAGCAGGTTCTCGACCGAGAGCAGATGGATGCTTTCCTGGCGGCAGTGGACAAGAACGAAATCTGGCGGGACTTCTTCTACACGGAGTTGACCACCGGCCTTCGTCGAGGTGAGATCTGCGGTCTCATGTGGAGAGACTTCGATGAAAACGCAGGGACGCTGAAAATTCTCCGCTCGGTGAATGTACCTAAGCGGGGTGAAATGGAGATCGGCGAGACCAAGACTGAGAGGGGCAGACGCACCATCCGTCTGCCCCCCAGTACTGTCCAGCGATTAAAGGAGAGGAAAAAGCACGCAATCAGTCAGTGGATCTTCCCGGAACCACTGGCTCCGGAGAAACCGGTGCGTCCCAGTGCCGCTTACTACTGGATGAAGGTACTGCTGAAAGAGGCGGGACTGCCTCACATCAGGTTCCATGATTTACGCCACACCTTCGCCACCCACGCCCTGGCCAGTGGTGTGGATGCCAAGACTCTCTCCGGCATCCTTGGACACACCAACGCATCGTTCACGCTGGATACCTACACTCATGTGACGCCGGATATGCAGAGAGCCGCCAGCGATGTAGTGGGCGGCTTTCTGAAAAATCTATTGGGAGAGGAGTTGAACCCATGGCAAGGAAACGAAAAAGCGGAACCGGCACCATAAGGCAGCGCAAGGATGGCCGCTGGGAAGGCCGAGCCGTGGTGGGCTATGACGACAAGGGCCTTCCCAAAACGAAGAATGTGCTGGCCAAGACCAAGCACGAGTGTCAGGAAAAGCTGACAAAGCTGATGGAAACAGTGGGCTGCACTAAGTCCGAGAAGATCTGTGCTGATATGCCCTTCGGGGAGTGGATGGACTTCTGGTATCAAACTTACATCAAGTCCGGTCTCCGCCCCGCCACGCAGAACACTTATGAGAGCACCATCTATCAGCATATCATCCCGCAGCTGGGCAAGATTCCGCTGTGTCAGTTAACCCAGAAGGACCTCCAGCAATTCTACGCTCACCTGAAAAAGGAGGGACGGCTCGTCCGCACAGAACAATTTGGGAAAGGCCTGTCCGATCGGATGGTGCGAATGTGTCACGCCAAATGTCGGGCAGCGCTGGATCAGGCGGTGCAAGAGAACCTGATCCGGACCAATCCTGCGGTAGGCTGTAAGCTACCGCCCAAGCGGAGCCCGGAGATGCAGGTGCTGTCACGCCAGGAACTCCAGCGATTTCTCATTCAGGCCAAGGCGGATGGCTACTTTGAACTGTTCCTGCTGGACTTATCCACTGGTCTTCGCCGAGGAGAACTGCTGGCCCTCCAGTGGTCCGATCTGGATCTGGAAACTGGAACGCTGTCCGTGACCAAACAGGTCTATGAGGTAAATGGAAAGATGCAGTTGAGTGCCCCAAAGACAAAAGCCTCTATCCGCAAATTAGTGCTGCCGCCTGCTGTGGTGGAGGTGTTCCGGGAATACCGAAAGACAGCAAAATCCAGGTGGTTGTTCCCCTCTCCGAAAAATTTGGATATGCCGCTCACACCCGGCTCCATGCTCCGGCGGCTCCATATCATTCTGGAGCGGGCCGGGTGCAAGCAAATCAGATTTCACGATCTGCGCCACACCTTTGCCACCATGGCATTGGAAAATGGTATGGACATCAAGACCCTTTCCGCCATGCTGGGGCATGTATCGGCGGCTACCACCCTGGACATTTACACCCACATCACCAGCGACATGTTGAGTGAAGCTGCCGCCAAGATCGACCGAGGCCTGGGCAATGAGGTGGCGGAGGACTCTGCTGAGGCAAATCCGCTCACTGACTTCCAACCGGTCATGCGGCGCACCCGAAAGCCTGGGACCGGCTGCATTACTGAGATCAACGACCACCTCTTCGAGGGCCGCTACTCGCCCACCTGGCCGGACGGCACGAAGCACTCCAAATGTGTCTACGCCCATACCCGTGAGGAATGTGAGGAGAAACTGAAAGTGCTCATCCAGCAGTTGAACGCCGAGCGGAAGGCAATCCTGGATCGGCTGCGAGGGATCCCATCACCTGAGAAACTCACCAAGAAGCAACGGCAGATCTGGGAGTATATGAAAATTTACCCCGACGAGACGAATTACAGCACCATCGCCAAGGGGGCTAAGGTGACCCGGCACACAGTGGCCAAGCACTTTGAAATGATTCAAAAGATACTTGGGTAATAGCGACTCTGCTATGTCACAAGTTCTGATCTTCAAACCCGGAAGGCAATTTTCATTTGTAGGAGCCATGATATGGATTGATTTTTATGACCAACCAAACCAGATTTCAAAACCATATCTCAAGAAAGAACCGCAATTTTGATGCCCATTGTCTCAAAATTGCGGTTCTTGTCTTAATCTTAATTTACCTTCAAAAACCTGACCTATCTTACAAATAAAACATCATCATGGTAGTCCAAATACTCTCCCATATTTATGTTGATCATAAGATTGAAGCACATATTGTTGGACAGCCCGAGGCGCTTGATATTTTCAATGCCAATGAGTGACGATAGATAGATTTTTCCATGTCTATCAAAAGTGATAAGGCCACTATCAAATAAACGATCATATGTAGCACTTAGAAGTAATCCATTGTCTGCACTCAATCGTTCTGTATTTGAGCTAACTGCCCAGGGCTTTATATGGCTTGCAACAAGTAATTTGGGATGGTCTATACCAGTAACGATACAGCGTCCATGGTATTTATCAAAAAGTGCCTTCCGAAACATACCTTGTCCGACTCGTGATTGGATGATCGCTTTTCTTTCTGTTTCCGGTATCTGCTTGTCCCGAACTATGCTTTCAATATAGGCGTTATCTCCAATTTCATCTGTAACTAAACTAATGAAGTATCTATATTGTTTGAGCGCATTGCTGTACATGTGATTTCCACGTATATTTTTTGATATAAAATCGGAATCATTCAGTGTATGTGCAATTGCAATATCCAGCTCAAAAAGCGACATATTTTCAAATGGCTTAGAAATAGTTCCCTTCCGATACATTTCTTTTGAAATAGTTCCAATCACACCTGAATACTTGCTTATGGAATTTTCGGATAATGTCGTATTCTCAGACATCCAAGCAGCAAATGGGTTGCCATTCATTTTGTCCGGCGACTTTACTGAAGATTTCGTTGAATTATGTCCAGACAAGTAATCCAGTAATTTTGACCAATTAGTACACTCGCGGATCAGCTTTATTTCAGTTTTCCAAGCGGAAACTGAATCCATATTTTTGTATTCTGGTTTCAGTTCACACGCAAGGGAGTAAAAACCGTCTCCAACGGTTTGAAGATTAGTGGATCCCGAACGTACAACGCGGGCAGAAAGCAAGGGTAGCCCAAGTTCATAACAAAGGGTTGATACCGCACACAATGGTGCGCTAAGGCCATAATGAGGATTGACCGTGTATCCCAAACGATCGCTGAGCTATTTCTTTGTATGTGGAATTTCCTTGCTTTTTCTGAGCTTTTTCTACTAATAATAGCGCAAGAGCCTTATCTATATCTTTGAGCTTGGCCAATGTGCTTGCCCCCTCTTTGTAGATCCCTTGTAATATTGCTCTTATTATAGGGCACAAACATGATGAAGACAAGCGCAGAGGAAGTATCGACACAAAGAATGCTGAAAAAACGCTAACTGATAGAAAAGAAACCAGCCACCCGGAATTCCGGGTGGCTGGTAGACAAAAGTATTTTACTTTTTTTCCACCGGGATCCAAATCTCACAGTAGTAGTCCTGATCCTGGGTGCCGTCCTCAAACTTGCTGGCGTCGCTGTACAGCTCCACATTGATGCCGGCTGCGATCTTGTAGTCCGGGTTTGTGGGCAGCCACTGGGAGAAAATCTGCTGGTTTAGGCCCTGGAGCGCCTGGGGCATCCGACCGGTGCAGGGGAATACCGCCCAGGTGTGAGCCGGGATGGTGCGGGTAGTGAAGCCGTCAGGGATCTCCTTGGCAGGATCATAATTGTCGGCGATGAGATATTCAAACTCATTGCCGCCCATGCTCTCGTCCAAGTTGATGCCATACATGCCGCACACCACCTTGCCGTCGCCTGTACCGAAGTGCTCTGCCCAGAACTGGGGGACCTGGGCCGCCGCGTCCTCATACTTGAAGGTCTTTGCCCGGCAGAGCACCGTAAACGCCTCTTTTTTCATAATCTTGCAATCCATGTTTTGACCACCTTCCAATGTCACTTTGATCCGAAGCGGAGCAAAAGAACGAACCGCGCCTCCGCTTTTTCGCAGTGCGGCGGGTGTAAGACCATGGAAACGGGCAAAAGCTTTGGTGAAGCTGTCCGGCGAATCGTAGCCGAACTCCAGCGCGATGTCGATGATCTTCCGGTCCGTCGTGAGGACCTCCAGCCCGGCGGCGGAGAGCCGGCGCTGGCGGATGTAGTCGCCCACCGTCATGCTGCACAGCATGGCGAAGCCCTTCTGAAAGTAGAAGGGGGACAGAGCCGCCCGCTGTGCGATCTCCCGGATGGTCAGCTCCTCCCGGAGATGTTCCTCGATATACTGGATCGCCTGATGAATGCTTGTTACCCAATCCATTGGTCACACCGTCCTTCTGGATTCAGCATATCGGAAAGGAACGGACTCTGCCCGATTTTCCGTGCTCATATTTGTCCGGTGATTCATCGTTTCAAAACAAATTTTTGCACTGGATAGCCGAATTTTTCTGTTAATCTACTTTAATAAAATGTCTGGAATTATGTGTTGCTTTAACGAGAACCATATAAATTCTTACTGACAACATTCAAAATGGCGTATATAATTAAAAACATAGCAAGTACGTATTTTACAATGAAAGGGAAAACGAAAAATGGGAGAGAGATGGTTGAGTACAAAAATACATTGTTTTAACCCCGCAAAAGAAAAAAAGAGTAGAGTTAATAACAGAGTGGTATTTCACTATACTTCTCCCGAAGCATTGATGTCAATATTGCAATCAACTCATCTCCGTTTTACGGACTGTCAGTTTTTAAATGATAAATCCGAATATACTCATATACATATCCCTTTGAAACAGGCTTTTGAAGAAATAAAAGATAGTTTACATGATGATTATATGAGTGGATTGATACAGGAGTATTTAGATCATGGATATCAGTATTCTGAGTTAATTCAAGAGAAACCGGATGTTGGTTTTAAGGGATTACGTATGTATGAGATGCGTTATTATGTTTTCTGCACCTCACTTGATAATGATTTGTTAAATATGTGGAATTACTATGTTAAAGGTGGCAATTATCAAGGCTATAACATAGGTATTTCAGTAAAGGATATAATCAATTCATTTTCAAATATTACTGATGAAAAAGTCAATATATACTTTGGACCAATAATCTATACAGATAGGGAAAAAATTGAGTTACTAAAAAGAATAATATTAGATATTGATCAAAAGTTGAGTAGAGCCCTTGAAAAGATAACTGACATACAAGAGAGAGGTATAACAACAGATATACATTATGGCGAGCTACTTTCGTATATTCAAAACTACAGATTATTTTTTAAGGATGGTTCCTTTTCAGGAGAAAAAGAGTATCGATTTGTCATAAAAATGCCTGCAGCCCAGCAAAAACACAGTAGTAATACGCCACAAGTGAATTATTCAATTCGTCAAGGTGTGATTACTCCACATTGTGATGTTCGTTTCGAAAAAGAAGGTGTTATTAAAAAAATCACTCTTGCGCCAATGATGGATCATGAACTTGCTAAAGTGGGATTGGAAAGATATCTCCATGATCAAGGATATAAAAAAGAAATTATAATTGATAATTCAAATATTCCTATTCGTTACTAAAGGTTAACTCTCATGGTAAAGAGGACAAATCGAACTCTTAAAAAAGTACATCAAGCATAGTAATTTTTATCAAGCAATCGACAAAGAAGACCTTCCGCTAAAAAAGATAAGAAATATGAGAATATTTTCTATTGATGTATCCCATATGACAATTTCCACACTGGATTACCAGCGATTTTTGCACCTGTTCTATGCATGCCATTATCGGCACTGCGGACGAATCGGGTAGTTGTCACTGGCATGACGGATGTTGGTGTGTCACCACTCCAACCCATCAATGGCAGGCCGCTATACAGACATTGACAGGCAGCGGCACATGGTATAGTATTTATAATAGCAAAGTGAGGTGAGCACGATGTTGTTCGGAAAATT
>ENA-UEOI01000455-UEOI01000455.1-human-gut-metagenome-genome-assembly--contig:-NODE-455-length-45254-cov-21.238086_pt1 | contig 45254 bp, 43 predicted proteins | sample MGYA00242883_ERZ507882 | MGnify/ENA primary metagenome ERZ507882 (study PRJEB26167, sample SAMN06115502) | human gut metagenome | host: Homo sapiens | place: China:Chongqing | collected 2015-07-29...
AAAAATCAAGGAGGAATTCCAATGAGAAACCTGAAGCGTGCTCTCAGCCTGGGCCTCACCGCGACCATGATCTCTGGTCTGATGGTGATGGGCAGCAGCGCCGCGAGCTACACGGATGTGACTTCTGAGCAGAATCAGGAAGCCATTGAAGTGCTCAAGGAAGTCGGCATCATGGTCGGCGACGACAAGGGCAACTTCAATCCTGAGGCCAAGGTCACCCGTAATGAGATGGCGGTTGTCATGTCCAACCTGATGGCTTACAACGTCAAGACCTATGCCAACACCAGCCCCTTCACCGACGTGCCCGAGTGGGCCGAGCCCTATGTGGCTGCCTGCTACACCAACGGCATCACCAGCGGCTACGACGCCAAGACCTACGGCGGCAACGATTCCGTTACCACCGGTCAGGCCGCTCTGATGGTCATGAAGGCTCTGGGCTACTTCCAGTATCAGTCCGACTTCGGCGCTGACTGGCAGCTGTCCACCGTCGCCCAGGGCAACAAGATCGACCTGTTCGACGATGTTGACTCCGGCGTCAAGGAGGCCATGACCCGCAACGACGTGGCTCAGCTGGTTCTGAACGCCCTGGAGGCCGGCACTGTTGAGGCTGAGAAGAACGGCCAGGACATCAATGTGGGCGACATCACCATCACCAGCGGCGTCTCCTATAAGTACGTCACCAGCGGCAAGGATTACGCCAAGGCCATCAACGACACCCTGGCCACCAACAACGACGGCAGCTATTCCACCGGTTCCATCGTGGAGCTGGGCGAGAAGCTGTATCAGGGCGACCTGACCAAGGCCAGCGAGGAGGACGATTTCGGCCGTCCCGCCACCAAGTGGGAGTATCAGGCCAAGGAGATCGGCACCTTCGCCGACAAGGCCGACTATGTGTTCACCGACAGCGTCACCAGCAAGGAGCTGTACGACGCGGTGGGCAAGACTGCCACCGGCGATAAGTACGGCTGGCACGTCGCGGTGGACGGCGACTACGTCGATTACGACGGCGCTGACCTGTACGCCAACCGCAACGACAACGACGCTGACTTTGCTGAGAAGGCTGGTCTGGACGAGCTGACCGGCAACGGCGTCATCACCGAGGTCTTCGTGGACGGCACCGCCGACGAGGAGAGCGTCCATGTCGCCGTCATCAACCAGTACGCCGCTGAGGTGCTGAAGGTTGACGAGGACGACAAGACCATCACCCTGTCCGACCTGGACAACGGCCCCGCCAAGACCAGCGACACCTTCGACACCGATGACTTCGCCGAGGATGACATCGTGGTCTACACCTACGCTGAGGGCGAGATCCAGTCCGTCTATGCCGCTGAGAAGCTGGAGGGCGAGGTCACCCGCGTCCGCTCCAACACCGAGGACGGCGAGACCCGCAACGGCGACAACTTCGTCGTGGACGGCACCACCTATAAGTACAACGCCACTGTTTCCGGCGCTGAGCGCCTGACCTCTGACGCCGTGTCCAACGACGTGGTGGCCTATCTGGACGCCAACGGCTATGTGGTCTACATCGACGAGTCTGCTGTCTCCTATGACTACGCCTACGTCCTGACCATGGGCACCGACGGCGACAAGTTCGACAACAGCGATGATGACAGCAAGAGCGAGACCGTGTACGCCCGCCTGATCCTCACCGACGGCACCATCGTCAAGGTGGAGACCGACGCCAAGAAGAGCGAGATCAATGGTCTGCGCAACCAGCTGGTCGCTTACTCCGTGGACAAGAACGACATCTACACCCTGACCGTGAAGGGCGTGGCTGCTGCTGACACGGCTGACGCCATCTCCGACGTGAAGATTGAGAACGGCAAGGCCGGCTTCAGCGCTTACAAGGCCGCTAACACCTACTCCGCCAACAGCAACACCGTGTTCATCGTGGTGGACTCCGATGACAAGTACGACGATTATGATGTGACCGTCTACACCGGCATCAAGAACGTCCCCGACATCGACGCCATCGCTGGCAAGACCGTCTCCGCTGTCGCTCTGGACAACAAGGGCGCTGTGGCTAAGGTGGTCTACATCGAGGACGGCGACATCTCCGGCACCGAGCAGGTGATCTACGCCATCGCCAATGAGAACGCCAAGATCCAGAAGGACTCTGAGAACGGCGAGTACTATGAGATCACCGCTGTGGTCAACGGTGAGATCAAGACCCTGAACGTCAAGGCCGGCAGCAACTCCGCTGTTGAGGCCCTGGTCAAGAACATCGACACCACCAATGCTGCCCGGATCGGCACTTCCTCCAAGTATGTGGTGGCCCTGAAGAGCATCACTGAGAACGCCGACGGCTTTGTCACCAGCGCCAAGGTCTACGAGAAGCTGGATAGCGACAACGACGGCGTGCTGGACACCAGCAGCAAGCTGTATGTCACCGGCACCAAGAAGGCCGAGGACGGCACTGTGGGTCTGGCCAACAAGTACTATGCTTACAGCGACGATGTGATCGTGGCCCGCTGGAACCTGGACGACCAGGATGTGGAGATGAGCCGCATCAACTCCGTGAAGAATGACACCAACGACGTGGCCATCGCCATTATGGACGGCAACACTGTCATCGGCCTGTTCATCATCGAGAACAAGGGCGGCGAGGAGGCTGCTTCTAAGGACGCTTCCATCTCCAACGTCAAGATGTTCGGCGCTGAGGTGAAGAACGGTAAGGTTACTGTTCCCGGTTCTGCCAATGGTGCTGGCGAGCAGCGCGTGTCCTTCGACCTGGCTGCTGGCGCTTCTGTGACCAAGGTTTCCTACAAGGAGAACAGCGGCGACACTTGGACCAACTGGAATGATGACTGGAAGCTGACCGCGAACCTCGGTCAGAGCAAGCTGTTCGTGAAGATCGAGACTGTGGCGGCTGATGGTGTGACCACCGGCTCCTATGAGTTCGAGGCTACTCTGAACGCTGCTTACACCATGACTGTGAGCAACACTTCTAGCGCTGCTGTCCGCGTCTCTGTCGCTGGCGGCGAGACTCAGACTCTGGCTGCTACCAACGGCTCCATGAGCACTCAGGTCGGTGCCGAGGGAACTACCCTGACCCTGAAGGTCAGCGGCGGTGCCGCTGTGAAGGTGACCGCCACCAATGCCCAGGTTTGGGACAATGGTGATGGAACCTATGAGATCAGCGATGTGACTGGTAACTGCACCGTGAGCATTGCGAACGGCTGATTGCTGTATAACGACACACAGTAATCTCAAAGTACCCCGGGACAGTAAGTCCCGGGGTGCTCTTTTCCCATTTTTATCCCAGCGCAAAATAGTCGTACACATGGCCGGATCAGTTCCCCGTTCGGGTAAGTTGGCTAAGAGACCTGGGGCTCTCTTCTCTCCTTGCGTCTCTGATGCGGCCCGGCCTGGATGGCTCAGCCGATGGCGAGATAGATGTAGAGGAACCCGCTCTCATTCATCTGGACCGACGCGCTTTCGCCATACCAGCTGACCCGCTTTCCAGTCCAGGTAATGCGGTTTGTGGTGTCCGACAGTATATCGTGGGCGTTGTAACAGTCGGCCGCCGCCGCTCCACGGATCAGTGTCAGACATTTGGTCCGGCCGCTGGGGTCGGTTTGCCGGCGCACCAGGACCAACTGAGGCTCCCGGCCAATCGTCTGAGTAAGATCCAGTGTACAGGGTTTGCTGTCTCCGTATGTACCTGTCCCGGTGTAGGTCCCCACCGCGATTTTAGGCACCGCCGCCCGGACGGCCTCCAGCGCCGCCGTGGTAGCCTTTTTCGCCACCTCTGCGGCCAGCGCGTCCAGGGCCGTCTGGTCGGCTTTTTCTGCCTGCGCGGCGGCCAGACCGCCCGAAAGATCATTCAGAGCCGCGTCGATCTTGGCGTTGTCCTCGTTGAAATCGGTGCGTTTTACCTGGTCGTCCGCCTGCCATTGATTGAGTGAGAAATGCTCCGTGTGATTGCTTGCCATAAAAAACACCTCCACCTATATTGGGCAGAGGTCAAAAGTAGTACATTATCATACATTTTATGGTAATTAAGCCCCGCCGTGCCCTTTTCTCATGGAAAGGATGGCGGGGTTTGTGTTTTTCCTGTCTTGCCGCAGGGGAGGGACTTGCCCCTCCCGCCTGGTTTCGGAATTCTTCGGTCAACGCTGGGGTTTCGCCCTGCGGAGGTGAACCGGCGGGCGGGTCAGGAGACCCGCCCGTCACCCCGTTGCGGGATGTTTTCCCACCCCTCCCCTACCACATTTCAGGAAAATGATGAAAAAATTGAACGGCGGACAGCCCGGAAAAGGCCATCCGCCGTTTGTTCCTCCTATTGTCCCTCCCAGCAGGCGTCCTGCCGCAGAGGCAGAGCAAAAATCTGAGCGACCGCCGCCTCGTATGCAGGGGAGTCCGCCGCCTTGCGGATCTGCTTCAGCGGCTTCTCCGCCCCCTGGAACAGGCGGCCCAGATAGCTCCAAAGTTCCTTCATGTGAAATACCGTGTTGCGCTGACTGGCGAAGATCTCCAGATAGGTGTGGTAGAGCTCATCGTGAAAGGCCCGCAGGGCCTCCCGTCCGGCTCCTGGCCCGCCTTTGGCCTTTTGGACCAGAGCAAGGTCCGCCAGAAGCCCCTGACCGATCATCACACGGTCCACCTGGGGAAAACGGCGGGCAAACCGGGCGCAGTCCTCCGCAGTCACCAGGCCGCCGTTGAAGCACAGCGGCCCATGGTAGGCATCCACCGCCTGCTCAAAATACTCCACCCGCACCGGGTGCCGGTAAAAGTCCTTCCGCACCCGGGGGTGGACGATGAGCAGGGAGACGGGATACCGCCCAAAAATCTCCAGCAGACGGGCGAACTCCTCCGGGTCCTCCAGGCCCAGCCTGGTTTTCAGCGACACCGCCACCGGGGAACCGGAAAAGATCCGGTCCAGCATCCGGTCCAGCGCCTCCGGCGCGCCCAGCAGGCCGGAGCCCTTCCCCTTGGCCACCACCGTCCCGGAGGGACAGCCCAAATTCAGGTTGACCTCGTCATAGCCCATGGCGGCCAGCTCCCCAGCGCACCAGAGAAAATCATCCGCGTTTTTCGTCAGAAGCTGAGGCACCGCGCGAAAGCCCTGGTTGTACTCCGGCAGGACATTGCGCAGCTCCCGCTGGGTAAACACATGGTCCTGAGTGGGGGAGAGAAAGGGCATATAGTAGGCGTCCACCCCGGGGAACCAGCGGTGGTGGGCCCGGCGGAATTCCGAGCCGGTCACGCCCTCCAGGGGGGCAAAGTAATACTGCATGGCAGATTCCCTCCGGTCAGGACTGGCGCTCGTCCACCCAGCGGCAGGCCGCCAGTCCGGCTGCCGCCCCGTCGCCCACCGCGGTGGTGAGCTGGCGGACCGCCTTCCCGCGGCAGTCCCCCGCGGCGAACACGCCGGGCAGGCTGGCCTTGCAGTCCTCCCCGGCCATGACATAGCCCCCTTCGTCCAGCAGGAGCAGGTCGGTGAGGGCGCGGTTCCGGGGCTCCTGGCCCACGGCGACAAACAGGGCGTCCACATCCAGCTCCCGTTCCTCCCCGGCGGCCCCGTCCCGCACCCGCAGGCCGGTGAGGCGGCCGTCCCGGGTGAGGAGCTCCTCCACGGTGGAGTCCATCCAGCAGCGGATATTCTCCCGGCGTTCCACCTGGTCCACCAGACGCTGCTCGCCCCGGAACCGGTCCCGGCGGTGGATCAGGGTGACCTGGGAGCAGGTCCCGGCCAGAAACAGGGCGTCCTGAAGAGCAGTGTCGCCGCCCCCCACCACAGCCACCGGACGGCCGGGGTAAAAGGGGCCGTCGCACACGGCGCAGTAGGAAATACCCTGGCCCACCAGCTCTTCCTCGCCGGGCAGTCCAAGGGCACGGTGGCGCACACCGGCGGCCAGGATCAGCGCCCGGCATTCCCGCACCGCACAGTCGGTGATAACCTGGAAGCCGGGGCCGCGGGTCTGGAAGTCGGTCACCGTCTCATACTCCAGCTCCACCCCCAGGTCCTCCGCCTGACGGAGCAGGTCCTCCGCCAGCTTGATCCCGGGCACAGAGGGGACGCCGGGATAGTTTTCCACCAGGGGAGAGAAGTTGATCTGTCCCCCGGGGGCGTCTCCCTCCAGCACCAGGACGCGCTTGCCCGCCCGGGCAGCGTACATGGCGGCCGTCAGGCCGGCAGGCCCTGCGCCCACCACAATAATATCTGTCATATCCACACCTCATTTTGATCTGTGCGCCGGCGCCGCACAGAATAGCGGCATTGGAACGCCGATCTACACACGGTTTTCCCCATTTTACCGCAGAACGGTGGAAAAATCCAGAGGAGATCCCACGCTTCCGGGCCCGGGGCAAAAAATCCGGGGAGCCCCTGTGGGACTCCCCGGATCGGTACTTGTTGCGTTGGATCAGTCAGTGACGTAGGGCAACAGGGCGACCTGGCGGGCGCGCTTGATGGCCTCGGTCAGCTGGCGCTGATGCATGGCGCAGGTGCCGGTGGTGCGGCGGGGCAGGATCTTGCCGCGCTCAGAAGTGTAGCGGCGCAGCTTGGCAGCATCCTTATAGTCGATGCACTCCACCTTATCCACGCAGAAGGCGCAGACCTTGCGGCGCTTACGGCCGCGGGGGGCGCGGTTTTCACGTTCCATAGCCATGAGAGAAACCTCCTTTTACGACCAGATACGGTCAAAGTTAGAACGGCAGTTCGCCGTCATCATCAGAAAGCTCGGCAAACTGGTCGCCGCCGGAGGGGGCGCCATAGCCGGAGGGGGCCGCGGAAGGGGCGGGAGCTGAGGGGGCGGCATAACCGCCGGAATAACCGCCGCCGGACGCATAGCCGGCATTGGAATAGCCTCCGCCGTCGCTGTCCCGCTTGGAGTCCCCGAAGTACACCTGATCGGCGATCACCTCGGCGCTGCGGCGCTTGCCGCCCTCCTTGTCGGTCCAGTCGCGGATCTGAAGGCGGCCCTCCACCACGGCCATACGGCCCTTGGTGAAGTAGCGGCTGACAAACTCAGCCGTCTGCCGCCAGGCCACCACATCGATAAAATCGGTGCTGCGTTCGCCAGTGGCCTTGTCCTTAAAATCCCGGTCCACCGCCAGAGAGAAGGAGGCCACAGGGGTCCCCGTCTGCGTCCGGCGCAGCTCCGGGTCACGGGTCAGACGTCCCATGAGGAAAATCTTGTTGAGCATATCCGCCCTCTCCTTACTGGTCCTTGCAGACGATCAGGGAACGCATCACGCCGTCGGTGATCCGGAAGATACGGTCCAGCTCGGCGGGGATGGCGGCGGCGGCGTTGAAGGTCATCAGCACGTAGTAGCCCTCCATCAGATCGTTGATGGGATAGGCCAGACGGCGCTTGCCCCACTCATCGACCTCGGAGACGGTACCATTCGCCTCCACCACGGCCTTGAACTTGGCCACCAGAGCGGCGACGGCCTCTTCGTTCAGAGAGGGATCCAGGATATACATCGCCTCGTAGTTTGCGTTGATCTTTGCCATATTCTTGCACCTCCTTATGGTCTTGTGGCCCCCGGACGTGCCGGGAGCAAGGATTCGGTCGCCGGGAGACACCCGGTAACAGACTTTACAATTATATAAGTTTTTGCTGAAAAGTCAAGAACTTTTTTGAATTTTCTTCTGCCCTTTGCGTGTTTTGGACAGATTTACGACACATATCTTGTCCCCGCCTCTTCCTGTGGCCGGGTGTTCAGTCTGTTTCCTCCGGATCCCTGGCCGGGAGACGGTTGACCATACAGAAATACTGATAGAAGGTCCCGGACTCCGGCCCGTCCCCCGGCTGGGTCCAGCAGGCGCGCAGATCGAAGAGGATCTTCTCGGCGATCTCAGTAGAAAAATACTTCAGTGAAGCATTCCCCCAGCTCCGTCTGGCAGTTTTCTCTGAAAAATAAGGCCAGAAAAGTGGCTGTTCCTCTTTTTTCAGGGTCAAACGATACACAGGGTGGGCTTTGATCTGCCCGTCCACGCAGCAGGACCCAATAAAATCCTCCCTCACCATGCACATACCAAGGATGCGCCGCTCTGTCTCTGGTTCATTCGTTCCCCGGTGGGTGATCAGACAGAGGGAGTTTGGCTTCATCCGGGCGGGGACCCGCGGTTCCCCTTTGGATGCGCCGCTGATATAGGTCCCGGTGGAGATGACCCACTCAGAGAAGAGCGCGTTCAGCTGTCCTTCTTCCACATCAAACGCTGCCTGGGACATTTTTGAGAGCTTCATGTGCTGCAAAAGCGCCCGCCGCTCCTGCTCCTCCTGCATGGCCTGCTGCGCCTCCTGCTTTTCAGCCTCCTTGGCCAGCAGCAGTTCCTGGATCTCAGCCTGCATCTCTTGGTTCCGCAGGGTCAGGTGGCGCCGGGCAAATGCGTCCGGGTAGAGGAACCGCTTGTCTCCCCCGGGGAAACAAACCGTGAGGATGTTCCGGTTCCAGCCGGTCACGATCCCCTTTCCAAAGGTTTCATGGCGGATCGCCTGTCCAATCAACTGCATAAACTGCTCCTTTCTTCCCACGCGGAATATGGCCGCTCACGTTCCGCGGCTGCCAGCTTCCGCATTGCCTACACACTTGCCTCCAGCCAGGCCTCATCCCGGCGCAGGACCAGAGCCGCCCCCTCCCAAGGCACAAATACGGTCAAACGCCGGAGATATAGAAAAAAGAAGGGCTTTTCATACAGCGCTGTACCGCGCAATACCAAAAGCCCTTCTTCAGACAAGACGGTTCTTTTTATGATTGATGATAGTATAGCACAGCCGATCCGGAAAAGCAAATGGGGCAGGCTGAGGCGGGGGAACGGCATCTGGGGCAGGGAAACGCGCGGCCGGCGCTTTTCTCCCGGGCCGTTTCATGGTACAATGGGGCAAACGCATGGAGGAGGGGAGGACCTTGTCAAATACGACAACGCAGGACAGGCCGGTGTGCGGCCGCTTCGCCCCCAGCCCCAGCGGGCGGATGCACCTGGGCAACCTCTGGTCCGCGCTGCTGGCCTGGCTGGCCGCCCGGAGCCGGGGTGGGCGGATGGTGCTGCGGCTGGAGGACCTGGACCCGGACCGCTGTACTCAGACCTGGTGCGATCAGGTGATGCGGGATCTGGAGTGGCTTGGACTGGACTGGGACAACGAGCCGGTGTATCAGAGCCGCCGGACCGACGCCTACCGGGCCGCTTTTGCCCGGCTGGAGGAGGCCGGACTGATCTATCCCTGCTACTGCACCCGGGCGGAGCGGCTGGCCGCCTCCGCCCCCCACCGGTCCGACGGCGTCCCCGTCTATGACGGGCGGTGCCGCCGCCTGCCGCCGGAGGAGCTGGCCCGTCTGGCCCGGAGCCGCCGCCCGGCCTGGCGGGTCCGGGTCCCGGAGGAGGTCCTGAGCTTCCGCGACCTGCTTCAGGGAGGCGTTTCCCAGGACCTCTCCCTGGACTGCGGCGACTTCATCCTCCGCCGCTCCGACGGGGTGTACGCCTATCAGCTGGCGGTGGTGGTGGACGACGGGGCCATGGGGGTGACCCAGGTGGTGCGGGGCAGCGATCTGCTGGACTCCACCCCGCGGCAGCTGTGGCTCCAGGAGCGGCTGGGCCTGCCCCACCCGGAGTACGGCCATGTGCCCCTGCTCCTGGCCCCCGATGGCCGCCGCCTGGCCAAACGGGACCGGGACCAGGAGCTGGGAGCGCTCCAGAGCTGTTACTCCGCCCAGGAGCTGGTGGGGCAGCTGGCCCTGCTGGCCGGATTGATCCCGGAGTACGCCCCCATCTCCCCCGCTGAGCTGATCCCTCTGTTTTCCTGGGAGAAGCTGCCCCAGGCGGACTGCGCGGTCCATTGGGCGGATGGAATTTGTACATTTTTTACAAAAACCATCCAAAGCCCTGTTCAAAGAGACCGGCCTCCTGTATAATAGTGCTGAACGACCTCCCGCGGCCTGCCCAGTCCGCCGTGGGAACGTCCACAGGAGAGAGACAAATTTATCAAAGAAAGTGAGTGTGTGTATTGTGATCGACAAATTGATCGGCGACATCAGCACTGTGATGTACAGCTATGTGCTCATCATCCTGCTGCTGGCTACGGGTCTGTACTTCACCTTCCGGACCCGCTTCGTCCAGTTCCGTATGTTCCTGGAATCCATCCGTGTGGTGGGAGAAAAACCGGAGAAGGCCGGGGCGACCTCTTCCTTCCAGGCGCTGATGGTATCCACCGCGTCCCGGGTGGGCACGGGCAACATCATCGGCATCTCCACCGCCATCTGTGCCGGCGGCTTCGGCGCGGTGTTCTGGATGTGGGTCATCGCCATCATCGGCGGCGCCTCCGCCTTTGTGGAGTCCACCCTGGCCCAGATCTACAAGCGCCGGGACCCGGAGACGGGTGAGAGCTACGGCGGCCCCTCCTACTACATTGAGGCCGCCCTTCACAGCCGTCCCCTGGCCATCATCTTCGCTTTCTCCCTGATCCTGACCTACGCCGGCGGCTTCAATATGCTGGCCTCCTACAATCTCCAGTCCACCTTCTCCGGATACAGCTTCTATGACCCGGAAACCACCCCCTGGGTCATCGGCGCCATCCTGGCCCTGCTGGTGGGCTACTGCGTCATGGGCGGCGGCAAGCGCATCGTGAAGGTCACCTCCACCCTGGTCCCCTTCATGGGCGGCCTGTACGTGCTGGTCTCTCTGATCGTCATTGTGATGAACTTCGGCCTGCTGCCCCAGGTGCTGGGCCGCATCTTCTCCGAGGCCTTTGACTTCCAGGCCATCTTCGGCGGTCTGGCCGGCTCCTGCCTGATGTACGGCATCAAGCGCGGCCTCTACTCCAACGAGGCCGGCGTGGGCTCCGCCCCCAACGCGGCCGCCTCCGCCAATGTCAGTCACCCGGTGAAGCAGGGCCTGGTCCAGATGCTCTCCGTGTTCATCGACACCCTGCTCATCTGCACCGCCACCGCCTTCATGCTGCTGTGCTCCGGCGTGGAGCCCGACGCGGCGCTGGAGGGCGCCCCCTATGTCCAGGCGGCCCTGAGCGCGGTGTTCGGTCCCATCGGCCCCATGTTCATTACGGTGGCGATGGTGCTCTTCGCCTTCACCACCCTCATCGGCAACCTCTACTATGTGGACAACTGCCTGAACTACATCGTCAAGAAGGTCCCCGCCAAGGAGTTCATGGTCCTCTTCCGCATCGATGCCATGCTCCTGATCTTCATCGGCGCCGGGATGCAGATCGGCACCGTGTGGAACCTGGCCGATGTGCTCATGGGCGTGATGGCCCTGATCAACCTGCCGGTCATCATCCTCCTCAGCCGCCCCGCCCTGCTGGCTCTGAAGGATTACACTGCGCAGAAGAACACCGGCCGCAACCCGGTGTTCAAGGCCGAGACTGTGGGCCTCAAGGGCAAGACCGAATACTGGAACTGATCCCATCGGCATCTCAAACAGGCTGGCCCCAACCGGGGCCAGCCTGTTTTCTGCGTTGTACGTCGGCGCGGTCCCCGCTCACCCGCGTCCGCCAGGTGCGCCGCCGCCTTCCAGAGCCAGGCGGCGGCAGGCCAGTGCGGTCGCCAGAAAGTACCCCCCATACACCGCCAGCAGAACTCCGCCGGTGACCAGGGCGCTGTGGACCGTGTCCACCTTGGCCGCCGTGGAGATCAGGTCGTTGGCCGCCTTCATGCCCACCACAGTGTGGAGCAGGGCCAGGGCCAGCGGGAGCAGGAAGGCCAGGGCCACCTGCTGCACCGCAGAGCGGGAGAGCATCCCCTCCTCCGCGCCCAGGCGGCGCAGGACGGCGTACCGCGCGGCGTTGTCGGCGGCCTGGCTCAGCTGCTGGAGGGCCAGAACCGCGGCGGCGGCCAGCAGGAAGGTGAGGCCCAGATACAACCCCAGAAACAGGGCCAGGAGCTTGTTTCCCATGATCTCCTGATAGAGGGACAGGCGGCTCTCCACCCGCAGGTAGGCGGTGGTCTCCTGATACTCCGCCAGGGCGGCCTGGACCTGTTTCTCAGTCTCCTCCGGGTCCCCGGCGTAGTCGGCGGACCACACCTGACGCCGGAGGGACAGCTTCTCCGCCATCTCGTCCGGGATGACCACGCAGGTCAGCCCCAGGTTTCCGGTGGCCAGGGGCGCGCTTCCCTCCGCCAGAAGGCCGGGCAGGGGGCCGGGGTAGGCCGGCGCGCCCTGCCGCGCCAGCAGACCATTGCAGTCGGACAGGCGGATGGCCGCGGAGGCGTCTTCTATCCCAGTGACCGCGGGATCGTTGTAATAGATCGGGGTGTCCTGCCGCCAGGCCAGGGCGTCAGACTCCATGCCGTGGGCGGTCAGCAGGGCATCAAAGTCCACGCAGCCCAGGTGGTCGGCGTTCTGGTTCTGGACGGTGATGTCAAAGGGGGCCTGCCCGTCGGCGGCGGCCTCGATGGTGCGGTTGAGGCCGATGGAGCTGGCGGTGATGCCCATAGCCAGGAGCAGGAGGATGCAGATCACGGTCTGGGACAGGTAAGTGGAGTGGACCCGGCTGATCCACTGGCGCAGGGTAAAGAGATGCAGGTCCCGGTAGTAGAAGCCGGGGTGGCTCCGAGCCAGCCGCAGCACAAAGCCGGACAGGGAGCGAAAGACCAGCAGGGTGCCCACTGTCCCCAGAGTCAGCATGGGAACGCACAGGAAGGGGAGCACCACGGCGAAGGCCATCCCAAAGGTGAGCAGAATGGCGTAGGCCGCCGCAAGGCACACCCCGCCCAGGACCAGCTGGAGCACAGAGGTCCGGAGGGGGCGGGGGCGAAGCTCCTCATTTTTCCGTCCTCCCTGCATCAGATCCAGCAGCTTGGCTCTGGAGATCTGGATGCCGCTGAAGCCCATGACCAACAGGAAAATCAGGCCGAAGTAGAGCACGGTGCGCCCCGCCGCCCGGGGGGAGAGGGCCAGCCCGAAGGCGTCCATCCGAAGGGAGAACATGGACAAGGTGAGGGCGGACAGGCCCTGAGAGGCCGCCAGTCCCAGCAGCAGGCCCAGGGCCAGGGAGGCCGCGCCGATCAGCCCCGTCTCCAGCACCAGCAGAAGGGATACCTGCCCCTGGCTCAGGCCAAGAAGCAGATAGGTGCCCAGCTCCCGCTTCCGCCGGCGCATGAGGAACCGGTCGGCGTACAGGATCAGACAGGCCAGAACCACCGCCACAAAGACGGAAAAGACGTCGATGCAGGACTGGATGACCTGGGCCATGGGATTTTGGCTCTGGGTCAGGTAGATCATCGCCCCCTGTCCATCCAGAGAGCTGAAGGTATAGAACAGGCACACGCCGAAGGTGAGGGTAAGCAGATACACGCCGTAGTCCCGGAAGGAGCGGCGGACGTTGCGCAGGGCCAGCTTACAGAACATCTTCCATCTCTCCTCCCAGCTGGGTGACCACCCGGATGATCTGCTGGAAAAAGGCCCGGCGGTCCCCGCCGTCCCGCTCCAGCTGCGCGAAGATCTTTCCGTCCCGGAGGAATACCACCCGGCGGCAGCAGCTGGCGGTGAAGGCGTCGTGGGTGACCATCAGAATGGTGGCCCCCCGCTCCCGGTTGAGCACCTCCAGCCGCTCCAGCAGCAGCCTGGAGGATTTGGAGTCCAGGGCCCCGGTGGGCTCGTCGGCCAGCACCAGGGCGGGCCGGGTGACGATGGCCCGGGCGGCGGCGCAGCGCTGCTGCTGTCCGCCGGACATCTGATAGGGATACTTGTCCAGACAGTCCCCGATGCCCAGCAGTTCCGCCGTCTCCTCCACCCGGTCCCGGATCTGGGCGGCCGGGGTGCGGAGGATGGACAGGGACAGGGCAATGTTTTCAAAGGCGGTAAGGGTGTCCAGCAGGTTGCAGTCCTGGAAGATGAAGCCCAGCCGCTCCCGGCGGAAGCGGGTGAGGGCCCTGCCCCGCAGGCCGGTCAGCTCCTCCCCATCCACCTGGATGGAACCGGAGGTGGGCCGGTCGATGGTGGAGATGCAGTTGAGCAGGGTGGTCTTGCCGGAGCCGGAGGCCCCCATGATCCCCACATACTCCCCCGCCTCCAGGGACAGGTCCACGCCGTCCAGGGCGCGGGTGACCGCCCCCCGCTTTCCATATACCTTCGTCAGATCCTTTACACACAGCAGCTCCGCCATGTTGGAACTCCTCCTTTCGCCGGGCGTGGTCCGCCCGGGCTGAACTGTATGACATCATAGCATACAGTTTTGAAAAATACCCGAAAGGTTCTCTTAGGAATTTCTTAAGTTATCCTAAAGACATCTCTCGGCCGCTCCGGTTTTGACAAAGGGATACCGACATGATAAAATATCCGCCGGAACGGCGGCCCGATCCGCCGATCTTTCTGACAGAAATGAGGTTTTTACCATGAAACACAACAAACTCACACGGTGGGCCGCCCTGATCCTGGCGGCCGCCCTGACCCTCTCCCTCACCGCCTGCGGCGGGGCGGGCGGCTCCTCCTCCGCGGGCAGCGCCTCTGCCAGTCAGAGCGCCCCCGCCTCCGCCATCACCCTCACCGACCAGGCAGGCCGTCAGGTGGAGCTGGACGCCCCGGCGGACACTCTGGTCAGCTGCTACTATGTGACCACCTATGCCACCATGGCCCTGGGGATCTCCGACCGGGTGGTGGGCCTGGAGAAAAAGGCGGATACCCGCCCCATTTACGCCATGGCCGCCCCGGACCTGCTGGAGAAGGAACAGGTGGGTACCATGAAGGAGCTGGACCTGGAGGCGGTGGCCGCCCTGGAGCCCGACCTGGTGGTGATGCCCAAGAAGCTGATGGACTACGCCGCTCCCCTGGAGGAGCTGGGCATCCCTGTCCTGGTGGTCAACCCCGAATCCCACGAGGCACTCACCGGAATGCTGGAGCTGCTGGGACAGGCCTGCGGCGTGGAGGACCGGGCCCAGGCTCTGACGGACTACTATGAGGAGCAGCTGGCCCGGGTAGCCCAGCTGGTGGACGGCCTGGAGCGGCCCACGGTCTACATGGGCGGCAACTCCTCCTACCTCACCGCCGCCCCCGGCGATATGTACCAGAGCAGCCTCATCGAGACTGCCGGAGGGGTGAACGCCGCCGCCGATCTGACGGGGGGCTATTGGACCGAGGTCTCCTATGAGTCCATTCTGGCTATGGCCCCGCAGGTCATCCTGATCCCCGCCGGCGCGGACTATACCGCCCAGGACATCCTGGGCGATCCCCAGCTGGCCGCGGTGCCCGCCGTCCAGTCCGGTGCGGTCTATGAGATGCCAAGCGGCATTGAGGAGTGGGACTCCCCCATTCCCTCCGGCATCCTGGGCACCCTTTGGATGACCAGCGTTCTCCACGGGGACGCCTATCCCTTCGACACCTTTACCGCCGACGTCCAGGACTTTTACAAGACCTTCTACGGATTTGAGATCGACCCGGCGCTCATCACCAAGTAAGAACGGACCAGACGCTGCGGAGAGGGGGGAGGACCGGTGAGAGAGAAGGGACGGGAACGGCTCGCCCTGGGGGCGGCCATCCTGCTGACAGCGGTCCTGGCGCTCCTGTCTGTCCGGGTGGGCAGCTACCCCCTCTCCACCGGGCAGATCCTGGACATACTCTCCGGCGGGCTGGCGGGCACGACTCCCGCCCATGTGCTGTGGAATCTCCGCCTGCCCCGGGTGGGGATGGGGCTGCTGGCGGGCTGGGCGCTGGGCATGGCCGGCGGCGTCTATCAGACCGTGTTCCGCAATCCCCTGGCCTCCCCCGACCTGACCGGGGTGGCCTCCGGGGCCTCCTTCGGCGCGGCCTGGGCCATCGTGCTGGGGGCGGGGACCTCCCTCCAGATCATGGGGGGCGCCTTTATCATGGGCAGCCTGTCCCTGCTGCTGGTGCTGGCCCTGGTCCGGTGGGCCGGGATGGAACGCACCGGGGCCTATATCCTGGCGGGGGTCATCGTCTCCTCGGCGGCGGACGCGGGCCTGATGGTGCTCAAGACCATCGCCGACCCAGAGGGGGAGCTGGCCGCCATCGAGTTTTGGACCATGGGTAGCCTGTCCGCCATGACCGGAGACAAGCTCCGGGGGGCTGCGTCTGCCATCCTGATCCCACTGGCTCTGCTCCTGCTGTTCCGCCGGCAGGCCCTCACCCTCTCCCTCGGGGAGGAGGGGGCCCGCGCCCTGGGGCTGGAGCCCCGGCGGTGGCGGGGGCTGCTGCTGGGACTGACCACCCTGATGGTGGCGGCGGTGGCCTCCGTGGCCGGGGTGATCGCTTTTCTGGGCCTGATCGCCCCCCACATCGCCTTTCTGCTGCTGGGGCGGCGGGGCGGCCCCTATCTTCCGCTGTGCGCCCTGATGGGGGGAGCCATTCTGCTGGCCGCCGACCTGCTGGCCCGGGGGTTCTCCCAGGGGGCGGAGCTCCCGCTGAGCATCTGGACCGTGCTGTTCGGGGCCCCGGTGCTCACCGCACTGCTTCTTCGGGGAAGGGAGGAGAGCCTATGAGTGCGCTGCTGGAGGTACAGGGCCTCACCGCCGGCTACCGCCGGCCGGTGATCCGCGAGATCTCCTTTGCCCTCCGTCCGGGCGAGATCACCGCGGTACTGGGCCGCAACGGCTGCGGCAAGACCACCCTGCTTCGGAGCCTCACCGGGGGGGCGCGGATCCTGTCCGGCACGGTGTGGGCGGCGGGGGAGGACTGTCTGGACTGGTCCGCCCGGAGGCGGGCCAGGAGCATCGCCCTGCTGTCCCAGCACAGCCAGCTGCTCCCCGGCCTGCGGGCGGAGGAGGTCATCGCCATGGGCCGCACCCCCTGGCTGGGGCCGCTCTCCGGGCCCGGGCCGGAGGACCGGGCCATGGTCCGGGCGGCGGCGGAGCGCTTCGGCGTGGCGGAGCTTCTTGACCGGGACTGCGCCCAGCTCAGCGATGGGCAGCGCCAGCTGGTCCATCTGGCCCGTCTGGCCGTCCAGGACGCCCCCATCCTGCTGCTGGACGAGCCCAACAGCGCTTTGGACTTTGAAAACACCGGCCTGCTGTTCCGCAGGGTGCGGGAGCTGGTGGAGACCGGGGAGCGGACCGCCCTGATCGTCCTCCACGACCCGGCCCTGGCCCTGCGCTGGTGCCGCCGGCTGCTCCTGCTGGACGGGGGACGGCTGGTGGATGACGTCGCCACAGAGGGGATGGGAGCGGAGGCCCTTCAGGCCGTTCTGAGACAACTGTACCCCACCATTCAGGTCCGCCGGGACGAGGGCGGCCGGTTCTACTGCCTGCCGGACTGACGCTGTGGGAAGTTGGCCGAAAAAGCGGCATACTACTTTTGTGGTACACTCGGGCGCGCCCTTCCAAAAGGGCGTGCCTTTCATTGTCAAGCAGACAAATCGATGTTATAATTTCAATCAGATCATGTTGGCTGTTGGGCCAACCAGACAGGAGGAGAGCAGCTTTGCTGACCATCGACCAGTATGTGAGGGCCGAAAGCCTGGAACAGGCCTATGAGCTGTGTCAAAAACGAAATCATGTGGTGCTGGGCGGGATGCTCTGGCTGAAAATGCAGGATCGGAAGGTGGGGACCGCCATCGACCTGTGCGGCCTGGGGCTGGACCGGATCACCGAGACGGAGCGCGCCTTCGAGCTGGGGGCCATGGTCCCCCTGCGCGCCCTGGAGACCCACGAGGGGCTCAATGCCATGACCCGGGGGGCCTTCGCCCGCAGCGTGGAGCACATCGTGGGGGTGCAGTTCCGCAACTGCGCCACCGTGGGGGGCAGCGTCTTTGGCCGCTTCGGCTTCTCCGACGTGCTCACCCTGCTGCTGGCCCTGGACGCCCGGGTGGTGCTCCAGGGGGCGGGGGAACTGAGCCTGGAGGAGTTCTGCGCCCGTCCGCCCTTCCGGGACATCCTGGTCCGGGTCATCGTTCCCAAGGGAGCGGAGGGGACGGTCTATCTGTCCCAGCGGAACAGCGCCACAGACTTTCCCGTCCTCACCTGCGCCATCGCCCGCCGGGAGGGCGCGTTCCGCTTCGCCATCGGGGCCCGGCCGGGGCGGGCCAGGGTCTATCTGGATGAGAAGGGGCTGCTGTCTGGCGGGATCACCCGGGACAGCGCCCTGGCCATGGGGGAGGATCTGTCCCGCCGGGTCCCCATGGGGGACAACCTGCGTGCCGGGGCGGAGTACCGGACAAAGATCTGCCAGGCCCTGGTGCGCCGGGGCCTGCTGAAGCTGGAGGAGGCGCGCTGATATGGAGATCCATCTGAATTTGAACGGAAAGCCCCTGGACGCCGAGGTCCGGGCCGACACCCTGCTGCTGGACTTTCTGCGGGCCCACGGCTGCCTCAGCGTCAAGCGGGGGTGCGAGACCGCCAACTGCGGCCTGTGTACCGTCCTGCTGGACGGGACCCCCGTGCTGTCCTGCAGCCTGCTGGCCGCCCGGGTGGACGGCCGCTGCGTCCAGACCCTGGAGGGCCTTCAGGAGGAGGCGGGCGGCTTTGTCACCTTCATTGCCGACCAGGGGGCGGAGCAGTGCGGCTTCTGCAACCCCGGCTTCGTGATGAACACCATCGCCCTGCTCCGGGAGTATCCAGATCCCACCGACGACCAGATCCGGGCCTATCTGGCGGGCAACCTGTGCCGGTGCTCCGGCTATGAGGGACAGCTCCGGGGCATCCGGGCCTATCTGAACCATAAAAAAGCAGAGGAGGCGCAGTGATGGCACAGCAGGATTGGAGCACCGTGGGCAAGCCGGTGCGGAAAAAGGACGCAATGGCCCTCTTGTTGGGCAAGCCCGCCTATCTGGACGACCTGACCCCGAAGGACTGCCTGGTGGTCAAAGTGCTGCGCAGCCCCCACGCCCACGCCCTCATTGAGGAGATCGATACGGAGAACGCCGAGCAGATCCCCGGCGTCGCCGCCATCTTCACCTACAAGGATGTGCCACAGAAGCGGTTCACCATGGCGGGACAGACCTATCCGGAGCCCTCCCCCTATGACCGGCTCATCCTGGACCGGCGGGTCCGCTTTGTGGGGGACGCGGTGGCCATCGTGGCCGGGGAGAACGAGGCGGCGGTGGACCGGGCGCTGAAGCGCATCCGGGTCCGGTATCAGGTCCTGGAGCCGGTGCTGGACTTCCACACCGCCAAGGACAACCTGATCCTGGTCCACCCGGAGGAGAGCTGGCGGTCCCTGTGCCCTGTGGGGGCGGACAACCGCCGGAACCTGTGTGCCAGCGAGACCTGTCAGGACGGGGATGTGGACCGGATCCTGGCCGGCTGCGACCAGGTGGTGGAGGGAGTCTACCACACCAAGGCCTGCCAGCAGGCCATGATGGAGACCTTCCGCACCTATACAGAGATCGACCCCTATGGCCGCCTCCATGTTGTCAGCTCCACCCAGATCGTTTTTCACGTCCGGCGGATCCTGGCCAACGCCCTGGACATCCCAAAATCCAAGGTCCATGTGGAAAAGTTCCGCATTGGTGGAGGCTTCGGCGCCAAACAGACGGTGGTGGCTGAGGTCTATCCTGCTTTGGTCACTTGGAAGACCGGCCGCCCCGCCAAGATGATCTACACCCGTCAGGAGTGCCAGACCGCCGGGACCCCCCGGCATGAGATGGAGGTCCGGGTGCGCCTGGGCGCCTCCAACGACGGCACCATCCGGGCCCTGGATGTGTACACCCTGTCCAACACCGGGGCCTACGGAGAGCACGGCCCCACCACGGTGGGCCTGTCGGGCCACAAGTCCATTCCCCTGTACACCCACAGCCTGGAGGCATTCCGCTTCGCCTATGATGTGGTTTACACCAACCACCAGTCCGCCGGGGCCTACCGGGGCTACGGCGCCACCCAGGGCATCTTCGCCGTGGAGACGGCGGTGAATGAACTGGCGGACCGCCTGGGCATGGATCCGGTGGTTCTTCGGGAGAAAAACATGGTCCGGGAGGGGCAGGTCATGCCCGCCTATTACAACGAGCGGGCGGACGCCTGTGCCCTGGACCGGTGCATGACCCGGTGCAAGGAGCTCTTCCACTGGGAGGAGAAGTTCCCTGTTCGGAATATGGGCAACGGAAAGGTGCGGGCTGCCGGAGTAGCCATGGCTATGCAGGGCTCCGGCATCTCCGGCGTGGATGTGGGCTCCGCCACCATCAAGCTCAGTGACGAGGGCTTCTTCAACCTCTCCATCGGCGCGGCCGATATGGGTACCGGCTGCGACACCATTCTGGCCCAGATGGCCGCCGAGTGCATGGAGTGTAATCTGGACGACGTAGCCGTCTTTGGCGCGGACTCTGACGCCTCCCCCTACGACTCCGGCTCCTATGCCTCCAGCACCACCTATGTCACCGGGAAGGCGGTGGAGAAGGCCTGTGAGGAGCTGAAGGACCGCCTGTGCCAGGTGGGGGCGGAGCTGCTGAACTGCCCCCGGGAGGAGGTGGAGTACGCCCGGAAGGCGGTGCGCCGCCTGGACGGCTCCGCCCAGGTTTCCCTGGCCGACATCGCCACCAAGTCCATGTGCGGCAACGGCACCGCTGTTCAGGCCACCTGCTCCCACACCTCGCCCATCTCCCCGCCCCCCTTCATGGTGGGTATGGCCGAGGTGGAGGTGGACCGGGAGACCGGCTCCGTCCAGGTGCTGGACTACACCGCCGTGGTGGACTGCGGCACCCCCATCAACCCCAATCTGGCCCGGGTGCAGACCGAGGGCGGCATTGTCCAGGGCATCGGCATGGCCCTGTTCGAGGATGTGACCTATACCCCGGAGGGGCGCATCCTGGAGGACTCCCTGATGCAGTATAAGCTCCCCACCCGGCTGGATATGGGACATCTCCAGGTGGAGTTTGAATCCAGCTATGAACAGACCGGCCCCTTCGGGGCCAAGTCCATCGGAGAGATCGTCATCAACACCCCCGCCCCCGCTTTGGCTCAAGCCATCTTCCGGGCCACCGGGACATGGCACCGGAATCTCCCCATCACCCCGGAGAAGGTCCTGCTGGGCCGGGATGAATAAGCATATCCTCTATCTGGCGGCGGGCAGCGGCAGCCGCTTCGGGAGCAACAAGCTGCTGTGTCCACTGGAGGGAAAGCCCCTCTTCCGCCACGGGCTGGACACTCTGGCCGGCCTGGTCCGGGCCCGGAAGGACTGTGATCTGACCGTCGTGTCCCGCTATGGCCCTGTTCTTGAGGCCGCCCAGGCGGCGGGGGCCCGGGCGGTGGACAGCCCGGACAGCGCCCGGGGCCTGTCCTTCACCATCCGGGCGGGGCTTTCCGCCCTGGCCCCGATCCCTGCGGAGGATTTTCTCCTGTTTGCGGCGGCTGACCAGCCCCGCCTGGGGAGCGGGACGGCGGCCCGGCTGCTGGACACCGCCCGCCCGGGGGTCCTGACGGCAGCGGCCTGCTGGGAGGGAAAGCCGGGCAATCCGGTCCTCTTCTCCGCCGCGCTGCTCCCGGAGCTGGAGGCCCTCACCGGCGACCAGGGGGGACGGGTGGTGCTGCGCCGCCACTGGGACCGCTGTATTCTCCTCCCGGCAGAGGACCCACTGGAACTGGTGGACGCGGACACTCCAGAGGCGCTGCTGGCCCTCCGGCAGGGAGAATCGGACACCTTGAAATCATATTGAGCCATCATAAACAGACGCCCGGCCTGCCGCTTTTACGGCAGGCCGGGCGTCTTATTGACAAAAATCAGGTTTGGGCTCCGGTTGGTCATCCAGATAGACGGTCCGGTCCCCGCCGGCCTGGGCCAGGCGGCGGTTGGCCTCATTGAGGGGGCCAAACTCCCGCAGACAGCAGAGCACCTGACTGCACCTCTCCAAAACGGACAGGGCCCGCTGGAAGGTATCCTCCCCGATGGGGTGATAGGCCCGCTGGGCGATCACCTCCACAGCCAGGGCGGAGGCCACCGGATGATCCACGTCGTTTTCCGGCAGGATCCCGGCGGCAAAGGGCACTCCCTGCCGCTGGAGCCTGCGGTAGACCGGGATCCCGCTACCGTTTCCTCCGATGACAAAGATCTGGGGTTCGCCCCGAATGGGCTCCAGCTCCGGACAGCCGAAGGACTCGCAGTAGCTACCCCGCTCCACGCCGTACAACCGCCGGATATAGCCCCCGGAGAAGATCTCCTCCGGCGTTCCGCACCGGTCGATCCCCTCGCCCCGGACGCACAGGATCCGGTCGGAGATCCGCTGGGCCAGGTCCAGCTCGTGGAGGGAGAGGACGACGGCCACCCGGCGCTCCCGCACCAGCTCCTTCAAAATGTCCAGCAGTTCCAGCTTTCCGCGCAGGTCCAGGAAGGAGGTGGGCTCGTCCAGGACCAGGACCTCTGGCTCCTGACAGATGGCCCGGGCCAGCAGCACCCGCTGCCGCTGGCCATCGCTGATCTGATCGAAGGGGGCGTCCCGCAGTTCCAGGGCGCGGACCCGCTCCAGGGCCGCCCGCACCGCCGCCCGGTCCCCAGGGCCGAGGATCCCAAGCCGCCCGGTATAGGGATAGCGGCCGGCGGCGGCCACCTCCCAGCAGGTCATCCGATCCGGCTGTGCCCGGCCGGTCATCATCACCGACAGGCTCCGGGCGATCTCCCGCTCGCTCAGCCGGACGATGTCCCGGCCCAGCAGGCTGACTTGCCCGCCCAGCAGGCGCAGCTGCCCGATCAGGCTGTTCAAAATCGTGGATTTGCCCGCGCCGTTTGGCCCGATGAGGGTCAGGATCTCCCCCGGATGCACCTGGAGACAGATCTCCCGGAGCAGAGGGCGTCCGTGATACCCCACCGACAGATCCCGGGCGGACAGCAGCGTCTCGCTCATGGGGCGTTTCCTCCTCTCATTCGCCGGGGCGGAGCCGCCGGCGCAGCATGATCCAGATCACGATGGGCGCGCCCAGCACGGCGGTCACCGCGCTGATGCTCAGCTCGGTGGGGGCAAATACTGTCCGGGCCAGTCCATCGCAGAACAGGCAGAAGGCCGCCCCGCCCAGAAAACAGGCCGGGATCATCAGTATGGGCCGCGCAGTGCCAAACAGCCCCTTTGCCAGGTGAGGGACCGCAATGCCCACAAAGGAGATGGGGCCGGCAAAGGCGGTCACGCTGGCGGACAGCACGCTGGACAGCAGGATCAGCGCCGTCCGAAAGGCCCGGATGTTCACCCCCATGCTCCGGGCGCAGCCCTCCCCCAGCTGATAGGCCCCCATGGGCTTGGACAGCAGGAAGCTTCCAACCAGCGCCGCCCCGATGACCGGCAGGAGCACCCGCAGGTTGGCCCAGGACACCCCGGAAAAGCTGCCCATGGACCAGTTGTGCAGGTTGACGATGTTGGCGTCGCTGGCGAAGGTGACCACAAACTCGGTGACCGCGGAGCAGAGATACCCGATCATCACCCCGCTTACCACCAGCAGGGACATCTGGTGCAGCCACTTGGACAGGAGCAGCACAAAGCCCATGGACAGCATGGCCCCTGCGAAAGCGGCCAGGATCATCCCTCCGGAGCTCATCACCACCCCCCGGGAGAGCAGGCCCACCATAGCCAGGGAGACCGTCAGCTTGGCCCCGGAGGAGATCCCCAGCACAAAGGGGCTGGCGATGGGGTTGGCAAAGAAGGCCTGGAGGAGAAAGCCGGACACCGACAGGGCGCCCCCCAGCAGGGCGGCGGCCAGGGTCCGGGGCAGGCGGAGCTTCCAGATCACGGCGGCGTACTCCCCCTCCCGCCGGACCAGGATGTCCCACACCTCGCCCGGCGTCAGGGGGAGGCTGCCGGCGTTCAGGCTCCAGAGAAACAGACCGGCCAGCAGCAGGGCCAGCAGCAGAAAGGCCAGGCACCAGCGCCGGGCACGGGGCTCCTCCACGGGTCATCCCTCCTTCGTCAAGCGGTACAGATAGGTCAGTGATTCCGGCTCCGGGTCCTCCTGGGTCAGGACGGTATGGATGTCCAGCAGCAGGTCCCCCAGCCCCATGGAGGACTGGAACAGGTCCTGCCCGGTACACCAGACGTTCCCCTCCTGTACCGCCCGGAACTCGGCCAGCACCTCATTTTTCTCCAGCAGCTCGTCCAGGGTGCGCAGCCCGCCGTCCACGGCGCTGTTATAGATCAGAAGGTCCGCATCCTTCGCCCCGGCGTAAAACGCCTCCATCTGGAGGTTCATGGTGGACAGGGCATTCTCCTCCCCGCCCAGGTCCTGGAACACATACTCCCCGCCGGCCATCCCGATCAGCTTGGAGATATAGTCCCCCGGCTTGCGTACGTTGACCCCTCCGTTGGAGGTGATGTAGAAGAAGGCCACGGTCTTTCCGGTCCCCTCCTGGTCCAGGACGGGAGCCAGGCGGTCCAGGGTCTGCTGGAAGCGCTCCTGAGCCTGGTCCTCCTTTCCTAAGAGGACCCCATACAGCTTCAGCCACTCCATGCGCCCCAGGGGGTGGCCCTCATAGCTGGAGCGCTCCACCAGCACCGGGACGCCCAGCTCCTCCAGCTGCTCCTTTACCTCCGGGGTGTGGTAGATCATGGTGGACTCCACCGCCAGGTCGCACCCCTCGGCATAGATCCGCTCGTAGTCCGGGGCGCTGTACTTCCCGGCATACAGGATCTCGCCCGCCTCCATGGCCGCCCGGGCCTCCTCCACATACCAGCCCTGGGCCTCCGTACCGGACAGACGGATAGCATCCAGGCCGTCCAGCTCCCGGAACAGGTCCATGGCCGAGGTGGCCGCCAGATAGATCCGGTCCAGGGGCTGCTGGAGGACCGTGACCCCCTCGTCCAGCCCGGAGGGCACGTCCGCCTCCGGCGGGACCACCAGATAGGTCCCGGTCTCCCGGATCTCCACCAGCGCATACCCGCCCTGATAGTAGTCCACGGAGAACTGCTGGGCGTATTGCAGCTCCAGGCTGTGGTCATACTCCAGGTCCTCCCAGCGGAGACCCCCGCCGCCGGCGGAACTGTTTCCCGCCGGGCCGCAGGCCGTCAGCAGCTGGGCCGCCAGAACCGCCGTGAGGAACGCCGCCCCCAGCCGCCGGAGGGGGCTCAACCCTCCGCCTCCTTCAGGGAGTTTGAATCAAACCTCAGGGTGTAGTCGATCTCGTGGGGGGTGCTCATGGCGGTGGTATTCGCCTGGACCGGAAGAGCCCGGTCGAAGCAGGCCACCGGGATCACGAAGCGGGAGCGGCCCTCCACCAGCTCCGCGTCATACTGCGTCCCATCTACCTTCATATAGTCATAGTTCCCGCTGCTCCACAGCAGCTCCGCCTTCGCCTGACCATCCCGGACGGTCAGCTTTGCCGGAGACTCCACCCCGGCCCGGCCGGACCCCCCCTCCAGGGCCACATCCACCCAGTAGCTTCCATCCGCCAGGCCCAGGCTGTCCGGGGTAGCCGCAGCGTCCGCCTTCCACGCCTCCTCGGGGAGGGAGTCCGCCCGGAACAGCAGGGTCCGGTCGTACCACTTCTCCTTCTTCTTGCTGAAGGCCGCGCAGGGGATCCCCTGGTCCAGCGCCTCCACCGGCACCGTAAAGGCGTGGCTCCCGTCCGCCTGCTCCGCATAGGGGATCCAGTCCGTGTCTGCCGCCGCGGCGGCCTCCTCGCCGGTCCCCGGAAAGACCCGGAGATAGCCGGTGCCGCCCATGGTCATCTCCGCGGTCATCTCCCCGTCCAGAACGGTCAGCTCACAGCGGACCACCCGGAACATGGAGGAGCTGGAGTCCACAGTGATCGGATAGGTCCCGTCCTTCAGGCTGTCCCCGGAGACGGGGACCATCCCCTCCTCCACCACATCGGTCACACCGGCCATCTCGCTGCCGGAGGCCACCTGGCTGCTCTCCGGCGGAACGGAGGATGTTCCGGCGGGTGTCCCCTGACTGCACCCCGCAGTGAGCAGCATCCAGGCGCTCAGCAGCAGAGCCATCCCCTTTTTTCTCATCTCAGTCATCCTTTCTCTCCTCTTTGGAATGGGCGGGACCGCCCCGGAGCGCCGCCCCGGTCCGGTCCCGCCTGCCTCTTTTCCTCAGCTTTCCAGAGTATCCATGGCCGCCTGGGCGTGGGCCGCAAAAAGCTGCTGGATGGCCTCCAGCTCCCCCAGCCCCTTCAGGACACACTCCACCTCATAGCCGGCATCCTGGAAGGCGCGCTTCCAGGAGCCCTCCTCGTCGCCGGCCATGTCGTTGTTGGCGTGGTCTCCGGCCACGATCATCAGCGGCTGGAGCACCACTTTATGCGCCCCGCTGTCCTTCACCCCGGCCAGCACATCCTCCAGCGTGGGCTCCGCTTCCACGGTCCCCACATAATAGTGATCGTGCCCGGCCGTGTTCAGCACCTGCTGCAGCTCCCCGTAAACACGGTTGGACTCCGCCTCGGTCCCATGGCCCATGAAGCAGATGGCAGTGTCACCGTCATCGTACTGGGCGGTCGCCTGGGTGATGGCGTCGGCCACCGCCTGGAAGTCCCCATCACTGGTCAGCAGGGGCGCGCCTACCGCGATATGCTCAAAGGCGTCGGCGTACTGGGCCAGCTCGTCCACCAGGTCCGTGTACTCCAGGCCGTCCATCAGGTGGGTGGGCTGGACCACCAGCGTTTTGACGCCGTTGTCCACCGCCCGGTCCAGGGCCGCCTTGACATTGTCGATCTCCACGCCGTCCCGCTCCCGCACCCGGTCAATGATGATCTGGCTGGTGAAGGCCCGGCGGACCAACCAGTCCGGGAAGGCCTCCGCCAGGGCCGTTTCAATGGCGCCGATGGTCAGGCGGCGGCTGTCGTTGTAGCTGGTGCCGAAGCTGACCACCAGCAGCTCCTTCTCCCCGATCTGGTCCTGATTGCGGGGGTCGTCCAGGCTGGCGTCCCCGGTGTCCACCTCCTCCGTATCCTGGGAGAGATCCGGGGCCGCGCTGCTTCCGACACCGGACTCGGTCCCACTCCCGGAAGTGGAAGGGGCCCCGGAGCCGCAGGCGGCCAGCGGGGTCATCAGCAGCGCCGCGGAAAGCAGCAGGGACAGCAGTTTCTTGATTTTCATGATTTTTCCTCCTTTTTGCTCGACATGGTAAAACTGGAACCTTTGTTTGTATGTAAAACACCTGTTTTCAGCAAAAGGACAGGAAAAGCAAGATCCTTTTCCCTCTCAAAAAGGGCAAAAGGATCACCGAAGCAGATGGCCGCATCAGTACAATCAATTCCTCGTGATCTGGAAGTCTCTTCCCGTACCCACAGACGGCAGGTCTCCTGGCTCACAGATCCTCACATATCGCCGCCTTCCCAATTTTCATCAGTGGCCGCACCTTGCGTTGGCGATATACTCCCTGCTTACAGTGACGAGATCGCACAGGTTTTGCACCTGTTTCCCTTTTAACCTCCGCCCACAGGATCTGTCTCCAGCTCCCGGGGCGTCGGCACCGGCTGTTTGCCTGATTCAGTTGTACTGATAGTGTAACCTGTTTTGCAGTACTGTGTCAATCGTTTCATTGCGGTCCTTTCAAGTTTGGAACACATCTCCGGTTTGTCCAGGGGCTTGAAAGGAAAATCTTCACAGCGTGTCCATTGACCTTCCGGGTGCTTCTCACGACCTCTGCGCGCGTTCAGGATCCTGTTATAACGATGCCGGCCCCCTGCAGCGTCTGGGCGTGCCCGGAATGGGGGTAGTTTGCCGCTTTTTACTTCAAAAGTGTAAAGCAAAAAAGGATTTTATATGTTTTGCTGGTTTTATCAGCATTTTGCCTTTATATTTCAGCGTAATACCGCAAATTTCGAATTGACAGTTGGGAACTCCAGTGCTAACATAAGACCAACGAACAGAAATTTTCAGGAAAGGAGCCATATCAACATGAAGCGGTTTGCAGCGTTCTTTTATGGCTACTTTTACTTTTTCGGCTTTTGGGCGAAACAAGTAAAAGTGTTTTTTGCTGCAAATAATTGGCTCCCCTCTGCTGTATAAGCGGGATGACTGGATCCAAAGGGCCTGCGGTGAATGACACTTCACCGCGGGCCCTTTTTCATTCCTGCATATCTGCAGCGGAAAGAAAGGAATGGTAATATGGTCATCATTGTCAAACAGAATACCAAGGAAGAGCGGATCCGGGAGCTGATCCAGTGGATCGAGTCCCAAAACCTGCGCACCCACATCTCCACTGGCGATTTTTCCACGGTCATCGGTGTGATCGGCGACACCAGCAAGCTGGACGAGGACCTGATCAGCGGGCTGGATATTGTAGAGGGGGTCAAACGCGTGTCTGAGCCGTTCAAGAGCGCAAACCGGAAGTTCCATCCTCTGGACTCTGTCATTGAGGTCGGGGCGGACAAGATCAAGGTGGGACACGGGAATTTCGCCATCATCGCCGGTCCCTGCTCCGTGGAGAGCGAGGATCAGATCATCTCCGTGGCCAAAAGCGTCAAGGCCGCCGGAGCCACCATGCTCCGGGGCGGCGCGTTCAAGCCCCGCACCTCCCCCTATGACTTCCAGGGACTGAAGGCGGACGGTATTGAGCTGCTGCTGGAGGCCAAGCGGGAGACCGGCCTGCCCATCGTCACTGAAATCATGAACGCCAACCACCTGCCCCTCTTCGAGGATGTGGATGTGATTCAGGTGGGGGCCCGAAATATGCAGAATTTCGAGCTGCTCAAGGAACTGGGCAAGACCCGCAAACCCATCCTCCTCAAGCGTGGGCTGGCCAACACCATCAAGGAGCTGCTGATGAGCGCCGAGTACATCATGGCCAGCGGCAACGAAAACGTCATCCTGTGCGAGCGCGGGATCCGCACCTTTGAGACGGCCACCCGCAACACCCTGGACCTGTCCGCAGTCCCCGTCCTCCATGAGCTGACCCATCTGCCTGTCATTGTGGACCCCAGCCACGCCACCGGCGTGGCCCGCTATGTCAAGCCTATGGCTCTGGCCGCGGCAGCCTGCGGTGCGGACGGCCTGATCATCGAGGTACACAACGATCCCCCCCACGCCCTGTGCGACGGGGCCCAGTCCCTGCGGCCGGAGCAGTTTGAGGATGTGGCTAAGGCGGTCCGCCGGGTGCAGGCGGCGGCTCTGGCCGAGGATTGACAGGAGGGGTGCTGGATATGAAGGTCGGCATTGCGGGCCTGGGACTGATCGGTGGTTCCCTGGCCAAAGCGTATGAAAAGAGCGGAGCCGCGGTATACGGCTATGACGGAAACCGGGTGGTCCAGGATTACGCCAAGCTCCAGGGCACCCTGACCGGAGATCTGGATCGGGAAACGATCGGAGACTGCGACTTGCTTCTGGTGGCACTGTATCCCCAAGTCTCCATCGACTACCTGAAGGAGATGGCCCCCTATATTTCCAAGGACACCCTGGTCATGGACTGCTGCGGCGTGAAGCGGGAGGTCTGCCGGGTGGGCTTCGCCCTGGCGGAGAAGCACGGCTTCACCTTTGTGGGCGGCCACCCCATGGCGGGCACCCAGTACTCCGGCTTTGCCAACAGCAAGGCCGACCTGTTTCAGGGGGCGCCCATGGTGGTCATCCCCAGAGAGCGGGACGACATCCTGCTGCTGGACCGGGTGAAAAAGCTGCTCACCCCCGCCGGCTTCAGCCATATGACAGTGACCACGGCGGAGCACCACGATGCGATGATCGCGTATACCTCCCAGATGTGCCATGTCCTGTCCAACGCCTATGTAAAAAGCCCCCGGGCCCAGATGCACAAGGGATACTCCGCCGGGAGCTACCGGGATCTGACCCGGGTGGCCTGGCTGAACGAGACCATGTGGACCGACCTGTTCCTGGAAAACCGGGATTATCTGCTGGAGGAGCTGGACCGGATGATCGGCTATCTGGGCGAGTACCGGGACGCCCTGGAGCAGGGCAACGGGGACCGGCTGTGCACCCTGTTGGCTGAGGGACGGATCTGTAAGGAGAAGGTGGACGCGGAATGAAAAAGACGCTGACTGTGGCCCTCCCGGGCCGGGAATATCAAATCGAGATCCAGCGTGGCCTGCTGGACCAGGCGGGGGAGCGCTGTCGGGCGCTGCTCCCCCGGGCCCGGAAGCTGGCGGTGGTGACCGACAGCAATGTGCTGCCCCTGTATCTGGAGCGGACGGCGGACAGCCTGAAGCGGGCGGGCTTTCAGGTCCTCTGCTGCTCCGTCCCCGCCGGAGAGGCGGCCAAGTGTCCGGAACAGCTGGTCCTGCTGTGGGAAAAAATGATGTCCTTCGGTATGACACGCACTGACGGGGTGGCAGCCCTGGGCGGCGGCGTGGTGGGCGACCTGGCGGGCTTTGCCGCCGCCACCCTCCTCCGGGGGGTGGACTTCATCCAGATCCCCACCACTCTGCTGGCCCAGGTGGACTCCTCCGTGGGGGGCAAGGTGGCCATCGACCTTCAGGCCGGAAAAAATCTGGCCGGGGCCTTCTGGCAGCCCAAGGGGGTGCTGATCGATCCGGACTGTCTCAACACCCTCAGCGACCGCGCCTTCTCCGACGGCATGGCCGAGGTGATCAAATACGGCTGCATCCGGGACCGGGAGTTCTTTGAGCTGCTGGACCGCTGCGGCAGCCGGGCCGGCGTAATGGATCACATTGAGCAGGTGATCTGCACCTGCTGCGATCTGAAGCGGCAGGTAGTGCTTCAGGACGAGCGGGACACCGGCCTGCGGATGACGCTGAACTTCGGCCACACCATCGGCCACGCCTTTGAGCTGGCGGGACACTATGAGACCTGGACCCACGGACAGGGGGTGGCCGCCGGGATGAACTGGGCCGCCCAGCTGGGCGTCGGACTTGGGATCACGCCGCCGGAGGTGGTGGAGCAGATCCGCTCCATTTTGAACAAGTTCGGCCTGCCTCAGGACATCCCCTGTCCCTGGGAGACTATGACGGAGGCAGTGGGCCTGGACAAGAAGCGCACCGGGGACTCCATTACGCTGATCCTGCTGGAGCGGCTGGGCCAGGCGGTGCCGCGGCGCATGAAGAAGGACCAGCTTTTGGAACTGCTGGAACCCATGTGCGGGAGATAACGATATGGATCTTACCATCTATCCCAGCAAGCTGGCCGGGGAGGTGACCCCGCCGTCCAGCAAGTCCCAGGCCCACCGGGCGCTCATCGCCGCCGCCCTCGGCGGCGGGATCAGCACCATTTCCAATCTGGCGGACTCACAGGACATCCAGGCCACCCGCCGGTGCCTGTCTGCCCTGGGGGCTCTGGTGGAGGACCTGGGGCCTGGAATACTCCGGGTCCACGGCCTGGGGAACTCCATCCCCCAGGCGGGACCTTTCCCCACCCTGGACTGCGGGGAGAGCGGCTCCACCCTCCGTTTTCTGATTCCAGCGGCCCTTTTGGTGCAGGGCGGGGCCGCCTTCACCGGCCGGGGCCGTCTCATGGAGCGCCCCCTCGCCCCATACGAAACCCTGTTCCGGGAGAAGGGGATCGGCTGGGGCCTGGAAAACGGCGTACTCACCCTGGACAGCGGACGGGGCTATGACCGGCTGGCTCTGGACCCGGGGGAGTATCGCCTGCCGGGCAACGTGTCCAGTCAGTTCATCACCGGCCTGCTCTTCGTCCTGCCCCTGCTGGAGGGGGACAGCGACCTGGTGCTTACCAGCCCGTTGGAATCCCGGGGCTATGTGGATCTGACCCTGGATGTGCTGAACAAGTTCGGCGTCACCGTGGACCCCAGGGAGAACGGCTTCCATGTCCCGGGCGGCCAGAAGTACCGGGCCGGAGACCTGGCCATCGAGGCAGACTGGTCCCAGGCCGCCTTCTGGTATGCCGCCAACCACCTGGGCGGTCAGGTGGACATTCGGGGCCTGGATCAAAGTTCCAGGCAGGGGGACCGGGAGGTCGCCGCATACTGCCGGAAGCTGGCCCGGCCCGGGGAAGTGGAGCTGGACGTGTCCCAGTGCCCCGACCTGGTGCCGCCCCTGGCGGCCATAGCCGCCGTGCGGGCAGGGACCACCCGCCTCACCAACGCCGCCCGCCTGCGGATGAAGGAGAGCGACCGCCTCGCCTCGGTCACCCGGGCCCTCCGGGCCATGGGGGGACAGGTGGAGGAGCACATAGACGCCCTGACCATCCACGGGGTGGAGCGACTGCCGGGCGGCGGCGCCGTGGACTGCGCCAACGACCACCGCATCGCCATGATGGCGGCGGTCTGTGCCGCCTCTGCCGGGGCTCCGGTGAAGCTGCTGGGGGCAGAGTGCGTCAAAAAATCCTATCCGGAATTCTGGACCCATTTTCAGTCGTTAGGAGGAGAGCTCCATGGCCTCATACTTCGGTAAGCACATCCATATTTCCATCTTCGGCCAGTCCCACTCGGCGGCCATCGGGGTGACGGTGGACGGCCTTCCCGCCGGGGAGGCCGTGGACCTGGAGCAGCTCCAGGCCTTTCTCCGCCGCCGGGCACCCGGCCGGGACACCACCTCCACCCCCCGGAAGGAGGGGGACGTCCCCCGGATCCTGTGCGGGCTGGTGGATGGGGTGACCTGCGGCGCACCCCTGGCCGCCGTCATCGAGAACACCAACACCCGCTCTAAGGACTACGACGAGCTGCGGGACAAGCCCCGCCCGGCCCACGCCGACCTTACCGCCCATATCAAGTACGGCGGCTTTCAGGATGTGCGGGGCGGCGGCCACTTCTCCGGGCGGCTCACCGCCCCCCTGTGCATCGCCGGCGGGATCTGCGCCCAGCTGCTGGCCCGGCGGGGGATCGCCGTGGCGGCCCATATCCGCTCCATCGCCCAGGTGGAGGACCGCCCCTTCTCCCCAATGGGTGAGATGCGGGATACCCTGCTGGCGGTACAGCGCGCCCCTTTCCCTGTCCTGGAGGAGAAGGCCGGCGAGCGGATGCGGGCGGAGATCCTCCGGGCCCGGGAGGCGGGGGACTCGGTAGGCGGCGTGGTGGAGTGCATGGTCACCGGCCTGCCCGCCGGGGTGGGCAGCCCCATGTTTCAGGGGCTGGAGAGCCAGCTGGCTGCCACCCTGTTTGCCATCCCCGCGGTGAAGGGGGTGGAGTTCGGCTCCGGCTTTGGGGCCGCCGGGATGCGGGGCTCAGAGCATAACGACCCCTTTGTCCTGGAGCATGGGGCCATCCGCACCGCCAGCAATCACGCAGGCGGGATCCTGGGCGGGATCTCCAGCGGGATGCCGGTGGTGTTTCGGGCGGCCTTCAAGCCCACACCATCCATCGCGCAAAAACAGCACACCGTCCGCCTGTCCGCGGGGACAGAGGAGGAACTTCAGATCACCGGCCGGCACGACCCCTGTATCGTGCCCCGGGCGGTCCCCGTGGTGGAGGCCGCCGCCGCTCTGGTCCTTCTGGACGCACTGCTGGACCGGAATACAGACCAGATCGCATGGAGCGCGCCCCAGGGTGCGCGGCCTTGAATCGAGGGAGGAGAAATTGACATGGATCAGAATTTGACGCAGCTGCGGGATCAGATCGACGGTATCGACCAGAAGCTGGTGGAGCTGTTCAAGCAGCGGATGGCGGTCTCCCGTGAGGTGGCCGCCTATAAGCAGGAGCACGGCCTGCCCACGCTGGACGCGGGGCGGGAGCGGGCGCTGCTGGCCAAGGTGGGCAGTCTAGCCGGGGAGGATCTGGCCGACTACACGGAGTCGGTGTTCCGTTCCATCATGGCGGCCAGCCGCTCCTACCAGAAGCAGTGCGAAGGGTCCGGCTCTCCGGTCTATGAGGGCATCCGCACCGCGCTGAGTACTACGCCGGACCTCTTTCCCCAGCGGGCCACCGTGGCCTGCCAGGGCATTGAGGGGGCTTATTCCCAGATCGCCTGCGATAGTATCTTTAAATCCCCCACCATCCTCTATTTTGACACCTTCGACCATGTGTTCAAGGCGGTGGAGAGTGGGATGTGTCAGTACGGCATCCTGCCCATCGAAAACAGCACTGCCGGTTCGGTCAATGCGACCTATGATTTGATGACCCGTCATAACTTCTCTATCGTCCGTTCCGCCCGGCTGAAGGTGAGCCACAACCTGCTGGCAAAGGCCGGGACCGGTCTGGCGGATATCAAAGAGGTATTCTCCCACGAGCAGGCCATCAACCAGTGCTCCGCCTTCCTGAGCGGGCTGAAGGGGGTCAAGGTGACCGTGGTGCCCAATACCGCCGTTGCCGCCCGCATGGTCTCTCAGTCGGAGCGGCGGGACGTGGCCGCCCTCTCCTCCCGCTTCTGCGGAGAGACCTACGGCCTGGAGCTGCTGCGCGCCAATGTGCAGAACCGGGACAACAACTATACCCGCTTCATCTGTATCTCCCAAAAGCCGGAGATCTATCCCGGGGCCGACCGAACCTCTCTGATGATGACCCTGCCACACAAGCCGGGAGCGCTTTACCACGTTTTATCCAAATTCTACGCCCTGGGCATCAACCTGCAAAAGCTGGAGAGCCGCCCCCTCCCGGACCGGGAGTTTGAGTTCATGTTCTACTTCGATCTGGAGTGCTCTGTCTACGCCCCGGAGATGGAGCGGCTGTTCCGGGATCTGGAGGAGGAGAGCGAGCAGTGCCGCTATCTGGGGACCTATCAGGAGGTCATCTGCTGATGGGCCCGAAGGATCTGGAGTTCGGCCTGCTGGGCGAGCGGCTGGGCCACAGCTTTTCTCCCGCCATCCACCGGCAGCTGGCCGGCTATGACTACCGGCTGGTGGAGCTCCCCCCAGAGGAGGTGGAGCCATTCCTCCGGGCGGGGCGGTTCCGGGGGCTGAATGTGACCATCCCCTATAAAAAGACGGTGATGGCCTGCTGTGATGCCCTCTCCCCCGCTGCCCGGCGAATCGGCAGCGTCAACACCCTTCTCCGCCGCCCGGACGGGACTCTCTACGGAGATAACACGGACTACGACGGGTTCCGCTACCTGCTCCAGGCCGCCGGGGCCCAGGTACAGGGAAAGAAGGCCCTGGTGCTGGGGTCCGGTGGAGCGTCCCTCACCGTCCATGCGGTGCTGGCCGATCTGGGCGCCCGGGAGACGATTGGCATCTCCCGCAATGGCCCAAACAACTACGAAAATCTGGACCGCCATGCCGACGCACAGCTCATCGTCAACGCCACCCCCGTGGGGATGTACCCCAACACTGGGGTATCCCCGGTGGATCTGGATCGGTTTCCCGCCTGCGAAGGCGTATTCGATCTGATCTATAACCCGGCCCGAACCCAGCTTCTGCTGGATGCGGAGCACCGGGGCCTGCTGTGTTCCAATGGGCTGGGGATGCTGGTGGCCCAGGCCAAGGCCGCGGCGGAGCGCTTCCTGGACCGGGCGATCCCGGACAACCGGGTGGAGGAGATCACCCGGCAGATGGAGCGGCAGACACAGAATCTGCTGCTTATCGGGATGCCGGGCTGCGGCAAGACCACAGTGGGTCAGATCCTGACGGACCGGCTGGGCCGGCCCCTGGCCGATGTGGACCACCAGGTGGAGGCAGAGGCCGGCTGCTCCATCCCGGACCTCTTTGCCCAAGAGGGGGAGGAGGGCTTCCGAGTCCGGGAGCACCGGGCCCTGTGCCAGCTCTCCAAGCAGTCCGGACAGGTCATCGCCTGCGGCGGCGGCATTGTCACCCGCCGGGAGAACCGGGACCCCATACGGCAGAATTCCACGGTGATCTACCTCCGCCGGGACCTGGAGCTGCTTCCCACCAGCGGCCGGCCGGTGTCCCAGGCCATCCCGCTGGAAGAACTGTACCGCAGACGGGCCCCGCTCTATGAGGAATTGGCCGATCTGACGGTCGAAAACCGGGGCACGCCGGAGGAGACGGCGGAAGAAATTATCAGGAGGCTTGCGCTATGAAATTACTTGTGATCAACGGACCCAATCTGAATCTGCTGGGCATCCGGGAGCCCGACATCTATGGCCGGCAGGATTTTTCCGCGCTGGAGGACTTCATCCGCGCCTCCGCGGCGGAATTTGGGGTGGAGGTGGAGCTGTTCCAATCCAACTATGAGGGGGCCATTGTGGAGAAGATCCAGGAGGCTTACGGCAAAATGGACGGCATCGTCATTAATCCCGCCGCCTACACCCACACCAGCGTTGCCATTCTGGACGCGCTGAAAGCCGTTGCTCTGCCTGCTGTGGAGGTCCACCTCTCAAACGTCAGCGCCCGGGAACCCTTCCGCCAGATCTCCTATCCCGGCATGGCCTGTGAAAAGCGGTTTATCGGTCTCGGCTTCGAGGGATACCGCCGGGCCATCTGCCATCTGGCGAAACAGGAGAAAACCGCCTGCTGAGTTTGGTAGACCACCGCGGTCTACCAAATGTCTACCAGACGCAGCCCCCGGAAGCCTTGCGCCGCAAGGCTTCCGGGGGCTTTTTCTTTTGTCCGTTTTTGGGGCTGGTCTACCAGAGGTCTACCAAGGTGATTTTTGGGACGGAAAAGCGGCAGTTTTTTCGGATTTTCTCCTGTTTTTCGCACGTTTTCGGAGGTGCAAGGGGCGTTATGCTCCCCTTGCAGAAGAAAGCTTCGAGGAGAACGGAGTTATCTATGAGCCGTATGGAAGAATTGTATTATCCCCTTGCAGTTGGGAAACCTGCGCCTATACTGCCCGCTACACTGCCAAGAAATCCAATACCTTCTTCCCTCAGTTTTTCGAGTCGTTTGGACTCGAAGCTCCGTTTACCCTCATGTCCCGTAAACCTGGTATAGCTGGCCGATACTACCAGGACCATCCGGAGGTCTACGATTATCGCTATATCAATATCCCAGGCCAGGAAGGAGGCATTAAGTTTACAGTCCCTCGATACTTTGACCGACTCCTCGAAAAAGAAGATCCCGAGGCGCTGGCGCGCATGAAGGAGATTCGTCAGAAGATTGTAACTGAGCTGGACAAGGAGAAGGACACAAAGACAACGTATGGCACAAAAAATCGTTTGGAAGTAGAAGCCCGTCAGAAAGAAGCAGTTGCTAAGATGTTAAGGAGGTCTTCAGTTTGAGTACTTTAGGTTTTGATACGCTGGTGAAAACTCTTTTGGAGTGTGCGGACCATCAGGATAAGCTTGCGTCCGAAGGTTCGCTGTATGCAAGCGGTAAGGCTTCGGCTTATAGATTTGCCGCTATGTGGTTAAGAGAGGAGATTGAGTTTTATGAGAAAGAGAGCCGGTAAAGGTGATAAGGCCAAGTTCCGCCGCACTGCCGTGAAGGCCAAGAAGATTAACATTGACCCGTATATTCCTAGAGGTGGTATTTCGCTATGAAAGAGCCTTCTCCTTGTCGTTCTATGCGTGCTCTTTTGCGCCGTCTTGGTTTTCAGTCCCCGTCCATTAAACAGTCTAAGGATGTTCCCGGTATGTTTGTTGTTACTGCTTATGACCCGATAGACTGTTATAATTTTTGTCGCTCTTATACTGTTGAGGATATTCGGAGCATTACTCATGCCAGTGATATTTTTTGGAGGTATATTAAATGAATGTTTTTGTCTACTCTATGCGTGATATTAAGTCTGACTTTATGGCTCCTACCTATAGCAGTAATGATGCTGTTGCTATGCGTAATTTTGAGTCAGCTATTGAGCAGTCGCATGATGTGTTATTTACGCATCGCTCTGATTTTCAGCTTTTCCGTATTGGTTCTTTTGATACTGATACAGGCGTTTTGACCCCTGAAAAGTTGCCTGTTCTTATCAAGGACGGAAAGGATGTTGTAGGCTGATGTATTACGTTGAGATTATGAAAGAGGGCCGTAACCGTGCTTCTTTCCCTTGTAAGACCCTTCCTGAAGCTAAGCGCACCGCTGTTGCTGTCCAGGAGTTGGTTGTTACCTCTGATGAGTATATTCGAGTCGTAAAGGAGATTGATTTTTGATGATGTTCCGTACTGTTTCTCAGGCCATCGAGGATCACCCCAGGGTTAATATTAACCCTGGGGACCCTGATAAGGTTCTCTACTCCCCTTCCTTTGATTCCTCCGGTCACATGGAGCTCAAAGAGGTTGGTAAGGAGTCTCTTTATCAGTTTATCCAGTCTCACAAGGAGAGTACCGACATCCATGTTATCCTTGCCCGCTTCGCCGCTGGTGATACGACTGCTCTTGCAAAGCGTCAGATGTTCTATGCGGATCTGACCGAGTTTCCTACCACCTATGCTGATGTGGTTAATACCATGCATGGTGCTGAGGACTATTTCACCCATCTCCCTGTTGAGGTCCGTGCCAAGTTCGGTCATGATTTCAATAAGTTCCTCGCCTCTCTGGATAACCCTCAGACTCTTGTTGACCTTGGGATTGTCAGTTCTCAGAGCCCAGTATCCCCTGAACAACTCCCCACCGAGCCCTCGACACCTGTCCAGAAGCCCCCGGAGGCACAAGCCACTAGTCCTGCTGAAAGTGAGGTCAAATAAATGAGTAGAAACGCCAACTCTCGTTTTGCTACTAATCCTGTTCGTTTGGATATGTCCCGTTCCAAGTTTCCTCGCAATTTTTCTCACAAGACTACTTTTAATGCTGGCCAGGTGATTCCCTTCTACGTTGATGAGGTTCTTCCTGGCGATACTTTTCAGGTTCGTACTTCCAAAGTTGTCCGTATGCAGACCCTTTTAACTCCTGTTATGGATAATGTCTATCTTGATACGTATTATTTCTTTGTTCCAAACCGCCTGGTATGGGAACATTGGAAACAGTTTATGGGTGAGAACACTGAATCTGCTTGGATTCCCCAGGTTGAGTATGAGGTCCCCCAGCTGACTGCTCCCGCTAATGGTTGGGAAGTCGGCACTTTGGCTGACTATATGGGTGTCCCTACTGGTGTGAAAGGCCTCTCTGTTTCCGCTCTCCCCTTCCGAGCTTACGCCCTTATTATGAATGAGTGGTTTCGCTCTGAGAATCTTACCGACCCTCTCAATATCCCCGTGGATGATGCTACTGTCCAAGGCGTGAATACTGGTAACTATGTCTCTGACGTTGCCAAAGGTGGCAAGCCTTTTGTTGCAAATAAGTTCCGGGATTATTTTACATCCTGTCTCCCTTCTCCTCAGAAAGGTCCTGATGTGACCATCAATACTGCCCAGCTTGGCAATGCGCCGGTTGTACCGATGGATAAGCCTGTTCCTAAGGATTTGCTTAATTATCCGTACAATGTTTATATCCCTAATGGTAATAGCAATTTTGGTGCTGGCTATCATGCTGGCTCTGTTTATCAGAATGCGTTCGGTGGTGCGTATTGGCTTGCGAAAGATGGTAATAGCGATTTGGACCCGACCATTGATAATGGCGTTGTCGGTTATCCTGCTAACCTTTGGGCTCAGTTTGATAACACTGTTTCTGTTGCTACTATCAATCAGCTTCGTACTGCATTCCAGATCCAAAAATTTTATGAAAGGAGCGCTAGAGGTGGTTCCCGGTACATTGAGACCCTTAAGGCCCATTTTGGAGTTACTTCCCCGGATGCTCGTCTTCAACGTCCTGAGTATCTTGGTGGCAATCGTATTCCTGTCAGTATTAATCAGGTTATTCAAAATTCCGGGACCGTTTCCGGTTCTACGCCTCTCGGTGATACTGGCGCTATGTCTCTCACTACCGACGTTCACTCTGATTTCACTAAAAGCTTTGTTGAGCATGGTTTTGTGATTGGCGTTATGGTTGCTCGTTATGACCATACTTATCAGCAGGGCATTGAGCGTTTTTGGTCCCGTAAGTCCATGTTTGACTATTACTGGCCTGAGTTCGCCAATATCGGTGAGCAAGCTGTGTTGAATAAGGAAATTTACGCTCAAGGCAATGCTCAGGACGATGAGGTTTTTGGCTATCAGGAAGCTTGGGCTGATTACCGCTATAAGCCTTCCCGAGTTTCTGGTGAAATGCGTTCGAGCTACGCCCAGTCCCTGGATGTTTGGCACTTGGCTGATGATTATTCTAAGATGCCCGCTTTGTCTGATGCCTGGATTCACGAGGACCCCGCCACTATCAACCGTGTCCTCGCTGTTTCTGACAATCTCGCTAACCAGTTTTTCTGCGATATTTACGTGCAGAACTATTCTACTCGTAATATGCCGCTGTATTCTATCCCCGGTCTGATTGACCACCATTAAAACTGCCATAAAGCCCCCTGGAAGCTTCCAGGGGGCGTTTTAAGAAAGGATGAGCGCATATGCCTAGCTCCGCTCAAAAAGTCTCTCAGGACATTGGAGGTCGTTCTAACCCTAATTGGAGCTCCGGCGGCTCTTCTTCTGCTGGCTCCTCTGTGTCGGATATGTTCGATAAGTACGCCGCTATGATCAAAGAGAACGCCGCCGAAAATAACGCTTGGTCTGCTCAGCAAGCTCAGATTAACCGTGATTGGCAAGAGCGTATGTCCAGCACTGCCCACCAGCGTGAGGTTGCTGATTTGAAGAAAGCCGGCCTCAACCCTGTCCTCTCTGTAAACGGTGGCCAAGGGGCCGCCACTACCTCCGGCGCTACTGCGTCCACGGATACGTCTGCTAACTCCGCCATTGCTGGAATCCTTGGTTCCATTCTCCAATCTCAGGCGAGCTTGGAGAATCAGCGCTTGTCTGCTCAGACTAATCTTGCGGTCGCTGAGAAGTACAACGCCATGTCTAAATATACCGCCGAGCTGAATAGCCAGACTCAGCTCAGTACCGCCAATATCTCCGCCGCTACTAGTCGTTGGATTGCCCAGCTCCAGGCCACTACGTCCATCAGTAACACTCAAGCCCAGGTTGCGGCCAGTAAAATTAATGCTCAGGTTGCCGCCGCCGCTCAGCGGTATGGCTATCAGCTCCAGTCCTGGACTTCTACGGAAGTTGCTCGTATCAATGGTGAGATTAACAAGGAACTCAAGCAAATGGGTATTGATGCTGAGTTTGATATGAAGAAGATGTACCCTGATTCCCCTTGGAATTACCCCGGCGCTATTGCTGAGAATATCGGAGACGTTGTTGATGATGTAGCTAGTTCTGGTAAGAAGCTTTTAGATCGCGCTAAAGGTGCTTGGAATTCCTCCTTTGGTCGCTGGGACGAAACTATGGATGCCGTTCTATCGAAGTACAAATGATAGCCGCTCGGGCCCTATCTCCTTGATGTATAGGGCCCGAGTGACACCATACTTAGAGTATGGTATAATGGACTTGAGAGGAGGTGAGAATATGGAATCCCTACTTGTGGTTGCCCTCATGTTTGGCTTGCTCTGGTTGACAAAGAACGTCCTTTGGAAAGCGATTGATTTTCTGCGTGATATTTTTGGAAGGAGGTAACTCATGTCTTGCTATTACCCTCTTATTGGAATCCCCAATGGTGTGAATCCTAACGGAAAAACCCACTATGCTATCCGACCTTTTAAGGACTCTGTGTGGGAAGATTTACAGACCCGGCCTCCGTTGCAAGGTCCTGCTGTTAAAATCCCTTGCGGCAAGTGTATAGGCTGTCGCCTGGACTACTCCCGCCAATGGGCCAATCGTTGTATGCTTGAGGCTCAGTATTATCCCCCGGACCAGGTGTGGTTTGCGACCATCACATATAATGACAAGTATGTTCCTCGTGTTATGTCATCCGACCCTGATACTGGTAAGCAGGCTCCGGCCTTGACCTTGAGGAAGCGTGACTTTCAACTGTGGATGAAACGTCTTCGCCGCCATTTCCCGGAAAACAAGATTCGTTTTTTTGCCGCTGGTGAGTATGGTTCTGAAACTTTAAGGCCACATTACCATGCAATTCTATTTGGTCTACCAATTTTCGATATTGAGCCTTATAAAAAGAGCGGTAATTTTCAACTTTTTACATCAAAAAGTATTGCAAAAACGTGGTCAAAGTGCTATAATATAGATAACCTCCAAGGTACAAGCAAGGATAGTTATGCTTTCCTATGACCGGTAATTTTCCTATTTTATGTTAAATATATTCTAAGATATGGAAAACTTCGTCCGGTCTCAGAAAAGTCTGACCCACCCCTACAGCTTGAAAAAATCAAGGAGGAATTCCAATGAGAAACCTGAAGCGTGCTCTCAGCCTGGGCCTCACCGCCACCATGATCTCTGGTCTGATGGTAATGGGCAGCAGCGCCGCGAGCTATGCCGATGTGACTTCCAAGCAGAACGAGGAAGCCATTGAGGTCCTGAAGACCGTCGGCATCATGGTCGGCGATGAGAACGGCAAGTTCAATCCCGAGGCCAAGGTCACCCGTAACGAGATGGCGGTTGTGATGTGCAACCTGCTGGACTACACTGTGGCCAGCTACAAGGGCACCAGCCCCTTCACCGACGTGCCCGAGTGGGCTGAGCCCTATGTGGCCGCCTGCTACACCAACGGCATCACCAGCGGCTACGACGCCAAGACCTACGGCGGCAGCGACACTGTCACCACCGGTCAGGCTGCCCTGATGCTGCTGAAGGCCCTGGGCTACTTCCAGTACAGCGCCGACTTCGGCTCTGACTGGCTGGTGGAGACCACCAAGAACGGCAGCACCGCCGGTCTGTTCGACGGCGTTGCCACCGGCGCCAAGGAGGCCCTGACCCGCAACGACGTGGCTCAGATGGTCCTGAACGCCCTGGAGGCTGATCTGGTCAAGGCTGAGAAGAACGGCAGCGACGTGCAGGTGGGTGACATCGTCATCTCCGGCGGCAAGGCTACCTATGATTCCCGCACCGGCACCGACAGCAAGTACGCCAAGATCGACAGCACCAAGGTGGACGGCAAGTACACCATCCAGCTGGGTGAGGATCTGTACGACGGCGACCTGGTCAAGGCCGACGGCGCGGACGATGACTTCGGCCGTCCTTCCGTGAAGTGGACCTATGAGAACAAGGAGATCGGCACCTACGCTGACGACGCTGACGCTGTTTACACCGCCACCGTCGAGAAGCAGGACCTGTACGATCTGGTGGGCAGCGACGTCTACAACGACCTGAAGAACGGCGACGCCGACTTCACCGTGGTCGTGGACGGCGTGGCTCAGAAGGTGAATCTGAGCGACTACATCGTCAAGAACAACGACGATGACGCCGGCAAGGATGTCATCAAGAAGGGCGCCACCACCGAGGTGTTCATCGATGACGACACCAACGACGTGGTCATCACCGTCATCAACTCCTATGTGGCTCAGGTTGACGGCGACTACGACAAGAACGACGAGGAGCTGGAGCTGGACATTCTGGACGAGGCCTTCGTGGACGTCAAGGATACCACTCTGTCCTCCGATGACTTTGATTACCTGGACAGCTACTCCGATGAGGACTATGTCCTGATCACTGTGGCCAACAAGGAGATCAAGACCATCGACCTGGCTGAGACCGTCGAGGGCAAGGTGACCGCTTACACTGAGAAGAAGAACGTCACCGTGGACGGCACCAAGTACGAGTACTCCAAGAACTACACTGACGCCGTGAAGGACGACAGCAATCTGTCCTACGACCTGAACGACGCCTACACCCTGGTTCTGGACGCCAACGGCTATGTGATCTACACCGACGGCACCGCTGGTCACAACGACTATGTCTATGTTGCCAAGATGGGCTACGCTGGTGGCGCCAAGAAGAGCCTGGAGGGCGACGCCTACTTCATCGACGGCACCAACAAGGTTGTTGTGGTGGACAACGATGATGAGATCAAGGACAATACCTCGTTTGAGAACAAGTGGTACTCCTACAACGAGAAGAGCAACGGCAAGTACGAGCTGGAGGCGATCACTGGCGAGAAGAACGAGACTTACACCGTGAGCGCTGATAACCAGAAGATCGTTGAGAATGGCAAGAGCTCCATCTATACTGGTAGCACTGCCGCCAAGGCCAACAACGACACCATCTTCGTGGTGAACGACGATGACGATGTGACTGCTTACACCGGCATCAAGAATGTCCCCGACATCACCTCCAAGACTGCTGATGTGACTGTGGCTGTGGTGAATGACGGTGCCTACGCCGACGTGGTCTACATCTACTCTGCTGATATGTCCATCTCCGGCGACAGCGGCGACCGTGTCTACCTCCTGGAGGAGAGCCCCAACGCCAGCGTTGACAAGGATGACAACAAGTACTATGAGTACGACGCCATCGTGAACGGCGAGATCACCACCGTCAAGGCTACCGATAAGAACCTGAAGATCGGCCTGTACCAGAACGTCTCCTATGACGAGAACGGCTACATGGACGACCAGGATCTGGTGAAGGACGCCAGCGATGATGACTTCAAGGTCTACACTGGCATCAAGACCATCTCCTACAAGAGCGGCGTGCTGAGCCTGGGCAGCAACGATGTGGTCCTGGCCGACAGCTACAAGATCTTCGTCAACGATGACGGCGACGGCAAGACCACCACTCCCAGCAGCCTGGCTAAGAACTTCGGCGTGGACGGCACCTACTCTGAGAACGTCTTCGTGTTCGAGGATGACAACGACGAGGCCGTTGAGGTCTATGTCTACAAGATCAAGGACGCCGACAAGAACGATGCCGATAAGGTTGACGCCAAGATCGACCATGTTCAGATGTGGGCTGACGGTGGCTTCAACATCGTCATGAACCAGAAGGCCGAGCAGGATACTAACTTCACCGTGGAGCTGCAGCAGCGCGTGGACGGCAAGTACGTCTCCGCTGGCACCAAGAAGGTGACCCTGAAGAAGGATGCCACCACTGTGAGCGATGACGGCGATAAGTTCCTGCTGGATACCGGCAGCGTTTACAAGGTCGTTGTGAACGGCGTCGAGTCCAACGAGGTCAAGGGTGCGTAATTCCTGACGGTTTTACAGATCTCTTAAAATCCAATCAGTGCGGCCCCTCCCGTATGGGAGGGGCCCTCTGATTTTATTTCCAGGCCAAATAGTAGTAATTGGCCTCCTTCTGATTGCTGATGGTGTGCCTGCTATTGTTATAGTAGACCCGGAAGCCCTTGGATTCGATGGTCAAAATATAATCGGTCCCATAGCTGGTTTGCAGGCATACCGGCTTCCCCGGCAGGGCCAGGCCGCCGTAGTAGTCATCGGTATACGGACGGGCGGAGTAGCCCTCCTCCCGCATCACCAGCAGAGCCTTGGGCTGGAAGCCCAGGGAGATCAGGCGGCTTTCTGCCCCGTCTCCGGTGTAGGTCCCCGTCACCAGGCAGGGCATGGATGCCAGCTTTTTGCTGAGGGCGTCCAGCGCCGCCGTGGCAGCCTTTTTCGCCACCTCTGCGGCCAGAGCGTCCAGGGCCGTCTGGTCGGCTTTTTCCGCCTGCGCGGCGGCCAGACCATCTGACAGCCCCTTCAGTGCGCTGTCGATCTTGGCGTTGTCCTCATTGAAATCGGTGCGGAGTACCTGATCGTCCGCCTGCCATTGATTGAGTGAAAAATGCTCCGTGTGATTGCTTGCCATAAAAAACACCTCCACCTATATTGAGCAGGGGTCAAAAGTGGTACATTATCATACATTTTATGGTAATTAAGCCCCGCCATGCCCTTTTCTCATGGAAAGGATGGCGGGGGTTGTGTTTTTGTGTGCTTCCTCCGGCGCAGAATGTTTTCCCATCATCCCGTAGGGGAGGGGCTTGCCCCTCCCGCCTG